>WNGG01014945.1_pt1 | contig 13913 bp, 12 predicted proteins | sample 5400661 | NCBI WGS metagenome assembly WNGG01 (sample SAMN13153372, study PRJNA577476) | soil metagenome | isolation source: 100 cm soil or saprolite under Garry oak tree replicate 1 | place: USA:California | collected 2016-06-15
TCGTGGGCAAGGCGCGTCGCCGCAAATCGCGATTTCAAGTTCACGCTTAAGCTCTACCAGCGATTCACTCACGAACGCGGAGAGGCGACCGCGGAAGACGAAAAGATATTTCGCGAAGGCGTCGACCCGCTCGCGGAAGCCGGGAGGCTTGGCGCATTGCTGCTGCAGTTTCCGTGGTCGTTTAAGAATACCGAAGAGGAGCGTGATTACCTATCTGGCTTGCTGGACAAGTTCAAGGATTATCCGCTGGTGGTTGAGCTGCGTCACGGATCGTGGAACGAGCCTGCCGTTTATCAATCGTTTGAGCGGCGCGGCGTGGGCTTCTGCAATATCGATCAGCCGTTGTTCAAACGTTCGATCAAGCCTTCGGCGCGCGCTACCTCGCCGGTGGGCTATGTCAGGTTGCACGGGCGCAACTACGAGAACTGGTTCCGGCAGGACGCCGCGCCTCACGATCGTTACGATTATCTTTACTCGGCTGAGGAGCTCGAGCCGTGGGTCGATCGGATAAGAAAAGTCTCAGCCGACGCGCAAGAGACTTACGTCGTGACCAACAATCATTTCCGCGGCAAGGGTGTGGTGAATGCTTTAGAGATCAAGGCGATGCTTGACGAAGAGAAGGTCGTCGGACCGGCATCGCTGGTCGAGGTTTATCCCCGCGTCAAAGAGTCGATCGTCCTAACCGGACAACGGGAGTTGTTTTGAAGCTCGTCAATGCGCTTCCCTCATTGGCGCATCATAATCTAAGTGCGAGGAGCGGCGCGCACGAAGGCGCGCCGAGCACAAACTTTAGTCTGTGTCAGCAACCACGTAGTGTTTAGATGTTTATAGTAGCGTATGTCGAGTGTAACCCCTCACTCCTTTAGCAGTGAAATCCGATTGAGTGATTCAGCTCCCCAAAAGCACATTGAACTCCTAAAGGAGTTCGGCCAATCGCAGCGTCGCGTTACTATAGACATTGAACTCCTAACGGAGTTCAGGGCGGCCACGGAGGGACGCCCCTACAGGCTTCACTTCTTCTTTTGTTCGGCGGGTTGGGAGATGTCAATCAGATAAAGCTCGTTCTGTTTGTCGCGATCCGAACCGAACAGGGTTTCGGTGTTCGAGATGAATCTCGGCGAGTGAGTATTCGCCGGCTTGAACGTTAGCTGTTTGATCGTGTTGGTCTCCACGTCGTACAGAAACAGTTGCGAGCCAAAGCGCGCCGCGCCCACAAAGACGATTAGCTTGCCGTCCGGCGAAACCGTTGGCGAGCGTTTGGGCAGGTCAGGCTCAGGCAGCTCGCGCACTTTACCGCTCTTTGGGTCGAGAAGGTAGATGTCTTCTTGCTGCTCGGCTTCCTCCTGCGCCCACAGAACTGTGGCGCCGCCGGGGCCGATCGGAATGTAATCGCGAATGCGCGCGAACTTGAGACCGGTGAGATCGCGCCGAGGCTTTCCGTCCAGCCCATACTCCCAAAGTGAATGTCTTCCGCTGTTGTCGCTCACCTTGACTAGCAGCACACTCTTCCCGTCCGCTGAAATCATCGGGTGGATCGACGAACACTCGTCTTCGGTGAAGAACTGAGGCTTGCCGCCCGAGACCGTGATGGAGGCGACGTGCAGAATGCCGAACGCGGCGTCGGGCAACGGGCTTTCATCCGAAGTGTAAAGCAGTCGCTTTCCGTCGGGAGTGAAGACGGGCTCTTTGTCGCTGAACGCATTCCTGGTGAGCTGACGCCCGACGCCGGTTTTGACATCGAGCACGAACAACTCCGGAAAGCCTGAGCTCTCGTTCATGCCTGCGAATGCGATTGACTGCCCGTCCGGCGACCACTGGGGATCGCTGACGCCCCACTTCAAACTGGTCAACGGGGCACGAATCGAGTGATCGGCAAGATTCATCACATAGAGATTTGGCGACGCGTCCGGCTTGCGGGCGAGCAGCACGATGTATTTCCTGTCCGGCGAGACCGGCCCGATCGAGTACAATCCCATACCGGCCGTAGTCTTTTGGACCTTGAACGCATCGGCCTTCTTCTCGTCTTCCTTCTCTTCCTTTGACTTGGGTTCCTGCTGTGCTGCGACAAACATTGGCCAGGCGGAAAGGATCAACGCAACCAAGGTTGCGAACTTTACTATGCGAATAGAAGCGAATCGATTTTGATCGGCAGTCATCAGCTTTGGAGAGAGCATCCTAGCACGCGGGCTGGTTGAGGTGAAATCATACAAGACTCGAAGACTCAAAGCGTCACAAAGATCTTCGTGCGTCTTTGTGCCTTCGCGCCTTGGTGGCTGAACCGGTTCACGGCTCGAGCACGCTATGCTACACTTTCTTTTTTCTTATGGGCAGCGAACTCAATATAGGCAAGGTCAAGATCACACCAAATCTGGCGCTTGCGCCGATGGCGGGCGTCACCGATTCGTCTTTCCGGAGGCTGATCAAGGAACTTGACGGTGTTGGATTGATCGTGACCGAATTCATCTCGGTCGAGGGAATAACTCGCGGCAACATGCGCACCCATCGGATGATGAAGTTCCTTCCCGAAGAACGGCCGCTGTCGATTCAGATATTCGGCTACGACGATGACCGAATGGACGCCGCTGCGGAGATCATAGAAGAGAGCGGCGCCGACATCGTTGACATCAACTGCGGCTGTCCCGCGAAGAAAGTCGTCAACGGCGGAGGCGGCTCGTCACTGCTTCGCGACTTGCCACAGCTCGAAAAGATTCTGCGTCGGGTCCGCAAGGCAGTTTCGATTCCGGTAACGATGAAGATTCGAACCGGTTGGGATGATTCTTCGATCAACGCGGTCGAGGTAGCTCGCTTGATCGAAGACTGCGGCGGCGACATGGTTGCGATTCACGGTCGCACTCGTGTGCAGGGTTACAGCGGCCTGGCCGATTGGAGTGTGATCGCCGCGGTGAAGCGAGCGGTCTCGATTCCGGTGATTGGTTGCGGCGACATAACGACTCCAGAGCAGGCTCTCGCGCGCCTCGCGGAAACTGGCGTCGATGGGGTGATGATCGGCCGCGGGGCGATCGCCAACCCGTGGATCTTTCGCCAGACTTCCGAGCTGATGCGCGGCGTAGAGATGTATCAACCTTCGCTCGCGGAAAAGCAGCGAGTGCTGCATCGCTATCACGAGTTGCTTCGCGACGAGATGCCCGAGCGCGCGCTCACAGGCAAGCTCAAGCAGATGTGCGGCTACTTCACGCACGGGCTTGCTGGCGGCGCGCGGCTTCGCGAGCGAGTGTTTCATTCGCAGACGATCGCCGAGATTTACGATCAGGTCGATGAGTACTTCGCTTCGATGATAGAGCTGGGCATTCCGCCAGATGTCCTTCGCGCTAGGGAGTTTGTTGATCCTCATCCGCGCGATCCGAAGAATGCGGAGTTCACACGCGTGGCGCCGCCAGCCATCGCCTAATCCGGGTCCGTCGATGCCGCGAGGTGGAGTAGAATCAAGACGTGCCTGTATCTCGATCTTCTTTGGCATCGTGATACGGATGTTCTACAGAGAACACGGGGTCGCCCACTTTCATGCGGAGTACCAAGGACAGCAGGCGACCTTCACGTTCGACGGAAAGGTCCTGGCTGGTGCGCTTCGGTCGCGAACCGCACTTCGGCTGATCGAAGAATGGGCGGTCTCGCATCGCGAAGAGTTGGAGGCGAACTGGCAGCGTGTGAAGGCGGGTGAGCCGCTCGAGAAAATCGTCCCGCTAGAGTAAGGAGGCGCTATGCTTTATCTCCCGACGGTGATTCGAGCCGAGTATGTTCGTGGACACATGATCCACCTCGCGTTCAACGATGGTGTCGAGCAGACGATCGACTTTTCGCAGTGGCTGGAGGGCCCGGTGTTCGAGCCGCTCAAGGACTTGGACTACTTCCAGCGGTTCTTCCTCGACGGGGGAACGGTCACGTGGCCGAATGGCGCCGACATCGCGCCAGAGACATTGTACGAGCAGGCGAAATCCGTTGAGGCGGCCTAATCCAAGGATTGCGAGGCGGAACTGGCATGCAGACGCCTGATCTAAGCGAAATAACGAGAGCCTGGACTCCTCTCGCGGGAGCCGTTTTTGTACCACACACTGAGGAAGAATACAACCAAGGCTGAGCCCTCGACCCCGGTTCATGCTATAATCGAGCCGCTCACTTCCCGTGCTAACATTCGATTGGAGTCACGGCGATGTCTTCTTCCCCCCAACCGAGCTATTCAGGCATGCACGTAAAAGGCGGACTGCTCAGGGCGCGGTTCCTCTTTGTAGTCCTCAACCACGGCGTTGATGCCTGGGCGAGCGTGCTTGCTGCACTTCCCGACGTCGAGCGCGAGTCGCTGCGCGAGATAATTCTGGACAACTGGTATCCGCTCGCGACTTTGGATCTCGTCGACCGCGCGATTGCCGAACAACTCGGGCACGATCAAGACGAAGAAGAGGTGTTCGACCGGCTTGGTGAGTTCTCGGCTACGTCGGCGCTTTCGGGTCCTTATAGCAGCTTGATCAACCCCGATGTTCACAGTTTCCTCTCTCAATCGGCGTTGATTCATCACGCTTATCAGGATTTCGGCGCGGCATCTTACGAACCGCTGAGCGACACGAGCGGGCTGCTGACGATCAAGTATGACAACGCACCGCCGCCGAGTTTCTGCATAAGCGGCTCGTCTTACTTCAGGCACGCAGTAGAGTTATGCGGCGCCCGGTCGGCCCGTGTCACACATACTCGTTGTCGAGCGCGCGGCGACGCGGTTTGTGAGTTCTACTTCACGTGGCAGCCTTAAGGTTTGCCTCTCGAAATCTCTTATACAATCTGCGAAGGTTGTTGCGCGGATAGTGATAGAAGCCCTCGCGATCGACGTCGATCCAACTAAAGTCATCTGAAGAGTCGCAGCGCTCCAGATTCTGAAATCGCTTAACCTCTGACAAGGCCGGCTTCGGAGTACGATCGCTGCGCCACAATCCGAAATATCGCTCGTGCACGGCTTGGTCGAGCGGCGGCCAGCTCCACAGCCATTCAGCGTAATCGCCATAACACCACAGCATCGCGCCTGCAAACCCGAATCGATGCAGGCTGGCCAACGCATCACGCGCGAATCCGGCTGCCGCGGCTTGATCGAGGACCGTTGTTTGTGCGCCAACCCTGGTTAGTTCTTTCTGATTGACCGCTGGAGCGCCGAACTCTTCGAACAGAACATCCTTCCCGCCAAGCCAACGAGTGACAAGCCCCAAAAACGGCAACATCATAGCGTCGGTTGAGCTGAGAGCCCAATCGGCATACATCGGATAGCCGTGCATACAGATAAAATCACAAACCCTCGCGGCCTCTCTCGGACCGAGCTTTCGATCTTCTTCAAGGTCTTCCATATGCAAACCCATTGTGATCGGATGCGACGAATCAACCGATCTGATCGCGGCGGCCGTTCGATCCAGCCACTCGATCGCAGATTCACTGGACGGCGGCACAACACAGTTCGAGTTCTCATTTCCGAGATCATATGCCCACAAGGCCGGATGACTGCTCAACGCAGATGCGACTTCTCGCGCGAGGAGGCACTGAGCCGCGAGCACGCCCTCGTCGGCGTACCAGTTTTTCAGTCTTGCTCGAACTATTTTCCCATTCGACACAATCCGAAAGCGTGATGGCGCGTGGCCCGACCCTAAAGCCCACTCGGGAATCCAGTTGACACCGCTCATATGCCCGGTGAACAGCGTCGGCAACAGCGACAATCCGCAACGCCCTGCGATGTCGGCCACCGTCACAAGGCGTGAGAGTGAGCGGTCGAGGACGGTGTCTGGAGCAGGTTGGAAGTCTTCCCACAGCAGAAAAATTCGAACGCTGTCGAACCCAGCGTCACGAATAGCGATAAAGTCATCATTGACTTCGTCCGCATCAAAGCGCTCCCACCAGTACATCGCGCTGCTGATGGGCCAGTAGTTTATGCCTAGGTGGAACTTCATGATTTCCGCGCAGGAAATCGGGGAGTAGGTTGAATCGCACTGGGGAAAAACTGCAAATTTGAAATTTGAGATTTTAGATTCTCAATTTCTGCCGAAGTCGTCCTCAAGACGAACGATGTCGTCTTCTCCAAGATAATCGCCGTGTTGGACCTCTATAAACACCAGTCTCTCGTCTCCGGGGTTCTCGACACGGTGGGCTGTTCCGACCGGGACGTCGGCGGTTTCACCAACTCGCACAAGCGCCTCACGTCCGTCCAGTGTAACCTTAGCCGTGCCTTGCACGACCATCCAGTGCTCGGCGCGGCGCGAGTGGCGCTGATAGCTCAGGCGCTTGTGTGGGAGCACCTCGATGCGTTTGACCTTGTAACCATCGGCTTCGTCCAGCACCGTGAAACTCCCCCAGGGACGCTGATCAAATTTCGGATTCTGAGTCTCAGAGCTCGAATTCTTTGGGTCGCCCTGTTCCATTCGCAAAACCTCCTCATAGACGCGGATATAACCCTCAACCATTCGCTCGCGGCTGAATCTCTCCTCCACGTATCGCCGGAGCCGTTGCGGATCGAGACCAGGCGCCAGACTCAACGCTTCGACTGCTCCGTCCAGGCTGCTTACGATAAAGCCTGTCTCGCCGTGTTTGATTATCTCAGGAACGGAACCGCGCGGGTAAGCGATGACCGGCGTGCCACAGGCCATCGCTTCAACCATGCTGAGCCCGAATGGTTCGTCGAAGCTGATCAGGTGTAACAGGGCATACGCGCCGCCGAGTGTCTCATCTCTTAGTTCGGGGCCAACCGAGCCGATGTAGCGAACGCGATCGCCGTCAATGTGGGGCTGGATTTCACGCTCGAAATAATCGCGGTCCTGAATAATGCCGGCGATGACCAGCCTGCGCCCCGCTCGACGCGCAACCTCGATCGCTTCCGCAGTTCCCTTCTCCGGATGAATTCGACCGAAGAAAAGTAAGTAGTCTCCGCGCCGGCGTCGCAAGGTGAACTCCTCGAGCGGGATGCCGTGATAAACGGTCGCCACGTAATCGAGCTTCGCATGTCGGTCCGCATTGCTGATCGCGACGTAGTAGCCGCGACCATTGTATTTCTCATAGACCGGAACGATTCGTTCGGAGGAAAAACCGTGAATCGTGGTGACAACAGGAGTCTGAATCAAACCGCTGTAAGTGAGCGGCAAAAAATCGAAATGATTGTGAATCAAATCGAACTCGCGGGCCCGCTCGATCGCTTGCGAGATGTGCAGCGACTCCCAGACTTTGGAATCAAGGGACGAGTCTTCAGAGTAAGGTCGCGGGCAGACCGAGACGAGTCGGGCGCGAGTAATCGAATCCGCGGTCGCGAACAGCGTGACGTCGACGCCACGCTCGACCAGACCTTCAGTCAACAGCGACACGACTCGCTCCCACGGCCCGTAGTGCCGAGGCGGTACTCTCCAGGAAATTGGCGCCAACATCGCGATTCGCATAAGCAATGAATGATTCGTAATGCGTGATTCGTGATGCGTGATCCGTGATGGTTTCACGAATCACGAATCACGCATCACTTCACCTTGTGCGCCGGGTCGGATTTGATCCAGTCCAGTAACACGCTCACCTTGGCTGTTGCCAGCCCGATCGAGGTGTCTGCCGCGCCGTAGTACAAACGCAACACGTCACTCGCCTCGTCGTATATCACCCCACAAGGGAAAACGACATCGCCTACATCGCCCGTTCTCTCATAAGGCTCATCCGGACCGAAAACCCATTCATCTCCACGCCAAATCGCTCGGCAGGGGGTCTCCAGGTCCAACAGCGCCAGTCCCAACCTGTAAAGGCAACCCGCAGGCGTGTCGCGCACGCCGTGATAGATGATCAGCCAGCCCTCTGCCGTCTCAATAGGAGGAGGCGAGAGGCCGATTTTGTTTGCGTCCCACCACGAACCCTGTCTGGCTTCCAGCACCACGCAGTGGTCGCCCCAATGCTTCAAGTCCGGCGAATACGACAGCCAGATGTTCGCTTTGTTGCGAGGAGAGTTCGCCATCGGACGATGTAACAAAGCCCACCGTCCTCCAAAGCGCCGAGGAAACAGCGCGGCATCTTTATCCTCCGGTGGCATCACAGCGCCTCTTCGCTCGAATTCGTGAAAGTCTTTTGTAAACGCCATCGACACCAGCGGCCCGCTAGTGGAGTAAGACGTGTAAGCAATCGCGTAATGATCCAGCTCCGGGACCCATGTGATACGCGGGTCTTCGATCCCCCACACCTCCTCGGGATGGTGGTCGGGATCAGGCCGCAGAGTTGGCTTCGTATCAACATTCCATTCCCTCACCCCATCCTTGCTGCGGGCAGCCGTCAGGTGAGCTCTAACTTGGTGGCGCCGGGATTGAACACGGTGTTGGCGGGATAGGGCAAGTCGCTTAGAGTCAGAATTGGGTTGTTCTTGTCGCGGACAAATAATCGCGGATACTTGTGCTTTTCCATCAACTCGTTCCCCCGGGTTAAACAATAGCGGCGATCAGCAGTGAAAAGAAGCGCCTCCTCACTCCGCAACAGCGGCTGCCCTCGAATGTGACACAGTCGGGACTGGGGAGACCATTTCGTTAGCGACAGCCACCAATGCTTTGTCTCGGGGCTCGGAGATTACGAGCAAAGCCAGCAGTCCGCAGATCGCCGATTCCGCGCCTTGATTCAAGCTCGGGCCCTGCGGATCCAACCCGTCGGCGCATGCTCCAGTTGAAGAATCATACAGATTCGCGCCCAATCTGTTTCGTCCCAACAGCCATTCCGCGGCCGCGCGAGCCAAGTCCAGGTAGCGTTGATCCGCAGTGACATCGTACGCCAGCAAACAGGCTTCGGCGGTATAGCCTGCCTCGACTGGTTGCTGGCTGAAAACCGGGCGCTGGCCGCCGCGGCGATACCAGCCTTGATTGCCGATGAAGTCAAAGTTCCCATCAAAATAGGTCTGTTCCAAAAGGAATTCTAGCGAGTCCAAGCCGATCAGCTTGAAGTATTCCTGACCCGTCACCAGGTGAGCCAGCAACATCGCCTGGGGCATCTTCGCGTTGGCGTAACTCAAATCGTCGCCAAACCACCGCCACTCGGAACTGTCGGCGGTGGCGCGCTCGTACCACCCCGCGAGCAGTCGGGCCAACTCACCCAGTTTTCTGCGCGCTGGATACGCGCCTTCGTACCGCTGCAAGAGGTTATACAATCCACACAACGCATAAGCCATTGCACGCGGATGGCTGAACTCTGCCACGCGCAACGCCCGCTCGAACATATTGCAAGCCAGCCCGCGCACACCTTCGGTAGGCGCATAACGCACCGCCGTGCCCAACCCCCACATCGCCCTGCCCAGAGTGTCCTCGCTTCCTCGCTCATCCAGAAAACGGCGATCGTAGCTCATAAAGTTGTGGAAATGACCATCACCCAGTTGCGCGTAAGATAGAAAGCTCAGATACCGGCCCGCTAATTCGAGCGCCGCTTCATCGCCAAGCTGGTCGAAGTGTTTCAGCGCTACCACCAACGCGCGTGCTGCATCATCGGTGGTGTAGCCAAACCTACGATCCGGAACGCCATAAGTCGCGTGCTGAATGATCCCGGTGTCGTCAGTTAGGCGAATCAAGTGATCGAGCTTAATCTGAGGCAACTCGTATCGCGTCGCCGTCAACTTCCCCGCATCGCGCGAGAGCTTCTTGTTTTGATACGTCGCGACAGTTTCTTCGAACAGTTCAGCGTAACGCTTGGCGACTTCGCTCCAGACCATCTGCCTTCCAAACTGGTAAGCCCGCTTACGCATTCGATGTCGTTCGGCGCGGTTCTCTATGAGATTCAAAAGAGTCCTCGCGAGCCCCGCCCGATCGTCGAAGTCCACCAACAAGCCTCGGCCCTCAGCCAACAATTCTTCGGCATACATATACGGAGTCGACACAATCGCTTTACCCATTCCCACCGCGTATGCCAGAGTGCCGCTGACGATCTGCTCCTTGGACTTATACGGTGTGACATAGATGTCGCACGCGCCGATGAGCTCGAGCAACTCGCTCAGCTCGAAGTAGCGGTCGTGAAAGATCACGTAGTCATCAAGGTTCAAGTCTCGCACCCTTCGCTGTAACCAGAGGCGATACTCCTCTCCGTCGCGACGTTTCACCTCCGGATGCGTGACGCCGAGAATGACATAAACAACCTCCGGATGTGACGTAACGATACCCGGGAGCGCCTCCAGCATCATCTCGACGCCTTTGTTGCGGCTCAGCATTCCGAAGGTCATGATCACCAACCGCCCCTCAACCCCTAACTCTTCTTTGTAGAAATTTGAGTCGACGAATGGAACATCGGGCACACCGTGATGTATGAAGCTTATCTTGGCGCTCGGTACTCCATAGACGTTTTCAAGTATCTCGATCGCCTTGCTGTTAAGGACTACCAAATGATCGGAAGCCTGCGCGACTCGGACCAACGATTCTCGAATTCCCGGTGACGGTTGTTGCAGCACCGTGTGAAGCGCCGTGACTACCGGCTTGCGCAGCCGTTCCAAGAACTCGATCGCATAGCGCCCGTCCCGGCCGCCGAATATTCCAAATTCATGCTGCAAGCATACGACATCGGCGCCCGACGAATTTGCGTACTCGGCAGCGAGACGATAATCGCTTAATTCATTCTGTCTGATTTCAAAAACGGTCTCGGAGGGATACTTGTAACCTGCTGCAGTATTGGTGATTGCAATGATGCTCGCTTTCGCTCCGCTAGGGCGCTCGCAAATGGCGCGGCGGAGATCGCTAGTGAATGTCGCGATGCCGCATTCGCGCGGAGGGTAAGTCGCGACAAAACACACGCGTGAATGGCCGGATTGGTTTTGCTTCATGACCTATATTGCTCCTCTAACTGTCGGGTTAGCGAACAGTCCGCTGCTTGATAGACACCTACTTATGATATGCCTTCAAAGTTATTTTTGCAATTTGAATGCTGCTCACGGACGTGCGTCCAGACCGTGGATTTTTCACAGACGTGCGTTATTTCTAAAGATAGATGCTTTTCGATTGAGGCCAATGTGAACTCGGCAGGCGACAAGCTTGCTCGATGTCATCGGGCAGATGCGCTGAACGCAACCTGACAGTCTCCGATTCACAACGCTTACCACAAAGCACGAGTCTGGCATAGCTCTTGTGTACTGAAGGGTTACCCAACAACAAAATTTCTAAAAGAAGCGGTGGGTCGGAATTGTGGAGGTAGGTGATGTCGCCCCGGCGCGTCCACAGGTGGCTGCCACGCGTTTGCAAACCCAGACTGGCGAACGCAAGGCTGGCGTGACCAGGACGCTGGCGGCCAGGGGCTTTTTGACTGCGACAAGCGGTCGTGTGAGTCGCTCGATTTGAGCGCTCAATCATTGCAATGTGCGTTCGGTGCGAAGCTGGAGTTCGCGCCGGTTTGAGATGAATTCCCGAATCAGAAGACAAGGAGGAACAGAATGGCCAATGTAGATGTGAAGAGAACAAACGAGCTGAGTCCGCAGCAAGGAACCGGTCTCGCTCGCAGGGGTTTTTTCTATCCGTCAGCTTTCACGCTCAGCCCGCGTGGTCTATTCACCGCGAGCCCGTTCGAGCTGATGAGACGATTCACAAAGGATATGGACCGCGTGTTTTCGGACTGGGGCCTGTCGACGTCCAGCGGGTTGGGCCACGAGACCGGCTGGTCGCCGGCGATCGAGGTTTTTGAGCGCGACAATAAACTGATGGTTCGCGCTGAATTGCCAGGTTGCAACAACGACGACATAAAGGTTGAATTGACCGATGACGGGCTCATCATTCAAGGTGAGCGAAAGCAAGAACACGAAGAGAGGCAAGAGGGCTACTACCGAACGGAGCGGTCTTACGGCAATTTCTTCCGGTTGATCCCGCTGCCTTCGGAGGTAAAGGAGGATCAAATCAACGCGACGTTCAACAACGGAATACTCGAGGTAACCGTGCCGATTTCCCAGTCAGCGCGCAAACGGCGAGAAATTCCAATAGACATAACCGCCGGTGAACGCAGCAAGGCTGCCACCGGAGGGAAGACCAAGAGCTAAGTACGGCAAAACCGACTCAGGCGTCTCGGCCACCGCGCGTGCCGCGGTGGCCGGGACTGCCAGCTTTCCCGCCTGGGAGCTCTGACTCAGGCATTACGCTTCGCGCAATTCGAATGATAAGATGTGAGGGCGGCGTTGAGTCTTGCGGGACTATGCCGCTCTGACATCAACCATGAAAACCCGGTTCTTCAGGGCTTCAGTTGCCCTTTTCGCTCTTTGCGTCTCGGCATGGGCGCAGCTTCCGCCGACCACGGTCCCGACCGGCAAGCCTCTGCTCAAGCGTGATCGCACGCAGCGAATCCTCTACCCGAAAATAATCCAACACGAAGATGAGCGCACGGTTACTAATGACCTGATAGAGATGCTGCTGCCGCCGCATGGCGGCGCGCGCCGACGCGCGATAATCGCTCTCGGCCAGATCGGCTACCCAGGTGCCCTCGCCGCGCTATTGGACATTCTCACGAACGATAAGAGTCCCGAGAATCGCGATCCTGAGATCCGAGCGCTCACGGCGTTCTCGCTCGGGCAAATTCAAAATCAACACGCCGTGTCTGCGTTGTTGGAACGGCTTGATCCCGCAAATGAGAGATCACCACGGATGCGAGCCAGGGCCATTGAAGCCTTAGGTAAGATTGCGTCCAACAAACAAGCGGCTGAGGCGCTGGGCAAGTACGGCATTGACGGAATCACCGAAGCCATCGTCCGTTCGCTGCCTTCGACCGGCGGGCCAGTTTCCGATGACGCGAAACTAATTGGCTCGATGGCCCTCACCGCGCTGCTCAGAATCAAACAACCGTCAACCGTCGCGGCTATCGCGGCTCAGCTTCGCTCACCGGATGCTGACTTGCGCTGGCAAGCCGCGAACGCGCTGGCAAGAATTCGTGAAGGAATCTCCGTCGCCGTTCCTGCGCTCCTGCCGCTGCTCGATGACAAGGAAGCTCTTGTGCGCGCGCTCGCCGCTCGCGCGCTTGGCGTGGCCAAAGCTACACAGGCTGTTGAACCTTTGATCAAGCTGCTCGCTGACAAAGACGATCGGGTTGTGGCCAACACGATCAATGCGCTAGGTGCGATTGCCGATTCGAAGGCAATCGAACCGTTGCTCGCTTCGGGCAACGCGTTACTTGCGAGCTATCGTTCATTTGATCGCGACAGACTCGGGGTTCCGCCTCAACAAAACCTTCTATTGCTGATCGCCACCGCGCTCGGAAACATCAAGGATGAGCGGGCGCTTTCGTTCGTGAAGTCGCTTAGATTCGCCGACGGTAAGCTCGGCTCCAATCTTGAAACAGAAATAGCGGTGGCAAAGTTTGGCGAAGCCGCGTTCTTCGAGGTGTCTTCCACGATCAAGCTACCGTCCGATGATTGGAAGGCAATTGCCAATTACGCTCGCGGGCTCGGACAGCTTGCTAACGAGCGTGCGAAGACTGGGTTGCTTGATCTGCTCTCAGGCAAGACCAGCGGTAAGCCTGACGCCCGCGCAGTTCCCGACATCTTGACCGCCTTGGCAACAGCGAAGGCGGACGGCTTGCGAGGCATCCTGCTCGATCAACTCAAGTCTTCCGACGTGTTTGTGCGCGCAACGGCGGCAAACCTGCTAGCCGAGTCGGGCGATTCCTCCGATGCAGTGGTCGCTGCGCTCTACGAGGCTTACAAATCAGCTCGCGCGGACAAGGTCAACGACGCTCGCATCGCAATCGTCGAAGCGGCGGACAAGCTCAAGCATCCGATGAACATTCAGGTGCTCTCGGAACAGAGTCGCGATGAAGATTACGTCGTCAGACTGAAAGCTGCGGAACTCCTCCGCAGTTCAACGGTTGAGACGAACACTACGCGTCTGAGCATCGGTAAGGTTGAAACCGGGCACGACCGCGCTTATTGCCGCCACATCGCGGAACTGAGCGAGCAGACGAAAAACCCAACCGCCGTG
>WNGG01012436.1_pt1 | contig 13911 bp, 16 predicted proteins | sample 5400661 | NCBI WGS metagenome assembly WNGG01 (sample SAMN13153372, study PRJNA577476) | soil metagenome | isolation source: 100 cm soil or saprolite under Garry oak tree replicate 1 | place: USA:California | collected 2016-06-15
ATCCAGGACTCGTGGGCCTGCGGCGACAGCGCAAGGACGGATGCGATCAGGCTCACGTCGCGAACCAAGGTCAGGACCAGCAGCCACGAAAAGAAGCCCATCGTCAACCACGGAAGCATCACCGCCCACGGGCCGCGATCGTCCCGAATCCGGAATCCCTTGGGCAAAAGCCAGAAACACACCGCGAGCAAAGCCCCGCCCGCGAGCTGCGTGGCCGCGCCGAACGGCAGAAGCAGCCGCACGCCGATATAGACATGCAGGAGGGCGAGCAGGAGAACAACGGGTCTTGGGAATTTCACTGGAAGAAAGTGGGGGCGAAGGCCGGCACACGCAAGACCTGCGGGAGCTACGCTCCACCATCCCACGCCCGCGCCATAAAGCGTCCCTTCCTGCCCGAGAGCACGTGGAGCGCTCTCTCGAGATTGCGGGCGCGCGCCTCCGGCGATTTCAGCCGAGCGAAATAGCGGAGAATCTCCTTCTTCCGGCTCGGAATCAGCGCTTCCCAGTTCTTCAGGGCTTGCGGATTTTTTTGCAGCGCCGTCTTGAACCATGAAGGGATGCGGTGCTGCGGGCCGTTCCGGTACTTCGCATCGAAGCCGACTTCCGCCTGAACGCGATCGCCGACCTTCGTGCCGGATGCCTCGCGAACATCGCCGTGCAGGTACAAATAAAAACTCCCGTCACCGACCGGCATCATGTTGATGCGCCACGGCTCCGCGGGCTTGCCGTTGATGCGCACGAGAACGGGGAGGGGCTTGCGCCAACCGGGTTTGAGGGATTTTGCTTGGGCGGCGGCTACGAGGATGTATGGATTGATGCCATCGCGGATTTTTATGACTGATGTAAAGCGGAGGCTGCCGCCATGGGGGCGTAAAGATATCAGAACCGCTCCGGTCTGCTTACCATTGATTCCACAACTCGACCGCAGCCGCGATAAACTCATCGCACTTTGATGCCCGCCACGTAACAGGAGAGTTTTCCCGTAGCAGATAATACTGCTCGTTGGCGCACACAAACTTGCTTCTATCTGCTTCTTGAATCCAACTAATGGAGTTGACGAAACAGTTTTCGTAGCTGGTCGTGAACTTGTCTCCAGGCACGTTGTAGAGCAGGGCTTCAAGGTAGTACGAGGGCGCGACTCCGCTTGCGATCACCTTCTCATCTATTAACCTTCCACGCAGGTTCTTGAGCACTCGCGCCATCGGCTTGAACCACTTCTGGGTGTTTTGGTGTTTGGTCGCAAGGTTGTTTGAATGGTACTTTGGGTAGTTCGCGATTTGCTCACCGGATTTGCTAAAAAAGCAGATCCCTTCGTCATAGAGTTGGTCCGAAATACTCAGAAATTTGTGATAGCGCCGATATTGAACGGCCGCGATCACATCGGCTTTTCGGCGACCTCCGTTTGCCGCGATTCTGATGGCTTTGTCGCCTGAATCGACATCGTCGCCGTACTTTTTCTCAAGAACAGTCTGCACGTCGTTCTTAAAGTCGACATCCGTGTATGTCGCATCCGAATGCGCGGCCTTAAACGCCGCCTTCTGAGGATCGGGGAGGGTCGTGAGATCGTGACGGAAGCAATCGTTTAACTTGATTACGATATCCACGTCACTCTCAGCGTAGATGTTCGTGTCGTTCCCGTACGAGCCCTGCAGGAAGACCTCGTAGTCCTTGTCAGCGTAGGGGCTGCCTTCGACCTCAAGCGCGCTCTTGATCGTGTTGTACGTCGCGCTCGATTGCGTGACCGAACCCTGGTGGGACCAAATTTCAAGCTGCGATTCTGGAATGCTCATCTCTGCTCCTTTACCTCTCTTCAACATTCACATCAAAAACTCTTTGAGTTGCTGCTCTCGGCTCGCGAATGACTCGGCCCCTCGCTGTCTGAGGATGTTCAGCTTTCCGAGGTCGTGCTCCATCAGGTCGGTTGCCATCTCTGGTTTTTCGAATGTGTCGCTGATGCGGACGGTCTGGACGTCCCTGAAGAGAATCGCACGCAGTTGGTCCATCGACTGTGTGTTGATCTCAAGCGTTTTTTGCAAAAGCTGGACACTGACTAGGTACTTCTTCCCAAACCACATCTTCAAAGTCCGGGGCTTGGGTTCGGGGTACACACCCACCCCAACATTGACGACGCGAAGATCATTGCGTTCCTTCTTCATCGCACTCACGGCATCTGCAATCGCGTACAGCGTTGGGTTGTTGGCGCAGTAGCCGCCGTCGATCAACTCGACGTTGTCTCCAGCCGCAGTCGTTATTACTTTCCGATCAAAGAACGGATATGCGGAACAAGATGCCTGCACAGCGTCAGCAATGCTGACGCCGAAGCCAGGTTTGAAGGTGCCAATTCGTCCATGGGCTTGGGCCACGTCGCCTTTGAAGATCATCGGCCGTTCTATAACCCACTTTGTGGCCACGACACCAATGCCCGTCTTGACGTCTTCGAAGGTCGCGTTACCAAATACTTTTTGGGTAAGCTTGGACAGCGCCTCTGATTTGCCTTGCGCGCCCTTGATCTTCATGACCTTCGGCACATGCTCCTTATAGAGCTTGTGGATCTCGTCGATTTCGTAGCCGAGGGCAATCAGCGACGCGATGATCGCGCCTGTACTTGTGCCGAAGACGAGATCGAAGCGCTTGTAGAGAGGGCACCCCAGCATGCCCTCTATCTCTTTGAGCACGCCAAGTGTGTAGAAGCCCTTGGCTCCTCCGCCATCCAGGCTGAGAATCCGGCAGAGTCCATCCTTCGCGTACTCGGTGGTGAGCGTGGACTGCTTTGGTTCAGGTGCTTCTGGCTTTAATACGTTCGTACTGCCAATAGAAGCCATCAGTTAATCCTCGTAGCAGCTTTCTGAATAGTATAATGATTTGCATCATTATTATTGACGCATGTATATTATGCTTGATATAGCCGTAATAGGCAAGTATTATTTACGTCACTATGGTTGACGCAATAAATAAAAATCTCGGGACCTTGGCGGAGTGCTGCGTCGGTTACCCGTTCCGGGGTGCCATAGATTCGGTCGCAAGTAGCTCCGTTGCCGTCGTCCAGATGAAAGATGTCTCTCCAGGTAGTGCAGTCAACTGGGAGGCGGTTGTCCGCACAGACCTGACGGGACGGCGAGAGCCGGACTGGCTGGTCCCTGGTGACATCCTGTTTGTTGCGCGCGGCAATCATTACTACGCGGCGGCACTAAGTGTGGTGCCGAAGACAGCCGTTTGCGGACCGCACCTTTACCATCTGCGCCTTAAGCGCGGTAAGGCGGTACTACCCGGGTTCCTTGCGTGGCAGATCAATCAGCCACCGATCCAGCGCCTTCTGCGTCAAGCCGCCGAAGGTTCAAACCAGTTAAGTATTCGTAGAGCAGAGCTCGAAGCGCTCCCAATTGGCGTCCCGTCTCTGGCCGATCAGGAGCACATCGTCCGAATGGCAGAGACAGCCGCGCGCGAACGCGCGCTGCTCGACAAGCTCATCCTCAATCGCGAGCGGCAACTGAGCGCTCTGGCTTTCGCGCTGGCTGGTGCTGCGGAGCGCTCTAGTAAGTAAAGCACGCCCACATCAAGGCATCGAACCTATGACCGATCACACACCCATCAGCCAGGACGACATCAACGCTGCCGTCTGGGCCGCCTGCGATACCTTTCGCGGCACCGTGGACTCGAGTATCTACAAGGACTACGTCCTGACGATGCTCTTCCTAAAGTACCTGTCCGATGTCTGGCAGGACCACTATGACCAATACAAGAAACAGTACGGCGACAATCAGGCGCTGATCGAAGAAATGCTCAAGAACGAACGTTTCGTGTTGCCCCCGACGGCAAGCTTTTACGCCCTGCACGCGAAGCGCCACGAACCCGGCAACGGCGAGCGCATCGACAAGGCGCTGCACGCGATCGAAGACGCCAACATCGGCAAGCTGCGCGATGTCTTTCAGGACATCAGCTTCAACTCCAACAAGCTCGGAGACGAACAGCAGAAAAACGACATCCTGCGACATCTGCTGGAGGACTTCGTTAAGCCGGAACTCAATCTGCGCCCAAGTAGGGTCGGCCAGCTCGACATCATCGGCAACGCCTACGAGTTCCTCATCAAGAACTTCGCTTCCACCAGCGGCAAGAAAGCCGGCGAGTTCTACACTCCGCCCGAAGTCTCGACGCTGATGGCTCGGTTGATGGACCCGAAGGAAGGCGACGAGATTGGTGACCCTACCTGTGGCTCCGGGTCGCTCTTGATGAAATGCGGCCGCCTGATCCGCGAGCGCTATGGTTCGCGCAAATATGCGCTCTTCGGCCAGGAAGCCATCGGCAGTACCTGGGCGCTGGCCAAGATGAACATGTTCCTGCACGGCGAGGACAACCACCGCGTCGAGTGGGGAGACACGATCCGGAACCCCAAGCTGCTCGACAGCGAGGCCGCGCTCAAGCACTTCGACATCGTCGTCGCCAACCCCCCCTTCTCGCTGGAGAAATGGGGCTTCGAAGGCGCCGACACGGACAAATTCAGCCGCTTCCGCCGCGGCGTGCCGCCGCGCACCAAGGGCGACTACGCTTTCATCCTGCATATGGTCGAGACCATGAAGCCTGGCACCGGCCGAATGGCCGTCGTGGTACCGCACGGCGTGCTGTTCCGTGGCGCGGCTGAAGGCAAAATTCGCACGAAACTGATCGAGGAAAACCTGCTCGATACAGTGATCGGTCTGCCGGAGAAGCTCTTCTATGGCACCGGCATTCCCGCCGCGATTCTCGTCTTTCGCAAGCACAAGGCCGACGACAAGGTGCTCTTCATCGACGCCAGCCGTGACTACGAGGACGCCAAGAACCAGAACATTCTGCGTGAGCAGGACCTGCAGCGCATTCTCGACACCTGTGCTACGCGGCAAAGCGTGGACAAGTACGCTTACCTTGCCACGCCCGCCGAGATCGCCGAGAACGACTACAACCTCAACATCCCGCGTTACGTCGATACCTTCGAGGAAGAGGAAGAAATCGACCTCAAGGCCGTGCGTGCCGAGCGCGAGAAGCTCAAGGCCGAATTGGCCACGCTGGAAGAGCAGATGGCTGCGTACCTGAAGGAACTCGGTTATGACTGAGCGCATGAACCGGATTCCAGCTGTTGCAAAAAATGCAACAACTGGCCCGTCAACGGCGGAGTCCACCGGACGACGCGAGCTGATTCGCTACGCTAAGGATGGCGGCAAGGCCGTCTTTCTGCGTGCCGAAGGGGGTACCGTCGGGTTTGCCCAGACCGAACTTGCCGACCTGTTCCAGTCGACCAAACAAGATATCAACCTGCATATCAAGAACATCCTCGACGAAAGCGAACTTGAGGAGGTGGCAACCGTCAAGGAATCCTTGACAGTTCAAACCGAGGGAAAGCGCAAGGTTCGTCGAAGAAAGGACTGCAGGCGTGACCTACGCGGGTAACTACCGCCTCGGCGATCTGTTCTCTAGCCGGCGAGAAAAGGGGCGCGCTGGTTTGCCGACTTTGTCGGTCACCCTCAATGATGGTTTGGTCACCCGCGACGACCTCGATCGAAAACAAGATACCAACTTGTCACCAGAAGAACATCTGCTCGTGAAGCCTGGCGACATCGCCTACAACATGATGCGGATGTGGCAAGGGGCGTTCGGGCTTGCTGATTGCGAGGGGCTGGTGAGTCCGGCCTACGTAGTTCTAGAAGCAAATGCTGGTGTGGATCCACAGTATGCCTCGTACCTTTTCGAGACAAAGCGGATGGCTTATCTTTTCTGGGCGTACTCATACGGGATCACCGATGACAGGCTTAGGCTTTACTACCCGGACTTCGCACAGATACGCGTAACAGTACCGCCACGACAAGTTCAGAAGCGGCTGAGCTCGGTACTACTCACATGGGATCGCGCAGAGGCGGTAATCCAGAAACTGATTGCCAACAGTCAAATGCAGAAGGCCGCCCTCGCTACGCAGTTACTAACTCCAGGAGATAGAACTCTGAGGAAGATGTCACGCCACAAACGATTGCGTGATCTGGTCGATATTGAGTATGGTCGTTCACCATTAGGTATTCGAGATGAAGCTGGGCTTTTTCCGATTGTTGGGACAGGTGGGCTGGTCGGGCTATCGAGCAAGTACTTAGCCGCTGGCCCCAGCGTGGTTATTGGACGAAAGGGTTCGATATCCAAGCCGCAGTTTATACAAGACAACTTCTGGCCAATCGACACAACGTTCTACTGTAAGGCAAAAAGCGGATGCAACCTGAAGTGGTTTTATCACCGTCTTTCGCTGATCGACCTCAACCAATATAACGAGGCCTCGGGCGTACCCAGTCTCTCCAGAAGCACTATTGAAGAAATTTCATTTGAAGTGCCGGACTTTGAAGAGCAATGCAGAGTTGCTCGGATTTTGGATTCAGCCGATGTTGAATCCGAAAAGTATGTTGCGCTACTAAGGAACACGACGATGCAAAGATCTGCCTTATTGCAGCGACTGTATGTCAGGAATTTCTACAACATCTCTTCTGAAATCGCAGAAGAAAAGGTCATGTGAAGAATTCTGTGCCCCAAATCGAGCAATATAGCGCCCACCTCGCCGCGCTGCACCTCCTGTGCAACCCGGGCTGGCTCTTCCCGACCACGACGCAGGGCCTGGCCTTGCGCGGCGGCAATCGCAAAGGGCTGCAGACGCGCCCCTTGCCAGAACAGGGGCACAACAGTTATAGTTCGTCCAACACAACCGCCACGCCTCTGCTCACGCACGCGCAACCTTGGCGGTTTTTCTTTTTGGGGCGCTAGTTTTCGATGGCTGCCACGCCCCTTAAGCCTTACACGAAGCCGGCGCTGACCTTCGATCAGCAGCTCGCGCATCTGGAAGCACGAGGGCTCGCGGTATCGAATCGAGAGGGCGCGCTCCAAGCCCTTTCGACGATTAGCTACTACAGGCTTAGCGGCTACTGGCACCCCTTTCGTGAACGTGTCCACGGCGTCCTGGGTGACACCTTCGAGGCCGGGGCGACCTTTGAGCAGGCGCTCGGACTTTACGAGTTCGATCGCCGCTTGCGATTGCTCGTACTGGACGCCATCGAGCGTGTTGAGGTAGCAATTCGTACTTCCGTAACTTACCAACTTGGGCATCGTTACGGCGCATTCGGGTATGAGAATGCAGCGAATTTTCATCCGCGATTTGACCATGCGACTTGGATAGTCAAGCTCCACGAGGAGATTGGCCGATCGCAGGACGCTTTCGTCGAGCACTACCGACTGACCTACACCGGCTTTCCAAGCCTCCCGGTATGGATGGTCACGGAGATCATGAGCCTCGGTGCGCTGTCTCGGCTGTACGGGGGCATGGATCACGACGACAAACGCGCTGTTGCCGATCCTCTTCGACTGCACCACAAGCGGTTGCTCGACTGGCTGCACGTTCTCACCTACATCCGAAACGTATGCGCACACCACAGCCGCCTGTGGAATCGGGAGCTGGCTATCCGTGCGGATACTCGCGGCGGTCCCGAATGGCGAGCCCCTATTACGCCACGTACGGACCGCGTGTTCTACGTCCTTCTTATGCTGCGGCACCTTCTGCGCATTCAAGCGAACGGGGATCGCTGGGCGCGCGAATGTGAGGCCCTCCTTGTCCCGGTGGCCGGAGTCCAGCGCTGGCGTATAGCGATGGGTTTCCCGGAACGTTGGCAGGAGCATCTTGTCTGGACAGGAACCGCTGCGTGAACGATCGCCCCCAGACCCGCGAGCAATACAGCGCCCATCTCCCCGCGCTGCACCTCTTGTGCAACCTGGGCTGGCGCTTCCTGACCACGTCGCAGTGCCTGGAGTTGCGCGGCACCACCCGCGAAGTCCTACTCAAGCCCCGATTGATCGAAGTACTCAAGACCCGCCGCTTCGAGTACAAGGGCGAGTGGTTTCCGCTCTCGCCCAGCGGGATCGATCAGATCGTCCGCGAAATCTCCGCGGTCAATCTGGGCGAAGGCCTCCTGCCCGCCAACGAGCGGCTATACGCCAAGCTGCTGTTCGGCATCACCGTCACCGAGTTCATGCCGGACGGCAAGAAGCATCAGCCCACCGTTGCGGTGATCGACTGGACGAATCCGGACGCCAACACCTGGGAAGTGACCGAGGAACTCGAAGTCCTCTCGGCCCAGGCCACCCACTCGCGCCTGCCGGACATTGTTTGCTATGTGAACGGCATCCCGCTCGCAGTGATGGAGGCCAAACGCCCCGAGTCGAACACGAACAGCAAGGCTATGGTTCAGGAAGGTATCAGCCAGCATCTGCGGAACCAGCGGCAGGATGAGATTCCGCATCTCTTCGCCTACGCGCAGCTTCTCCTTTCGATTAGCCAAATCGACGGACGTTTCGGCACGACGAATACTGCCGCCAAGTTCTGGGCGCGTTGGCGCGAGGAAGAGTTCAGCGATGCGCACATGGCGATGGTGAAGAACCGACCGCTCGACGCCGAGACGAAAGCTGCGTTGTTCGAGGGCAAACCCACGAAGTTACGCGAGTACTTCGAATCGCTGTGGTCGCGGACTATGCTGCCCACCGACCAGGACCGCTTGCTGGTGAGTCTGCTTACGCCGGCGCGGCTGCTGGAACTGCTGCGCGGCTTTGTGTTGTTCGACCGTAAGGTAGGCAAGATCATCGCGCGCTACCAGCAGTTCTTTGGTATCCGCGCGCTGCTCCCTCGTATCAGCCAGTTTCGGCCCGACGGCGGACGCGAAGGTGGTGTGATCTGGCACACCACCGGCTCGGGCAAGAGTTTCACGATGGTGTTTCTCACCAAGGCGCTGCTGCTCCAGGACGCGCTGAAGGAATGCCGTGTGGTCGTGGTGACCGACCGCATCGATCTCGAAGACCAGCTTGCAAAGAACTTTATTACCAGCGGCGCGTTCGGCTCGGCGATTGCCACGAAGAAGGAAGGCGAGAAAAGCAAGGCTACCTCCGGCCGGGATCTGGCCACGCGGATCGGCAGCGGCACCGAGCGCATCGTGTTCACGCTGGTGCACAAGTTCAACACAGCCTCAAAGCTGCCTGAATGTCGCAACGACTCGCCGAATCTGATCGTGCTCGTGGACGAAGGCCATCGCACCCACGGCGGCGAAACACACGAGCGCATGAAGAAGGCGCTGCCGAGGGCGGCGTACGTCGCCTTCGGCCCGATCGTGCATGCCTACACGATGCAGCGTGCCGTCGAAGACGAGACCGTGGCGCCGCTGCTCTATGAAGAGCGTGTACCCGAACTCACGATTAACGAAGAGGCGGTTAATCGCTGGTTCGAGAAGATCACAGCCGGTCTTTCGGACAAGCAGAAGTCCGATCTGAAGAAGAAGTTCGACCGAAAAGGGGCGATCTACGGTGCGGCCAACCGTATCGAGCTGATCGCCTGGGACATCGCCACGCACTTCAACGAGAACATCAAGAAGCTCGCCATCGGTCTCAAGGGCCAGGTGGCGACCGACTGCAAACTCGATGCGATCCGCTACAAGCACGCGCTGGATGAAACCGGCCTTGTGACGAGCGCCGTGGTGATTTCACCGCCCGACACGCGCGAGGGCAACACCGAGGTCGACGAGGACAAGCTGCCCGAGGTGCAGAAGTGGTGGAAGCAGAACGTCGGCAGCGACGCCGAAGGGTACGAGAAAAGAGTTCTGCAGGACTTCGGCACTGATGGCGACCCGGATCTGCTAATCGTGGTGGACAAGCTGCTTACCGGTTTTGACGAACCGCGTAATGCGGTGCTGTACATCGACAAGAAGCTTGAGAGCCATAACCTGATCCAGGCCATTGCCCGCGTGAATCGGCTGCACGATGCCAAGCGCTACGGCGTGCTGGTGGACTATCGCGGCATCCTGAAGGAGCTGGACACGGCCATTCGCGCCTACCAGGACCTGGCCAGTCATACCCAGAGTGGGTACGACATCGCTGATATCGAAGGCCTGTACCGCCAGTTCAGCACCGAGTACAAGCAGTTACCGGCGCTGCACGACAGGCTGTGGGCGTTCTTTGCGGGCGTGACCAACCGCAAGGACACCGAACAGTATCGGCAGGTTTTGATGCCGAAGTTGGTCAGCGGCACGGATGGTGAGAGCCACGACGAGAGGCAGAAGCTTCGGGATGATTTCTCCGCGGCACTGACCGAGTTCGGCCTGTGCATGCAGACCGCGCTGTCATCGCGCAGCTTTTTCGAGGACCGGAGTTTCTCCGAATCGCTCATTGCGCGCTACAAGGAAGATCTGCGTTTCTTCACCAATCTGCGGAAGATTGCGCGGCAGGATGCGATGGAGACGGTGGACTACAGCACCTACGAGGAGCAGATTCGCCGGCTGGTGGACAAGCAGGTGATTGGTACGGAAGTGCGCGAGCCTGAGGGCGTTTACCTCGTGCATCAGTTGGGCAAGACCGAGGAAACCTCGGAGTGGTCCGAAGAGAAGGCGCGCAACGAGACCGACCTGATCCGCACGCGGCTACGCAAGACCATCGAGCAGGAATTGGCTGAGGACCCCTACGCGCAACGGGTGTTCGCCGAACTGCTGAAGCAGGCGATTGCCGAGGCCGAGGCCATGTTCGACCACCCTTTGAAGCAGTACGCCCTGTTCAAGGAGTTCGAAGAGAAGCTCGATGCGCGCGAGACACCCGGGGTGCCTGATGCTTTCGGCGACAATCGCCACGCAAAGGCGTACTACGGTGCGATCAGACTGGTATTGGGCGAGGAGGCGTTTGCCGCCACGGACGCTGCCGCGCACAAGAAGATAATTGACCAAGCCCTCGAAACGGACCGCGTTGTTCGGAACGCGATCGCCGAGAACTCTCTGAATCCCCAGAACATCGAGACGGCAATTCGCAAGGGGCTGCTCCCAAAGCTGTTCGCGCTGGTCGGCCTGGAAAACGCCAAATCCGTGGTCGAGCAGGTGATCCAGATCACCCGTGTGGGGCTCAGTCGCGGATGAAGGGTGTCGCGCGCGACATGGAGAGAAGCGTGCGCTATGGCGAGGAGTTGATTCGCTACTCGGTGCGCCACCGACCTGGTCGAAAGAGCGGCCGGGTCGCCATCCACGTGGAGCCCGACGGTCGCGTGCTCGTCGATGCGCCAGAAGCTGCCTCCAGCCGACAGATCCATGTGGCGGTTACGGCGCGCGCACGCTGGATCCACCGCCATCTAGCCCAAGTCCGCCTTCGGCGTGCTCACGTGCTGCCGCGAGAGTATGTGAGCGGAGAGTCTTTGTTCTACCTCGGTCGGCGATACCGTCTCAAGGTGGTCTTAAAGGATGAAAGTCCTGCGGCTGTCCAGCTACGCGGTGGTTACGTCGAGGTCTCTGTACGAACACGAAACCGCACGGCGGTTCGGGAAGCGCTTAATCATTGGTACCGGGGGCGAGCAAGGTTTGTATTCGGGGAGCGCATTGAAGCGATTTCGTCGGCGCTTCGGTGGATGCGAGCGGTTCCCCCAGTGCGACTCCAGACCATGAAGGTCCAGTGGGGAAGCTGTTCACCCGCGGGTCGACTGACGCTCAACCCTCACTTGATAAAAGCGCCGCGAGAATGCATCGACTATGTATTGCTTCATGAGCTATGTCATTTGAAAGAACACAACCATAGTTGGAAGTTTTACAGGCTGCTTGAAAGACACTTGCCACAGTGGCGCCGAAAAAAAGAGCGTCTAGACGCGTTAGCCGATTGGGTTCTCAATACATGACAACGTGGTCGATGTCGCGAATGTTGTCTGGCTGAGGCAGTGTTACGATTCCGCCCATGATTGATTGGTCCTCCTGCCCTGCGGTCGAGCGTGACCCGGAACGGGTCAGCGGCGCCTGGATTTTCCGCGGTACTCGCGTGCCCGTAGCCGCGCTCTTTGAAAATCTTGAAGACGGCGCTTCGACGTCACAGTTCGTAGAGTGGTTTCCCGGCGTGACGGTTGAACAGGTCCGAGCCGTCCTGGAGCACGCCGCGCGGCCCGGCCCATTCCAGTAGAAGCGCTTCCTCCCCTCAGTCGCCACACGACGCACCCAGGGCGAGGCATCAAAACTGTGCTGGAATTGGCGAGAGCACTTTAGGAGCCGTCATGAGCAAGACTCGAACGAAATCGTGGGATGCGGCAGAGCATCTGAAGAGCGATGAGGAAATGGCGGCGTATCTCGAAGCTGCGTTGGAAGATGGGGATCCCGCGCTGGTGGCTGCCGCGCTGGGCGATATCGCGCGCGCCAAGGGAATGACGGAGATCGCGCGGGAAGCGGGGTTGGGGCGCAAAAGCCTTTACAAGGCACTGTCCCCCGGAGGGAATCCGGAGTTCGCGACTATCCTCAAGGTCATCCGGGCACTCGGCTTGCGGCTGCACGCTACCGCGGAACACAGCTAGAACGCGTGGCCCAACATGCGACTTGAATCCAAAACCGCAATCATCGTCGGCGCCGGGCAGGGCCCGGGCACCGGCATGGGCAACGGCCGCGCTACCGCGCTGCGGTTCGCGCAGGAAGGCGCGAAGGTCATGGCGGTGGATCGCGAGCGCGGGCTGGCTGAGGAAACCGCGGCGATGGTACGGGACGCGGGCGGCGATTGCTTCGCCTTCGAGGCGGACGTCACCCGAGAATCGGCGATGGCGGTGATGATCGCCGAGGCGAAAAAGCGCTGGGGGCGGATCGACATCCTGCACTACCACTGAGCTTTCCTCGACCTGCGGCCGGATGCCCCTCCCCTAGGTGGCGGCCTGAGTATTGCTGTAATACAATGACGCAAAGAATGTATTACGCCGGACACTGATCATGACCCTCACCGTACGCCTGCCCCCGCGCGTCGAGCAGGAGCTTGCCGAATACTGCGTGAAGCGCCGCCTCACCAAGAGCGAGGCGGTGAAGCTGGCGCTGCAGGAGCTGCTGCGCTTGCCTGAGGCGCGGAAGGCCGACCTGAGCCATCGCTATATCGGCAGCGACATCCGGCAGGGAGACGTCGCGCGGCATGTCAAGCGTCTGCTGCGCGGGCACTTTCGCGGGAAGAAGGGCGACAAGCGCAAGGCGATGGGTGCCAGGTGACCGGCGTCATCGTCGACACCGGTTTCCTCGTGGCCCTCGGACGCAAAGCCGATCCGCTCCATGCCGAGGCGCGGGCTTTCTTTCTGCGCGAAGCCGGGCCGCTCATCACCGTATCGCCGGTCGTGGTCGAAACCTGCTTCTTCCTGAATGCCGTGGCGAAGGTCCAGTTTCTCGACCTGGCCCGATCGGCGAGACTGAAGACGCTCGAGCTTCCGACCGTCGCTTATGGCGAGATCGGCACGATTATCGGGAAGTACGCCGACCGCAACATCGATCTCGCGGACGCGGCGCTGATCTGGCTCGCGAACCGTACCGGGATCCGGCACGTTCTCACCACCGACAGAGCCGACTTCGGTGTTTACCGCCTCAAGAACGGCAAGCGCTTCGAGCTGGTGAAGTGGTTCGAACGTTGAAATCGCGTCCGGCCATCCGCAGAGCTGCACGGAGCGCACCGGCTCCCGCCTGAGTGCGCAACCCGTTCAACCAAGGCAACGCGCATGCCGAATTTCCGGCTGCGAGGCTCGCGGACAAAGAGGACTAGAATGCCCTGGTAGCCGCAAGCGATCGTCAAGGCGCTGCCGGCCTTCCAGCCGGCGACGCGGAGTCTGTCGCCTCGGGGCCCGATGTTCCGCCACCCAAAATTCCGGCGATACTTCCGCTTCGCCTTCCTTACAGTGATGGCACTCGCGGCGTCGATTTGCGGGGCGTAATCGAGCCCGTACGCAAATTGACATGGTAGTTTCTTCTGATCTCGGCGAACCCGAACTCTTTGAGCTTTTTCAGGAATGCCCTTTTTTTCCTTCTCAAGATCCAATCCGAGAACAGGATCTCCGGAACCCTGGTGAATCCGACGATGGCGATCCCTGCAATCACCACAAGAAGCCCGACCGCCAGGCAGATG
>WNGG01010119.1_pt1 | contig 13908 bp, 11 predicted proteins | sample 5400661 | NCBI WGS metagenome assembly WNGG01 (sample SAMN13153372, study PRJNA577476) | soil metagenome | isolation source: 100 cm soil or saprolite under Garry oak tree replicate 1 | place: USA:California | collected 2016-06-15
GCCGGAGTCGTCGCTAAGGTTCGCGGTACCGAGCGCGTAGGCGTGATTCGGTGTTGTTAGCGTCAAACCGAAATGATATATTGAACTCTCGTTATAGAGTGTGGGCGAAAAAGCAATAGAACGAATATCTTTCATTGGAGGGAAGAGATGGCAGAGAACGAAGGATCGTCAGCAGCCGAGAAGCTAACTTTCTTGTTGATAGGAGCGGGAATCGGAGCGACATTGGCGCTGTTATTCGCTCCCAAGAGCGGACGTGAATTGCGCGAAGACATCGCTGACTACACCAAACGCGGCATCGACGCGGCCGGCGAAGGGGCGCGCGTGATGGGCGAGCGAGCAACCGAGCTTTACGGAACTGCCGCCTCGAGGGCCTCCGACGTTTACGGGACCGCCGCAGGCAAGGTCTCGGAAGCTTATGGGACCGCCGCAAACAAAGTGACTGAGGCTTACGGCGCCGCTCGAGACCGAGTGGCGGCCGGCGCTGAGGGCGTCTCGGAAGCTGCCGCGCGCCAAAAAGAACAGATTGCGGCAGCGATCGAAGCTGGTAAGCAAGCTTACCGTGAAGAGAAGCGCAAGGCCGGCGCCGCGGGCGAGCTCGAAGAGGCCTAGCGCACAACGAGCTGCGCCATCGGTCAACGATTTGTTGTCACCGATTGATCATCGACACGCCGCAGTTGTAGCTTAGTGCGTTCGCTTGGGGCGCCTGCCCAATCCCCTTGTGCTCGGCAGGAGGACTCGTGGATCAGGAAAAGTTCTACATCGTCGTGACGATTGCCGCCGCGATCATTGCCATCAGCTTCATCGCACAAGCGGCAACGTTCATGTTCATATATCGCGCGATCAAGCGGCTGACCGGAATTGCCGCCTCACTTCAAGCCAAAGCTGAACCGTTAATCGATCAGGCTCAGGGAACAGTCGTCACCGTCAAATCTTCTGTCGAGAAGATTACCGCCCAAGCCAAAGAGACGTTTGAAAAAGTTACGATCGAAACTCGCGCGGTGGCGGCTGCAGTCTCGGCTTCGTCACAGGAGATATCCCGCCTCGCGCGACATCAGGCCGACCAGTTTTCCGAGACCCTCGACCACACCAACGCGATCTTGCAGCGTCAGGTGACCGAGCTGGACGGGCTGCTTGTGCGCACGCAGCACCGTTTCGAAGACACCACCAAAGAGGTTCAAATCACGGTGCTGCAGCCAATGCGCGAGCTGTCTGCGCTGCTGGTTGGATTGAGGCGAATCCTCGAGAGCTTGTTCGGTCGGCACCGAAAGCCAATCGACCAGGCTTATCAAGACGAAGAGCTGTTCATTTAGAGAATGCCCTGAAACTGGCAGCTCAAATCCTGAACCAGCCCAACTGTTAACCACGCCTGCGACTTTCGCAAGATCTATCAACAGCACAACTGGACCGTAAGCGAAAGTCTTCGGAGCCCTGATCAACAACGTTCGGTCTTCCAGCGGACGTCGCTCCATCAAGTTGGATAACAACGGGAGAAGCTGATCAATCTCGACCCGCTTCGAATTCAGCTCCAAACGAAAGTCGCTCGACACTGTGAGCATCAACATTTCAGGCCGTCCGACCTCACATGTGCGATTTGACACCGCAGGCTCGAAGCAGGTTCCGACGCGATGAGACCTCGGTCTATTTGCACTTGTCACCGAAGAAATTGTTCTGCACAATAGAAGTAGGCAATTTTCATAATGTCATCGCCGTAGCCCAAAGCCCCATTTGGCCCCGAATGCGTAGCTGCCGTGGACTGCGCGAGTCAATCTAACTTTCTTTTGTGATCGAATGAAAAAATCGAAAGCAGCAAGCACCAATCGGCGGTCAGACGCAATGTGGGTTATTCTGCTTTGCTTCTTCGCGTCCGGAATGAGCGGCCTGGTCTATCAAGTCGTTTGGGTACGCGAGCTGGTGCTGGTCTTCGGCGCAACCACCTTTGCGGTCAGCACCGTGCTCACGGTTTTCATGGGCGGGCTCGCGTTAGGGAGCTACTACTTCGGTCGCCGTTCGGAGAAGGTAACAAGACCGCTCCGGCTTTATGGGCTGCTGGAGATCGGCATCGGTTTGTATGGTCTGGCGGTGCCTTTGATCTTCGGCGCGCTCCCCAATGTTTATCAGTCCTTCTGGAGCTGGCTGCACCTTTCATTTTTCATGCTGAGCATCGTTCGTTTCGCCTTTGCGGCGCTGGTATTGATCGTGCCGACGGCGTTGATGGGCGCGACGCTGCCGGTGCTTTCGAGCTTCTACGCGCGAGACGCAGGTCGAATCGGATTTCGAGTCGGCTCGCTTTATGCGCTCAACACGTTCGGCGCGGTGCTCGGCGCGTCGGCGACTGGATTTGTATTGATTCCCGCTTTGGGGATGACTGCCGCAACCACCACCGCGGCTGCCACAAACATTCTCCTCGGCGCGGTTGCGTTGATCGTCTCTCGCAGCGCCGAGGCCTCGCTGAAGCGGGACGATGCTGGTTCGAGTGTTGCCGAGGATGCAGTGTCGCCAGTGAAGAGTGCACGAGCAGTCACTTCAATCGGACGCCAGCAAGTAACCGTAATCATCGCCGGTTTTGCGGCGAGCGGATTCGTGGCGCTGTCTTACGAAGTAATCTGGAGCCGTGTGCTTGCGCTGATTATCGGTTCATCGGTTTACGCGTTCAGCATTATGCTGACAACTTTCCTCGTAGGGCTGGCCGGCGGCGCGATGTTAGCTTCGCGACTGGTGGATCGAATCCGACGACCCGTTCGCGCGTTCGCTCTCATCGAAGTCGGCATTGGCGTGACTTCTTTGATCGGCGCGTATCTTTTCAACGATCTTCCTTACGTGTTCGTTCAGCTTTATCGCTGGGTCGATAGCAGCGCGTTTGGGATTCTGTTGTTCGCTCGATTCCTGGTCGCATCATTAGTAATTATCACCCCAACGCTGCTTCTGGGTGCGCTGTTTCCGTTGGTGGTTAAGATCGTTTCGAGCGGCAGACGAGCGCATACGACTGGTCGAACCGTTGGAGACGCTTACGCCGCTAATACGCTTGGCGCGATTGGCGGCTCATTCGCAAGTGGGTTTGTGTTGGTCCCGTGGCTAGGGTTGCTGGGGAGCTTAAGGCTGTGCGTCGCTCTGAACTTCCTCGTCGCCAGCGCCGCCTTCTTTGTGACCAACCACGATACGGCCAGACACCGAATTCGAATGCGCCGCGCTTTTAGCTCAGCGCCGTTAGGCGTTGCCTTATCCACCTTGCTCATCGTCGGCGTGGGACTCGCGGGACCGCCCTGGGATCCTGAGGTGATGTCAAGCGCGGTCTATCGGTATGCCCCATCGCTTGCGGATAAAAACAAGCAAGAGTTGTTTGACTTCCTCAAGCGCGGACAAGGCGAGACGATCTTCTACAAGGAAGGCATTACTGCGACCGTTGCCGTCCAACGTCAGAATGGCGGACGCGTGCTGAAGGTCAACGGCAAACCCGAGGCCTCAACAGCAGGCGATATGCCGACGCAGATACTGATCGGCGCGCTGCCGCTCCTGGTGCGAGCGCAGACCGACGATGTTCTGTTGATCGGTTTAGGCAGCGGAGTCACGCTCGGATCGGTCGAGCAGTTCCCTGTAAGGCGCGTTACCTGCGTCGAGCTTGAACCCGCGGTGATCGAAGCGTCTCATCACTTCGAAGACGTCAACAACCATCCTCTGGATGACCCGCGTTTGAGACTCATCTCCAATGACGGCCGGAACTTTATCTACACTGTGGCTTCAGATCTACGAGATGGCGCCAGAAGACGTTCGTACTTTGATCGCGACTTTCCGTGCGGCGTTTCCTCAGGTGTATCTGTTTCGCGGCGCGGAAGGCGATCTGATGCTGCTCGGCAGCAAGAGCGAGCGCCGACTCGATCTCTCGATTCTGAAATCCAATCTCCGGGCGCCGCGAGTTGCCGCCGACCTCAACCGCATTGACACGACGAGAGACAGCGACATCGTTTCGCGATTCTACCTCGGCCCCGATGAAGTAACCAAGCTCTCAATAGGCGCCAAGCTGAACACCGACGACAACGCTTTGATTGAGTTCAACGCGCCTCGTAGCGTGGGCACGGCCGAAGAAACGGTGGCGCGAAATCTCAAGCAGTTGCTCGCGTACGCGGCGTCCCCTCTGAGCTATCTCGACGGCAGCAAGAGTCAGCCGCGCGGGGAAGCGGAGCTTCTGACTGAGGCCGCGCTGGTCGCCGTCAAACGCAACGACCGGGATCGCGCGGAGCAATTGGTGACTTACTCGCTCGAGTCTGCGGAAACCGCGCAAGCGCACGACATACTTGGCGAGCTACGGCAGGCTCGCGGTGACGATGCGGGCGCTATCCAATCCTGGCAGACGGCGCTGACGCTCGATCCAAATCACTTCTTCACGCTGATCGATCTCGGCAAGCTCTATCTCACAAAGCTGGACCTCGCTCGCTCGGCGCCTTATCTGGACCGCGCTATTCAAATCGATTCGAAGAGCGCGCGTGCGCATCACTTGAGAGGGCTCGTCTATCAGGCGTCCGGTGATCACGCTCACGCGGCGCTGGAATACAGAAGAGCGCTTCCCGATGCGCAGTACACTCGTTCTGTCCAGACGTTTTATTTGAACTTCGGCACGGCGCTGATGCAGATCGGTCTGTATGAAGAAGCGGCCCAGATGCTTGAGGAATACACTCGGCTGGCGCCGAAGGACTTTGATGGCCACTTCCAACTCGGCGCGGCATACGAGATTCAAGCCGAGCGTTCGCTGGACGAGCACATCACCAGGCGCGCGATCGAGGAGTTGAAGCTGGCGCTGTCGATCCAGCCTCAGCACGCGATGGCCCATTACTATTTGAGCAAGGCCTATCGGCGGCTGGACGAGCTTGAATTGGCAGACAGTGAGTTTGAGTTATACGAGAAGCTTTCGCCTTGAATGGAAATTGGAAAATGAAAATTGGGAAAATGAAAATTGAGAATTGATCGGAAGACCAAATAAAACTTTCAATTTTCATTTTTCAATTTTCAAAGCCCCTTATGGACAATCTGGTCCTATCGAATATCCTCTATCGCAAGACTCGGACGGTCACCACAATGGCGGGCGTCGCGCTTGGTGTCGTGCTCGTTGTTCTTACCGTTGGCATCGCACATGGATTTTTGCACGACGTGGGCCGACGCAACGCAGCAGTCACCGCCGAAATAGTATTCGCTCCGCCGGGAGCGACTCTCGGCCTGAGCCTGAATCCGACTCTCTCTTTGCCGATCAATATTAACGACCAGCTTCGCTCAATTGAAGGAGTACATGATGTGGTCCCGATCGGTCAGACGCTTCGCGGGCACATTATTGACGGTATCGACTATGATTCGTTCACACGGGTCTCCGAACTGCGAGTGGTCGAGGGGCGTCCTTTTCAGTCGGGCGACGAAGCAATCATCGATCGAATTCAGCAGCGTCAAAGAAAACTAGAATTGGGCGACACGATCGAAGTTTTCGACCGTTCGTTCAAGATAGTTGGCATCTACGAACCCGAATCGCTCGGGCGAATCAAGGTGCCGCTCGCGGTTATGCAAGAGTACTTGAGCCGACCGTCGTTGTGTTCGATGCTGCTGGTGAAACTCGACGACCCTTCGAGACAAGAGGAAGTAGCGTGGCGAATCAAGGAACGCTTTCCAGACAACGCAGTGATGCTGACTCGCGACCTTCCGATCCTGATCGCGCAAGGCACACCCGCGCTTCAAACTTTTCTGAAAGTGGTAATTGCCGTGTCAATCATCGTCAGCTCGTTGGTTATTTTGCTCACGATGTACACAACGGTTACAGAGCGCACTCGACAGATCGGTGTGCTGAAGAGTCTGGGCGCGACAAAGGCCTGGATCGCGGGCGAAATCGAAAAGGAAGCCATGCTGATAAGCGCGCTCGGAGTGTTGGTCGGTTCGCTGCTCGCAGTCGCCGGCAAATATCTCATCGTTCGATTGACGCCGATAACAGTCGAGCTTGAATGGCTATGGTTGTTCTACGCGCTCGCGTTGGGTCTGTTGGCTGGGGCTCTCGGGGCGCTTTATCCGGCGTTGCGAGCTGCGAACCAAGATCCGGTCGTGGCCCTTGCCTACGAGTAACCAGTGCGGCATAACTCGACCCTAATGAAGGGTCAACAACCAGCATGCTCAAACCCAGGGACCCGTTACACGAGCGGCTAGTATGGCTAGTGCCATTCAGTTGTTCCGGTCCTCGAGAGATCGCGCGTCTAGCGAGGATGCCGTCTTCTCCACTGGCGCTTCTTGTGTACGTGATAGGCCGCCCCCGCGCCCGCGCCTGCGCCTGCGCCGATCACGGCGCCCTTTCTGCCGCCGATCAAGCCTCCCGCCGCGGCTCCTACCGCCGCGCCCACACCGATGCGCTTGGCAGCCTTAGCCTTGCCCGCCTGGGGATTGTGTCGCCGCCGGCGCTTGTACGCGTCCGCTGATGGGGCAAGCGTTGCAATCAACACAAACACGGCCAAAGCCACCGAGAGCAACCTAAGACTTAACGATCTGAACTTGTGCATTATTGTCTCTCCTCCCAAGAAGCAGTCCCACGCGACAATGCTATAACGAAGCCGATGGTGACGGCAACGTGAATGATCAACCCCTTCGCGCCGACTCGTCGAGCGCGGCGCCCAAACGCTCGAGTCCTCCCTCAAGCATCTGGGAATCGCAACCGATCCCTATTCGAATATGATCGCGCATCTCGAAAAATTTTCCGGGCACGACTGAGGTTTCATACTTATCGCGAAGCAGCGTGCATAGCTCATCGACGCTGCCGCGCTTCAGCCTCGGGAAAACTACAGTTCCTATTCCCGGTCTGAACGCGTCCAGATCGTCGCGCGAGTCCAGAAATTGGTTGAGCAAGCCGCGGTTCTTTTCCAGAAGAGCGCGAGCGCGGGCGCTGATCCTATCGATATTCTTCAGCGCGATTACGCTCAGCCGCTCGGCTGGATGAGCTGGAATGTTGCCGAACAGATCGTTCAGCCGCCACATCCTCTCCGCAAGCTCCGCTTCGGCGAGCACCCATCCGCATCGCAGCCCGCTCAGGCCGTAAGCTTTGGTGAGACTGCTCGTGGTGACGAAATCATTTCCAAGATGAAAGGCCGAAGAAGGGGCCTGATCGAACAACGCTTCAAGATAGACCTCGTCAACCAGCACCCGCGCTCCCACGCGACGGGCAATCTCTCCAAGCTGTCGCAGCGTTGCGTCGTCGACAAGCGCGCTGCTTGGATTGTGCAGGTTAGTTATCGCGATCAGCCGCGTGCGATCTGTTACTGCGCACTCGACTTCGTCGAGGTCAATGCGAAAGGCCTCCTCGAAACGCCGCTCGAATCGTTTAACGGTCGCGCCAAGGTAGCTTGCCGTCGAAACCATAGGATCGTAGGCTGGGTGCTCGATCAACGCCTCATCGCCAGCTTCGAGTGTCGCAGCCATCGCGAGGTGATTCGCCATCGACGTCCCAATCGCGGCCACGACGTTCTCGGTTGACACGACGCACTTGGCAGCAAGCGCCTGCTGAAGCGGCTCGTACCCGTACCAGCTCGGTCCGCTCAGCTCGATGTCGTCGATGGCCACGGGGAGTTCAGCGATCGGGTAATGAAGAACACCGCTGGTTGCCAGGTTGAATCTTGCTTGCGAGCGCGTCTTCGCCCACTCGATGTAGTCGGAGCCTGTAGCGCGCCTCTTGTCAACCACGCTCGCGCCTCTTCCGCCAGAAGAAATATACGGGAATCCCAGCGAGCAGAATCGCCAGACCGATAAGGCTGTTGTCCGGGTCTTTATGGATCGCGCTCGCGGCCACGAGCCACTCCGCCGCGATAAACAACACGATCACCAGTGAGTTGACCTTCAGCCCGGGAGAGCCTGAGTCGGCAGGCAGGATGCGTGCGCTCCCAGATTTCCGAAGGGCGAACAAGCACGCTGCGGTGAGCCCGAAGAAAATTGAATCAATTGAAACGACGTAGTCGAGTATTTGCTCGTACTTGCCCGAAAGCGCGATCACGATTGCAAGCGCGCCTTGCAATCCGATCGCCACGACCGGGACTCGAGTGCGCGGGTGAAGCCACGCGACTTGCTTGAAGAACGAACCGTCGTCAGCCATCGCAAAATAAACTCGCGGCGCGGTGAGCATTCCCTGACTCAAGAAACCGAGCGTCGAGATCGCGATCCCAACCGCGATCATTGTTCTGCCCTTCTCGCCGAGGACCAGCCGCATTACTTCAGAAGCCGGAGTCGTGGTCGCAGCAAGTCCCTCAACTCCGAGCGCCCTGACGTAAACAAAGTTGACTGCGAGATAAAGCACAATCACACCGACGACGCCCAGCAATAAACCCCGCGGCAGATTCTTTCTGGGCTCTCGCATTTCGCCCGCGACGAAGCTCGCGGTTTGCCATCCACCGTATGCGAACAGCACCGGCACCATTGCCGCTCCAAACGCGGTAATCGCAGACCAGATGTCGGACATTGGTTGAGCCGGTTGTGTTTGCGCGTTGATCGATTGATGGCGCCCGGACCACCACAACCCTGCGACGATCAGCACTGCAATTGCCAGAACCTTCAGCACCATTAAGACGCTCTGGACGCTGCTTCCTGCTCTCACGCCGAAACAGTTGACAACGGTCAGGACTGCGAGAGCAACCGCGGCAACGAGCCAGTCGCTCGTTCCAATTTGAGAGAGAGCGATGAAATAACGAGCGAAGGTTATAGCCACTGCCGCCATTCCACCGCTCTGAACGACCAACAACAGCGTCCACCCATAGCTGAACGCGACAACCGGGTGAAATGCTTCGCGAATGTACGAGTACTGTCCACCAACCTGTGGACGCAACGCTGCCAGCTCGGCGTAAATGAACGCACCTGCCAGCGCGATCAAACCCCCTGCGGCCCACGCGCCAAGGATTAACAAAGGCGTGTGAACCTGCCGAGCAACGACGTAGGGATTGATGAAGATGCCCGAGCCGATGATCCCGCCCATCACAATCATCGTCGCATCGAACAATCCAAGCCGGCGCGCCAATTGCGCGCCTTCCTGAACGGCTGAAGCTTGATGCTCGCTCATCGGCTCGCGCTCGTCGAAGAATGCATGCGCTCGCGGATCCTCAGCTCCCATTGGCGCCGGGGCCGCTCTTCTTCTTCTATCCGGGTAAGCGCATCGGTGAGGCTCTCGCCGCCGGCGGCGCGCGTCTTAAGATAGAGCAATGAGCCGAGGGTTGAGATCAGAGGGATAATGAAGACGTTCAACGCGTGAGTTACAACCGTCGTCAGTTTCGCGGCCATGATCTTCTGTTCGGGAGCAGCCTGAGCCAGGAGAGAGAACATTGTTGCAAACACCGAGCTTGCGAGGATAGGAATCAGATATTGCATCGCGACGACGCCCATGACCGTTCTTCGCGCGCGGCGTACCAGTTCTTTCGATCGCCGCCGCGCGGCTATCGGGCCGAGGTTTTCCATCATCACCACCGGTGCGGTCAGCGCCGAGTTTATGTAGTAAATCACACCTGGCACAATGAACAGCAACAGCCCGAAGAACGAAACGGCGGCAATCATCAGCGTGGCTAGCAAAAGCTTGCGTAGCCGCTTCTTGAGTGCCGCAAATGCCAGGCGCAACTCAATTGGCCGCAGCGGGGCGAGAAAGAGTTGATTGACCAGTCGGATCGTCATCCCGGCGACGATTGAACTCGCAACGAAGTTGCCCAGATTGGTCATTACTGTGGCGCAGATAGTAAATGATTTGCCCGCGCCCGGGGAAATCAATCCGCGTCTCATCAGTATCGCGTTGACCACGTCGAGAATGCTGATGATGATTATCGGAAGCATTGCGAAAAAAGCGACACGAAAGAACTTCGGAAAATGCTCGCTGTACAGGGCAAATGCTCGTCGCAGAAGCGCGCCGGTTCCTTCAGACTGCGCCCGAAGCGCGCTGGCGAAGCCGATAGCCGTAGCCGGGCGCTCAGCCGGGTTCTTTGCGAGCGCCGACATAACTACTTGTTCCAGCCGCTTGCGTATTTGCTTGCGCTTAGTCCTCAGCGGCGGCGGCGTAGCTTCAATGTGCTGGCGCATCACTTCGTTGAGGGCGCCGGTAAACGGAGGCGTGCCCGCAAGCATTTGGTAAGTGATCACACCCAGGCTGTAGATGTCTGTTCGCGCGTCGAGCGGCGCTGACTGGCACTGCTCAGGCGACATATAGAGGGGGGTCCCGAGTATCGAGCCGACACGAGTCAATCCGTCAGCCGGCACGGTGTCCGCCGCTCGCATCTGTGGCGCAGTGTCACGCTGCATCAGCCGTGTCGCTGCGTCTTCGTCTGCAGTCGCTTGCTGACCGCTTGTGGCTGCACCATCGGCGCCGGCGACCATAATTCTCGTGGCTGCTTCGGACCCTTCGCCGGCAGCAGTCTCGCGCACGGCGGGCAAGTGCTGCAGCATCGTAGCCGCCTCGGATGCGTCGCTGCCCGCCAGCGTTCCAGCTTCGATCGCTTGTGTCGTGCGAGGTTCACTCGAGACGCGAGTGGAATGTGAAATCCGCCAAATCTGTGCCGCACTTGATCCTATGCTCGAAGGTTCGGATACCGGATCGCCAAGTTTCGCGAGCCCGAAATCCAAGACCTTGACGCGATAGCCTCCACGTCTGTTGGGCTCGAGCCATATGTTGTCGGGTTTGAGATCGCGGTGGATGATCCCGTGTCGATGAGCGGCCTCCACTGCCGAACACGCTTGCTCGATTATGTCGCACACCCACGGAATGGCAAGTTGTGACTCCTCTTCCAGAACCTCTGCCAGCGTACAGCCTTCGAGGAATTCCATCACCAAATAAGCAACCCTGTCATCATCAACGCGAGCGAAACCGAAGTCAGTCACATTCACTACGTTGGGGTGATGGAGTCGGCCGGCGGCTTTCGCTTCGCGTTTGAAGCGCTCGACGAATTCGTCGTTCCGCATGAACTGCGGAGCAATGACCTTAATGGCGACCGGTCGGTCCGTCCCCACATGTGTCCCCGAATACACCGATCCCATGCCTCCTCTCCCGAGTTCCTTCTCGATGCGATACTTCTCGTCGAGGACTTCGCCGATGAGCTGGTTTAATTCCATATCATTCAGTTGAGATTTACGTGAGACAGGGAATTTACCACGGCAAGCTCTTCGGTGAAAGCGCTATGGGCTGGAAACTGGTGACGTGTGCGGCGCTGTCCGTGGGGTCCAGGGACAAGATGGTTGGGTGGTTAACTCTCGGTGAACCAGGGATGATCGAGGATCGTTCTTGCGACGCGCTCGCGGTCATCTTTGCGGCGGACTTTTCGCCGGCGGTCTGTCCCTTCGTTGTCGATCCAGGTTACGCCGCCAATGATTACCAAGGTGTCGGCGGTGTAGCGAATCGAGCGACGTCGCTCTCCTCGCCGGCGCTCTCGACCGCTGCGCCTGTCGGGACCTTGCCACGAAGCCATTGCAAACCTTCGCTACCGAAATTATCCCCCGCGCTGAACTGACTCAGACACGGAAAGCCGCACTTATCTTAAAGATCGATTGCAGTCCCATTTTCAGAATCCTGAGACTCGTCAGCTAACGTTGGCTACGAAAGAAGCATTGGTGGGTGATCCTCCAGGAGTGGATTCGGGCCGTCAAGGAGTTTGTTGTTGAAGACTTTCCCTTATCGCTTGGGCCTCGCGCGAGATGGATTCGATTCTCTCCATCACCCGCTCGCGATGGGCGCGCCTTGATTCCAGCTTCAACAGCAGTCGGTTGATCTCGGTCTGCCGCTCCTCGATTTCGCAGTTGAGCAGAAATTCCTCCTCTTCAAACGTCGCAGCGCGTCGAAAGAGTCCTGCGACTTCCTCTTCGAGAGCGTCGGCCATTTGTTCCAGCATTCTCATCTTTGCCCCGGTCGGTTGGCCCTGTTTTGCCAGCGCAATCATAGTGTTCTCGTTCAAATTGCCATCGAGCGCGCGGGAAAAGTCGCGACCCGCAAGGACGTCGCGTTTCGACGGCGCGCGATCTTGTCTTGATACATGCGCTGGTCGGCCACCTCCATCAACTCATCAATGGCGGTGCCGTCAACTCCATACGTCGCGTGCCCGATTGACACGCCGACTCGCGCGACGCGGCCTGGTCTCACCTCGTAAGCTAGATTGCCTACTACAGACTGCATCCGCTCCTTCATGTCAATCACCATATCCGGCGTCACGCGGTGCAGCACGGCGACGAATTCATCTCCGGCGTATCTGATCAGCGTGTCACCGCCTCGAACTTGCGCGCGAGCGGCTTGTGATACGCGTCGCAGAATCTCGTCCCCAACATGATGGCCGTAGGTGTCGTTGATCTTCTTAAAGCCGTCCAGGTCCATCATCATCAACACCAACGGATATCCGTGACGCTCGGACCTGCTTCGTTCTTGATCGAAGAAACTGTACATGTAACGCGAGTTTGGCAGACCGGTAAGGTTGTCGGTGAGCGCCGACTCCTGAGTCCGCTCGAAGGTCAATGCGTTGTGAATGGCAGCGGCCGCATGACGCAAGATGGTTTCCAGCAACCTCACTTCATCTGACGAGTAACCACGGTCTTCCTCGCAGTAGAGAGCAAGCGTTCCGATGAGCGAGTCGGAATGCTCGAGCGGGAATATTGCAGTCGAACGGTAAGCCGCAGCGGCCAGTCCTAGCGCGCCCTGGAGATCCGGCACCGCGCTGCCGCCGATCAGCACCTGCCGATGCTCAGCAACCCAACCTAGGCCGCCCTTGCCGATGATGATCTCCAGACCCTTAAGCGCATCTGCGTGCTTGCCCATCACATAGGCGGCGCGCAACCGGTCTCCATGGGCCAGATGTATCATCACAGTGGTGAAGTTGGCGATGTGCTCGAGTTTTGCGGCCACGATTGGCAAAACTTCGGAAAGCTTCAAAGTCGAGCCCAGCGTTTGCGAGATTTCGTATAAGGAGAGGACCTCGCGTTGGGCGGCGGCGATGTCGCGAAGGGCTTTTTCCGTTGGAGTTCTAGGCGGAGGTCCGAAGCTGTGCTCTAAAGCGCGATCAGCAGCTAAGGGCTGAACCCCGATTAACGAGGCGGGCCTCGGGCTGAGCACCGGCAAAGCTACTTCGAGCGAATCAATTGATTCGAGAAAAGTCCTTATCAAGACCGGGTCGAAGGTCTGCCCGGTTTCTTCACGCATCAGCTCGAGAGCTTGCTCGCGCGCATAGCGTGGCCGGTGCGGTCGATTCGTGGTGAGCGCGTCGTAGCAATCCACAATCGTGAGAATTCGCGCGCCCAGCGGAATCTCTTCGCCTCTCAGACCGCTCGGGTATCCGGTGCCGTCCCACTTTTCGTGATGGTGTTTGACTATTGGTACCACCTCGTAAGGGAACTCAACGTTGCTCAGAATATCAGCGGCGACGACTGGGTGGATCATTACTTTCGCGAACTCGGCGGCGCTGAGCTTGCCCTGCTTGCTCAAAATGTATTCGGGGACCGCCAGCTTGCCGATATCGTGAAGCAAGGCGGCCGCCTTCAGGCCCTCCATCTGGTCCTCGGGATAGCCGACTGCGCGCCCCAATCCTTCGGCCAGCACTCGCACGCGTTGGATGTGACCAAGCGACTGGTCATCCTTCGCGTCGATCGCCATGCTCAGGGACTCGACGGTCGACAAGTGCAGCTTGCTCAACCCCTCGATGCGCTTGTTGGACTTTTCGACTCTGCCCAGGAAGACTCTGTACCCCGCGTAGATCAGCAGCAGAATGGGTAGCGAAATTACAAACAAATAGAAGCCGAAGATTGTTATCGCCTTGGAAACTACACCAGCCGCTAATGCCCCCACGAAGAAAGCCGGCAAGGTCCAAAGATAATCTTCAGTCCAAGTCTTGATCACATTTCGACCTCGGTACAACGCGACTGCGGCCGCAGCGATCCCGCTGTTGACCAGGTAATTCACCA
>WNGG01005668.1_pt1 | contig 13904 bp, 15 predicted proteins | sample 5400661 | NCBI WGS metagenome assembly WNGG01 (sample SAMN13153372, study PRJNA577476) | soil metagenome | isolation source: 100 cm soil or saprolite under Garry oak tree replicate 1 | place: USA:California | collected 2016-06-15
CGCGCTTCCTTCCCGCACCCCTGGACTCCGCACACTTCGTCGGCGGCCACCGACGAGTCGAAGGCACGCCCCTATAAGTAAATGTGCGACCCCAAACGGTTGCGAATCTCGGACAGCCATATCTCGAGAGGAACAGTAGGGGGACGGCTTTACGGCGCTCGGCGCCGCAACATGCGCGCGGCCGCCGCACTCACGATCGCAAGGGCCGCGATCATGGCCACTTCGCTGCCCGCTTGGAATCCGCTAGCCGGTGCCTCCGGTGGTTTGCTGACGACTTCGACGGATACGGCGGCGAGGGAAGGAAGGTAGAGCGCAACGACGGTTCCCGGGAACGAGAGGACCGAATAGGACGCGCCCCCTCCGCGCACCCCGTTGGTCAGGAATGACGGGAGAGGGCTCTCCGTCCGGTTCACGTCCCCGGCATTCGCGCGCACCCTGAGCTGCGTCGTACCGTTGAAGGGCATCGTCGCGGTGTCGAACGCGAGCAAGATCACCGCTCCGCCCGGGAGGAGGGAATCCACCTGAATGGCGGCACGACCGGGTTCCACCGCGAGCGCCCAGCCCGCGACTCCGATCCGATACTGGGCGACGTTCTGGACCCACCGACCGTCGGCCGTCGCCACGAGATCGAGCTCGGCGACGATGTGTCCCGCGCCGATCCCATCCAGGAGGGCCAGCCACTCGGCCCGGTTTGCCGCAAGAGGAGGAACGGACTTGAACAGGAGCAAATCGGAATCCGCCATCTTCGCAACGATCCGGATGCCGCTCACGCTGAACGTCCCGGCCCCAAGGAGAAATCGCGCCTGGTCGTCTCCCACGGAATACGAGACGGAGGAAGCGGGCCACGACCCCGGAGCCGTTTGCACGGAGACATTCGTCGCTCCCGCGGGAAGTTCGATCGTCGCTGTGCGCGCGACGTCAGTGCGAATCTCCACGAGGACGGTAGGATCATCATGCGCCGTGATCGTGACGAGGTATCCCTGGGCCTCGAACGTGGAACCGATCGCGTGGGCACCCCGCGCCGGGGCGAAGCCCGCGATCCGAATCGACCCCACGTAGAGCACAGGGACATCGCCCGCGAGACCGAGGACGGATTTCATCGTCCCCGTCGATGCGTCGTAGGCGAACTGCACGAAGGTCCCGAGGACTTGACCGCGGTCGTAATGGAAGGCGGCGAACAGCGGCGAGGACCAGGGGAAGACGCCGGCGGAAGACTCCGCTTGTAGAGGGAACGAAATAGGGCGGAGGGCGGCGGATGTGTGAGAGGGAGCAGATCCGCTCAAAGCGACGGGAAGAAGCGAAAGCACCGCAAAGGCCGCCGCCGCCTTCGCCAGATTTGCGCGCGCACCCGGTCCGTCCTCCATGGAGGAATACTGTCCCTTCGCAGATAAGGGAATTTTGGTCCATCGCGGAAACTGGTTGGGACGTCGTCCGAACCTTCCTTTTCGACGCCGCAAGAGTGAGCTTCGACCGGCGTACACAAAGTATCTTACGACGGAGCCTCATGGCCTCTCCATATGGGACCCTTGGACATCTTCCTCCGGGTGTCCTTCGCCGGCTTCGCTGCGATCCTCGCGACCGTCTCGGTCCAATCCTACGCCCGGCACCGCGAACGGCGGTTCCTCTTGCTGACGTCGGCCTTCGCCATCTTCCTCGTCCAAGGGATCTGGTTGATCATCGAAATCGCCACGAGGGCCGTCTCGTCCGTCGGGAGCGAATGGCTCGCGCTGAACCTCGGAGTGCTCGTGGCCCTCTACCTCGCTCTGTTGCGGTGATGAGATGCCCGAAGGCCTCGAACTGGAGAGCCGTCGCAGGATCTACGACTTCCTGACAGCGAACCCCGGCGTCCATCTCCGGAAGATCGGACAGGTGCTCGGAATGTCGACCGGCATGCTGTCCTACCACCTCGGGTACCTGGAGCGGAATGGGATCCTGAAATCGGAAGAGGATGGACACCGCAAGCGGTATTTCATCGCCCGTGCGTTCGTGGAGGCCCAGCGGCGAATCCTCGCCGTCCTGCGGCAGGATGTGCCGCGGAAGATCGTCCTCGAACTCTTGTTCTTCGGCGAGCGGACGTTCGGTGAGCTCCAGGCCTCGGTCGGCGTTTCGAAGTCCACGTTGTCGTACCACCTCCAGAAACTCATGCACCGGGAGGTCCTCCTTCGGGGCCGACGTGAGCGCGAGAGCGTGTTCTCGATCAAGGACCTCGAGGAGGTCCGGAAACTTCTCCTGGCGAACCGTTCGAGCTTCCAAGATGACGCGGTGGACCGGTTCGCGGACCTGTGGACGAAAATCCGTACCTGATGTGGCCGGCAGAGTCCCGATGGCCCTCCGCTTGATCAGCGCGATGCCCGCGGAAATTCACTCCGACTTCGTAAACTCCCGCACGAGACACGTCGCATAGGATCCGCGGGTGAGTTCGAACGACAAGGAAAAGGTTCCCTCTCCCGCCTGGACGTCGAGGGTTCGGAACGGCGCGAGAATCTCTCGCCGGGTTCCCTTCGATGAGATCCGAGGGATCTCGGGGATGATGAAGTCCTTCGGATGCAGGCCTTCCGATGCGACGATCGTCTTCTCGATTTGTCCCGGCTCGCCGCCCGCAAATTCCGGTTCGGAGCCGAAGAGGATGGCACTCACCCACGCCTTCCCTTCGCGGCACCGCTTGGCCGCCCGCTCTAGGTTGTCGCAGGTGACGTCAATCGTCCGGCTTCGATCCGGGAGCCCGGACGCGTCGGCCGGTAGGACCAGATCCCCCGCCACCGGTTCGTGAATCGGAATTCCGCGGCGCATCCGTTCGCTGAGAATCCGATTGAACAGGAACGACTGATAGCCATGGACGAACATCATCAACAGGTTGAAAGGGAGCGATCGAAGGGCGCCGACATAGTCCGTCGGTTCAACCGCCAAGTGATTCAGGATCGCCTTCTCGAATCCGTAGGACTTCGGGTAGGAGCGCAAGGCGGTCTGGATGTCTCCTGTATCCCGCAACGCGGAACGGACCTCGTACGATTCCGGATCCTCCCCCTCCAACGGGTTCGCGACGTAGGCCTCGACGGCCTCTCGGAATTCGCCGCGGACGAGGTGGCGACCGACGACGTGGGTGATCGGGCGGACGGACCCGAATCGCTGGATGCCGAAGAAACTCGGGAAGCCTCCCGCAATTCGGAGAGCCCGTGCGGTCTCCTCAACCGTTTTTGCCGCGATCTCCGGCTCGACGGGAAGGTCCCTCACGACAATCCGAAACCGATTCCCCGCCAGGTCGCCGAGCTCCAAGGGCCGGTCGGACCGGAAGGCCTCGAGGACGTCGAAGTCCTTCAGGCGGAGTCCACGGACCGCCTCTGGCAGGACGCCCTCGAACGAGAACAGCCGGGTCGTCACGGCATGCTTGTCCTTGGTCCCGGCGTACCCGATGCGCTTTCGGCTGATATGAAGGGCCCGGGCCATCGCGCGGACGAGCCGGTTCGTCTCCCAGTTCCTGACCCGGACCTGCGCGATGGCGTACCGGCCCTCCGGGGACACGGCCGGGGGAGACGAAATCTCTTCGACGACGAAGTCCTCAGCGGTCGACTTGACCGTCCCTCCGACGCCGGGTGTCGACGTCAGGTAGCCGACGATCCCGACGTCGCGCTCCATGGGCCTACGCGAACTCCTTCTCCAGAAGTTGCTTGGCACCGCTGAAATCGTTCGCGAGGCCTTCCGCCACGCGTTTCAGCGCGGCTTGCGGACTGCCCTTTTTCACCTTGACCGTCAGGACGGGCTTGTCCAGCTGCGGGTGACCCGTATAATACAGGGCATCTTCCACCTCCGGGTCCTTGAGCAGGGCCGTAATCAGCGGGTAGATCACCGTATCGTCCGGATTCAGGATCTCGATGCGGACGGAATCCTTCTGTTTTTCGAGGATTCGGAGTTGCATGGGGAGGTGCGGAGAGGTTCCGCCGATTTAAGGCTTTGCGGGTCTCTCCCTGAAAGTGCGTGGGCTGCGCGACCGGCTGTGCCAGCGCGATTCCCGCGGTCGTCCGAAGGAAACTAAATAATCGGGAGGTGATGAGAGTCCCTCCATGGCCTCCCCCGGAGCGCCCTCCGCGGACACGTTCGAGTCGGAGGCGCAAGGCCTGCTCGATGCGATCGCGAGGGCACGGAAGCGGGTCGATGGCATTGTGGGGCTCGTGGACGGAACCCTTGACCGGTTTCGGGAGCGGGTCGACCGCTTGATTCGAGAGAGCGAGGTCGACAACTGGCGCCAGGTGCGGATCTTCACCCGGGACGTCGATGCGATCGCCGCGGACCTGGGCAAGGCCGCGAAGGAAAAGCGCCTGTCCCTGAGGCTCGTGGCGGGCCTCGATGCATCCCTTCGGAAGGCTCGGAAGAGGGACTTCTACGGCGCCCGGAAAGCCTGGCGGAAGCTCGATCGGGTCGCGGAGCAAGGGGCCGAGGTCCGCCGACTCCAGATTTCCTACCGAGAAGGGTACCGCGCGGTCGAGGCGCGGATCCGGCAACTCCGAGCGCACGTCGACCGCCTCCAAAAAATCCCGAAACCTCCCTCCTCTCCGGAGGACGCCCGGGAATTCAATGAGCGCGTCGACGCCTTCAACGGAGCCGCGACCGCAGCCTACCTCGATTTCTTGGCCCGGAGCCGAGCCGACCAGGCGATTCCTCTCCTCCTCGAGGCGTCTCAGGGAACCGGCATCGGCGTGCCCGCCCCGCCCCCCGGCTCCGACCCGGAGCCGCTCCTGCGCCTCCTGAACAACGCGAGCCCGCAAGGCGAAGCGTTCCGGAGCCGCTCCTTCTACGGATTGCTCGAACTGCCCGGTTACTCGGACGCGAAGCTCACCCACGTCTTCGGAGATGCACGGCTCATCCGGAGCGCACTCGATTCCGGTTGGTCCTGGCTGAAGGCGATCCGGGACGACGAGCGGCGCTCCCTCCAGATTCAATGGAGCGAAGACGTGACCATGTTGAAGCGCAGGACTCCGTCCATTGTCGGCTTCGTCGAGCGCTTGGGGAAGCTGAACGACGCCGCCGAGAGGGGACGCGAGCTCGCCGCCGCCCTCCAGGACGGGCGGTTCGATGCGTGGCAGTCGGCCGCCCGCTTGTACGCCACTCACGGGGACTCCGCGGTCCGGAAATGGCGTGGGACGCTCGAGAAGGACGTGGAGACCATGAACAAGGAAGCGGCGAAGCTCGGGGCGGTGCTCAAGCGCTTCCCGGACCCCGCGAAAGTCGAATCGGGTGGCGGCTAGGACCGATCCAGCGTAAGCGCCGAAGCGACCAAGTGGGGGATTCGCAATTCCCCTGGAAGAGGCATCCCATGGTGCAGAAAGTGATCGACGTGGTCGGCGTCTCGCCGGTGAGCTTCGCGAAGGCCGCGCAGAACGCGGTCTCCGAGGCTGCGAAGACGGTCCGAGAAATGCGGTGGGCGAGGGTCGGGGAGATGGAAATGGAACTCGACGGCTCCAAGGTGAAGTCGTACCGGGCGACCGTGCGGATTTACTTCAACATCGAACGATAGACGACCCAGGCTGCGACGACTCAAGCCTTCTGACGGAACTCCATCTGCTGAAACAACATCATGGCCAGGACGATCATTGCCACGGAGAGGCCGACGAGGATCAGGACCGCGATTCCCGCGGAGATGTTCGACCCATAGGTCGTCATCGGCCCGACGGCAATCGTGCCTTGCAGGATCGATTTCAGATAGTGGATCACGCTGAGCTTCGGTACATCTCCCGGGATCGAGCCGACGATGGATTCCCACACGAAGCCGATGAGCAGGCCCACTGCGAGCGGCTTGCGGACCAAGACCGAGATGAAGAGAAACACCGCACCGTACGCGGCGCTGCCGATAACGGTCGCGACGAGGAATCCGCCGAGGACGTCCAGGTCCGTCGCGAGCGCCGTGCCTTGGTAGGCCTCTGTGACTCCGTACGCGAGGACGATCGGCGGAACGAGGAGGACCAAGACCGCGACGAGATAGCCGATGTACTTGTACAATACCACCGCGGGCTTTGAGATGGGACGAGTCAGCAAGTAGGGGAGCGTGTTGTCCTCGATTTCCTCGCGGATGAGCGTGGTCGCGTTCACGAGCGTAACAAAGATGAGCACGACCTGGAGGAAAAGCGGGATCATCAGGCGCTGGAAGAGGTCGATGTTGAACGCCGAGACCCGTCCCGCGGCCAGGGACAAAGCCAGGATGAAAGGAATCGCCGAAAGGAGCAGCATCGCGATGACACGTCGCGTTCCCAGGAGGTATCGCAGGGTCAGGCTGATGACGACCCAGAGCCTCCGCGCCGATTCGGTGACGCCCATTGTTCACCCGACGAGGTAACGGAAGACGGCTTCGAGGCTGTCATCGGGACTTTCGAGTCCGCGGACTTCGAGCTTCGTGTCGGCGACAATCCCGGGGAGCTCCTTGTAAAATGCATCGGGCTTCCGAGTGCGGATCACGAGCGTGTCCTCCGCGGGCACTTCCATCGAGACGACGTGGTCCATCCGTGCAAGCGCCTGGGCGAGTTGGCGAGGTTGCGACGTCTCGAAGCGCACGGCGTGGGGATGGTCATCGATGAGCGCACGAATCGCGTGAATGTCACCGGACGCGATCGCCTTGCCGTTGTGAATCAGCACGATGTTGTTCGTGATGCGCTCAATCTCGTACAGGACGTGGGTCGACATCAGGACATGCCCGCCATCTTTCGCGAAGTCTGCGATGGTCCGCAGAATCTGGACGCGAGCCATCGGGTCCGCTCCGGACAGCGGCTCGTCAAGGATGAGTACCTCCGGATCATGCGCGAGGGCCTGCGCGAGCTTCGCGCGCTGGCGCATCCCGCGACTGTAGGTCCGTGTGGGGCGGTGGGCCGCACCGGACAATCCGACGACCTTGAGCGCGCCGCTGGCTGCTTTCGAGGCTTTGGCGGCCGGCATGCCATCGAGCCGAAGCAGCGCTTCCACGAACTGTTGCCCGGTGAGCCAGCCATACATCTGATTGTGCTCCGGACAGTACCCGAGGCGTCGCATCATCGGCACGTTGTTCCATGGATTTTCTCCGAGCAGCTGGAGGGTGCCCTGGTTCGCGTGCAGCTGCCCGATCAACAACTTGAAGAGCGTGCTCTTGCCGGCCCCGTTCGGCCCCACAAGGCCCGTGATGCCCGTTCCAAAGGAAGCGGTGAAGGCATTGAGCCCAAGGACTTCGCCGTACCACTTCGAGACGCCGGCAGCCTCCGCAACGGCGCTCATCCGGAGACCACCTCGACGGCCTTCATTCGGAGGTACGTGGCCAACGACGCGACGACGGTCGCGGCAAGCAGGATCGCGAGGGCCCACGGCCAGTCAAGCTGGTTTCCCGAAGCGCCGAACGCTGCACGTGCCAGCGCGAGGTAGTCTTCCCACGGAGAGGCATAGAGCAACGCCGAATTGCCAATGGAGCTCGACAGAATGTCCGCGGGAATCGTCAGGCCGAACGTGACCGCGAAGACCCCCGCCGCGGCGTAGCTCTTGCGCGTCGTGAGGCTCGAGAGAAACAAGGTGACCGACGTGTAGAAGGCGGTGAACAGGAGTCCCAGCAAGACGGAGAGGCCGATCGCCTCCAAGGCGAGAGTCCACGAGAAGACACCCAGGAGGGCGGCCACGAAGGGCGTGAGGACCAGGGGGAGCACGGCTATCATAGAGATGAGAGGGGCGAGGATTGCGGCTTTCGCAATCAGATAGTCCGCGTGGGTGATGGGGCGGCTCAGATAGAGTGTGAGGGCCATAGAGTTGAGATCGTCCGAGATGAGCGCGGATCCGACGACCGACGCCATGAGCGTGACGAAGAACAGGATGGCGCCGTTCGACGCGGGAACGAAGAAGAAGCTCAGGTCTCGTGCCTGGCCGGGCAAGAAAGCGCCCAAGAAGAGGACGATGACGATGGAGCTGACCAGAACCAAGCCCACGCCCACGGCTGTCGCAACAATCGTTGCGGGCCGCTTGAACTCGCGCCGCAACCCGGTGACGATGATCGCACGAAGCCGATGCCGACGGCCGAGGAGGGGCATCTCTCGCCGAGTGTACGTCGGGAGTGAGATCGACATCTACGCACCCCGGGCCTCGTTTCGCTGGACGAGCTCGAGGAAGAATTCCTCGAGGCTCCGTATCTCCCGACCCATGTACCGCACCTCGACACCGAGGGCCTTCGCGGTCTGGAAGATCGCGGCCTCGACACCCGGCTTGCGCGCCACATGTACGCCCGATGGCGTGGCATCGGCCTCCACTCCCGCCTCCTGGAGCCGCCGCGCGAACGCCACCCGGTCGCCCCGGACATCGATCCGCAGGCGGTCCGTGGAACCGGTGAGGAGTTGGCTCAGCTCGCCCGCGGCGATCTGGTGCCCACCGTCGAGGATCACGATGTACTTGCAGATCGTCTCGACATCCGGGAGGAGGTGGCTCGACAAGACCACGTTGCGACCAGGAGAGCGCGCAATCACGCGAACGAGGTCGAGCATCTCCGTGCGGCCGCGCGGGTCGAGTCCGGTCGTCGGCTCGTCGAAGATGTACAGCTGCGGGTCGTGGACCATCGCTTGGGCCAGTTTGATCTTCTGCTTCATGCCGGTCGAGTATTCCGCAATCTTGCGGTAGCGCTCCTCCTCGACACCGACGAACTGCAGCACGTCGTGTGCGCGACTAATCGCGGTGTTCGCATCGAGCCCGCTCACCCGTCCCATGTACGTCACGAGTCCCACGCCGGTCATGTCCGGGATGAGGCAATCGTGCTCGGGCATGTAGCCGATCCGCTCGCGGACCGGGACGCCTTCCGCGATATTGTGACCCAGAACTTTCGCGGTTCCCGTGGTCGGGCGGACCAGCCCAAGGAGGAGACGCAAGAAGGTCGTCTTCCCCGCGCCGTTCGGCCCGACGAGGCCAATCGCTCCCTCCGGAATCGCAACGCTCAGATCGTCGACGGCACGAACCTCGCCGAACACCTTCGTCAGCCCGGCGGTCTCAATGAGTACCGTCGTTCCCTCCCCGTGTCCTCTCGACCGTCGTCGGCTCCGCTGCGCCCGATGGCGGTTCTGGGATTCGTTTCTTTCGGCGTTTCCAATAGATCAGGACGAGGACACCCCCCACCGCCGCGGCCGCGACGAGGAGCAACCAGTCCATCACACCAAAGGTGGTTCCTCTCGCACCGTACGAATAGGATTTGAGCCGCATCTCTGCGACGTGGGTCCCGTTCTCATACGCGTCCCGTTTCACATAGTAGCCGGTTTCATTCGAGAAATACGCGGTCTCGTTGCTTCCCCCGGACAGCCCGCCGATGCCGGGGAAACTCCCGACCGTCTGATTCAGCTTGTACGCGGTGAAGGTTCCCACCTCGACCGTGACGCTCTCCCGAGACAAGACCTCGCGACGCCAGACGGAGGAGACATCGGTCTGATTCTCCGAACTCTGCGTACGGCCGGCAACTGTGAACGTGGAGTTCACGACCAGGTACGTCTGAAGCGCCGCGCTAGCATTCTGGCCGACCTCGAGCTCGAATGGCGGGATCGTGGCCACGGAGGCTCTTGCGTTTGCCCGTATCGCCGCCGTGAGCGGCGTCGAGAATCCGAGCGTGACGTCGGCCGAGTACGAAGTGGTCGAGTTCGATCGAATCGGGAGGTACGCCCGGTCCTCCCAGATCTCCGATGTGCGAGTTGTGAACGTACCGGTCACGTGGGCGGTTCCCACATTCGGGACCGCGAAGGTCCCGTTCAAGAAGCCGGAAGCGGTGGTGTCGACGGCGACTCCCGAAATCGTGTCGCTTCCGGAAGGGACGGAGGAGGGACCGAGCACGCTGACATCGACCCGGCCGACCAGATCGAAACGGAACGTCCGCATCTGGCTTGCATTGAGGCCTGGCAACGAATCGAGGGAGCCGGTGAGCACGTATGCCCACCGGTCGCCCGCGGTGTAGATCGGCCTCGACAGGGCTCCGGCCGCGTGCGCGGAAATCCCGTTCAGTGCCCCCATGATCAGGAAGAGCGCAACGAGGCCTGTCGCCCCCCGCGAAAACGGCATTCGACAAACCCGAGCGGACCACGGGCTCGAGCGGTAAAAGGATTTCCCCGCGACGAATTCGGAATAGCACCATTCTCGATGGTTGTCATTTCGTGGCAGTCACGAAGTAGCACGTCGCGCCCTGGTGGATGGCCGCGTCGACGAAACCCGCGGCCTGCACCTTGGCTCTGAGCTCCGGTGGTTCAAGGAACGACAGGGAGGAGCCATGCATGTGGCGACCGATCCAACGCCCGAACAAACCGGGCGCACGAGCGTGCGGGAGTTCGACAATCATGATACGTCCTGCCTTGCGCAGAACCCGTCGCATTTCGCGGAGAACCTGGGCTTGATCCTCCGCGTGATGGAGAGCGACGACCGCCACGACCCGGTCGAAATAGTCGTCGGGAAAGGGAATCGATTCTCCACGGCCCTCCTGGAACCGGAGTGCGGGTCGCCGCTTCCGACCCACGGCGATTTTCTTCCGGTTCGGCTCCAAGACCGTGACCTCGCCACAGCCCTCGGAGAACCGTTCCGTCGCCGTCCCGGCACCTCCTCCGACGTCGAGCAGACGCAGGGTGGAAGACGGCGCGAGAAGACCGCGCAAGATCTGTAGGTCCTTCGAGCGTTTCCGCACACTCAAACACTCAGCGATGCGAATCATGAAGGGCACGACAAGTCCTCGAATGCGGTTCGGAAAATCGGGACTGCGTAAGGCGGTAAAATCGTTTCAGTCACGCTCCCATTCGAATCCCGACAAGGATAATACCGACCGCTCTCTGTGGGTCCCGAGCCCCACGATGTCCGCCCCGCTGCACGTCGTCTGGTACACCGACCCGCACAACATTTGGTGCTGGGGATGCGAGCCTATGATTCGTCGGCTGGAGATCGTCTACGGGGACGACGTCGAACTGGAGATCCGGCAAGGCGGCCTGTTCGAAGACTTCGGTCCGATGCGAGAGCAGTGGGCACGGATGTCCGGAGGCCGGTGGACGGATTCCGTCCTGGCGTTCTTCGAAGCCGTGTCCACACAACATCGGATGCCAATGGATTCGAAACGGATGATCAAGGGCGTGGATGATTTCAACTCCACGTGGCCTGCGTGCATCGCGGCGAAGGCGGCGTCCCTCCAGGGCGCCCGCGCCGATCGGCAATACTTGAGGGCCCTTCGCGAAGCGTGGTGCCTCGACGCCCGACCCATTCACCGCGTCGAAGTCCAGACCGACGTCGCGCGAGAGACCGGTCTTGATGTGGAGGCCTTCAGCAAGGCGCTCGAAGACGGCAGCGCGGAGCAGGCGTTCCAACGGGATCGCGAGGAATGCGAACGCCTCGAGGTCCGCGGATTCCCGACCTTCACGATCGGTCGGGGAGAGGCGTCGGCGCGGCTGAACGGATGGCAGCCCTGGGAGGTGTTCGAGGACGTGCTACGGCAGGTCGATCCGGACCTCCAAGGAAAGGTCGTCGAGCCCACGGAGCAGTCCGTCGTGCAGCTGCTCGGCCAGTCGGGACACTGGGCGACCCGAGAGATTGCGGCGGTCCTGGGCGTCACCGATGATGACGCCGAGCTGCTCCTCGAGGAACTCGAAGGGAATGGGAAATTGAACCGCCGAGTCGTCGGAGCCGGACTCGTCTGGGAGCGGGTCCCCTACCTCCCGGTTCCACCTTAGCGGGTCGAACGATCGATCGCTTGGCCTGACTTCCATACGGTGATCAGGTTTTCCGGCGAAGTGAGGACCGCGATCTCGCCCAGCGGATCCTTGCGGACCGCGAGGACATCCGCGTCGTAGCCGGCTTTGAGCTGCCCCGATTTCGGTGCTTGGGGTCCCAACGTCATAGCGGCGTTCGCCGTCGCGGCCTCGATCGCCTGCAACGGCGTCATCCCGGCGTCGACCAGATGGACCAGCTCCTGCGCGTTCTGACCCCACGGCGCGATCGTCCCCTCGCCCGTGCTCCAGATGTCCGTCCCGAGGGCGATACGCACGCCCTTCCGGATAGCGAGCTGGAGCGACCGCTTGTGCTGGTCCCCCAGGGCGACGACCTTCCTGTATGCATAGTCCGGAATGTTCATCTTCGGACCGAGGCCGATCAACCGCTCCAGGATGTACCGCGTCGGGACGAGGATCGCCTTCTTCTGGATCATGAGGTCGGCGGCCTCTTCGTCCAGATACGATCCGTGCTCGATCGTGCCGCAGCCGGCGCGGAGCGCGGCCATGATCCCCGGCTTCCCATGGCAATGCGCCGCGACGATCCGCTCGGCCCGAGCCGCCTCTTCCACGATGGCCTGGAGCTCCTCGTCCGAGAATTGTTGATGCACCGGATGGTCCATTTCGCTCATCACCCCACCGGAGGCGCACACCTTGATCACCCTCGCCCCCAGCCGCAATTGATTGCGTACGCCACGGAGGCACTCCGCGATGCCGTCGCACAATTGGAAGAAGTAGCCGGCCGCACCGAGGGCGTGGATGTAGGATGTCGGGAACATGTGGAGGTCCCCGTGACCGGCCGTCGGACTCAGCATGGCACCGCCGCCGTAGATATGGGGCCCCGGAATCGTTCCCTCGTCGACGACGCGTGCGAGATGAATCCCGAGGCCGACGAGGTCCCGGACACTCGTGACACCCGCAACAAGAGCACGGTTCGCATCCGCCACACTCCGGGCGGTCAGGACCGGAAGGGAGGTCTTCGCGATGTCCTCCACGTTGGTCGCCCGGATTCCCATGAAGTGACCATGGCAGTCCCACAGGCCCGGCATGACGACCGGGACGCGATGCACTCGAGACCCGCCGGGCGCCTTCGGGGCGCCCTCGATCGGTCCCGCGAAGGCGATCGTGGAACCGTCGAGGACCACGCAGCCATTCCGGATCGGTTCTCCGCGGCCCGGGATCAAGAGGTCTGCTTCGATGCGTTCCATGATGGACGGCAACGCCTCCGGGTGAATGAGGATTCTGGGTGCCCCCGGCCTCCCGACCGAGTCCGAGGACAAGCCTTTTCGCCAGGCGCTCGTTCCCCGGCGGGAAGGGACCATGGCCCGGGGGAAGACCCGATCGAACTTTCGAGCGGTGGCGAAGCGGATCATCGAAGACCACCGGTCCTTCGATCCGACCGGTTCGGCGGCCTCGGGCCTTCATCGCTTCGACGGGATCCTGCCTGATTACTCGGCGGCCGCGCTCAGCCGGTACACGTCTCGGGCGAGGAAAGACCTGAAGGCCCTCGACCGGATCGCGCAGACGGACGGCCTCTCTCGCGCTGCCCGCCTCGAATTGGGCGTGCTTCGGGGCCTGCTCCTCTCCGAACTCTCCGAGCTAGAAGACCAGCGGCTCCCACGCGCGTTCCCATTCTATTTCCTTTATCGATTGAGTATCGTCAACTACCTCTTGCGGAATTACGCGCCCCTCGACCGGCGTCTCCGATCCGTGGGGAAACTTCAATCGCAGATCCCGGGGTTCCTCAAGATCCTCCGCGGGACAATCGATCGGCGCCTCGCAGACACCTGTTACGAGATGGCGGAGATGGCCGCGACAGGAATCCTCGACGCGTATTCGCGGGAACTGCCCGATCGCTTGCGGGACGCCTCCACTGGCGTGCGGACCGTCGTGGAGCGCACGAACGAGACCGCCAAGTCGGAACTGAAAGCCCTCGTGCAAGAACTCACGACGGCATACAAGCCTCGCATCAAGACGGAGTTCGCGCTGGGCCGACGCAAATACGAGCGGATGATCTTCGCCGAACACCTCGCCCAAATTCCGCTGGACCGCCTCTCCGAAGTCGGCCGCTCGGACCTAAAGGCGAATCAGGCCGCCTTCCATGAAACGACGAAGAAGATCGATTCGTCGAAGAAGCCCAAGGAAGTCCTCGAAGACATGGAACGGGACCATCCGACCGAGCAGAGTCTCATCGAGGACACG
>WNGG01005670.1_pt1 | contig 13903 bp, 19 predicted proteins | sample 5400661 | NCBI WGS metagenome assembly WNGG01 (sample SAMN13153372, study PRJNA577476) | soil metagenome | isolation source: 100 cm soil or saprolite under Garry oak tree replicate 1 | place: USA:California | collected 2016-06-15
CACCTCATCATCGATGCCGGAGTGGATACCGCATGGGGGCGCGAGCGGATCAGGGAGAAAGAGGGGGAAGAGGCCCTCACGGACCTTGATCCCGCCCGGCTCATGCGGCCGGCCTCAGTCGCCGAGGCGTATTGGCAGCTGTACCAGCAGCCGCGCGATGCGTGGACCTTCGAGCAAGAGATCCGTCCTTTCGGGGAGCAATGGTGAACCTATGGTCACGGTAGAATTTCACTTCGACTTCGGGAGCCCCAATGCCTACCTGAGCCACCTGGTGCTTCCCGAGATCGAGAAGCGCACTGGGGTCAAGTTCACGTACGTGCCGATCCTGCTGGGTGGGGTCTTCAAGCTGACGAATAATCGCTCGCCGGCGGAAAGCCTAGTAGGCATTAAGAACAAGCCAGAATATGAGCGGCTCGAGCTGAACCGCTTCATCCGCCGGCATGGGATTACCCGCTTTCAGCGCAATCCCTTTTTTCCGGTGAACACCTTGATGCTAATGCGGGGTGCCATCGCCGCGCAGTCGCTGGGTGTGTTCGAGCGCTACGTTGACGAAATGTATCGGCACATGTGGGCCGAGCCCAAGAAACTGGACGACCCCAACGTGCTGCGGGCGGCGCTCGACGAGTCGAGGCTGGACAGCGAGCGCTTCTTCGCGCTGATCCAAACCCCAGAGGTTAAGGACCAGCTCCTGGAGAACACCCGGCGGTCGGTGGAGCGGGGCACCTTCGGATCGCCCACGTTCTTCGTCGGTGCGGAGATCTTCTTTGGCAAAGACCGGCTGCGAGACGTCGAGGAACAGATCATGGTGTCTCAATAGTCCCGCAGTGGCGCGCAGTGTTCAACCGCGAGTATTGACTTCTACACCGCGATGAGGCTGATCTCTTGCGCTCGATGCCCGGCGAGCGCATTCGCGCAGCAAGCGTATGGGGAGTAACGCCCAGAAGGTCCGCAGCGCCGCCCGCGTCCAATATTTTCCCGTGCGCGGGCTCTAACGCGGCCGCACTATGCATGGTGTAGTCCTGTGAAGCCCTCTGTCGTGCGCTGTGCGCCCAAGGCGCGGCAGGGCGAGCACGGCGTGCGCGAGCCGGCCAGGATCGTGCACAATGATTACTCTCTCAAGTCGGCCCCCAGGCGCGTATGCGATCATGTCCCCGCGGAAGCGGAGGAGTTGTTGCAGCATCGCTTTGCCGAGATCAACGTCTGGCGGGCAATCCGAGGGCCTATCCAGGAGTCCCCGCTGGCGCTGTGTGATGCGCGGAGTATTGCCCCACAGGATGTGGTGGCCAGTGACCTGGTGTATCCTGACCGAGTTGGTGAGACGTACGCTTTTACCTACAACCCCAACCACCGCTGGTATTACTTCCCGCAGCTGGAGCCCAGTGAAGTCATCCTGCTCAAGTGCTACGACTCCCAGGCCGATGGCCGGGCGCGGTTCACCGCCCATACGGCGTTCGAGGACCCGACCAGTCCGCCCGAGGCGGCGCCGCGTGAAAGTATCGAGGTTCGAGCGCTGGTCTTCTTTGCGCCGGAGAAGAAAGACGCTGAGCAGGGTACTGCCAGTGCGTGTGGTGCCGCAGCTCTCCCTGCGAAATGACTCAACGACCGAAAGGACGGCTCTGCGCCACCGGGGCGAAGCTCCAGGCATGTCCATGACCAGCTTCCATTGGGGTGTTTTTAACCCGATCGTCACCGAAGGGCGTGTCGTGGATGTCCGGTCCTTCGCGTTGGACCCCGACCCATCGCTCATCATTCGCTCAATTCCGGGCGCGGTACATCACCCCTGTCGGGTGATGCAACCCGCCGTCCGCGAGGGATGGCTCAAGCATGGTCCGGGTGGAGCAAGCGAAGGGCGAGCTGGCGAGCGATTCATTTCAGTGATCTGGGAGTGCGCTTTTGATCTCGTTGAGAGTGCGCTCAAGCGAGAGCGAAAAACCCCGCCCAAGGAGACATCATGATTGAACTGTACACGTGGAGCACCCCGAACGGCAGGAAGATCTCGATCATGCTCGAGGAGATCGGGATGCCGTACACCGTTCATCCAGTCAATCTCCGCAATAATGAGCAGAAGACGCCGGAGTTCCTCGCCATCAATCCCAACGGGCGCATCCCCGCGATCATCGACACCGAGGGCCCAGGCGGCCGGCCGCTCACGATTTTTGAGTCGGGTGCGATCCTGATTTATCTAGCCGAGAAGTCCGGCCAGTTGCTCCCGCGTGAGCCGGTGCGGCGGATGGAAGCGATTGAGTGGCTGATGTTCCAGATGGCCGGCGTGGGACCGATGTTCGGGCAGCTCGGCTGGTTCAAGCGGAACGCGCCCGAGAACCAGCAGGGCCTCACGCGGTACACCGACGAGTCACGGCGGCTGGCAGGGGTACTCGACCAGCGCTTGGGCGAGGCCGAATATCTGGCCGGAGAGTATTCGATCGCGGATATCGCGAACTTCACGTGGGTGGGAGCGTTGCCCTTCTTCAATATCCCGCTTGACACAATGCCCAATCTGCGTCGATGGCAGGAGGCTATCGCAGCGCGCCCAGCAGTGCAGCGCGGGCTCACAGTGCCGGCCGTCTAGGCAGGGCACGCAGTGCCTCTCGGCATCGAGTGCCACTGCTTCCGTTCCACACCGAGCTCCCCTTGCTGCAGGGTGTGATTTCGGGAGGCCAAGCGCGAACAGCCATGACCTTGCATGAGGAAGTAGGGGGACTGAGCCGGTGCCGAAGGGCAAAGCGGCCCTGTGGCCCTGTGGGTCTGGTTACACGGGTGGCTCATTCCGCCGATACTTGTCCTCATGGCCGGCTCGCCAAACGGAGCAATGCAGAGCTGCGCTGGATTGTCACCGACCTCGCGGCGTGGCGAAGGTATGAAGACGAAAGCCGGACACGGCGTACCTGAGTTTCGTGGCGGATGATGGACGCCGGCACATCTCTGGTTTTGCTCCGCCGAACTGGTGTACCCTTATCCTGTTCCCTTCATTCGATCAGTCACGAGACTTATTCAAGGCCGCGACCTCAGCTGGGCAGATCCGCAACGTACGCCGCAGCCGTAATAATGGGGAAATGTGAGGGGCAATGTAATCTCCCTTGGAGGTGCATCATGCGAGAGAGCATCGAAGTTGGCTATCAAACTTTCGTCTCTGACGGGGGTGAGGAATTCGGCGCCGTCCGTCAGGTGGCGCCGCACGGGCGGCCCGAGCTGGTGATCTACGTCGAGAACGCAGGCGATTTCGTCGTGCCGCTCGACGCGGTTGAGGCCGTCCATGCGCAGAAGGTCATCCTGAATTGCCGTAAGCTGGATCGTCGCCTGCGGGAAGCAATCGGTCACGCGCATGAGGCTGAGGTCCCTGGCGCTTAGCAGTCCTGTCGCACGGCGGCTGGCCGACCTAGGCAAGACTGTCGCACTCATCGAGCGCAAGGAACTGGGTGGCACCTGTATCAATACGGGCTGTACGCCGACCAAGACGATGATTGCCAGTGCCCAGGTGGCGCACTGCACTATGCCCGCCATGCCACGCGCTGGGGCGTACGGACCACGGGCGTGACGGTGGACCTGCCCGCAATTGTGGCCAGGAAGGATCGCATCGTACAGCGGTTCCGCGCCGGGCGCCAGCGCCGGGTGGACGCCCGCGCGAACTTGCACCTCTACCGGGGCGAGGCGCGGTTCCTTATTCCTCACGCGATCAAGGTCGGAGAGCAGGTGCGTTCATCATGATTGTGTACCATCACAATCACTGCTTTCCAGTCAATGTGCTGTAAACTTGACAATACCTTTTTGAAATACCGTGGGACTTTTGATCCTCTTGTTGCGTCCGAGCCGCTGTTGTCCGAGGTCTACAGCTGGTTCACCGAAGGCTGTGACACGAAGGATTCGCAAGAGGCCAAGGCACGGCTTGATGCTTTATCGCAAGAGAGCTAATTACCGGTGCGGCGAAGCCGAGTTGCGGCTATACCCGCTGCGAATGGAGGCGCGCGATGCGTGACGTGTACGGAATCGGAGACTTTCGCTATGAGTATGTCGAGGGCTGGGGCAAGCTGCCCGAGGGCGTCACCTTTCAAGAATGCCCCGGAGTCGCCGTTGATGCTCGGGACAATGTCTACATTCTCACCCGAGGTCAGCACCCGATCCTGGTGTTTGACCGCGAGGGCAACTACCGCCGCTCCTTCGGCCAGGGGTACTTTAGCGCCCGTACCCATGGACTGTATATCGCCCATGATAGTTCCCTGTTGGTGGCGGACGATGGCATTCATACGATCCAGAAGTTTACCACGGACGGCGACCAGGTGCTGGAAATCGGCAAACGTAACGCCCCTGCTGACAAGTGGAGCGGCGAACCGTTCAACCGGCCAACGTCGGCCGCTATCAGGCCGCGCACGGGCGACGTCTACGTGTCCGATGGCTATGGCAACTCCCGTATCCACGTGTATACGGGTGCAGGCGAGTACAAATTTTCCTGGGGGCGCCCTGGCATTGATGCCGGCCAATTCATCCGTCCGCACAATATCGCCATTGACGACGACGACCAGGTCTATGTCGTGGACCGCGAGGCTCACCGCATCCAGATCTTTGATCCGCAGGGTGCCTTCATCACCATGTGGAATAATATCCATCGGCCCGATGCGATGGTGCTGTGGGGGGAGCATATCTACGTGGGGGAACTCAACGGCATGGGGGGCGTGGATGACGCCCCTGGCTTGGGACACCGTGTCTCTATCTATGATATGAAGGGCAACATGGTCTGCCGTTTCGGCGCCGACGAAGAGGGCGAGGGGCCGGGCCAATTCATTGCCCCGCACGGCATTGCCGTGGATTCCCATGGCGACATTTACGTGGCGGAGGTGTCCTACTCGATCCGCGGACGACATCTGGAGCCGCCGCGGGAACTGCGCAGTATTTCTAAATATCGACGGGTGTCATAAACCGTTTTGGGGGCGTGTGCAATTCTCTGAAGTCGTCAACCAAGCGAGCGCACTTCTGCCCAGCAAAGGGAGTATTGCCTATGGCGCTCTCAAGCGCGAGTTCGACCTGGATGACGAGGCGCTCGAAGACCTCAAAGAGGAACTCATCGAAGCGGCCAGGAACGGGGAGGGCAATTCCCATTGCTTCCTGGGGAAAAGAGCGTGGACTCCGCGCAACGGAGATTGTGCCATGGTAAGCACAACGCAAAGCGTTCTTGGTTCGGTCGTGTCGCTGTGACGATATTTTGCAATATCACTCAGCAAAAGGAGGATGATGTATGAACCGCTATCGTGAAGGGATAGAGCCGCAGGCCGCGGCAGGCTGGCAAATCTCTCGTTTATCTCCACCAAGCGGGTTGTATGGCGCGAATGGCATGCAGTTCGGGCCGGACGGGAAGCTCTATGTGGTGCAAGCGTTCGGCAGCCAGGTGAGCGCTCTCGACACCACTACCGGCGCATGCCAGACCGTTTCGCCAGTGGGCGGGCCGATTGTGGCGCCGGACGACCTCGCCTTCGACTCCCGCGGCGTGATGTATGTCACGGAAGTTATGAGTGCGCGAGTCAGCGCCAGAACCCCGGATGGACAAACTCGTGTCATTGCCGACAACGTCCCCGGCGCCAATGGCATTACCTGCTATCACGACCGCTTATTCATGGATGAGTGCCGGCCAGGCGGACGGTTGTTTGAACTGTATCCGGATGGCCGTGCGCCGCGCTTGATCGCGGATAATCTCGCACTCCCCAACGCCTTGGCCGTTGGTCCGGACGAGCAAATCTACTTCCCGCAGATCGCCGCCGGAGAAATCTGGCGTGTACCGCTTGCCGGAGGAACGCCGCACTGCGTCGTCACCGGACTGGCGGTTCCGACTGCAGTCAAATTTGACCGCAACGGATTGCTCACTACCACCCAGGCGGGCAATGGCGAGGTGGTCAAGATTAACTTACAAAACACGGCAAAAACCGTCGTCGGCAGATCGCGACCCGGCATCGATAACTTCGCGATAGATACGAATAACCGCCTGTTCATTTCTCACTTTGTCGATGGCGGCGTTGCCGAGATCTTGAGTGACGGCCGGGAACGGGTGTTGGTGGAGGCGGGTTTCCTTGGTCCGTGGGGGATAGCGCTGGCCAGTGACGGAACACTGTACGCCGCAGACGGCGGCAGCCTGGCTGCGGCTGCTGCGGACGGCAAGTGGCGCCGGCTAAGCAGGTTGCTGGAGGAAGGCTTTCCCGGCTTCGTTCGTGTCTCGCCTCCGGCCCAGGAGGCACCCTGTATCTGACCACGTCCGCCGGCTCGGTTGCGTCGTATCACCCCGGCACACGCGCCACACAAACCTTCGCCACCGGACTCAACGAGTTGCTCGGTATTGCCTGCGCGCCAGACGGTTCGTGCATCGTTGCTGAAGCTGGCGCAGGGCGCCTCTTGCGGATTACTGCCAAGGGAGACATCGCGGTGCTGGCCAGCGGCCTCGGACGTCCGGCGGGCGTAGTCGTCGCTGACACTGGCGCCTGCTGTGTGAGCGAAGAAAGCACAGGGCGGGTCGTCCAGGTGAACGGCGGAGCGACGACAGTTCTTGACGGCCTCCAGAAACCTCAAGGGCTCGCGCTTTCTGGCAGCCAGTTATTCGTCCTTGACGTTGGCAGCAAAGAGGTGATCGCGTTTTCTCTCTCGACCAAACAACGGCAAACTCTGGCGACAAACCTGCCGGTCGGCGCGCCTCCAGGCATCACGCCCAAGCCGCTCATGGGGGTGCCAGATCTGCTTCCTGGTCCCCTCAGTTCCTTTGCAGGACTCACGGTTGGCGGTAATGGAGCCATTTACATGGCCGGAGATGGAGAGGGAAGTGTGCTGAGGTTGAGAAAAGTCTAACGGTCTGGCGGTCTGACAGTCTTAGCGTCGGAGTCGGAGGGCAGGCTTTGCCTGTTGAGGTCGCCGGCGGGCGCAGCCCGCTCTCCCTTGACTGAACAAACGGACACGTCATGAGAAAATGTTATCTCTACGCTGGAATGTTTGCTCTTCTTGTTACGATTTCCCTTCGTGTCGCTTACGCAGAGGAGAAAAGAGAGGAGAAAAGAATGGCAGCGCAATCATCACAGGACCTGAAAAACACCTTCATCGGTACGTGGAAGCTAGTGTCAGCGGAGGCGCAACAGCCCAATGGAGCGGTCATTCCCTATCGCTACGGGGCTGGCTCGATCGGCTATATCATGTACGACGCCACTGGTCACGTGGCGGTTCAGATCATGCAGCCGAACCGTCCACAATTCGCTTCCGGCGACCTCGATAAAGGCGCTCCGGAAGAGATCAAAGCCGCCTTCGAGGGCTACGGCGCATACTTTGGAACATACGAGATTCACGAAGCCGAAGGTTTCGTGATCCACCATGTGGAAGGAAGTTTATTTCCGAATAACGTCGGGACAGAGCAAAAACGCTTCTTCGAATTCTCTGGTGATAAACTGATTCTCAAGCCGCCGCCGCGTCAAGTTGGCGGCGCACAAGTCGCCCCTCGTATCACCTGGCAGAGGGTAAAATAAATCGACAGAGGAAAACGCTGAGCAGGGCAGAGTGTTCAATCCGCTCGGGCAACCGTTTCTCGCCTTAGCGGCAGGCTCGCCGTGCGACCGCCGAAACCCACGGATCCGGAGGAAGAACATGAGCCTGAAAGGCAAAACCGCGATCGCGGGACTGGGCATAACCAGGATGGGCAAGAATTACGACCATTCCAGCGCCCTGGGATTCGCCGCCGAGGCTATCTCGCTCGCCCTGGCGGACGCCGGGCTTAAACGTTCCGAGTCGTTCTCCTGTACTGAGTGGCAGAGAGATGGAGGTCCAGATGGCTGACCCTGTGCACCAAAACCTTACCGGCGTACGCGTTTTGGACATTACGCAATATATCGCTGGTCCCACTTTAGGCCGGATGCTCGCCGATCTCGGCGCCGAGGTCGTGAAGCTGGAAATGCCGCCGGGTGGTGAATACTCTCGCCGCGGCGGGTTTCCGCCCAGAGTTGAGGGGCAGGCACCCACCTATGTCTACTACAACCGCGGCAAGCGCAGTATCTGTATCGATTTCAAACGTCCTGAAGGTGCGGCGATCGTGATCGAACTGGCGCACCATTTCGATGTGGTGATCGAAAACTATACTCCCGGGGTATTAAGTAAATATGGCCTTACCTACGAAGCCTTCAAGGCGCTCAATCCGCGGATCATCATGTGCTCGATTTCCGGCTTCGGCCAGACAGGTTCACGCGTCAACCTGCCGGGCAATGATATGACCGCGCAAGCGTTGTCGGGTCTGCTGCATCTCACCGGAACCGAGGACGGCACGCCGGTCTATCCCGGAATGTACTTGGCCGATGGCGGCGGCGGCGTAAACGGCGTCGCGGCGGTGCTCGCCGCGCTGTACTACCGCGAACGCACGGGGATCGGACAGTATATCGACGTGGCGCTTTACGAATGCGTCTTCCATATTCATGATGTCTTCCTGATGCAGAATCTGTTCACGTACGGTGACTACAATCCCGGCCCTACGGGGCGCCATCGTCCGGGCGCCACGCCGTGCGGACTGTTTCAGACTCGCGATGGCTGGATTGTATTCACGGTGCTGAACCACCAGTGGGAGCGCTTCGCCAAGGATATCGGCAAACCCGAACTGTTGACCGACGAGCGCTTTAATCCCTACTCCGCCCGCTGGGAGAATCGGCACTTGCTCGAGCCGATCATCGAAGCATGGTTCCGGTCGCTTGGCAGCCGTGAAGAGGTGCTGAAGTTCCTGCTCGACCGGCATTATCTAGCCGCGCCGGTGCTGGATCTGCGCCAGACTGTCGAACTGATCAAACGCGAGGGACGCGGCGCGCTACAGAATCTCAACGTTCCTGGTTACGGAGAAATTCCGGTGCCTAAGGTTCCCTACTTGTTCTCCGAAACCACGGTTGAGTTTCAGCCTATTCTGTCGATGGTCGGCGAAGACAATCGGGATATCCTGAGTCAATACCTCGGCTACAGCGAGCAGCAACTCGACGAACTCCAGGCAGCCGGCATCCTGATCGAGGATTACGAACTTTCAGCAATCCGTGAACGCAGAAAATAGCGACGCCAGGGTGTGGGAAAAAAGGCAGATCGGCGTCGGAGACGCAGGGTTATTTGCACTGAGACAATGCCAGGACGAGGGGAGAATCTCACCGCTTTCTTCCTTCCTTTAGGCGGCCAGGGCCGGAGTCCTGATCTCCTGCCAGACCTGAAATCTGCTCCGCATCTCCTGACGATACGCGGGCGCGGACAACCGATGTCGGGGTGGGTGGAAGTGCTGGGCGATGGGACCATAGGCGGAGAGGAAACGCTGAGCGTGGCCCGGGGACTTAAACCGTTGCATGCGCCGCTCGCGCTGACGAGTGGGCTGGTGCGAGTTCTCTGCACGATTATTGAGATAGGGGCTTGCGGGGTAGCCATGCTCTGATCACGTCACACTTGGCAGCAGCTTCGCAAGCCTCTCAAGAAGTTGATAATGCCCCACAGGCGGCTGAGCGACGTTTTTTTCCCGGTTACTCTAGGAACCCAAGAACGTCCCCCCTCCCCCCTGATCGGCTGAGTTGACACCCTCCAGGGGCCTCACTATGATGCCGACGAATCCAGGATAGCTTCGATTAGGAACGTCATCCACTGGAGACGGCGCCATGTCCTACGACACCATTTTGTATGAGAAAAAAGGCAAGATTGCCCATATCACGCTGAACCGGCCCCAGATTCTCAACGCCTACAACGACACCATGGGCGATGAGCTGCTCCAGGCGCACCGCGAGTTTGATCAGGACGACGATCTCCATGTGCTCATTCTCTCAGGTGCGGGGCGCGCGTTTTGCTCCGGGGCCGACGTTAAACAGCGCCAACTCCGTCCTCGCGACGAACTGAAACGCCTGGGAGGGCCGGCGGGAGGCATCAAACCGGCGGGGGGATTGCTCGGCCTGGGCCAGACGGTGAACTGGAAGCCGGTGATTGCCGCGGTGCACGGCTATGTGTTAGGAGCCGGCTTTGGCCTGGCCATGGCGGCCGATCTCATCGTCGCGGCCGCGGGGACGCAATTTCAAATCCGCGAAGTGCAACGCGGCCTCGCCGGGGCACAGCACTGGGCTACCACCTGGTTCTGGGGCGGCGGCCGCTTCGCCACCGAGATTGCCCTGACCGGTCGGTATTTTTCCGCTGAGGAAGCGGCACAGTTCGGCATAGTCAACCGCGTCACCCCCCTGGGTGAGGTGGTCGCGGGGGCAGAGCACTTGGCGGAGGAAATCCTGGCCAACCCGCCCCTTTCCGTACGGGCTAATGTACGCGTGTCACGCTGGTTCGCCCGCCGCATGGAAGACGAGTGCACCTATCACACCGGCGGCTTAGGGTTGCACCTGACGGAGGATTTTCGGGAGTCCGCCCAGGCCTTTATCGAAAAGCGGCCGCCTGAGTTCAAGGGACGATAGCGGACAATGCCCCCGGCCCATCGGCGGCGCGGCATCAACCCGCCGTCCTGCCTAGAAGGGGACGTCGCACGACTATGCAGGTTATGACTGAACTTCGAGGACTTGCTGCCCATACGTCGCCTCCTGTTGCCCCCGGCGCGCTGCCTTGCCTCATAGATCGTCTGGGGCCTCAGGCCTAGGAGACGGACGAAGTTGACAGCGACGGCCGTCAGCACGTGTTGCAAGTGCGTTTTGGGCTGACCACAATACCGTGCGCGGCGCAGTCCAAAGGCACCTACTGCTTGTGAGATCGTACCTTCCACGCCCGCCCGCTGGGCACACTCCTTTTTATACTCCTCTGCCGTTTGGCGGGCGCGGGCGTGCTGCAGCGCGAGAAACTGTTGGCGTGGACGAATCGTTATAGATCACCCCGAGCTCGTCACGCCTCTGCATGTAGAGGTTGCCCTGCGGGAACGCGGCGCGCGCCACACGGGCGGTTTCTTCTGGAACCGCAGTAAACGGCTGGGGATGCAACGACAGAGGACTCCTCCTCTGCCTTCTCCCAAAGCAAAAATCTCTCAGGACAACAAGAGTTTACACCGCTGCTACTCTGCTCAATGAATTCGCCAGCAGGATAATAGTGCTGACACCCCGAATAACGTTGACGCCCATAGGGATCGTAGCCATCGCGCTTGGTAGCTGAGTGTTGGTAGCGTGGACAGAGAATCCTAAGCATGGCAGTCTAGCCAGCACCCAACACATTCGCCAACTCCCTATCTGACAACGCCTACCGATATGAGTAAGCAAACCGAGACCTTCTTCGCCCCGTGCCCTCGTGGGCTGGAGGCGGTGCTGGGTGCCGAGCTAGAGCAGTTGGGCGCGCAGGACGTGACTGACCTCCCTGGCGGGGTATCCTTCACCGGCCCGTTTGCCCTCTGCTACGCCGTCAACCTCCACAGCCGCATCGCCAGCCGGGTGCTGTGGCGCGTCTTGCACGGCGCCTACCGCGACGAGCACGATATTTTTCGGGCCGCGCAGGCGCTGCCCTGGCAGACGTGGTTTCCCGTCCGGCGCACGATCAAGGTGAAGGTCAGTGCCCAGCAGTGCCCGCTGCACAGCCTAAATTTTGTCACCCTCAGGATCAAGGACGCGATCTGCGATCGCTTCCGCGTGGCCACCGGCGGTCGTCCCGACGTGGCCACGCGCCGACCGGATCTCCGCATTGACGCGTTTCTGGACCGTCAGACCGTGACGCTCTACCTCGATACCTCGGGTGAGGCCCTCTTCAAGCGTGGGCTGCGCACCGCCGTCACCGCGGCGCCCGTGCGTGAGAATCTCGCGGCGGGCATTCTGCGGCTGGTGGGCTGGACCGCGCAGCAACCGTTGCTCGACCCGATGTGCGGGGGCGGCACGTTCCTGTTGGAAGCGGCGTTGATCGCGCGGAACATTCCGCCTGGGCTGGGGCGGCGCTTTGCGTTCGAGAAGTTGAGCAACTTTGACTCTCGGACGTGGCAGGCGCTGTGCGAGGCCGGCAGGGCGCGGCAACTGCCGCAGGCGCCCTGTGCCCTTTACGGGAGCGACATCCACGGGGCGGCGATCCAGGCAGCGCGCGCCAATCTCAAGGCCGCCGGCTTGGTCGATACGGTGGCACTCAAGCAGGCCGACATGCTGGACGTAAAGCCGCCTGCTGGGGAGGGGGTGCTGGTTACGAACCCACCCTATGGGGTCCGCCTCGGTGATAAGGAGCAGCTGGCCGCGTTCTACCCGCGTCTCGGCGACAGCCTCAAGCGGCACTTCGCGGGCTGGCGTGCGTACCTCTTCACGGCGGATCTGCGTCTGCCCAAGCTGATCGGTCTGGCGACCAGCCGTCGCACGCCCCTCTTCAACGGCTCTCTCGAATGCCGGCTCTTCGAATTCAAAATCGTCAGCGGCACGATGCGGAAACCGAAAGTCGCGGATGATGCGGCTGAGAAATAGTGAGTCTCGGTCGGTGCGGGAGAGCGGGCCACCCCAGGGGCTGAAGAGAGAGTGCCTCAAGACCCGGGGGAGCCGCTGAGCGGTTCGCTTTCGAGAGCGGAGGAGTTTCGTGGTTTTTCAAGACGACCTCGGTCCCGACCTCCCCGATCCCTTGACGTTCTCGAACCCCCGGTCTCTCGCTGCCGTGTGGATTCTCTTGTATACTACCCGCCCAGTGGAGCATGGGTGGATGAACACCAATTTGCGGACATGATGGCGCGAGTGACGCCCTACCTCACCCCTCCCGAACAAAGCGTGTACCTCCGCTTGTTCTAGGCATCCGACGGGCTGATCACCCGTAGGCGGTACGAAGACCTCGCGCGGCAGTGTCCCCTTTCCCTCTCCGCCGTCCAGCGCGCCAGCCAGCGCTTTCGATAACGGAAACCTCTAGGTTGAAGCGGAACAGAGCGGTAGTGTCTTGCAGCAGACAAATACAGGCAAACGGCGGACACGGTCGTGATGTGATGAGCTGAGGGCGAACCGAACACGCCACTACCCTGCCCAGGAGATCGCCCAAGGGATCATTGATAGCGTAATGGTGGTTACCGGTGGTGGGGAACAGAGAGATGACGTGACGCGTCTGGTCTCTTTGATGGTAAAGAAATTGGGGAGCGCGCACCGCGGCTGAGGCGGAGTGTGAGGCGGTGCCGCACGACGCAATCGAGCGAGGACATCATGAGTCACTGTCTCACAGAAGGCGGCTGCCTATGCGGAGCGATACGCTACGGTCTCCGAGGTGCCCCGACGGTCAGCATGATCTGCCACTGCCGTACCTGCCGCAGGGCTGCCGGATCTCCAACCGTTGCCTGGCTCACCTGCTCGGCTGAGAACTTGTCCTGGATGCGAGGCAAGCCGGCAGCGTTTGCCTCGTCCCCGGCGGTCGTCCGCACGTTCTGTGCCTCCTGTGGCACTCCGCTGACCTACACTCACGCTGAGCGGCCGTCCGAGGTCGACGTCACGACGTGCACCTTGGACAACCCCGAGGCGTTTCCTCCCACTTACCATGCCTGGGTCAGCCACGACCTGGCTTGGGTCCGCTTCGGCGACGGTCTGACAGCGTACAAGACCTCGAAAGAGGGGTAGCCGTGTCGGCACGGCCTCCCAAGGAATTACCCCGGGCTGCCCGCGTGAGTGGGGAGCAGCTTAGAGGCCAGGTCCTTTGCCGTGCGCGCCAGGTTTTTCACTGTCCGCTCTTGGTACGCTGGCTCGTACTCTTCCGCCCCGTGGGCGAGACATAGTCTGTCCCATGCTTCAATAGGCGACTACCTCAGCCGTACCAGCTTGTGAGCGGTGGCTACTATTGGCTCGGGCCTGTCCAGCCGTACCTTCAACTAACTGACGGCCAGCCGCAGGGCAGTTGCCGCGTGCGTAAGTGCTCCCATTGAGTCTTATTTGACTATACTCAAATACTTTGTTCCTCCTTCTCTTTACCTATGTCCTCCTGCGAAAAAATAGCGGTTTCTGGGAGGAATAGGAGGGAAAAAGAAAAAATTGAG
>WNGG01006703.1_pt1 | contig 13899 bp, 14 predicted proteins | sample 5400661 | NCBI WGS metagenome assembly WNGG01 (sample SAMN13153372, study PRJNA577476) | soil metagenome | isolation source: 100 cm soil or saprolite under Garry oak tree replicate 1 | place: USA:California | collected 2016-06-15
TTTAAGCTGCACCGCTGAAGCCGCTGCGGGGATAAACTCCGGCTCGAGACCGTTTCGCGTCCAGAGCCCTCTATCTTTTGCCACACTGATCGGAAGAAAGAGCCATTCAAAGCTCGTGTGTTCGCCGCTTGCCCTGAGTTTCTCAGGGGACGAACTCTGTTGCCCGACAACCGAGCCGGCAGCAAGGGAACATATTCCTACCATCGTAACCAACCACAGATGGCGCCTCATTGAGTTCTCCTTTGATGGCGCGGCGGGAAGATCCTCTGAAATCTAACTATTAAGTGAGCCACCGTAGGAAACGACAAACGCCGGTCAGCCTATCTCCTGGGATGACTCCATCAATCCAATCAAATCCGGCTACGTTAACAGAGCTTCGACTCTGTTGTTTAATTTTTTTGCAGGGGAGAAGTAAATCCTATCTTTTGGGCACAAGAGCCTATCTTTTGGCGAGTCGCTGGCCAAGCGTTTTTGCCGTAAAGCCCACCTGTGTCATTATGCCGGTGGACGTTGATTCTGGAAAAGGCGACTATTATGGTCACGGAAAAGCATTTCTGAAGAGGGCCAAGGATCTTGGGATTGTCGATTCCTACGCATTGGAGAGGTGCACTCATTGGAGGAGTCTGAGCACACTCCGCATCGCGTAGAGTTTATCAGCACGCCGCTGACCGAATTCAAAAAAACGAGTAGGTTCGGCCTTTGAGAAACTTCGGAATGCGTTGATGAAACTTGAGGACAAAGAAAAAATTAAACTTTATCCACTCTTCCAATCTGTTGAGACTGGATGGAAAGGTTACTCGAACGCCGTTGAACTTAAGAATGATCAAGTAACTGAAGAAGTTTGGGATAGGCGGAGTGGTCCGAGGGGTAAGAGCTTGGTTGCACTCCTAAAGGAGCAAGAGAATCTTGAGAAGCAAATTAATGACCTTTTGGAACGCGAACAGGAAGAGAAATTAGACACCGAAACCTTCTTGAAACTGGTGAAACCCCTGAACCGCCAGCTGGACAAGATCGAAGATAAGCTAAGGAGAGATTACGGGCAATGATCACTTCAGTTTCCCCCAATACCTTCTCCTCTCTCCGGCGTCGCCTTTGCCCAAGCTCCGGGTTATCGCTGGCGGTAGGAGGTGAGCGATCAGCGGGAAGGTCAGACTTCGGTCTGGCCTTGCGCGACGAGTAGCCAAAACGACACTTGTCATCTATATTACAGACAGATTGCTCGTTCGTATTCGATGAGGGTACGACCATGGAAGACAAGAGGTGCCCAGCGTTTGTTGATGGTAAGGAGTGTGGTCGTGAGTTGACCGAGGTCGATCGCGAAGCCAAAAAAATAGCGAGATACGACTTGGGATCTATGAATGCAGTCTCGGTCATCGCACCTATTTTCTTCTCGAGCCGAAATCGATAGCCAAACCTTCCTGACATGCCCGTGAAGAAGTTATGGAAAAAAAGAAATGTCCCATGCTCCTAAGCCGGAGGTAAAGAAGTGAAGGTAGTTTTTTGTACTCGGGAGTATGATGAGCTCAGTGGTGGTCAGAACACCTGGCTTTGTCATTTTCTACCCGACCTTCGTCAACGTGGGGTAGAGGTGAAAGTGTTGTGTTTTACGTTATCGGAGAAAATCTACTCTACGGTCCTTTCACTTCGTAAGAGCGGCATTAGCTGCACGACGTGTTCTGAAAAAGAAAATGTTACCACAGAGGACAGGATCCATTGGCTTTTAGAGCAGCTATTGTACGACCCGCCCGATGTGTTCGTGATCAATATGGTCATTCCCGCTCCTTATTATGCGGCCAGGTGGCTGCGACACGCCGGTATTCCGACCGTAGGGGTATGTCACGTAGGGGTAGGGCACTCGCTCTATCGAGGATTGCTTAATCCATTCGTTCTGGGCGACAAGGATTATCGAGTTCCGACGCTTGTGTGTGTATCCCAATATCTTGAACAGGATGTTATAAAAAGAAATCCTCTGGGAACCACGGTTAAATATATCCCCTGCGGCGTTCGTATTCCGAACGGCGTAGCAGAGAGGCCACGCGACAGGTTAAGGCTAGCTTATGTTGGCCGGCTGGCGGAGGAGGCGAAAAGAATAGTTGAATTGACTAAGGCTCTTTGTAGGGCCGTGCGCGAGGTCCCCGGCACTGAGGCTTTTATTTATGGCGACGGTGAAGAGCGTAAGGCAGTGGAACGTATTCTTTCCGAAAACAATCGCCTGCCGGTCCATCTGGTTGGTGCGATAGAATACGACAAGGTTTATGAGTACCTGCTTAAGTGCCACGTTATCGTTTTGGTATCTGACTGGGAAGGCTTTGGTAGAGCAATGCTAGAGGGGATGGCTTGCGGTTTAGTACCCATTGGGTTTCGTCACGCCCGTGGCGGTGGCCAGGAATTGATAGAGGATGGCGTAACGGGCCTATTAGTAAACGATCGGGGTACTGACTTCGTAAATACGGTACGGCGATTGAGAGCAGACTTAGATCTATGGCGCAGGTTGGCAGATTCCGCTCGCGCCTCGGCCGAGGCTCGTTATTCGATGAAGGTATGCGTAGATCAGTGGTATGCGCTTCTGAGTGCCCTAATGAATAATAATTTGAGGAAGCCTATTGCGATTCCACGTCAATTTAACTTACCTACGGTAGATCCCGACTTGGCGTGGTTGGACACACGTCCAGCTCCCACGATTTATGAGAAGTTGATTGAGTGGTTTCGGAGAGTTAAGCCGTGAGGGGATCTTAAGGGCATGGCTGGGGGCGTAATTATACTTTCATTAACGAGAGCCACTCGCATCTTAGTCTCGGCGTTACAGTGCCCCGTGTGTACCTGGACCGGACGGCCAGGGTGGCTCCCGTCAAAAGCGAGATGGCAAGGCTATGGCGTCTCGTCGTAGGCGAGGATGGATCGGCTGGGTATCGGTCTTCACACTTTCGTCATTGATGCTTTCACCCAAACGGGCCGCGTAATAAGACCAAATCTCTTCGAAGCGTGCCTCAATGCTCTCTCGCCGTCATGCGTCTCACCCCCATTCCACCACAGGCGAATATTTCGACACAAGTATCTAAACGCCGGTGGTCTAAGCCGCACAACCCAGGGTCGCCGGGTCGACGCCGCCGCTGGGTCGCCTTGTTTACTCGACGCGAGGTAGGAATAAAGACTGTACGATGGTAGCAGCGGCTCCCGTGCTTCCTGTGGGCTACGTTGTTAACGCGAGGCGGATTGCTGAAAGGAGGATTATTCTCGTGGGATACCGCTTGGCTGATCTTCTAAGGCGGGTTGTGGGCAACTAAAGTTCTCCCAAAATCTCCGTTCGCTTGGTGTTATATTCTTCCTCGTTTATTAAGCCATCGGTTTTGGGCTGTTCAAGTGCTCTTAGGCGTTCGGAAGCTGAGCGAACGCTTGGCACCGATCCGCTTCCGTCAACGAATTTCTCGTACTCCGCCAGTATCACCCGCTGGATCATCATTCGCGTTTCAGCATTGGCCGGATAAGCAAGCTGCCTGTGGGTACCGTCTCTCTGCTTTCTGTTAGGCATCGAGACGAAAAGTCCCGTGGGGCCTTTAATGATTCTGATATCGTCGACAGCAAAACAGTTGTCGAAGACAATCCTCACATCGGCTTTAACTAAGGCCTCGTTCGCTGGCGGATTTTGACTTCCGTAATCTGCATGTTCATTCCGACCCGAATGTCACTGCTTCCAGACGGTGCGAGACCTTTTCCAACGATCGAGCCTTCTAAACGTATCCGGCGATCAAGGGCAATGGCATAGGAGCCTACGACGGCCAAGGTGAACCAGATGATGCCTCTGAGTGGCCAGCCGAAACGGTTCTCCTTCCACATGGAGACCAACAAGTAAACGACGCAGGTTAGGCCCAGGATTAGAATCATCCACAGGCTCAAAGCTATTATTATTGTAAGCCCGGTTTGCACTGCTCAGTTGGCTTTGGGCGTGGCTTTCCCCCGCATGATCTAACCCCGGCTTTTGCGCCGTAGAAGCACGGACCCCACGATGAGACACGACCCATTAGCAGATAGATTTCAGGCGGCGGGCAAATTGCTTAGTTGACTGAATGTATTCGGGTGATTAGGGCATGGGAATTAATGAGCGGACACGCCAACCCACTTAAATTTATAGCGATGTTTACGCGAGTATTGTTATCTGTAGTCGTGGGGCATGATCGGATAAAGCAGTTCTAGGCAATTAGGCGAACAGATGAATCTGCAGCAACAGACGAGAACGGTGGTTCATCTTTTGAAGGTTTGGCTATCTTAACTAATGTCAGCTTCCAAGCGGAGCTGGAAATTCTCTCAGCCTTGGGGTAATGGGAAGTTTAAACTAACGGGTAAGGGAAGTGATCCCTTTCTTTATTTGGAGAGTGATTCATGATCATTTGGAGGGTGATCCATGATCGAAGGACTTGCATTGCAAGTTGCACAGAACTTTAGAAATGTGTCCGAACAACAAATTGCTGAGTTGGAACAAAAGGTTATAATGACTGCACCCAACTCTCTGGAGTGTCACCTCCTGTATGCATTAAGGGTATCAAGATGCGTTCCTGGCCTGCGTAACTTGGATACGCTTGCTTCTCGTTGGGGGGTAGCCCGGCGCGGTGCAGGCGGAATGGGATTGGATGCAGCCACGACATCGCCAGACTGGTCCGCGATCGTGGATTTTTTGATCAAGCTGTATCTCGAGAAGTTTCGCGAGATGGCTCAGCGAACTGTCACAATGGCAATCGAAAAGGCAGCCAAACGAAAGAGCGAGGCCGCGAAACAGAAAGTTCTTGAGAAAGGAGTTGCCACGCTGATTGCTGCAAGGAATGCATTCAGGTGCGACCTACCAAGCCTAGACCAAGAGACTCAAGGGTACATTCAACGCATCGAGGAAGTCAGACAATCTTGAGTTCCGACCAAACAATAGACGAAGACGGACATAGGATGACAGCACGGCAAGTGAACTAAAAGCTTTTAGTTGTGCTCGCCCAAACGTGCGTTGAAGCATCTCGGTTGATTTCCTTTTCTGATGATACTAAATGACACTTCGGTGCTGCCGCACCGGGTATTGAAATAATGCATTTTAGGTCGTGCTTAATTTTAATGTGACGTACGATGAAGAAGTTTGACCTTAACATTGAGAAGATGCTCCAGGACTGGGAGATCTACCACGCAGTCCGAGAAATTATAGCCAACGCGCTCGATGAGAAACTTTTGACCAAGACCAAAGACATTGAGATTGTCCAAGACAAGCAGAGATCCTGGCACATCAGAGATTTCGGACGTGGCCTGAAGTACGAACATCTCACGCAGAAAGAAAATGAAGACAAACTTAGCCATCCCAATCTCATCGGCAAATTTGGCGTCGGTCTGAAAGATGCGCTTGCTACGTTTGACCGTAGAGGACTGAAGCTTCTTATTAAATCTAGGTTTGGCGACATTACTCTCGACAAGTCGGAAAAGCACGATTTTGAGGATATCGTAACTCTTCACGCCTGCATTTCGGCTCCATCTGAACCGGAACTCATCGGAACAGATTTTATTCTTCACGGTTGCTCGACCACCGATATCGACAAGGCCAAAGCACTGTTTCTTAAATTCTCTGGGGAAAAAGTTCTTGAGAAGACCCAGTTCGGCGACGTACTGTCCAAAAACAGTCCCTCTTCTCGCATTTTCATCAACGGAGTAAGAGTTGCCGAGGAGGAGAACTTCCTCTTTTCCTACAATATTACATCGCTCACTACGGCAATAAAAAAGGCGCTCAACCGAGAAAGGACCAATGTCGGTCGGAGTGCATATTCTGATAGGATCAAATCAATTCTGCTTACCTGTGAAGGCAAGGTTGTCGCTCAAGCTCTGGTTGACGACCTAAAACACTTTGAGACAGGCACTCTTCACGATGAACTGAAATGGACCGATGTTTCAGTTCACGCAACCAAGATACTCAACAGTGTTTCCAAAGTTGTTTTTTTGACACCCTCTGAACTTATGCAGGCACCAAAGTACATCGATGAGGCAAAAAACGCCGGTTACCAAATTGTCACGATACCAGAAAATGTTAGGGACAAGATTTCGGGGCAGTCCGATTTATCTGGTAAACCTATGCAGGACTTAAAGCGATTCAAACAAACCTGGAATGACAGCTTCGAGTTTAGGTTTGTCAAGCCAAGCAAGTTGACCCCATCGGAGAGAGCAATCTATGAGGCTACTCCAAAAATTGTGTCACTCATTGGCGGTTTGCCACGCAACGTAAAGGAAATAAAGATCTCTGAGACAATGAGAATCGAGACCTATGCCTTCGTTGAAGCGTCAGGTCTTTGGGAAGGATCAACCGGTACCATCATGATCAAGCGTAGCCAACTTCAAAGTCTCGAAGAATACGCGGGTACATTACTCCACGAAATTGGGCACGCCCAGAGTGGTGCGCCCGACATATCGAGCGAATTCGAAAAGACTCTAACCAACCTCCTTGGTAAAACTGGCTCGCATATCGATGGCGTTCAGGTTAAGCGGGGAATCATCTCAAAGTTACTTAGTCGTTAATTGACAAGATCGTTGACGCTGTACCAATTTTGGATGAAGAATTTTGGCCGAGTAATTATTGTGTAGCCTCATTTCCCTTTTTCTCCAGCTCTTTCTCCAAGGCGATGTTAAGCGTTAAACACAAGACGATAACAGCACCTGCACCACCCCCGATGACTACCGTCTGAAATATCGTGTGTGCAGTCTCTGACCGGGATTGGCATTTGATTTAACGCTTCGCTGTATGTAAAGGTGGCTCCCTCCAGCTTGCCACAAGCATTGCAGGATGCAGTACCACACGTGGTTACTCGCAACCTTGTCTTTCTCCAGTCGATTGAACCTGTCTCAGCAGCATTCTGCCATCCAGCCAATTCCGCCCTAATCGCCTCTTGCATAGTTGCAAGAAAGTCTTTTCCTTCTTCTTTCAGGAATAGTGCCATTTGAAAGTAGATCATCTTTAATTGATGATGATCTCTTGTTCCTCTTACGAGCCCATTCATGAGTTGCCAGACCACATCTGTAGCCTTCGGCACATGGCCGATCTCGTTGGTGAAGCTACCCCGCGCCGCGTTGAACGCTTCACGAGTCACCGCAAGCTTCTTCAGCCAGTCTTCGGCTCTGGCTTCATCTTGAGTGCATGGCCTTCCTTCTCGAACATAGATTGAAAGGTGGCAGAAAGGACAACTTACCTTACGTTTAGGAGTTGTGGGCAATGCTTTGTGACAATAGGGACAGAAAGCTGTTTGTGGCATTTAGTCTTGCACCCTCACTTCGCTCGGGGGGACAGTTACAAGGATCAAGCTGATTACGTAATCCCAATGTCAGGAAAGGTCAATTTCGATTTGACAATAGTTGTTAGGCCTGGTTTTTTGCTGTCACTAGGGATTCTGCTGATGAAGTCTTATGACCCCAACGATTCGCTCCTCTTTCGAAGATTGATGTTCGTCTTGCCGCACTCGCAGCGGACGGACTCAGGAGTTTCGCGGTCTGGCGACACACGGAGATACTCCCCGCAATCCGAGCAAGTGAATCCGCCAAGAAGATCCCGGAACGCCTTGGCAACTGGTTCGAAGTCCCTCTTCACCAAATTATCCCAGGAGTTGAAGTGTACGGCGGCGTTCACTTGCCACTGTTCCGCTTTTGAGGCCTCGGCCAGCAGCGCAAACTTGGACTCGCGAGCGGCTAAGTGGACGATCACCTCCTTTTGGTTCCACGAATTTGCGGCTTCTTTCGCGCGCATATGGAGCTTTCGCATGTGCGTGATCGCCGCCGGCAGCAACTCGCCAAGCTGATATTGGCCGTCGCCACGAAACTCCACCGGCGCACGCAGTCGGTGGCACAACTCCGCCGATGCGTACTCGAGGTAGTGTCGGAGAAGCGCGGCGGCCGCCCGCACGTCGTTTTCTTTCAGATGTTCGTCGATCTCTGTTCATACGTCCCGCTCATCCCACCGAGTCGGTCCCTCATCGACGCTCCAATTCCTGAACTGCACCGCGGACCGCCCCCCCGTAAGCCCTTCGGTCCTCATATGACGCAGCCAGATCGGGTCATGGGTAGTCATGATGAACTGTGTTTTCGGGAACTCCCTTTTCAGAAGAGTACACACCTCCCGTCGGTGACCCGCGTCCACAGACATGAGAACGTCGTCCAGCACCGCGAAAGTGAACCCGTCGCCTTGAAGGTATCTCATAAGTGCGAGGTACAAGCACAAGCCCATACCGTCTTGGTGGCCTTCGCTGTGATACGCGCCCGGGGGAAAGAAGCCGCGGCCGTAGAAGTCCACGTCGAAGCCGAGTTTTCCCATCGACGGGATCAGCTTAGCCTGGAACTTGTCTTCATCGTCGCGGTTGACGAATCCATAGAGCGCCGCGAAGTCTTTCTCAACAGCTGCATAGATCCCTGCGAGTACCGCGTCACTGGTCGTTGCGTAGATGTCCGATACTTGCCGTGCTGTCTGAGCTTGCTGCTTGGCGGCGTTTAGTTTCCACATCGCTTCGCGCCAGACCTCAAGGCGCTCCTGCGCGACCGTGAGCCATTCCCGAGCGGCGTCTTGCTTTGTCGGGTCAGGTAGCATGGCGACTACATTCTCAAGCTCGTAGATGGCGTCGAGGACGGCCGGTGGTACGCTGGGCACGTTGGTGAGAACCGAGATACTTTCGGCGAGCGGTAGAAGGGAAGTCAGCCTCTCGATTGCGGTTCCACAATTAACGCTGTAGTCGCGAGCAGAGTCGCAGCCTACAGGTGGCGTCGCCAGCGCGGCGTAACGTACCAAAGTATTAATTGCGACCTGCGCTTTCCCGAGAGCCACGATCAACGGAGCGATTTTTGTTTTTGCTGCTATGCGCTTGCGCGAGACGTCTTCCAAGTGGTCAATCTTGGTCTGAACATGCTTCCTGAGTTCGTCGAGGTCCCATCGGGTATCGCAGAACGGGCATGCTCCATCCTCGATTAGCTCTATCCCAGTCGTATAGAAAGCCTCTTGCTTCACACTTGCCGCAATTGCCGGATCGCCGGTCAGTGCGTTGAGATCAGCCACCACTTCAGCAACAAGCGTCGCGCTGGGGACGCTGGCGATTTCCGCAAGCGCCTCGCGAGCGGCTCGGATGTCCGCAAGGGCCTGGGCTTTAGGAATCCGCTGTGGCTTTGCCGGCGGTGGCGTAGCCATTCCATCCTTGAGAGACGTTGATTCAGTGAGGTCCGTAAGCGCGGGAAGATCGAGTATCGCGCGTTGTGCATTAGCGGCAGCGAGCACAATAGCCGTTGTGACTTCGGACACTTCCAGCGCACGCAGGAGGGTATCGCGCGCCTGCATACTCGCTGTGCCAAGGGGGACCAATTTCTTCTCGCAGCTGTTTGCGATCTTTTGCAAACCAACCCGGACCTGTTCCACCTCATCGAGATGAAGTAACGCTTGAACCTCCTCAGCACGTTTGCCGGGTGTGGCAAGCACGTACCGAATCAATTCCCGGCGTGAGAGGACGAACTCAGGATGAGACTTCACTTGCTTGAGAACTTCGAGCGTTGCGGCATCGCTCGGCGTAACGTGCGCAACTGCCGGAGTCTTCAGTCTCCGCTCGACGGTGACAGTTTTACTGAGGCTGGGGATCGTGACCTTGACCGTCACACGTGCCTTGTCTGGGTCGTTTCGTCTGTCTACGTGGGGGCCGTGCTGTTTGAGGGAGATGTCTCCTCTTCCCTCCCCCGAAAGACGCGACACATTTCCAGTGAGGGCGAACTCAAGAGCGTCAACCACGCCACTCTTTCCCGTACCGTTGGGACCACAGATGGCGAAATTCTTTTCTTTGAAATCTAGGGTCAAATCACGGATGCCGCGAAATTCCTTGATCGTTATGGAATCTACCCGGATCACGACAGCGACCCCTCTCCGAGGACGGCGACTGTCAGCGCCCGCCGAGTGAAGGTCCGCTCTTCCAAGAGGGCTTTGCGAAGCCGGGCAACCAACTCGAGTGGCACGCTGGCTTCCCCAAGGGCCAGAAGGAAGTTCTCGAAAATCTGTGTGGGAATGTCAGATGTTCCCTCTATTATGGGGGACCTAGTCATAAAGCCGCTCAAGGTCAGTCGTTGTGTCAGCCGTACAACCGTGCAAACCCTTTGAACCAACTCGACCACAATATCAATCACCTGCGAGGACCATGTCAAGCCTGCTTTTCTTTACAGAGACTACGGACTCCTATCGTCTGTCCAGCTATCGGGCGGCAGTGTATCCAGGCTAAGCAATTGCCCGCCGGGCTTTAGGTACGGAGCGACTCTTTTTGCTCTTCCGGCGGTCTGTTTTGTCTGAGGATTGAACTGACGCCTCAGTATCATCTACCTGACCCTATTAACTTAGTTCTCCACCGGCGCTCCTGCGTGATCTCCGTTAGGCCGATGCTCAAAGGTAGCAAGAGTACCGAAATTCCCAGGGCGACGGCGCCTTTCCAGCCGTAGTCGCTGTAGGCGTAGCCGCACGCGGTGATGCCCGCTCCGCCTCCCGCGTAATAGCAGAGAACGTACAGCGAATTCGCTCGCCCGCGGCTCGATGTGAGTCTACGGTTGAGTAATCCTACTGCGGCGGCGTGGATGGAAAAGAAACCGGCGCAAATTGCGACAAGGCTCGCGGCGATTGCGACGAGAGATTGAATGAGCGTGGCGGCGATGGCGGCGGCAAATACCAAAGATCCGAGCACCATCGTTGCGCCGCTTCCCAGCCGATTGCTGAGCCTTCCTGAAGCGGGTCCCATGACGATGCCGATCAAATACGCAAGGTACATGAGAGTGATCACCTCCGTGCGCGCAGAAAACGGTGGTTTGGAAAGATAGAAGGGCAGATAATTGAATGTCGACGAGAAAACGAAGAACGCGCCGAAGGCGACGACGAACATGCGCAGCAGGCCCGGCTGCGCGAGCAGCTCGATGAAGCCGGCGTGCGGCGATTCGATCTTACGTTTCGGATTCTCTGCGGGAAGCCAACGGAAGGCGGCGATTGTCGCCGTCATCAACAAGACGGACGCGCTCACGAACGCGTAACGCCAGTGGAGCGGTGGATGGATCCAGCCGCCGAGGAGCCGCCCGCCTAAGCCTCCGGCCACCGTCGCTGAGACGTACGATCCCATCACCACGTTGAGGCGCGCGGCGGGCAGGCTCTGCGCCAGATAGGCGGCGATGCACGTGGTCAGTGCCGGAATAAAAAGACCTTGGATAAAACGCGCTGCGATTAGAACAGCAATGCTATGCGTGATCGCGCAGACAAGGCTGGTTGCGGCGACGACCGCTCCGCCCGTTAGAACAATGGGCTTGATCGGATATCGGTCGGCGAGCATCCCGAAAGGGAGATTCGCCAGGGCGACGCCGAAGATGACCATCGAAACCGAGAGCGACGCGGTTCGCGCATTGACGCCGAATTCATTCTCGATGACGGGCGGCACCGGTTGGGTGATGTAGACGGTGGTGAACGCAGTGGCGACCAAAAAGAAGACGAGCGCTTGCGTTGGAACCTGGGAGTGAGTTTCCATTGATGCGAGATGAGTGACAGCGGCATTGTATCATGCGAGCAAAAGTTTCGCCCTTTGGCAAAGCGGGACTAACGGGGATTGATCGGAGATGTCAAACCGTTGGTGACTGCGAAAATTTCCCTGGCCCCTCTTCTTCACATTTCACAGAGGGGGAAATGATGATCTTCCCCCCCGTCGGCGGGAGAGAGCTGGAGTAAGGGGGTAGGAAGATTTGGGCGCCTCGTCTGGCTCTTCTCCATTGTGATCTGTGTCACGCCGGAAATAGGGAGCGCTACTGGAAAGCGCCGACCTTAGGCCGCGACTCATCGAAGCGTCTTTCGATCCGATCCAGGATATCCGTCGCGACTAGGCCGGTGATAATGAAAATCAAGATGCCCACAAAGACCTTATCGGTCTGGAAGGTTGCGCCAGCGACGGTGATCATAAATCCGATGCCTACTGTAGCGGCGTACAACTCTCCGACGAACACGCCGATCAATGCCCGTCCGACCGCCAATCGCAAACCCGTCAAAACAAAAGGCACCGTAGAAGGAGCTACCACGCTTTTAAATATCTGCCACTGCGAAGCGCCAAAGCTTCTTGCCGCATCGACCAGACTGATCATCTGACTCTCCGTGGCGTTGCATTTCTGAGACACCCTTTCCAACTGAGGACCCAGACTTATTTGTTCTTCGCAGTTGACAGTTTGGACCGCATCGGAAAGAATTTCTCTGCTTGGCGGGCGTGTGATCGACTGGAGGGACGTATGGCGTTGTTGGGGAGCGGAGTCAAAGGCTGCGTATCGCCGGTCAGAGTATCGCCGATTTCGCGGCCTTTGGCGGTCAACTCAATTCAGTTAAACTAACGGTTGTCCTCGGAGCGGTATGAGTCCCGCATATTAATCGGCGCGACCGCCGCGGTAATCATAACCCACGCGCCAATAAAAGTATCCGACCGTATCTCCGTTCCTTTCGATGGACTCCCGGAAAACATCGCTGGTGCGAGAGAAATAACGGGCTAAGAGAGGATTCGATAGCGTGTCATGCCTGAAGTCGATCATGACCATCGTTCTGCCGACCTCTGCCGAGCTTGGGAACCAATATTCCCACATCAGACCTCGGCCGCCGAACAGGTGAGGTCCGCCCGCGTTTTGAAATCTATCCAGATCGAGCGGATCATCGTAGAAGGCTAGCTCGCTGGATATAAAATATTTGTCCATCCCGAAGATTAATGGTTGGGAGCCCGTTTCGTTTTCCATTTTTCTCTCGATGACATCCACCTTTTCCCCCATGCTCTATGGCCATGTCTTGAGCGATCCAGGGGAGGCATGCAAGCCAGAGCGGTCCCGTCCAGTTGAGCCTTGGTGCGTGCTGGAGGCTATAAATAACAAAAAGCGAAAGGGGGACTAACGTGAACACTAGAGCGAATAGTCGTTGCCGGCGCTCGCCGGTCGGTGGCGAGAAAGGCGTTGAGAGCGCGGTTACCGAGTGGAAGAGCGTTTGAACCACTCCGGCGACACCCACCGGAGTGAGCAGCAGTAGAATCGAGCCGATCAACACAGGCAGGGAAAACTCTGCGGGGCCAGCCCATCTGTCTGACCCTTGAAAGATGAACGACGCCCAGCCGTTTTTCGCGTTCCACAACAGTACCGGAAAAAAAAGGGCCAACGACAGCAAGGCTGCAAAGTACGGCTCGCCCCGGCGCCACCATCTCCTTGACCGCTGGTCGAGTAGCAGATAAATCCCGGTGCTCAGACCCAGCAGTAGAATACTGTACTTCGACAGCATGCCCAGCCCCATGCATAGACCGACACCCCACCACGCACGGCCCTTTTGAGTCACCAAGGCCTGGTGGAGATAGTAGAGGCAACCCGCCCAAGCAGCCAAAAGCGGCGCGTCGGGCGTCATAAAACGGAAGACGAACCGAGAGCTCCGACTTGCCCAGAAGATAGGTGGAAAGCCATATGAGCCAGGCGACCATCGGCGGATGATCCAGATAGCTCCAGTCCAGATGCTGTGAGTAGTTCCAATAATACGCTTCTTCAGGGATCAGATTAATCGGGCCCATGCACGCCAGCCTTAAAAGGACGGTATAGGCAACGGCGGCTATGGCGAGCACCTGCCAACGGGACGGGGACGGACGCAGCCACGAGCCCGGAACAAATACGATCAGCCCTAATCCGATCGACTGGGCGAGTTGGCCCACGAAGGCGGCGAGAAAGATCGCGACTTGGGGCGACCAGTTCCAGGCTCCCGTCAACTGAGCAAGCAAAGCACCTTGGAGCAGCAGCACAAGCACTGAGGTGATCAGCGCGCGGCCAACGATGGCACGCTTCGACGGAACATCGGAGTCGAATGAAACCGGTGCGCTTCGCATGAGCAACATGAAGGCCAACGCG
>WNGG01005678.1_pt1 | contig 13896 bp, 10 predicted proteins | sample 5400661 | NCBI WGS metagenome assembly WNGG01 (sample SAMN13153372, study PRJNA577476) | soil metagenome | isolation source: 100 cm soil or saprolite under Garry oak tree replicate 1 | place: USA:California | collected 2016-06-15
ATGGTGTCGCGAGTACTTTCTACTGTGGCGCACTGCAAACCACCACCTATCACATTCCGCGTTATCGCTACGAAGGTTGCCGCACCTTTACGAACAAGCCGCCCTGCGGACCCAAGCGTGGACATGGCACTCCTCAGCCGCGTTTCGGTCAGGAAGTCCAACTCGACAAGATCGCGGAGAGACTGAATATAGATCCCGCGGACCTGCGGCTGCGTATCGTCGAATCCCCGAATGCTATTACTGCTAATTTCCTCCGCCTCGGCACTGTGAATCTTGCCGAGTGTATTCGCCGCGTCGTCAAGGTCTCCGGTTGGAAAGAGCGATTCCGCAAGCTCCCCGAGGGCCGCGGCGTCGGCCTCGCTTGCTCTGCTTATTTGACGGGTGCGGGCCTTCCTATTTACTGGAACAAAATGCCGCACTCGGGAGTGCAGCTCAAATTCGACCGCAGCGGCGGCGTCAGTATTTTTTGCGGCGCGACGGAGATCGGACAGGGATCAGACGATGTTCTCGCCGGAATCGTTGCCGAAGTTCTGGGCATCGACACTTTTGACATTCGTCTCTTCACCGGCGACACCGACCTCGGACCGGTGGATCTTGGATCCTATTCGAGCCGCGTAACACTAATGGCGGGAAACGCAGCATTGCAAGCCGCGGAACGCGGAAAAGCAATCATCGCCGAGGCAGTTGCAGAAAAACTGGAAGTACCGAAGGAGCGCCTGCGCTTTGCTGGCAAGCGCGTGTTCGATTCCGCCGCGCCCGAAAGGAGCGTCGCCTTCCAAGAAGCTGTTTGCATCGCGGAAGCCCACTTCGGGACGATTGGCACTGTTGGCTCCTACACTCCGCCGAAGTCTCCTGCGCTATACAAAGGCGGAGGCGTAGGGCCGTCGCCAACTTACTCTTATTCCGCCGCGGTCGTCGAAGTCAAAGTAAACCCTATCACCGGCTGGGTCACCGTTCCCAAGATCTGGATCGCGCATGACATTGGCCGCGCGTTGAATCCCCCACTTGCGCGCGGCCAGGTCGAAGGCAGCGTCTACATGGGACTGGGCGAGGCGCTAATGGAAGAGCAGGAGTTTCGCCGCCTTCCGAAAAAACTTTCTCACGCGCTCGTTCATAAATTCCCCTCGATCCTGGAATACAAGAGCCCTACCTCGCTCGACATGCCCGAAATAATCACCGAACTGATCGAGGAACCCGATCCCCGCGGCCCTTTTGGCGCAAAGGAAGTCGGTCAAGGTCCGCTGTTGCCGATCATGCCCGCGGTGGCCAACGCCGTCTACGACGCTGTGGGAGTGCGGATCGATGAAATTCCCGTCACTCCCGAAAAAATCATGAAGGCGCTTGCCGAAAAGAAAGCCGGGCGCGAACCACGTTATGGACCGACTCATTTCCCACACGTCGATTGGCCAGAGGCCCTGCGCGTTCCTCCACCGTGGGAAGGGGGCGAAGGCAACGCGGTGAACGATGTTCCGCGGCGCGCAAAAGCTCGCCCGGAGAAAGAAAAGGTACTCGCGCCATGATGCGACTGCCCCTTTTCGAATTTCGCGCGCCGCGCACGATCGAGGAAGCCGCGCGCATTCTGGACGGCGAGAGAACGAACGCGATGCCGCTCGCGGGCGGCACGGACCTGCTGCCGAACATGAAACGCCGGCAACAGGTGCCGCGGACACTCATGAGCCTGCGACACATTGAAAGCTTGAGCAAAATGGAATTGAGCCAGTCCGGCTCACGGCTTGGCGCGTGCCTAACGCTCTCCGATATCGCGGAAGATACGCGCTTTCGAAATGGATTGACCGCATTAGCGCAAGCTGCCTCGCTTGTGGCCACTCCTCAGATTAGAAATATGGCCACGCTCGGCGGAAACATTTGCCTGGATACGCGCTGCAATTACTACGATCAAAGTTACGAGTGGAGAAAGGCCATCAATTTCTGTCTGAAAAAAGATGGGACCACCTGCTGGGTTGCGCCGGGAAGTTCGAAGTGCATGGCGGTTTCCTCGACGGACACCGGCCCAGCGCTGATGGCGCTCGGCGCACGAGTCCGTCTGGTGTCGCGTTCCGGAGAGCGCGAAGTGCTTCTGTCCGACCTGTACAACAACGACGGGATCGACTACATCAAGCGCAGACCGGATGAAATCCTGGCAGAAATCCTGCTGGATTCCTTGCACGGATGGAAAAGCACTTATTGGAAGCTGAGGCGGCGTGGCTCGTTCGATTTTCCTGTCTTATCTGTCGCAGCGGCCGCGCGTCTCTCCAAAGGTAACGTCGTCGAGGACGCCCGCATTGTCGTGGGATCGGCTGCCTGCCGTCCACTGGCCGCCCAGGAGGCGGCAAAATCTTTGCTCGGCCGGACGTTAGATCAGCGCGCAATCGAGGATGCTACCGCCCTCGCGGCGCGAATCGCCAAGCCGCTGGATAACACGGATTTCGACATGACCTGGCGGAAGAGAGTCACCGCTGAATTTGTGACTTATGCTCTGCGCGAGCTGCGCGGCGATGATATGCGGGCCGAGCGCGAAAGCTTCACGCGCTACACTTTCCAATAGTCGATTCCGATTCTCAAGCAGCAGGCGCGGCATGCGCGCTGCACAGCGGGCTAAACGCAACACTTCCCTTCTCCATGAACCGGTGGTTTTTCTGATTCCGCAAGAACCTGATATCCTCCAAGCTCTTTGTTGTTTTGCGCAAAACAGAGCCGCACGCGCTGACCGCGCCCGGACAAAACCAGATATGAGCTCGCAACGAGGCTTTTATGGCTGGAAGCTGGTTTTCATTCTTTGGCTTCTGGATTTCCTGAACATGGGCTTCCCACTTTACGGCGGCGCCGTGATCAATACCTACATGTTGAAAGAGATTCCCATGAGCCGCAGTGCGTTCGGTCTTGGATTCACGCTCCTGAATCTTTTTGTGGGCATCCCCTCAATCCTTGTTGGAGCGTCCATCGTTCGCTGGGGCATTCGAAAGACATTCGGAATCGGTTCGGCGCTGATTTTGATTGGCGCACTGTGGCTCTCCCTCGTCGCGTCCAAGCCCTGGCACTATTGGGTGGGTTTCGGAGCGCTCACGGCAATGGGAATCAGTTTCGGCACCATCGTTCCCGCAGCGACGGCTATCACGCGTTGGTTCAGCCGTTATCGCGGAAGAACTATGGCGGTGACGCTCTCGGCATCGGGATTTGCGGGATTCATTGTGGCGCCGACGATCAATCGCATTCTGACGGCGAATGGAGGAAATTGGCGGCAAGCCTGGGCGATCGTGGCCGTGATTTCCGTGCTATCCGCGACTGTCGCGTTTCTGTTTGTGAGGGAACGCCCCGAAGATCTTGGCCAGTCCGTAGACGGCGGGCCGGGCGAGTCGCCATCTGCGAAGATGTCGGCTGCGGCCGCCCGGGTGACGAGGTTTCAGTGGGAGCCTGAGCAGGCTTACCAAACGCGAGCCTACTGGATGATTCTTGTCGGTGCGATCGCGTGCCAATTTCCGTTTTTCTTTTTTACCGCGCATTGGCTGCTGCACTTGAAAGGATTGGGCGTTCGCCCCGCGGACGCTGCATTCGCCATGGGCCTTTTCACGCTGGGAGCCGTGTTCGGCCGATTGATTGGCGGCTGGCTTATGGATGGCATGGAAGGGCGCTACGCGTTCATGCTGGGTTTCTTCTGCTATTTCCTAGGGTCTTTCCTGGCGATTCGAGTTTCTCCTGAAGCGTTGTGGATCGCCTACTTCGCCGCGATCCTCTATGGAACGGGGTTCGGCTGGACTTTTATTTGTCTCAATACGCTTACGGGTCACTACTACGGACCGGCGGCATTTCCGAAAGTAAACGGAATGATGCTGGTGCTCGCGGCATTCTTTTGCTCACCGGCAGGCTACCTGGGTGGGAAGCTGTTTGACGTGTACCAGAGCTATAAAGTCGCATTCGAGATTAATTCAGCTTTGGCCGGAATCGGAATCGCGGCTCTCTTTTTTGCACAAATGCCAGAACCGCCGGAAACCGAGATTCCGCTGCATTAGCAAGTGTCGAGAGGAGAGGGCAAAAAGATTGGCTGGGAGACTAGGATTCGAACCTAGATAGCCAGATCCAGAATCTGGAGTCCTGCCGTTGGACGATCTCCCATCCGTTCCGAGGAAAAAAACGAACCGCAGCGCGTTCCCGGTGATCGGGACCGCAGCGATTCTACCTATCTAATTTAATCGGGTTTTACGCCACCGTCAACCGGCCACCCGGAACAGCGCAGGCTGCAGTTTTTACAATCGCGGCGTGTTTTCCGCCGGCTTTACCACGGCGCTTTCGTTTGCGCCAACGAGAACCATACGGCCCTGGCGAACCGCATATTCGACATTGTCCCAGCGAACATGATTCGAGCCGAAACTCCCCAGCCAGACCACAAAGTGAATCGCATCCCGCAGTGGCACGAGCCAAATCTTTCGCCGCAAGACTTCATCACCGATGCCCCAAACGCCGACCGTCCACGCCATCGCAAAGCGCAAAGTCAAGTACGCAAACAGATATGTCCCCGCAATCCAGGTCGACGGCGCGACCAGCATCGCGAGCAGAGTCCAGGGCAGACCCTGGGTGAAAAGCAAACCCAGGTAGGCCAGCGGCCTGCACAGCCGCACCGTCCGCGCCCAGCGTACCTGGTGCTCCCAGAAGCTGCGACAGGTCTGTCTGGGATACATGGTCCAGACTGGCTCGCGTGAGAGGACCACCTCGCCGCCCGCTTTAGCAATGCGGTGGCCGAGTTCGTAGTCATCCGCAAGGGCATCGGCAATGGCCGCAAAGCCGCTCATTTTTGCAAGCCATTCCTTGCTCGTCGCGATGGAAGCTCCCAGGGCGAAGCTGATTCCTTCCGTCCATCCGGCCATGAGCACGCCCGCGAAAAAATCGCTGGAAGCGCCGACGGCTTCGATTTCCGCGCCGAGATTATTCTCGGCGATCCCGCGGTAGAAGCTGGTCACGGCGCCGGTCTTGCGGTTCGCAAGCGGCGCGACGACTTCGCGCAGGTACTGTGGCCCTACGCGCACGTCGCCATCGCTAAGCACCAGCACTTCGAATTGTGCCTCGCGCGCGAGCCGCGCCAGCTTGTTCACCTTGTGGTTCGCTCCGAGATGCTCCGCGCCTACGAGCAGGCGAATGCGCCGCTCGGGAAATTCCGCGATGATTCGCTGGATCACCGGTACCGCGAGTTCCGCGTCGTCGCTCACGGCGAACAAAATCTCGTAGTCCGGATAATCCTGGCGGCAAAAACTTGAGAAATTTTCGCAAGAGCCGAAGTCAACGCCGCGCACCGGCTTGAGAATGCTCACGGGAGGCGTGTAATTCGGAAGGACTCGCCCGCGCTCGCGCCGGAAGAAGCGCAGCGCCGCCAGCGTTGCCAGCGCGTAGTAAATCAGCGGAGCCACTGCCAACAGCAACACTGCAACGCGCCACAACGCAAAGTGCCACATCATGCGGGCTCATTTTTCATCGGCGAAAAATCTCTGTGGCTGGCGGTCAGCCCGCCGCAACCAGCGCCACGCCTGCGCAAACCAGCAGGACGCCGGCCCACCGTGCGGCGCTAATCTGCTCGCCCAAGATATATTTGGCGCCAAGCGTGCCGACAACGTAACTGAGCGCCGATGCCGGAATCACGAAACTGATGGGCTCCCAGGAAAGCAATACCAGCAGAGAATAAAAGGACAGCGCCATCAGCGGGACGCCAGCCCAGAACCACCCGTTGCGCACCGCCCGCCCCAGGAACTGAAGCAGCGCTCGCGGCCGCAATCGTGCCGGTTCGCCGGTGGCCTTCATGCCATGAGTGATGGCGATCTCGCCGCCAGTGCTGCAGAGAACCAGAACCGCAAGCGCAAGAATGACGCGCGTCATGCCACCGCCTCACTGGCCACCGCGGTCGTCCGCGGTTTCGTTTGTCCCACCAGCAGCACGCCTGTGCAAATCAAGACAACTCCTATCCAGCGCCGCGGCGATACCGATTCGTGCAAAAAAACGACCGCCAGCAAGGTGAGCAGCGCATAGCCGAAAGCGCCTGCCGGCATGACGTAACTATAATCCGCCCAGCTCAGCACGGTCATGTAACTCACCATGAAGCCGGTCAGGAAAAAAATTCCTACCCAGATCGTTCCGTTCGTCGCGGTCAGCCGGAACGCCTGCGCAAGCCCTGAAGCGGTCAGTTGGACCGCGCCAATCTGCGACATGCCGCGCTTCAGCATCAGGTCTCCGGCGTTAGCGCACACTACCATCGCCAAGACCATAACCAGCGTCTTGATTCGCAGTCTTTTCTCGCTTGCCATTTTTGCGGGGTTAGTCGTTTCCGGATGCGGAAGTCGTCCCAGGCACGGAAACCATGGGCTTGTTGTAATCCTCGCCGCCCTGGCGCACCCACTTCAGGCGCTCCGCGCGCAGCTTCAGGAATTCGGTGGCTTCGGCATACAAACGCTTCCGTTCGTGGCTGTCCCACAGCGCTTCCTTCACGATGCGCCAAACAACCTTGGGACGGAAGTAGTATTCGTCATAGAAGCGGTTTACGCCCGCCATCATATCCGCCTTCTTCAAGTGCGGGTACTCGATATGCGGCAACTGGTGGCCTGTGGAATCCGCCAGGGCCTCCACTTTCAGGAACCCTTGCTGCGCCATGGTGTCGTGCAACTCCGTTCCGGGCATGGCATGCGCCAGGGAAACCTGGATAGTCTCGCAATCCAGCTCTTTGGCGAAGTCGATGGTCTTCTGAATCGTCTCTTTCGTTTCGCCCGGGAGACCGATGATGAAATCCCCGTGAACCTTGATACCGACTTTGCGGCAGTTCTTCATGAAGGCGCGGCCCATCTCGACCGTCGCACCCTTCTTGATATTTTTCAAGATCTGCGCGTCGCCGGATTCGAAGCCCACTATGAAAAGCCGCGCCCCGCCATCCGCCATCGCCTTGATCGTCTCGTAGTCGCTATGCACGCGCGCGGTGGACGACCACTGGAACTTCAGAGGTTTGAACTTCGCGCTGAGATCGAGCACGCGGTCCTTGCGGATGTTGAAAGTGTCGTCGTCGAAGAAAATCTCTTTCATCTGCGGGAAGTATCCGAGGGCCTGCTTCACTTCCCGCGCGACGTTCTCCGTCGAACGCGTCCTCCAGGCATGGCCCGAAAGGGTTTGCGGCCACATGCAGAAGGTGCAGAGCGCCGGGCATCCGCGCGTGGTGTAAAACGACACGTAAGGGTGCAGCAAGAAGGGCACGTTGTAGCGCTCGATTTCCAGGTCGCGCTTGTAGATGTCTGTAGCGAACGGCAGGGCGTCCAGCTCTTCCGTGTGCAACTGCGGCCCCTCCGCGTTGTGCACAATCTTTCCGTCTTTGCGGTAGCTGACGCCGAGAATTTCGCCCAACGGCTTCCCATGCGCGTATTCCACCACCGAGTGGTCAAACTCCCCGCGCGTTACAAAATCGATGTCTTCGCTGGCCATCAGGGTCTCATCGGGCTTGATGTGCCCGTGGGGCCCGACGAAAGCGATCTTCATGCTCGGGTTGGCTTCCTTGATTTTCCGGATGAGCTTGACGTCGCTCTCAAAACCTACTGTGGACGTGAACAGAATCAGGAATTCGTAGTCCTTGCAGATTTGAACGGTTTGCTGCCAGTTTACCTTGTGCGGAGAGGCATCGAGCAACCTGCTGCCCGAAATCATTCCCGCGGGATAGGTAAGCCAAACCGGGAACCAATAGGATTCAATCTCACGCGTTGCGGGCCATCGCGAACTCGCGCCGCCATCGAAGTTTTCAAAACTCGGCGGATTCAACAACAATGTCTTCATTACATCCGGCATTCTTCACCCTCAGCCTTCGCGTTCTAAACTGGGCCGTGTCAAATCCCTGGCTCTTGCTTCAATTTTGCAATAGGGTAGGGCCGCGGATATACGCGGGACTGGAGTCCCCCCATCTCTAAGATAGTAGTTTACCTGACTTCGTTGCTTCCTCTCAAACCTTTCTGTCAATGGCTGTTAACTGACAGCGAACGGCTATTACCTTCATTAAACGGCATTGGCAGGCTTCCCATTTGGAGGATTCAGGCGCGAGCGGCGAGGACTTCGCCAGTCGAAGTAGAGAGCAACTCCCAAATGCGCGGAATCCAATCGAGATGTTCCGGCTTCATCAGGACGGAGCGCAGGCAAGTGAGCGTTTCGCGATCGCGCTTCATCGCTCCCAAGTTCGCTTCCCAGAAGTGAATCGGCAATTCCGCTACCGCCAGATGGAGATTTCTTTTGGCTGCGGCTTCGAACATCTTGCGACTCAAAATCGAAGCTTCGCTAGCGCTCTCGGCTCTGGGGAAAAAGACTACAATGTCCAACTCGGGCGGGAACGCCGTCACAAACCGCTCATCCGCGCGAAGTTTTTCGAACAGCGCCAGCGCGGCTTTCCTCCCAAGCTCCAGTCCGCATGCAAATTCGCCGCCCTTTTTCAGCGGCAGAAGTCTCTGCGTTGCCCACAGAGCGGCCGCGGCCGCGCCCGGACGAGAACATTCCAGGCTAATCTCTCCCAAGTGCAGCTCCGAGGAGCTGAAATAAGTGATGGGCGAGTCGTGCTTGTACAATCGGCTCACTTCGGGGTCGCGAAAGAGCACGCAGCCGCAACCGTACGGTTGCAAGCCGTGTTTGTGCGGGTCGATCACGACGGAGTCCGCTTCTCCTATCCGCGCAAAAGCTTGTCCGGCGCTTTTCTCAAGATTCTCCGCCAGCACAAAATATCCGCCGTATGCGGCATCGGCATGAATCCTGAAGCCGTGCTTGTCGCGTAACTCGAGAATATCGGGAAGCGGATCCACCGAACCGGTGCCCGTGGTCCCCATTGTCGTAACGACCGTCCCGACGTCACCGCGCTCCAGCCGCTTCGCCAGGGCGTTCGCGTCCATGCGGCCCCGCGCATCGCACGGCACCGTTTCGAATGGCAGTTGCAGAACGCCGCTGATGCGGCCGTGGGTGTAGTGCGCTTGCTCGCTGGCGAGAATTTTCTTGCCTGGACGCATCTGTCCCGCCACCCACAAAGCCTCGAGATTCGCCATCGTTCCGCCGCCGCACAAGTGGCCGAGAAAATTTTTCCAGCCGTACATCCCGGCGATTTCCGCGACCGCTTCTCTTTCCAACGCCGACGTTGCTCGCCCGCCATCCAAGGCGTGATTGTTGGGATTGATCCACATCGCCAGCGCATACGCCAGACGCGCCACAGGATGCGGCGGCTTGAGCATCTGTCCTGCGTACAGCGGATGAAAATAGGGATAGTTGTCTTGCAGGCGTTCCGCGGTCGCTCCAAGTACTTCCGCCAGATGCCCCATCTCCGGCGCTTGATTTTGAAAAGCAGGCAGTTTTGCGAACCCGTTGTCGAGCTTACTCGCCACTTCCGAGAACACGCCCAGACTGTCTCGATCGAGCATCACCAGTCACCTGTCACGAGTCACCAGTCACTTCCTCATTGCCACACCTTATCCAATTGCCCGGCCGTCTTCAGCAAGTCCAGTTGTGCTTGCTGCTTCTGAAAGTTTGCATCCAGATACAACATCCACTTTTCGTTCTCTTCCAGCCGCGCCTTCTCGACGTCGCGCAGGTTCAGCTTTCCCTCCGCAAACTGCGCTTGCAGCACCCCCACATTTTGCTGCGCCAGTTGCAATTCCAGCCGGGCCACTTCTTTCGCGGCATCCCTCTCGCGAACCCGCCGCGTCCGGTGTCTCACGTCCGCCGTCGACTCCGTCCTTTTGTTGGTCAAGTTGACTTTGGCTGCGTCCAGATTAATTTGCGCCAGGCCGACCGCTGCTTTCGTGTGCGCGCTGAAAATCGGCACGTGCATGTCTATCCCTGCGTTGAAATTGTTGCGCTGGAACGTCCGGAAATATTGGGAATAATTGTTGAATTGCGCCAGCACGCTATAGATGCTGACCAGTTCCAGCGTCGGCCAATAGCCTCGTCGCTCACCCTTCAGCCGGAACTCTTTCGCGCGAACGTCAGATTCCGCGAGTTGCAAGCCGGCATTGTGCGTCATCGCCATGGCCACGAGGTTGTCTCCCTCTTGCTCGGCTTCTCCCGGCAACTCTTCCGGCGTAACCTCGATGGCCTGCCCCTCTGATAATCCGAGCTGGTATCTCAGAAAAACTTCCAGTTCGTCCTCGCGGCCCTCGAGTTGCAAAATGCGTTGTACGACCTGGGCCTTCGTAAGCTGCGCCTTCGTCACTTCCACCGGCAGTTCGTATCCTTCTCCTTGCCGCTCCTGAGTCACTTGGAGAATCTTGTCCGCACTCTCCTGCTCCTTGCGCAAAAGCTCCAGCGAATGCCGCACTTTTCCAAGTTCCAGGTACGCCATAGCCGTCCGCGTGATGACGCTGTTCCTCACGTCCTCGAGAACAATCTTCTGCGCTTTGGACTGCTCCTGCGTCTCCTTCGCCTGGCCGCGCAACGGTTCGTTGAGAATCTGCTCCGTGTACGTCACGTTGAAAATCGATGGTGCGCGGCCGCCCGGCGTTTCCGGTATGCCATACGTATACCCCGCACCCGAGCCCGCATAGAGATTGGGCATGAACTCCGCACTGGTAATCTTCGAGGCGCGATCCGCCACGCTGGCTTGGATCTTCGCCACCTGAATTTCTTTGCTGTTCTGCAGCGCCAGCTCAATCGTGTGTTTCAGCGTCAACACAACCGGCGCTGAGGTATTCGATGCTTCCTGTGCAGCGGGCTGACTCGCTTTCGGCGCTGGCACCTCTTGCGCGCCCGCGCCGCCGCCGAGCAGCAGCACGGCGGCCATTCCCGCAACTTGTCCACGCAATCGCATTTTCATACTCCTTCTTCGCAGCTTAATATCCGCAGGATCGCTTCAACAATAACTCTCAGAATCTCGGCCAATGCATTCCCGGCTCTCCGCCGAAAACTCTTTCTCCCGAAAAACAAAAAGGGCCGCCCATCGCCGCCCCAGTCTCACTTTCCCTTCCCCTTCCCATTCCCTGCCCCCTATCCCATTCCCTCTCCGCCTCATTCGTATCTCAGCGATTCGACCGGTTGCAGGCTCGCCGCCTGGTTCGCGGGCAGGTATCCAAAGAACAATCCCGTCGAACACGACACCACGAAGGCGATCACCACGCTGAGACTCGACACCGGAACCCGCAGATTTCCCGGCAAAAAAAACTGCGCGCCCACCGGGATGGCGATGCCGATCAAAATCCCGATGACCGCCCCTCCGCCGCTGATCACGAAGGATTCGATCAAAAACTGGTACATGATCTCGCGCCGCGCCGCTCCAATGGCCTTGCGGATTCCTATCTCGCGTGTCCGCTCTTTCACCGTCACCAGCATGATGTTCATGATCCCGATTCCGCTGATCACCAGCGCGATAAACGCAATAATGATCAGCACGATGGTCAACGCCAGCGAAATATTTTTCGCCGCACTCAGAATCGCTGTCAGCGTCTGCACCTTGTAATCTGCTCCTGCCGGATGCCGGGCCCGCAGCAGTTGACCCAACTGCCGCTCGACGAATGGCACGTCTTCCGCCCGCGCCGCCTGCACGCCCAGCAGACGCACCACTTCCATGCCGGTGTAATATTTCATGAGCGTGAAGGGCAGGATGACGGAATCCTCCGAGATGTCGGAAAGCCCGAAAGTCTCCACCCTTTCGCGGAACACACCGATCACCGTGAACGTCAGCTCTCCCATGCGGATGGATTTCCCAACGGGATTGTCCTGCCCAAAGATTCGATCGGAAAGTTGCGTGGTGATGAGGCAGACCTTGCTGCGCATCTCCATATCCGCGGCGTCGAGATAGCGCCCGCGCAATACGACCAGCCGCCGAATTACCTGGTAACCTTCCGTTACTCCCACAAGGTTCACGGGGCGCTCCACGCCGCCAGCAACCACCGTCATGGGTAGTTCGCGAGATCCCGCTACTTCAACCACATTGGGAATGGACTTGGCGGCCTCCATGTCCTCCACCGTCATTTCATAGCTAAGCGGCTGTGGCTTATCCGGCCTCTGGACCAGCTCCACCTGGACCAGGTTGGACCCGACCGCTTCGATCTGTGAAAGCACAAATTTCTTGCTGGTCAGCGCCACGGTGACGACCAGTACGATGGAAGCGCTTCCGATAATCACCCCGAGCGAAGTGAGCATGGCGCGCAATTTATTTGCTCTCAGCGCGTCGATTGCCACGGACACCGTTTCGCGGAAATCCATCATCGCCCTTTAACGAGAATTACCCGCGCATCTTTCCGGCGGCCACCAGTTCTGCTTGCGCTCTAGCTCTTCTTCAGCCGCTTCAAGGCTTCCTGCGCCATTTTATTCTTTGGATCCAGCCGCAGAGCCTGCTCAAACTCCTTCGTTGCGTCTTCCATCTTGTTCTGCTCTTCGAAGAGGCGCCCCAGCCAAACGTGCAACGCGGCCGGCCGCGGGTATCCTTCTCTCGTTGGTGCTTTCTTCGTGTATTCCTCCAGCAGCCGCTCGGCTTCCTCCGGGTTTTCTTTTTTCAAGACCAGCGCCACGGCCCTGTAAAACTTTCCCCGCGGATCGCCGGGCGCGACGCGCTCCCCCACGTCTGCTACCCTCAGCAATTGTTCCGGTTGGCTGCGCTTCGCGGCGTGATCTCCGATATCGTAGATCAGCTCTGCTGATTTCGGATTACTCTCCAGCGCTTTCTTGAATTCCTCGTCCGCCGCGCTGAAATCCTTTCTATGCCGCCGACAATTTCCCGCGGCGTAATGCCCTTCGGCGGCGTCCATCTCCGCTAATTGCTTGATCTGCGGCAAGGCCTTCTCTTCACCTCCCCCCACCATGCCTGTTCCGCTGCAATCGAATTCGATCAGCGCCTGCCGCGCCGAATAATTTCTCCCGTCAAGTTGTACGGCGGTCTCGAATTCCTTGCGCGTCTTTTTGGCCAGCGACATCGCCGAAAACAGGCTGGCATGATCGGCCTTTTCTCCGTACGCCCTTCCCAGCCATTCGTGATATGCCGAATTCTGCGCGTCGATCGCTACTGCCTTCTCCGCGCTCTTGATCGCCGCGTCATGTTCCTGCAGCTCGAGGTAACTTTTTACCAGCAGCAATTGCACGTCGCCATTTTGCGGATCTTTGGCCGCGGCCGCCTTCAATTCCTGAATGGCCTTCACATAATCACTCGCTTCGTAAGCGCGCCGCCCCTCTTCGAACCCCGCATCCTGCTTGAGATTGGTCGCTGCCATCGCCGTGCTCGCGACGAGCAGAATGGCAATAGGCCATTTCCTCATCCTAACCATTCAACCGTCCTTGAAAAATTGCAACTTCCGTGGCAATAACGATGACCGTCATTCCATCCCGCAGATCAACGTCTCCTGGCAACGCCACCAGCTCTCCTTCTTGCAGGCCGCTCACCACTTCGTAGTTCGCGGCGTCCGCTATGCCCACATGAATCTCCCGTTTCTCCAGCGTCGATTTGCCCACACCCAGTTGGTTCTTTCGCACCACAAAAACGTAGCGTCGGCCACCGTCTGCTTCCACCGCGCCCCGCGGCACCGAGAGCACGCCGATTCGTTCCCGCGAGTTGATGCGTACGTTCACATTGATGTTCGGCAGCAACTCCAGTTTGTCGTTGTTCACAGCGCAGAGCAGCTCACCGACGCTCCGCGGCCCCCGCGGCACCACTTGTTTGGGGATAATTTCCGTTTTCCCAACCCAGCTTCGGCTTGGCAACGCGTCCCACGTAATCTTCACCGGTTCATTCGCTTCCAGCGCTCCCAGTTCGGGTTCATCAATAAAAGCGCGCACTCGAACCTTGTGCAGGTCCGCCATTTCCGCCAGCAAATCTCCGAGTTTTACGTAATCTCCTGCTTTCAACGGTGTAGCTTCGGCACTCCTGCCGAGCGAATAGAGTGTTCCGTCGGCCGGCGCGGTGATGCGGCCTTGCCGCACTTTTTCTTC
>WNGG01005679.1_pt1 | contig 13895 bp, 9 predicted proteins | sample 5400661 | NCBI WGS metagenome assembly WNGG01 (sample SAMN13153372, study PRJNA577476) | soil metagenome | isolation source: 100 cm soil or saprolite under Garry oak tree replicate 1 | place: USA:California | collected 2016-06-15
CCTGACGGCGGGAAGCGAGCCGTTCATCTTGACTGCAATGGCCTCGCTGCTCGGAGGGACAGTGTGGATGTTCCGAGAGCGCGAGTTGATGCTCGCCCACTTCTACCGCCCCGAGCTCCTGTCCATCACGCATACGATCACGCTGGGCTGGATCTCGATGCTCATGATGGGCGTCCTTGTGCGCCTTTCTCCGAGGGCACTGGGCGTCTCCGTTCGATCGCGGCGCTGGCTGTTCGTGCAATTCCTGCTCATGTTGATTGGCTACACCGGAATGGTCTTTCACTTCTGGATCTCAGGGTGGATTGCGATGGCTTCCGCCGCGGTGCTTATCGTTCTGGCGGCAGCGATACAGATTTACAACTTCTCCGGAGTTTTCGCCCGGCTGCGCGGCGGAGACTGGTTGCACCGGTATGTGGCCGCGGCCCTGATCCACTTTGTGCTTGCGGCGATCCTGGGCGTTCTGCTGGGCTTTAACAAGGTCTACGACGTTCTGGGAGGAGAATTCTTTCCGAACATCTTTGCCCATGCGCATCTCGCTGCCTTGGGTTGGGTCAGCATGATGATCGTTGGCTTGGAACACCGCTTGCTGCCTCTTACCCGACCCAATGCGTCCTCCTGGAGCCGATGGCCGGCGATTCGTTTCTGGACGCTGGAGATCGGCATTCTCGGTCTTGTGTCAAGCCTGCTCGCAGTCTCCCGCTGGGCGCCGTTTTTCGCGGCACTGATCGTCATTGCCTTTGGCCTGCACTCCTGGCGTCCATTGTGGCACTTGCTGCGCGGAAAAATCCAGGATCGCGCCAGCCTGTGGGCCGCTGTGGCGCTCGTGTTCTTGACGGCGGACTCCGTCACGGGACTGCTGCTGTGCCTTAACTGGCCGCCTCCGGCGTCAGAGTTGCGGATGCACGTCCAGTTTGCCTACGGCTATGTAGGACTTATGGGCTGGGTTACGATGACCATCACCGCGCAGGTCTACAAACTCTTCCCGATGTTCGTTTGGGAAGAGCGTTTTGGTCCCCTGTGGGGGCAGGAGCCGGTGCCGGCGATGCGGGATTTGTACAGCGCCGGATTACAGACACTGTCCAACAGCCTCCTGACTTTGGGCGTGGCGGGCGCCGCGGCCGGAATCGTAGCCAGTTATCTCCCTGTGATCACCTTCTTTCACGGGATGGTGATCTTGGGCGTCGTTGCGTTCCTGGTCAATTTCATCCTGATGGCACGCTGGGCGCTGCTCAAGAAGCGCTTTCACCCGACAAAGGAAGACTGGGAAAAGTTTCGACTCGGTTTCCCCATGGCGCAGGGGGCCGCAATCAAGAGTGTGAATGAAACCACAGATGAACACGGATGAACACTGATCTGTACTGGTAACCTTGAACCCTTCCCTTTTTTAGCCAGAATCTTGGTGTCTTTTGGTGTTGAATGCGGCGAATCCGTACTCACCACTAAGAAACCCGAAGTCTGCAAAACTCAACCTCAATATTTTCACGCGGCTTCTAGCAATTGCCACGGGCGAATTTCTTCTTTGTCACTGCGGGAAACAACCCACTCTGGGGGAATCCGCGCGGCTGGTCGGAATTCTCTGGAGTCAACCGATAGTAGCATATTGGCATTGATATCAACTAAATGGACTGACTTCTGTGCTCTATTCCCCAAGATGGATTCGTAATTGCTCCCGTACGTCCCAGCCGAGTAAGAACTCTGCAAATTGCATGGGGACCCAGAGCCCACCGAATTGCAATTCAGCAAGAGAGCTAACCGGCCCTCTCCGGCGGCGGGAAGCGATGTCGGGATTTTAATCCCGATAACCACGGACGAAGTGCCGCAAAGGAGGTTTTGTGTGCATTGGACTGGACAGGATTGTTTCGAGCGTGGTGGACCCGGTACAGGCTCATGCTCATAGCCGGTACGCTCTCTCGGTAGTGCCGAACCGAAGACCTGCCAAGAATGAAGACAAAGACCACTCCTTCACAATTACCGCTTTGAAACAACTTCGATACCAAGGCCGAGCCCCTAAACCAGCGCCTAAGCCAGCCGCAACCAGACTTTGTTCTCAGATTCGGAGACATTGCAGACACCGTTTCTGTGAGCCCTCAACCACTAGGTGAAGGAAGGAGATTGCTCCTCATGTCGAACCATCAAAGATTCAGTGGCAGCCGGTTTTTCAAACTTCTCAACCTGTTCATAGGACTGTTTCTCTTTCTAGGAGTTGCTCTGGTTGGAAGCGCTTTGGCAATTCCCGCGTTTGCGCGCAAATACCAAACTTCGTGTGCCACATGTCACAACAATTTCCCCGAGCTTAACGATTTTGGAGAAGCTTTTAAAAAGAATGGTTTCAAATTTCCTAAAGACGACGAGACCTACGTGAAAGAGCCTCCTGTGCTTCTCGGTGCCGCGGCGCAGCGTCAGGCGTTTCCCAAGGCCATCTACCCCGCAGAAATTCCGGGGGCCATACCGATCGGCTTGCGCTATTCGGGGTCTGCCACTTTCAACAGCAAGCAGCCCCTGGCTCTCGGGTTTCTGCCGCGCTCAGACCTTTTCACCCCCAATACATTCACGATGATCGCGGCCGGAAGCTTTGGACACAGCCTGTCTTTCTGGATAGATGACGATCTCTCGGTGGGTGGCCAGGGCTCCGAGGGTGGGCTGGGCGACGGTTATCTCAAGGTGAACGACCTCGGGCATTACATCGGCCTTCCGAAGGATGCGCTCAATCTCAGGTTCGGCCAGTTCGAGCTGGATTTGCCCTTCAGTCAGGCGCGCACCATCAATCCTAGCGACTACGACATCTATGACCAGGCCAGTGTCGCCGGCTCCCTGGGCACCACAAACAACCCGTTTGTTTTTGCAGAGCCGCAGCGTGGAATCGAAATCGGCGGCTATCCCAACGATGGCAATTTCTCCTGGTCCGTCTCCGCTCTGAACGGCTCGAACACAGACCCGGCCAGCCGCAACACGAAGGACGTCTATGCGCGCATCTCCCAACGCTTCAATCTGGAGAGGGACGCGAGCGTCCGAAAAGAGGTGCAGGCCGCCGGCCCCACCGGACCGCGCGATCACACCTCGATGCGGTTTGGCGGCTTTTACTATTATGGCCGCAACGCGCTGAATGTCGACAGGACGCTTTTTCCGACGGTCGGTACGATCCACGAGCCATTCTACCGCGCAGGGGGCGATTTCCGGTTCAAGTACCGCAACATCGAACTCTATGGCCTCGGAATGTACGGTCGCGATCAGAACCTGATTCCTAACACCGACACTGCTGTTCTACTCCACGCGACCCCGGTAACCTTCTCGGGAGGATTTGCCGAGGCGCAATACTGGGTGTACCCGTGGTTCATCTGCCTCATGCGCTATGACGTGGTGAACTCGCCCACCGATTTCCTTAACGAAGCCTCGCGGCACAACACCCGCAACCGCTTTTCGCCCGGCCTCCAGATTTTGGTGCGCGGCAACATCAAGACCATTTTCGAATACCAGCGGCGTTGGGAGAGGTCGGCAGGAACGAGTGAGCTCTTCTTCCGGCCTAATAGTTTCGTCTTGGGGATTGATTATAGCTTTTAACCTGACTTTACAGCCGCGCGGCACTGCCCGCCATGGTTCCGCCGGTAGAGGGTTGAAATTATGTCCGTGTCTTTTCGAAAACTCTTGGCAATCCTTGTTTGTTTCGGAGTGAGCGCCGGCGTGAGCATGGCCGGCGAGATTCAGGGCAAAATCACGGCCCAGGGAATGAAGTCGGCCGCGTCTATAGTCGTGTACGTTGACGCCCTACCGGGCAAGAACTTCGACCCACCCGCGCAACATCAAGTCGTGGATCAGAAGAAGATGACATTTATTCCTCATGTCATTGCTGTCCTGAAGGGAACCACCGTCGATTTTCTGAACAGCGATTCTGTGGGTCACAACGTGTACTGGCCTTCGATCGGAGGCAACAAGAAACTGGCCCACAACCTGGGAACCTGGCCTCAGGGAGTGAAGAAATCGTTTACCTTCGACGAATTGGGTCCTGCGCCTCTCCTCTGCAATGTTCATCAGGAAATGTCGGGTTACGTCGTCGTTGTGCCGACGCCCTACTTCGCCGTTTCGGACAAAGACGGGAATTATGCGATCAAGGATGTCCCGCCGGGGAATTATACGCTGAAAACCTGGAGCGAAGAGGCAAAACCTCTTTCCCAACCGGTTCAGGTCACCGGCGCGAGTGCAACGGTCAACCTCACGGTTCATCGTTAGCATTCTCATGGATACCTGCGGTCTCCCCATACTCGCCGGAGCTGTACGACGCGGAGAAGAGCGAGGTTTGTCGTGGTTCAACAACGGACAAAGCTTGTCAATCTGGAATGGCTTGAATCCAACTTCCCCTGCATGACGGCCTGTCCTGTCCATACGGAGGCGGGGCGTTATGTGTCATTGATTGCAGAAGGACGATACGAGGAAGCCTATCGCTATGCGCGCAGGCCCAACCCGATGGCCTCCATCTGTGGCCGCGTGTGCGGCCACCCTTGCGAGACGGCCTGCCGGCGGAAAGAACTGGACGCTCCGATATCCATTCGTGCCCTGAAGCGTTTTGTCACTGAACGTTATGGACCGGAGTCTCGAAACCGAATTGATGTCTTCCCTGACAAACCCAAGGTCACCCATGCGGAGCGGGTGGCCGTCATCGGCTCCGGCCCTGCGGGTCTCTCCGCGGCCCACGACCTCGCGTTGCTTGGCTACCCGGTTACGATTTTCGAGGCCGCACCTGCTCCAGGAGGAATGCTGCTCCTGGGTATTCCTGAGTATCGTTTGCCGCGCGACGTGGTCCAAGCACAAGTTCGCGAGATTCTCGACCTCGGTCCTGAGCTTCGTTTGAATGCGCGTCTGGGCAAGGACTTTACGCTGACCGACCTCCGCGCTCAGGGTTTCAAAGCAATCGTGCTAGCTCTGGGCTTGCACCGCAGCCGCGATCTGGCGGTGCCGGGCCATGATATGGATGGCGTCATCAAGGGCGTTGACTTCCTGTTGAACGTCAACCTCGGCTATCGCTTCTCGATAGGGAAGAGGGTCGTAGTGGTTGGTGGCGGCAACGTTGCAATTGACGTTGCGCGCTCTGCTCTGCGCCAACAGCAGCAGCAAACGATCGAGACCCTCAGCTCCTCATTTCTGCCCGACAAGTTGACGGACAGCGAGCTGGCAGTGGCCATGAAGGAGCTCATGGATGTGACCCGGTCGGCGCTGCGTCTGGGCGCGCAGGAAGTACACCTGGTCTGTCTGGAGTCGCGCGAAGAGATGCCGGCCTTCGAGGAAGAGATCGAGGAGGCCTTGCGCGAAGGGTTAAAAGTGCATCCTTCTCTGGGTCCCAAACGATTCACCGGCCAGGACGGCCGAGTCACAGGCCTGGAGACCATCCGCTGCGCTTCGGTTTTCAACGCCCAGCATCGCTTCGATCCCACCTTCGAGCCAGGAACAGAAAAAATCATCCCTTGCGACACCGTCATCCTGGCAATAGGCCAAGCTTCGGACCTTTCGTTTCTTCGGCCGGAAGACGGAATCGAGACGACGCGGCAAGGAACGGTGAAGATCGATCCGGAATCGCTGATGAGCACGGCGCCGGGGGTTTTTGCCGCCGGGGACATAGCCTTTGGGCCGCGCCTGATTATCAGCGCCGCCGCCGACGGGAAAAAGGCCGCTGAGCAGGTCGATCGGTATCTGCAGGGGCCGGCGTGGAAACCGAAGCAGCGCTATGTGCAGATCAAGGTCCTTGACCATCACCGGATGGCCGAGCACTACGACGAATATTCGCGTCTTCCCGTCCCCACGATTCCACTCGAGCGCCGGACAGGAATCAACGAGATCGAGACGGGATACACAGAGGAACAGGCGCGGCGCGAGGCGTCACGTTGCCTTCGCTGCTGGATCAACACGATCTTTGAGGGGAACGAGGCCGAAGGCACGGAATGCATCCTATGCGGAGGCTGCGTGGACGTATGTCCGGAGAACTGTTTGCAGCTTGTTCCCATCAGCCGGCTAAATGTGTCTGAAGAAGTGAGGGCGCAGCTTGCCGCTGAGATTCCCTGGCACCAGACTAGCCTCCAACACTTCGAGGCTCGGGATTTGCCAGCCAATGAGGGTTCGATGATGTTGAAGGACGAAACGATCTGCATCCGTTGCGGCCTGTGTGCCGAACGCTGCCCGGCGCACACGATCACTATGGAGGCCTTCGAAGTCTTAGACCGGGATCCGGACCTGGTACTGGCGCAAGTGGAGGCATGATAGGTATGAGCGAACTGGACGCCGCATCGACAGCGGGACTCCAAGCAGCATCGCAGGTCGAAGGAGAAATCGACCGCCGGGACTTCTTAAACGAGATCGCGGCAACTGCGCTGGGCATTGCGGGATTGGGGGCGATGGTTGTGACCTACAGATACCTTTCGCCGAATGCGCTGTTCGAGCCCTCCATGAGTTTTCGCGCGGGAAATCCTGATCTTTATCCGGTCAACTCCGTGTCCTACCTCCAGGATCAGCAGGTATACATCGTCCGGACGTCGGAAGGCTTCTATGCCGTTTCAGCGGTGTGCACCCACCTGGGTTGCATCACTCAATGGAAACCAGAATCGGGCCGGATTGCCTGCCCATGTCATGGGAGCAAGTTTCAGAGCGACGGAACTAAGGTCGAAGGACCGGCGCCGCGTTCTCTTCCGCACTTTGCAATCGTCCTTACGGCTGACGGCGAACTCAAGGTGGACAAAATGGAGACCATCAACTTGAAGCAGGTGCTGAAAGTTTAGGAGGGAGCTATGGCCACGACGACGTTCCAGCAGGCGCTGGCTTGGTTGCGGGCCACGCGGGTGTGGAAATCCATTTTCCGTCGAGGGCCGGCGCGCACCAACAGGACGCGCAGCCTGGCGGTTTTCGGCAACCTCTTCTTACACCTTGCGCCGGTCAAAGTGCGCGAGCAGTCGCTGCGCGTTCGGGCTACATACTACCTTGGTTCGTTCTCTTTCTTTCTTTTTGCTTTGCTGACGGCGACAGGCATCCTGCTGATGCTCTATTACCATCCGGCGGTTCCGCGAGCGTATCTCGACATGAAAGACCTTCGTTTCGTTGTTTCGAACGGAGTCTTCTTACGCAACCTGCACAGGCTCGCGGCACACCTGATGGTGATCGCCGTGTTCTGGCATATGTTCCATGTGTTCTATCGTGGCGGATACAGGCCCCCGCACGAATTCAACTGGGTTGTAGGAGTTGTGTTGCTCCTCCTAACGCTATTTCTGAGCTACACCGGGTACCTGCTGCCGTGGGATCAGCTTGCTTTCTGGGCCGTCACCGTGGGAACCAACATCATTTCTGCGGAGCCGCTCCTCGGTCATAGGATCCGCTTTCTGCTGCTGGGTGGAAACGTGGTAGGAGAAAACGCTCTCTTGAGGTTCTATGTTCTCCACTGCGTCATCCTGCCGCTTGCGGCAGGGATCCTCATCGCCATCCACTTCTGGCGCATTCAAAAGGACGGCGGCCTTACGGTTCAGGAGAATCCCGAGCGGAAAGACCATGAATGATGGGACGAAGTACGAAGCGGGGATTGCATCGGACGCGCAAAAGAATCCGGTCCGCGTGGTCTTTGTATCGAAAAAGACCTCCGCCAAGGTCAAGGGTGACCTCGGCAGGCAGTTGATGTCCTATCCCAACCTCATTCTGCGGGAGGTGGTCGCCTTCCAGGTGGTCACGATCGTACTTGTGGTTCTCGCTCTCTTTTGGGATGCGCCGCTGGAGCAACTTGCCAACCCTTTGCTGACGCCGAACCCGGCCAAGGCGCCCTGGTACTTCCTCGGGTTGCAGGAACTCCTGCATTATTTTCCGCCGATTGTAGCGGGCATTATCATCCCCGGCCTGGTGGTTCTTGCCTTGGTGGTCGTCCCCTATTTCAACGTCAACATCCGGGGTGAGCCGCTTTGGGCGGCAAATAGCCGACGGCGTTTTCTGATCTTCGTGCTGCTCTTCACAGGGGCCCTTGCGTTCCTCGGATTCTTCGAGGCGTGGACAGTCCTCGTGCCGACTCTTGCTGTCGGCGCACTGATTCTCATCTTCTACTTCATCCCGCAGGAAGGTCCGAAGAGCGTGAAGTCTCTACGAGAGCGGCCAGTCTCGTGGTGGGTAATGACCTGGTTCCTCGCCGTTTCGCTGGTGTTGACTGTGGTCGGAACTTTTTTTCGGGGTCCAGGCTGGTCCTGGGTCTGGCCGTGGAGATGACATGAGTGCGGAGGTAATGGGAAAAGCCTCGAGACGGCTGCGTGCCACCTTCGCGCTCGCGAGTGTCGCATTCGTGGCGGTTCTGGCCGTTTCCCCCGTGAAGGACTATTTCCGCGAATGGAAACAGTACGAGAAGGAATACGTGCGCTTTGCACAAACCCGGCCTGACACTAAGCATCTGCTGTCAGACTTCCATCTCGGGATCGATCAGATATGGCTCCCAGACATGAATGTCGTGGACCGCTGCACGACATGCCACCAGGGGATCACGGAGGTCAGCTTGCGTGGACCGTCAGTATCTCAGCCGTTTCGGGCGCATCCTTTAATTCCCCATGGGGTCAAGGATTGGGGATGCGTGATTTGTCATCGCGGACAAGGTCCCGCTACGGAAGTCGCGGAGGCCCACGAAACCACGCTGGCATGGGAGCAACCGCTTCTCCGTGGGAGTTACATCCAGGCTTCCTGTGGAGTGTGTCATCGCGAGGACATACCGGAGACTCCGAAACTGAACCGCGGCCGGCGCCTCCTGTCTGAGTTGAACTGCATCGGATGTCACCGCATGGAAGGGATCGAACGTCCGGCGATGCTCGGTCCGGACTTGGGTTCAGTGGGGAACAAGGTTAGCCGGGCGTGGCTGTACAAGTGGCTGAAAGAGCCTCACACCGTGGTCGACAAGGACGGTAATACCGTTGTGAATGGATACGAGACCGGAGTGGAGCCGCGCATGCCGCAGTTCCGCTTGAGCGAGCAGGAGATCGTGTGGCTTTCCGCATATCTCGCCACGCTCAGAAGACAGCCGGTCGAGACGTACAACTTCGATGCGCGTGTCGTTGCAGCGATGAAAAACAAGCCCGATCTCGCAGATCAGGGTGAGGTCCGATTCCGCCAGATGTTTTGTACCACCTGTCACTCCCTGGCGGTCACACGCGCCGGGGAGACCAGGCTGATTGGCGGAGACATCGGGCCCGAGTTGACGAAAGTTGGAAGCAAGGTCAACGGGGAATGGTTGGTCGCCTGGCTGCACAACCCTCAGGGCTATCTGTCGCATGCTCTCATGCCGCGCTATCAGTGGTCCGACGCTGATTTATACGAAGTGAGTCAGTACATGCTCACCAGACTGACCGATCCGGATCTTCTGAAAGACGTTCCTCCCCTCAAAGATCCTGACGCCGGCGATATGCGGCGGGGCCAACGGCAGTTCCTGGAAAAGGGTTGTGGAAGTTGCCACCAGGTCCAGGCCGTGAGCCCGCAGAAAGACTTCGGCCCCGATCTCTCAAACATCGGGGGAAAGAACGTGTCGCAGTTGGAGTTCGGCAATTCGAGGATTCCAAGGAGCCTGGTCTCCTACATACGGGCAAAGATTACCGAACCGCTCTCTGTAAACACGGCGGCCCGCATGCCCCAGTACCACCTGAACCCGGGCGATCTCGACGCAATCACGACGGCCTTGCTGAGCATGACAGGGAGTCCGTCCAGCCGCGGGCTCGAGCGGCTGATCATCCCTCAAAGGCACGCGGACTTTCACCCGGCCGGAGCCTTCGGAAAGATCTACGAGCGTTACAAATGCTATGTGTGCCACCGGTTCAGTGGTTATGGCGGGACTCTGGCTCCGGACCTCTCCTTCGAGGGGAGCCGGGCGCAGCGCCGCTGGACGATCGACTTCCTCAAGAATCCGCAGACGCTGCGTCCGACCCTTACTTTTCGGATGCCTCAGTTCAACATGACCAACGAGGAGGCGAGCATCGCCGCCGATTATCTCGTGATGGTAACTCAGAGCCCGTCGGTTGATTTGAATGCCGTGGACACAAAGCAGCTCACGCCTGAGAAGGCTGCGCTCGGCAAACAACTTTATGAGGTCAAATACCAGTGCCATTCCTGCCACACTATCGGTGCTTCAGGCGGTTATGTGGGGCCGAACCTAAGCAATGCAGGGAACTGGTTGAACGCCGCCTGGATTGAAGAGTGGTTGAAAAACCCGCAGGCGCTGGTCCCCGGATGCATCGAGCCGCGGCGCGCATTCACGCAAGACGAAATAGACGCCCTGACCGCCTACCTCTCGACGCTCAGAATGAGCAATACTCCGCAGGAGACTGCGGCCGGAGGGGCGCGATGAAGCAGCGGGTCTTCCTCTGCCTCCTGGTATTGGCCATGTTTACCGCTTGCGGGCGAGAGCCGGGGAACGTCGCGACCACTACGCTCGAAAAAGCTTATGACGTAGAGCAAGACTGGAATGATCAGCAACGTGTCATTCCGCTTGATTACCAGCAGGCACAGGGCAAGCGCATATTTTATGAGAAGTGCATCTGGTGCCACGCGGATTCTACCCCGGCCGGGCCATCCAATCGATCCAATCTGAATCCTAATCCACCTCTTATCAACGACGGGACCGCGCTCAACCCCCTGAGCGATGAGTTCCTGCAAAACATCATCGCGCTCGGTGGCAGCGCGATGGGGAGATCGGCAATGATGCCACCATGGGGCAAGACTCTAACCCAGGATGAGGTTCTGGCGGTCATAGCTTTCATCCGCGCGGCCGCTCAGCCGCCGTATCAGCCTTCCGCTCGAACCAAGTCACAACACCCCGAGAAATGACTATGAATACGCTACAGAAATCGCTTCGTGCTGTTACCATCATTGGAACTCTGGCGCTCTTGTTGGGGGTGCAGGGATATTCCCAGGTCGGTCCAGCCGAAATTGCCAACCCCCGTCTCAAAGCGAGTGAGCAGGCCTACCTAAACCAGCTCATCGAGGTTAATCGCGCCATTGCCAGGCTGAGCTTTCCATTTGGCTTCAGGCTCAGCCGCTATGCCGGACTCGATCCCAAGGATCAAGTCGGAGCCGACACGCGCGGGCTGGAGTTCGTGAATTTTCATGACCGCCTCGTTTTGAAGCTGACCGGCAACTACAACGCTGCCTATGACGCCGACCTGCTCACACCCAACCAGCGCGCCAACCGCGTTTTCGATGATGTTGTTGTCCCCGCGCTCCGGTTGCTCCAGAGTCATTTCTCTCCAAGCGCGAGCTTCGACGCTTTCGGATTTGAGATTGCCTATCATGCTCGGAGACGTACCCATGGCTACGGGTACGAAGGCAAGGAGATCCTCGTCGCGGTTTTGGACAAAGCCGATGCGTTAAGGTATTCGGGCGAGAAGAATGACCCAAAGGAGCAGGGAATCTTGAACCGCTCTGAAATCTATCTGAACGGAGAACCTTTTGGTCTGGCTTTGGGAGTGCGCGACCCGTTTGATGTCGAAGCACTCGAGCGGTCAGTTCGGCATCGCCCTGCGATGGCCTCGGAGGAAGCATTCAAGCCAACGGGTTCGGATGGTCAGGCAGCGCCGGCTGTTGATTACGGGCAGGCGATCTTTCAGAAGCCCCTTTCCAAGCCGCCGCAACCGCAGGCGCTTGAAAACCCCGTTGTGAATTCAACACGGGCTGCGCAAGTTGCCACACCTCCTAAGACGAAAATCGAGGATCTCCAAAAAAATTATCAGTTGCAGCTCGACGAACTGGCATTGGAAGGCGCGGCGAAGTATCACTTCGTGGACTATGCTCCCCCTTCGTTCGTGATTTTTCGCAACCAGCTCGCCTTACAGCTCACACTGCGCAATCCTGACAGCTTTGATAAGGAGACGACTTCGATCTACAAACGTGCCGCCCAGAGCTTCGATCTCTTCTTAGCGTTGGAGCTTAAACCAATTCTCGATAAGATCCCCGAGAGCCGTGAATTCGGAAGCCTGGACGTCACCATCCTCAACGACCTTGTTTCGAAGTCCGGCAAAGCGTCGGAAGCACTCGAGTTTGTATTTCCCCTTCAGCCCCTGCGGCAATTCGTCGCCGCAGAGATTACCAATCAGGAGTTGATCAATCAAAGTGTGGTGCTGGTGAACGGCGTGCGCGTTGCATTGAACCTCCAGCAGGTAGAATAAAAGCGGCATCCGGGCCGGCGTTGAAGGAAGTGCGCGGCGCCGGATTTCCACGGCGAAGCGGTTCACCAGCATGCCGCAAGAAAGAAAAAGAGAAGAGCCAGCTCCATGGCCCCTTCCGACGTGAGCGAGTATTCCTCTAAGACAGGAATCAGATAGGAACAGTAAGCCGCCGAGGCCAGCGCCATCCAAAACAGCAGCCCTGACCTCCAAACCGGAGGTCATGCGAAAGGCGTTGCTCACAGATGCGTCGAACGAACCGCAACCCAAGGGCGATGCTGCCGAGCGAGGCATCACCCGTCCTGCGCCAATTACCCCATTATCGCGATCTCGAGAAACCGGATCACTGATTCCGCCCGGCCGCTCGCAGAAGGCCATCGAAATCGCTTGTCCACACAAACTCCCGCGGAATCAAGCGCTTCGAAGACTTTCAGTGACCGCCCGTGGTTCTCCACGGACCCAGGGCCGGCGGGGAAAAACCAACGGCACACAAATTGCTGCCTCTATCCTGGTCTGAGACTGTTCAGGAACCGCGGGACGTGTACCCGTTCTTGCTGTCAGCGTATCGCAGCTACAGTCACAGCCATTTTCATACAGTTACAGGACCCAAGGTGGGTCAGGCGACGGAGCGCGCCACCATGAGCATACGAAAGCAAGATGCACTCAACTACCACTCGCAGGGGCGAAAGGGAAAACTCGAAATCGGATTGACCAAGCCCTGTGCGACCCAAAACGATCTCAGCCTGGCATACACGCCCGGTGTCGCCGAGGTGTGTCGCGAGATACATGCGTGCAGCGACGAAGTCTTCAATTACACGGCGCGCGGCAACCTGGTGGCCGTTGTATCCAACGGCACCGCGGTTCTGGGTCTGGGCGACATTGGTCCTCTGGCGGGAAAACCGGTGATGGAGGGGAAGGCTGTCCTGTTCAAACGCTTCGCGGATATCGACGTTTTCGATATCGAGCTCGACATCCGCGATCCGGATGAGATGGTCCGCACGGTGCGCGCGCTGGAACCGACATTTGGAGGCATCAACCTCGAGGACATCAAGGCGCCCGACTGCTTCTACATCGAGGAAAACCTGCGCCGGCAGATGCGCATTCCGGTTTTCCACGATGACCAGCATGGAACGGCGATAATTTCAGGGGCCGCCCTCATCAACGCGTTGGACCTGGCGGGAAAAGAGATCGGGGACGTTCGTATCGTGATTAACGGAGCCGGCGCGGCGGCAATTGCCTGCGCCAAACACTACCTGTTGCTCGGCGCGCGTAAAGAGAACCTGATTCTTTGCGATTCCAAGGGCGTGGTGTACAGAGGCCGGCAGGAAGGGATGAACCGTTACAAGGAGGAGTTCGCTCAGGGCACGGACGCGCGTACTCTGGCGGACGCCATGACCGGATGCGACGTTTTCGTGGGCTTGTCGGCGGCAAACGTGGTTTCCAGGGAAATGGTGCAGAGCATGGACCGCGATCCGATCGTTTTCGCTCTGGCCAATCCGGATCCGGAGATTTCCTACGAGGCCGCGAAGGAGGCGCGGGGCGACGTAATCATGGCGACGGGACGGTCGGATTTCCCCAATCAGGTCAACAACGTGTTGGGTTTCCCTTTCATTTTCCGCGGGGCTCTGGACGTGCGGGCCCGCACGATCAACGAGGAGATGAAGCTTGCGGCCACACTGGCTCTCGTGCAGCTGGCCCGGGAGGATGTGCCGGACGAGGTGCTGCGCGCCTACGGCCGCGAGTCGATGCGTT
>WNGG01007816.1_pt1 | contig 13895 bp, 16 predicted proteins | sample 5400661 | NCBI WGS metagenome assembly WNGG01 (sample SAMN13153372, study PRJNA577476) | soil metagenome | isolation source: 100 cm soil or saprolite under Garry oak tree replicate 1 | place: USA:California | collected 2016-06-15
CCGACGGGAGGGGACCTGCCCGAACCACGGGCGGGTCCGCCGCGGCTGGAGCGGGGCGCGGCGCAGGTCCTCCATCGCGGGGGCGACGACGAGCGGGGACCGCAGGTCCAGGACCACATCCTGGGCACCGAGGGCGAGCGGATCGAACGACCGGGCGCGGACCGGACCGAGGACGAAGTCGCCCTTCACCGGCGAGCGAATCCGATATGCGAGTCGGAGGGTGCCTTCTTTCTCCAGGGACACGACCGCATGGTTCGTTCCTCGGATCACCGCGAACTCCCGCGGGAGGACGTCCGCAATCTCGACCAGGTCGAGGGACGGGCCCTCGTTCCGGACGACCAGTTCCACATCCACCTCCCGGCCCGTGTCCGTCCGGTCGGCCGACAGCGACCGCAGGCCGACAAGGCGGGGCCGCGGGGGCGGCGCGAGGGATCCGAGGGCGAGGACGATCATGGGAGGCAGGGCGAGGAGCAGGACCTGCCAGCTCCGGAGCACGAGGCCGAGCAACAGCAGGCCCATCGAGGCGGCGGCGAGGCCGCTCGACAGCGGCGTCCGCATGTCACGGCACCTTCGGGACCGGCACCTGCGCCAGGACGTCCGCGAGCACGGTCGCGGTCCGGACCCCGCGGATCCAGGGATCCGGCTTCAGGATGAGCCGATGGGCGAGGGCCGGCCCGGCGACGGTCTTGACGTCGTCCGGGGTCACGAAGTCACGGCCCGCCATCGCGGCCCGCGCGCGGGAGACCTTCAACAGGGCCAGCGACCCGCGCGGGCTCGCGCCGACCTCGACCTGGCTGTGACCCCGCGTCGCCCCCACGATGTCGACCATGTACCCCTCGATGGCGGGATCGACGTGGACGTCCTCGATCGCGGCCTGCAACGCCCGCACCTGGTCCGGCGTCGTCACCGGTTCGATCGTGGCGTCGTCCGACCGGCGCCTCCGCCGGCGTTCGAGGACCTCGATCTCCTGTTCGCGCGTCGGATAGCCGATGTCGATCCGGAGGAGGAACCGGTCCACCTGGGCCTCCGGCAGCGGGTAGGTGCCTTCGTGCTCGATCGGATTCTGCGTCGCAATCACGAAGAACGGCCGGTCGAGGGGGAACGTCTCGCCCTCGAGGGTCGCCTGCCGTTCCTGCATCGCCTCGAGCAAGGCGGACTGCGTCTTCGGAGGGGCGCGGTTGATCTCGTCCGCCAGGAGCAGCTGCGTGAAGATCGGACCGCGGCGGAGGACGAAGTCGCTCGTCTTGCGGTCGTACACGTACGTGCCCGTGATGTCCGCGGGCAGGAGGTCCGGGGTGAACTGGATCCTCCGGAAGGAGAGGCCGAGGCCCGCCGCGAAGGACTTCGCGATCAGCGTCTTCGCGAGGCCCGGCACGTCCTCGATCAGGAGGTGTCCATCGCCGAGGATCGCCCAGAGCACCCGCTCGAGGACGGGCCTCTTGCCGACGATCACGCCCTCCACGGCGTCGAGGAGCGATCCGCTGACCGCGGCCACGGAGCCGAGGTTCACCGCCACGCCTCCATGCGCGCGAGCACATCCTGGAACTCGCGGGTGAACCCGCCCCGTTCGCGGGCCCGGCGCACCCATGCGTATCGGCCGTCCAGGTCGCCCGCGCGGACGTGGAGGAATTCGACGAGGACGGGATCCCCGAACACCCGAAGGAGGGCGTCCGCCTCCTGCTGCACCTCATGCATCCCGGTGGTCGTGAGGCCGAGCGACAGCCGGGCGTGGTCGAGGAATGCCGCCCTCGCGCGCGCGGTCACCAGGACCTGGCTGTACCGCAACCCTCGGCCCGCGCGGCGGACGGACGCGGCTACCGTCTCCAGCTCCCCGGGTTCGTATGCCGCGGGCGAGGCCGCGGGGACGAGCGGGGCCGGTTCCGACGTCCCGCGGAAGACCTGACGCCAGACGAGGACCGCGAGGAGGCCGAGGAAGGCGAGGCCCACTCCCCACTGGAGGGATCCGCTGAACTGAGCGTAATATACGAAGACCATCACGACGACGGCGGCCAAGGAGACGAGGGCCACGCTGGAGAGCGGAACGCGGACGAAGCGGTCGCGGATCAATGAAAGAGCGTCCGTGCTCGCGGGAGCACCCGGTCGCGGTCGTCGAGCGGGTGCTCGCTGTACCGCGCCTCCTCGAAGAGGGACGTGAGGATGCCCGACGCCTCCCGAGACACCCCCAACCGGTCGACCGCGAGCCCCTCGAGCTCGTGGGGCGTGAGGGCCTCCTGGTCCGTGATGCCGCGGGACCCGAGGAGATCGCAGAACCGCTCGAAGCAGGCGAGGATCGCCGCACGAACGTCTCCGCCGTCTTCGAGGTCGCGGATCGTCGACCGGACGGCGACGACGGCCGCCTGACGTTCGATCGGAGTCGGGAACGCGGTCTCCCACTCCGGATCCGGTCGGCGGGACCGCCGGAGCAGGTACACGAGCCAGGCGAGCGCGGCGAGGACGGCAGCGATCAGGAACAGCTCGACAGGCCAGCCCGCGGCGGTGGGCCACACGGTCGTGAAGGCCCCCGTGTCCGCGGCCGTCGCGTTCGCTTGGGTCCCCACCCGCTCCCGAGCCGCCTGGATCGCCTTCGGCCACCCAATCAGGAGGAGGATCAGCAGGGTCATCCCGAGGGCGCGCGCCAGGACCGCCCACCAGCTGAAGGGTTTCGACGGACGCTTCGCGCCACTCCGGCTTCTAAGCAGGAGGAGCACGCTGCCGACGAGGAAGAACGCAGACAGGACAGTAAGGAGGATGGTCGCGATCGGATCGGGGACGAAGACCCCGGCCCGCGACGCCGGCCCGCCGGGGGCCGTCGCTTGAGGGATCGACTCGCCCCCGGTGTCCAGATTCGCCAGATTGAAGGCGAGCGCCGCGACGAGGAGGACGGCCAGGACCAGGAGCAGAGGGACCGCCCACGCGAACTTTCGGCGGCGGATTCGGAACACATCCGCGCGAAGGCGCTCGGCGCTCATAACGATTTCCCGGAGAGACCGGGATGCGCCGTTCAGGCAGAGCTGAGTTGCTCGAAAAAGCGCTTCCGCCTTCGGAGCCCGTAGAATCGGAGGGCGAGGGCCGCCGCGACGGAACCGAGCGAGAGGAGGACGAGGACCAGCCCGAGGATGCCGGGGCTGGCGTGCACCGTTTCCGGCAAGGTGGGGCCGCTCATGGACGGAGTCTGACCCGCGGAGGAGACCCCTCCTGCGATGAGCAGATAGAACGCGCCGATCGCCGCGAGGATGACCGCGGCTCCGAGTGCCAGCGTGATCGCGACCCGCTCCGGATGCAAAATCTTCCGGCCCTTGTCCGTGAGCTCATAGTAGATCCACTTGCGGCCCTCGTCGATCCGTCTCACGAGGCCCGCGCTCTGCAACTTCTCGAGATGCTCGAGGAGCGTCGGCTTGCTCAGGGCAAGAAGGTTGCTCAGATCGGTGACCGTCTCGCGTCGTGCGTCGAGACGTTTCAACACCTCGACCCGGACATCCGACGCAAGGGCGCGGAAGCTCTCCTGGTCCAGCGTGATCTTGCCGCCGCCGGAGTCCATGCACACGAGCCATGGGCGCTCGGGGTCATGAACGATTCCCTTCCATTCGGGAGAAATCTAACAATCCGAATCGTCAGGGTCCCCTTGCGGGAGGGCCTCTTGACTCAGCTGCGTCGACACCGCGAGGGATGGAACAATCACGGACAACGTATTAAGGCAGGTCGCGACGATGAACCAAACCGAATGGGGAGTCTGGGTTCCCTCGCCATGCAGGCAAGTCCCTCGAACGCGGCAGGGCCCGGAGGAGTGGCATGACGATGCCTCCCGCGGCCGGCCCCGGGCAACCCTCTCCTTCGGCCGGCCACGCCCCGAATCGTGCGCCACGCGCTCGTCGAAGTTTCGCCGGCGCCACGATCGTGATCTGGGCGGTCATTGCCGGCTTGGGCATCCTGTTCGGCGTGTTCGCGGTCGCCATCGGGTTTCAGGCGGCCACGTTCGATCTGATGCGCTGGCTCCTGGCCCTCGCCATCGAGGCACCCCTGGCCGCGGGCATCATCGCCCTCATCTGGTACGGCTGGATCCTGCAGAACGCGATGGTCGGCCGAGCGGCGTCCGCCCAGGCACTCGCGAACTCCGAGGCGAAGTATCGGGAGCTGATCGCCTCCGCCCCGGACGGCATTTTCATCCTCGACCCGCAAGCCAAGGTCCTCGATGTGAACGAGGCGGGGGAGGCGTTGCTCGGTCGCGGCCGAACGGACATCGTCGGCCACTCGTTCATGGAGTTCGTCCCGCCGGAAAGTTTGGAGCTCGCCCGCGCCTACCTCGCCGATCGGCTCAAGGGCCTTCGGCCCACGGAGCTCTACGAGGCAACCTTCGCCGCGGCGGACCTGAAGCCGTTGCACGTCCAGCTTCGGTCCCAAGTCGTCCGGCCCGCGAACGCGGACCCGTACGTGGTCTACATCGCCCGGGACATGACGGCCCAACGCGAGGCACTGCGGAAGTTGGTCGAAACCGAGCGTTGGGCCTCGATGGGACGACTCGCCTCCTTCGTCGCCCATGAAATCAACACCCCGCTCACGAACATCTCCCTGCTCACGGCGAGCATTTCCCGGCGGGTGAGCGATCCGGAGATTCAGGAACGCCTCAAGAAGATCGCTGCCCAGGGGCGGATCGCGGCGAGCATCACGGGCGAGCTGCTGAAGTTCACACGGCCCGGGGCCATTAACCCGGTCGAGACGGAACTGACCGACCTGATCCGCGCCGCCGTGGAGCAGACCGACGCCTTCCGGAAGCCCGGCGTCGAGCTCCGGGATGAGACGCGGACGCGTTCGGTCCTATGTACAGTCGATTCGATGCGGATCCAGGAGGTCTTCGTGAACCTCCTCAAGAATGCGTACGAGGCCACGCCACACGGACGCGTGAGGATCCGCCTCCAGGACCTCGGGTCCCTCGTGGCTGTCTCGATCTCCGACACGGGGTCGGGGATCCCGCCGGAAGTCCAGAGTCGGCTCTTCGAGGCCTTCTTCACCACGAAAAAGAAGGGCGAAGGGACGGGCCTCGGCCTCGCGATCAGCCGGAACTTCATCGCGAGTCACGGCGGTGACATCACGGTCACGTCGGAGCCAGGCAAGGGGTCGACGTTCACGGTCGTCCTGCCGAAACAAGCCTCGGACTTACGCGCGACGGAATGAGTCTCCGCTCGGTCGCCCGAGGATTGGTCAAGTCTTCTTGACCATGAGAACGACCCCAGAGGGTCGCTTCGATAGCCACGGAATGCTTGCCATGAGCGCCCTGGATGAGGCAGCACGATCGCCAGGAGTCCTGATCGTGGACGACGATGCGGGAATCCGCGAGAACATCGCGGACCTGCTGTCGACCGAGGACTACCGCGTCTTCTCCGCCGCGGATGCCGACGAGGCCTTGCATGTCCTCGAGGCCGAAGACATCGACCTGCTCGTCACGGATTTCCAGATGCCCGGTCGCAATGGCGTGGAACTCATCGAGGCCGCGCGCAGGGCCAACCACCTAGTCCCCGCGATCCTGATGACCGCCTACTTATACGCATACGAGCAGCTCGACGCGGACCGGCGAAAGGACATCACCCTCCTCAGGAAGCCCTTCGACGCGGATGAGATTCTGCGTGAGATTGCGGTTCGGCTCAACGACGGCCGCGGTCCGAAGCACTAGGTCGGCCGGCGGGTCGCATTCGCCGCGCTCCTTCCAGGACCGACGGTCCACGTCTTACTTCGGGACTTTCTGCCAATCGTCCAGGAACCTCTTGAGGCCGACGTCGGTGAGGGCGTGCTGCGTCATCTTCTTGAGGACGTCGAACGGCAACGTGACGATGTCCGCGCCCAGTTTCGCGGCCTCGATCACGTGAAGGGGATGCCGGATGCTCGCGACCAGGATCTCGCAGTCCCAATCGTAATTCCCGAAGATCTCGGCGATCTCGCGGATCACCTGCATCCCTTCCTGCCCCATGTCGTCGAGCCGTCCGATGAACGGGCTCACATACTTCGCCCCCGCCTTCGCCGCGAGGATCGCCTGGTTCGCGGAGAAGATGAGCGTCGTGTTGATCCGGACGCCTTCGGACGAGAGGGCCTTGATCGCCTTGAGCCCCTCCGTCGTCATTTGGATTTTCACGACGACGTTCTTGTGGAGTTTCGCGAGCTGGCGGCCCTGCTTGATCATCTCCTCCGCCTGGGTCGTCGTGACCTCGAGGGAGATCGGGCCGTCGACGAGGGCCAGGATGTCCTGGATCACCTCGGACCACTTTCGACCGGTCTTCGCGACGAGCGTGGGATTCGTCGTCACCCCGTCGAGGACGCCCCAGGAGGCGGCCTCACGGATCTCGTCGATGTCCGCGGTGTCGAGGAAGATCTTCACCATGAACGCCCGCCGCCCTCCGATAGCGACCTCGGGTTATGAACGTTCACGGTCCTTCGCGGATCATCCCTTCGCGCGTCGAAGGATCATCCGATCGAACGCGAGCGGCCTCGCACGGCGCTCGCGGCACCAGCCGAGGACGACGGCATCCGGATAGCTCAGCTGTCCTCGAGCGGATCGGAAAATGTCCCACGCCCGGTGAAGGAGCGACGGAGACGGCCCCAGGATCTGGATCTTCCGTTGGGACCGAAGCCACGTCCCCGCATCCCGGGCGGGTCCGAATCCGCGCCGGTACTGGATGAGGGAGATCGTCTCCGAGTAGATTTCGCTCGGAACCAGGATCGCGTCGGTGGACCGTGCCGCCTTTCGAGCCTTGGCGTGGAACACGTCGGACCGTGAGAACAGCGCGTAGAGGAAACTCGTGTCCGCGACCTGCACTCGGTCACCTGTACAGATACCGATCGTGGCGCAGGCTGGCCCTGGGGTCCTCGTCCTCGAACGTCGGCAGGCTTTCCAGATCCAGGCCGCGGTCGGGTCGACGGGTCAGCTCGATCTGGACGACGTCTCCCTCGGCGACCCCGGCCGCCTCCAGATCGTCCTTGTGGACCCGAAGGGCCAAACCGTTGCCCCAGCGACGGACCTTCGCCAGCATGTGTCTACATGTTGTATACATATCCTCGACTTAACCCTTTGCCTAGGGAGGGCGAAACGACAACGCCCGCGGGTCCACACGAAGCTACTTATCCGCGGGGACCATGCCGGCGGCCTACATGGCCAAGCCGGCTTCCCTCTGGCGGCATCGCGACTTCATGCTCCTTTGGCTGGGCCAATCCGTGTCCCGGCTGGGAGACCAGTTCACGGGACTCGCTCTTCCCGTCATCGCGGTGTACGTCCTCGGCGCAGGGCCGTTTGAGAACGGCCTGTTGGGGGCCGCAGGGACCCTCCCCTTCCTCCTCTTCGGCCTCCTGGTCGGCGTGTGGGTCGATCGGCGACAACGCCGTTCCGTCCTGATCTTGGCGGACCTCGGACGAGGAGCGATCATCGGGACGATCGCGCTCCTCGGCCTCGCAAGTCTTCTCCAAATGACCTACCTGTACGTGTTCTCCTTCTTCATCGGAATCCTCACCGTCTTCTTCGACGTCGCGTACCAAGCCTACCTGCCGGCCCTCGTCGAACGGAACCAGCTCGTGGACGCGAACAGCAAGCTCGAGACGACGAATTCCGTCGCCGGAACCGGCGGCCCCGCGGTCGCCGGCGCGATCATCGAAGGATTCAGCGCGGCGATCGCCATGGTGTTCGACGCCGCCTCGTTCTTCTTTTCGGCCCTCACGCTGATCGCCATCCGGAAGAGAGAAGCCGTGCCGCCACCGGTGGAACGCCGGTCGGTCCTCGCGGACATCCGGGAAGGCCTCCACGTGGTCTTCGGCGAACCCCGTCTGCGGTGGATCGCCGCGTGCACCGCCTGGTCGAACTTCTTTTCCAACATGATCTTCGCCGCCCTTCTGATCTTGTATCTCAAGAACGCCCTCGGCTTCACGCCGTTCAGTCTCGGCCTACTGTTCACGGTCGCATCGTTCGGCGGCATCGTCGGGGCGGCAACCTCGAGCCGAATCGCGAAACGCATCGGCGTAGGCCCATCCATCGTCGCGGGCGCACTCTTGTTCTCGCTCCCCGCGCTCCCCCTACCGTTCGTGACGAGACCCTTTGCCTTCCCTGCGATCGCCGCGATGTTCTTCGTCTCGTTCGTCGGGAATCTCCTTTACAACATCAACCAGGTCAGCTTCCGCCAGGCCATCGTCCCGGTCCGACTGCAGGGCCGCCTTAACGCGACGATGCGGACAATCGTCTGGGGGACGCTGCCCCTGGGAGCCTTCACGGGTGGGGTCCTCGGAGACTTGATTGGCGTTCGGAACGCAATCATCGTAGGCCTCGTCGGCGGTTCGTTCGCTTCCCTTTGGGTTATTTTCTCGCCCGTCCGACGGATTCGAGAGATGCCGGAGTCTCCGGCGTAGGATTCGGACTGACCATCCCGTTTCACATCGCCTTAAGGATGCCGGCGGCGACCAGGACACCGAGGCCGACCAGAATGATCCCGATGGCCCGAGAGAACAGCCAGGTCCGGACGCCGAGTTTCTCCGCGAAGATCGCGATCGAGATGCCTCCCATCCAAAGCAAGCTCATGGAACCGGAGATGAAGAGGACGAGCATGAACAACCAGCAGCAGCCGAGGCAGTACAGGGAATGCCGGAACCCCATCCGCATCGCGCCGACCCGCCCGTTCCGCCAGTGGTGCAGAATGAAGCCCGTCGGGGAGACGCAATGGGACAAGCAGGCTTCCTTCGTCCGTGTCACCTGCCAGAGCCCCGCGGCGACGAGTGTCGCGGCCGACAGGAGGAGGGCCGGTCCGATCAACATCGACCCGATGAGTCCGAGGGCCATGAGGCCCCAGAGTGCTCCGACTCCGAAGAACCCCCACACCCCGAAGTAGGGGATCAGGAACGCGATGGTCCCTACGACATCCGCGGGTTTCGTAGGTCGCCCGTCCTCGAGGCGCGAGATCCCGTGATACGCGAGCGCCATCGGCAGCGCCGAGGGCAGCATCATCGCGACCATCATCACCACGATCAAGGCGACGAACAAGGCGACGTTCGTCGAGCCGATCGTCGAGGGGGCCGCCAGCATCATGGTGCGATCGGAGGAGGCCCATGTGACGTACCACGCGACGGCCACGACCGCGACGACCACGGCCGCGACGGGGATCGTGAGGCGCCGGAGCAAGTCGGGAACTGCGGGAGAAACCGCCTCGCCCACGGCGCGCCGTAACGGCGGGGCGGATATCAAATCACCTTTTCCCGTCCGCGACCCGGCCCCGTGCAGATGAAATACGGTTAAGTAGACATCCCTGGATGCCGGGCCGGACGGGGGCCACCATGGCGATGAAATGGAATTTTGAAACGGAATACATACAGAGCTGCAATTGTGACTACGGTTGTCCGTGCAACTTCAACGGGTATCCCGACAAAGGTCATTGCGAAGCCTTCGTCGGATACAAGATCCGAAATGGGAAGTTCGGGGACACGAAACTCGACGGGGTAAAGTTCGCGTTGGCGTTCTGGTGGCCCAAGGCGATTCATGAGGGCGGAGGGACCGCGCGGCTCTACGTCGATCCATCCGCCACGGACGCGCAGACCCACGCAATCGAGGAGATTGCAAGCGGCAAGCACGGCGGTGCGGTGTGGGAAATTTTCCCGAAGACCTTCGCGAAGGCTTTGCCGACGAAACGGGCGAAAATCGATTGGAAGTATGGCGACTATATTGCCTCCTTCAAGGTCGACGGTGTCGGTGAAGTGCAGAGCGATTACATCGAGAACCCGGTAAGCGGGGAGAAATTCGTCGGTGAGATTGTGCTGCCAACCGGAATCAACTGGCGGCGATCCGTCGTCTCCCGCATCAAGAAGCTGGTCATCCACGACGCGGATTTCCAATTCGAACATAAGAACACCGCGGGCTTCACGACCGTCATCAAGTTCACCGAGAAAGGTCCGGCCTGAATCCGCCGATCTCGCGCACACGGCGAAAGGGAAGGCGGCCTGCGGGGAGCCGCAGAGTATCCCTGAACACACGTGAACCCCTACTCTTGAAATGCACCCCCTCGGGTGGGTGCGGCCGCACGCCCGTGCCGGTGAACCACGTGAGACACAAGCTGACTGACGGCCTTGTTGGCTTCTTGCTCGGAGTCGCGTTCATGCTGGCGATGATTCAGATCTGGGGACTGACCTGGGTGCGCTTCCTCGCCCCAAGTTGGAAACCAGGAATCTAGACTCCTATCACGGCATGAGCCAGCGAGGCTCCGGGCTCGGAATTGGGTTACTGCAAGTCATCGATCGCGTCGCTTCAGTACGTCGTGGGCGCCCTCGACGATCTTTTCCGCGGTCAACCCGTACTTCTGGAGAAGTTCCTCCGCCTCTCCGCTCTCGCCGAAGATGTCCTGGACCCCGACCATCGCGATCGGCACCGGATGGTTCGCGGAGATCGCCGAGGCCACGGCCGCTCCGATCCCGTGGACGACCGTGTGTTCCTCCGCGGTGACGATCCCTCCCGTCTCCCGGGCCGCCCGGTCGATCGCCGCCAAGTCGAGGGGCTTCACGGTCGAGAGATTGATCACCCGCGCCGAGATCCGCTCCTTCTCCAACGTTGCCGCGGCCTCGAGGCATCGTGCCACCATGATGCCGCACCCGATCAGGGTCACATCGAAACCATCGCGGAGGACGCGGGCCTTCCCGATCGCGAAGCCGTCCTCGGCCGAGGTGACGGTCGGCACGATCGTCCGGGAGAATCGACAGTAGACCGGGCCCTTCATCGCCCCGGCGGCGTCGACGCACTTCGCCGTCTCCGGTCCGTCCGCGGGCACGAGGACCGTCATCCGCGGGATCCCGCGCATGAGGGCGATGTCCTCGTTCATTTGGTGGGTGGCTCCGTCCGGCCCGACGGTCAGGCCCGCGTGCGAGCAGAAGATCTTCACGTTCAGGTTCGTGTAGGCGACGTTCTGGCGGATCACGTTGTACGTGTGCGCGGACCCGAACACGCTGTACGTGGCCGCAAAGGGGATCTTGCCCGCGGCCGCGAGTCCCGCCGCGACGCTGATCATGTTCGGCTCCGCGATCCCGAGTTGGAAGAGGCGGTCGGGGAACGCCTTGCCGAATTCGATCGTCTTGATCGACTCCGTCGTGTCGGCGCCGACGACGACCACGTTCGGATTGCGGCGGCCGAGGGCGATGAGGGCCTTCGCGAAGTACGACCGCTGGCTCTCCTGCTTCCACGGGGGCGCGGTCAGAACGCCGCCTCCATCGCCTCGAGCTCCGCGAGGGCGAGCTTCAACTCGTCGTCGCTCGTCGCTGCGCCGTGGTACTTGATCTTGTTCTCCATGAACGAGACGCCTTTCCCCTTCACGGTCCGCGCGATCACGGCGGTCGGACGGCCCCGCGTGCGGTGGGCCTCTTCGATCGCGGCTAGGATCTGTCGGAAGTCGTGTCCGTCGATCGTGAGGACGTGCCAGTTGAACGCCTCCCATTTTTCGGCGAGGGGCTCGAGCGGCATGATGTCCTCCGTGCGGCCCTCCTGTTGGATCCCATTCCGGTCGATGAACGCGGTCAAGCTGTCGAGGCCGTACTTGGACGCCGCCATGGCGGCCTCCCACGTCTGCCCGACGTCCTGCTCGCCGTCGCCGAGGACGCAGTAGGTCCGCCAGGCCTTGTGGTCCATCCGAGCCGCGAGGGCGAGGCCGACGGAGAAGGAGAGGCCCTGGCCCTCCGCCCCCGCGGCGTTCTCGACGCCGGGGGTCGTGCCGAGCTCCGGATGGCCCTGGAGGCGGCTGTTCAACTTGCGGAACGTCATGAGCTCCTCGACCGGGAAGAACCCACGCTCCGCGAGGGCCGCGTACCAGACCGGGCATGCGTGGCCCTTGCTCAGGACGAACCGGTCGCGGTCGGGCCAAGTCGGATTCGACGGATCCACGCGGAGGACGTGGAAGTACAGGGCCGTGACGATGTCGCAGGCGCTCATCGACCCGCCGGGATGGCCGCTCTGCGCGTTGTGCGTCATCCGGATGATGTGCTTGCGAAGGGTGATGGCCTTCCTCTTGAGACCCGCGATGAGCTCCTCCGAGACCTCGACCACAGACCGCCTCGCCCCCGCTCCCGCCCGGAGCGGTCCCGAGAGGGCATGCGGGTTTTAAGGACTTCGCTCGCGACGCGGGCGTCGCAGGAGGCGAAACGCGTTTCCGAACAGGAACGTGAGGACGAGGGTAACCACGACGAGCCGCGCCAACGCGTCGCCGATCCACGATCGCAAGGCGAGGAAAAGCATGGCGACGAAAGCCGAGAGGACGGTGAGGATCGGGACGATCAGGATCAGGACCGGCTCGTACCGCCATCGGTTGAAGCGCACCGTTGGACCGCGGACCGGTTTGGAGTCCCACGCCACGAAACCACATCGCCCGGTCGACGGGATGAATGTGACGGTGTCCGGACCTCTCGGATCGTCCGCGGGATGCCTCCATCGCGGTTCCTCTTCACAGTGATTTTCAAACGGGTGTTTCATGTCCGTCTAATAACGCCCAAATATCCCACCTCGGCATGCGGACCGAGCAGCGAGGAAGATCAGGATGCAACGAAGGTCTCTTGCGGTCATCGTGGCGGCCCTCGTCGCCGCGGTCGCCATCGCGTCCGTGGCCTTCGCCCCCGAGGCCCTTCGAAACCTATCCAATCCCGGATCGAATTCGAATCAACCCGGGACGGGGACGGGACCGCAACCCACCGCGGTCGAGGTGCCGACCTGGGCCCAAGGCGACTCTTGGACGTACGACGTAAACGCCTCCTCGAGCGGCTTGCAGCCCGATGGGCCTGCCGCCTCGGGCCACCTCACGCGGACGGTCGTCTCGGCGAGCGGCTCGCAGTACAACGTGAGCCTCGAGGGCTCGTTCCACATCCGCTGGATGATCGATCCGACGCCGCTCGCGGACGGGAGCGGCGCAGCGGCCATGACGATGGCCCGCTCCATGCTCGAGAGCGCGACCTTGGGCGGGTACTCGTGGTATCGCGCCTCGGACCTCGCCCTCCAGAAAGAGGTCCGGACCGTCGCGGTCCACGGCTCCTCGACCACGGCCGTGGGCGTCTACGACGCCTCCTACTCAGCGACGATCGAGACCACGTTCGACCCCGCACTCGGCGTCTGGTCGTTCCCCCTCCAGGCGAACGAGACCTGGAATGCGACCAGCACCGCGACCGTCCACGGCTGGATCCAATGGCAGCTCTCCGGTCCGAACGCCACCTGGAAAGAGACATCGAACTTCACGTACACGGAACCGGTCCGGCTGTTCCTGATGAGCGGTGCGGCCGTGGACGTCTCGACGCCGGCCGGCGTGTTCTCGGCGATCCCCGTGAGCATGGGCCGCCCCGAACTCGACGTGACGCACGCGGGCATCGCGACGGAACCGGGCGACCACGCGATGGGGTTCGACCATGAGCTCCCCGTGGAACGGAACCACGCGATGCAGGCCTGGTTCAGCGGGGCCGCGAAGAACGTGGTGAAGGCGCAACTGTTCGCGGCCGGCGTGCGGCTGAACCTCGTCCTGAGCTCCTACCATCTCGGCTGAATCGCGATCGCGAGAGCTCCGGATGAGTCGGTCATCGCGGGCCCGAAGGAACCCTTATTCGACCGACGTCCCTTCGCCGGCTCGATGCCCATCAAGATCGCACCGTCGATCCTGTCCGCCCGGTTCGACCGCCTCGGCGAACAGGTGAAGGAAGCCGCGGAGGCGGGCGCCGACTTGCTCCACATCGACGTGATGGACGGGCACTTCGTACCGAACCTGACGATGGGGCCCGCCGTCGTCGCGTCGATCCGGCCCCTGACGAAGCTCCCCCTCGATGCGCATCTCATGGTGACACACCCGCAGCACTTCGTGACGGCCTTCGCGGAGGCGGGGGTCGACGATCTCACGGTCCACGTGGAGAGCGACCACGACGTCCGG
>WNGG01007431.1_pt1 | contig 13892 bp, 12 predicted proteins | sample 5400661 | NCBI WGS metagenome assembly WNGG01 (sample SAMN13153372, study PRJNA577476) | soil metagenome | isolation source: 100 cm soil or saprolite under Garry oak tree replicate 1 | place: USA:California | collected 2016-06-15
TGATCAATCGTGGGAAGGCAATCGCATCCCGTATGTGATCGAGCCTGCAGACCCATGAAACGACCCGTTCCAAGCCCAGCCCAAAGCCGGAATGGGTTACGCTACCAAACTTTCTCAGATCCAAGTACCACTCGTAGCTCTTCGGATCTAATCCCTCCTCACGAATCCTCGCCAGCAGAGCATCATAATTCTCTATCCTCTGCCCACCACCTGTGATCTCCCCATAACCTTCAGGAGCCAGACAATCTACCGACAAGGTAACCTCAGGGTTCGAGGGATCAGGCATGTGATAGAACGCCTTCGCCTTCTTTGGATAGTGAGTGACAAAGAAGGGCCGATCAAACTTCGCGGTCAAAAGCTTCTCCTGCTCGTATCCGAGATCGTCGCCCCACTTTATCCCAGACTTCTCTTCTCCGATCATCTTGAACGCTTGATCGTAGGTGACTCTTTCGAACGGTGGCTTAACCCTCGCTAGATCCTCCAGCTTCCGCTCGAACAGAGCTAACTCCGTCTTGCACTTTTCCGCCAGCGTCGCCACGATGTGGCGCAACAACTGCTCCTCCACTCCGATAATACAATTCAGGTCACACCACGGGGCCTCAGCCTCCACGTGCCAGTACTCCGTCAAGTGCCTCCTAGTGCGCGACTTCTCCGCCCGGAAAGACGGAGCAATAGTGTAGATGCTGCCCACGCTCGCGATCAACGCCTCAGCATACAACTGCCAGCTCTGCGTCAAGTACGCTTTCTGATCGAAATACTTCACCTCGAACAGAGTCGCACCACCCTCCACGGCAGCCGAGGTAAGGCTGGGAACATGAACCTCAGTAAAGCCGTGCTCGTCGAACCATTCGCGAACCGCAGAGAGAACGACTGCCCGCACTCGGAGAATCGAGCGCATCTTGTCGCTCCGAACGAACAGGTGCCTCTTGTCCAATAGGAACTCGGGACCATGGAACTGCTTTGCAATAGGAAACTCCTCAAGCGCTGGATACACGACTCGCCCCTCATCCACCTGGACCTCTCTCCCGCCAGGCGCTCGGGGATCAGGTTTCACCTCGCCCCGCAACTCAACACTTGACTCTATCCGAGCTGACTGGAACTCGTCGAAGGTCTTCTCGTCAACCTTCCCCTTTCGCAACGTACACTGGACAACCCCTGAGCCATCACGCAATAGAAGGAAAATTATTCCACCACCTGTGCGCTTGTTCTGCAACCATCCGCGGACAAGAACCTGCTTTGCATCAAAGGTCCCGAGCAGAATCTCCCTTACCATCGCGACTTGCTGCATCCCTAGACCCCACAAAACTCAACGCTGGGCCGCCCCTCGGATTATTTAAGAATCCCAACGCGAGCAACAATAGAACGACATGTCAGAGCTGAGAGAGCGATCGACGAAGAAACTTGCAGAACTCAAAGCGTACCTCGAAAAGAAGGTTGTGGAAGACGAGGAAGAAATCAGAACCATGAGATCCTTCCTCGAAGTAATTGATCTCCTACTCACCGAGCGAAGCTACCGAAGAGTCGAAGTCCCGAAAACACTCGCGGAAACCACAAAGAAACAGGAAACCCCTCCGCAGAGCATCAGAACCATCAGTGGAGTAGTACTAGCAGATATGCACGTTGATGGTCCAAACCTCCGCGTCGTTCCCGGCGAAGGAATGAAATTCGACACCAACACTCCACCCTTCCGGCCCTTCCTCTTGGGAAAAGTGCTTGAACCAATGCAGAAGAAAGACGAAGAAGCAGTCCGGAAAGGTGGATTATCTCCAGACCGAGTTCTATCTTTCGACCTCGACCAACAAGGCAATCAACTGAAACAGTTACACGTCAAGAATTACGGTGATGAGACCCGTCTGAGCGAGATAAAGAACGCGGTCCGCTGGACTTTTAGGAAGATGTACGAGAAAACCGTCCCGAGACCTTAGTGCCTTACTGCGCGACTTTGAAGATCACTTCTGACCGTGCCCGCGTAGTCAATGCCGTACGTGGCTTGAAGATAGTCCCTCAAAGCCATCGCCGATCGAGCCTCTGAGATGAATCCTTCTTTGGGAAACTGGAAGGCCTGCGCTTCGCCGCACGATTTGCACTTTGCGATAACGCTGTCATAGATTGTTCCTCCTGACTTTCCGAATTCGTGGTCGACCGGCTCCAATTGGCCTCCGCAGTGGCATTGGGTCTTCAGAATGGTCGCATAGGTGGCTTGTATCTCCCGGAAATGCCCTTCGGCATCTCGAAGCAATTGTTCCTTCAGCTCTAAATACCTAGAATCATTCGCAAGCTCGGGCCTCTCGGTTTCGACTCTCCGAAGGCCGTATTCTAGCAAGTACGCCATCGGGTTCTCCGATGAAGCCATAAGGTACCGTCAAGCTGGCCCCTTGAAAGAAGAGAGTGGTACTCGCCTTGAACAATTCAAGTTCTAGAACACAGCCAAGTCTTTGGAAGATGCATCTTCGCAGCATCCTTGGACCAGCGAGCGCTCATCCGACATGGCTTACGTCTCAATTCTAGTCGGGACAATCCTCAGTTTGACCCGTGAAGCGGGTAAACCTTAAGAAATCCCGTCCTCCCTCTGCTTTCCAATTCCAATTCAGCAAGGTAAGAAAGAATGTCTGCACAAGGAACCCAAGGAATACCTGTACTCATCCTAAAGGAAGGAACAGGACGATCAACTGGTAAGGAAGCACAGAGAAATAACATAACTGCCGCGAAAGTCGTGGCAGAAACTGTCCGCTCGACCCTCGGACCCCGAGGAATGGACAAAATGCTCGTCAGCTCCATCGGCGACGTCACTATCACGAACGATGGCGCCACTATCATGAAAGAACTAGATGTTCAGCATCCTGCCGCAAAGATGCTCGTCGAAGTATCCAAAACCCAGGATAACGAGGTTGGAGATGGAACTACAACCGCCGTCCTCTTGTCTGGTGAACTTCTCGAGAAGGCTGAGAAGCTTCTGGACAAGGACGTCCACCCGACTGTGATTGTTGATGGTTACAAGAAGGCTGCAGAGAAGGCGATTGAAATCCTTGACAAGCTATCGATTCCGGTAGGTGAGAAAGATGATGTTATTCTGCGACAAGTCGCTACAACTTCTATGTACAGCAAGGGCATCGCGGTCGCCAAGGAACACTTCGCAGACATCTCGGTAAAAGCTGTCAAGCAGATTGCCGAGAAAGTCGACGGCAAGATCAAAGCCGATATCGACCTGATCAAGATCCTGAAAAAGCATGGCAAGAGTCTGGAAGAAACAGAACTCGTCAAAGGTGTCGTTATCGACAAGGAACTTGCGCATGCTCAAATGCCCAAGACGATAACCGGTGCACGAATCGCGCTCCTCAACGCTAAGATCGAAGTAGAGAAGACGGAGTTCGATGCGAAGATCAACATCAACACCCCTGACCAGATGCACCTGTTCATCGAGGAAGAAGAGAAAATGCTGGTGGACATGGTCTCCCAGATCGAAAAGACTGGAGCTAACATCGTCTTCAGTGAAAAGGGAATAGACGACGTGGCGCTACACTATCTGGCCAAGAAAGGAATCGGCGCGGTCAAGAACGTTAGCAGCGGCGACATCGAGAAGCTATCGAAGGCTACTGGCGCAAGAGTCGTTGCCAGCGTCAAAGACCTCGCGAAGGACGCGTTGGGAGAAGCCAAATCAATTGAGGAGGTAAAGATCGGCGATGACAAACTCCTATACATTCGCGACGCCAAGAACCCGAAAGCAGTCACCATAGTCATACGTGGTGGAACGGAACATGTCGTCGACGAAGCCGATAGATCGTTGCACGATGCACTGTGTGTGGTGAGAAACGCCTTGGAAGACGGGAAGATAGTTGCGGGAGGCGGCGCGCCGGAGGCAGAACTCGCCAAGAGACTCCGAGAGTACGCTGTAAAAGTAGGAGGAAGAGAACAGCTAGCTATCGAAGCCTTCGCAGAATCACTTGAGGCTGTACCGACCACTCTAGCAGAGAACGCGGGATTCGATCCGATTGACGTTCTCGTCGAGCTGCGGTCAAAACACGAGCGAGCTGGAAGCCCATGGTTCGGAATCGACGTGTTCACCGGCGACGTGAAGGATATGCGAAAACTGAACGTCCTCGAGCCTCTGAGGGTTAAGCAGCAAGTGATCAAATCGGCCTCCGAAGCGGCATCGATGATACTGAGAATCGACGATGTTATCGCGTCAAAAGGCGTTGACAAGGGAGCCGGCGGCGGCAAGGACTTCAAGCCACCGGGCGGAGACGAAGACTTCTAGCAGGATACCTGCTTTTCCGCTTAAAACGTCAGCTTGAGCAATCCGGAAGAACCACTCGTGCGGCGCGAGGGTCGGTCGCTAAGACCTCCTATTTTCTAGAACACCCGCTGTTTGGCGCCGATAATGGGCGAGTCCAGCTGATCAAAGCTTGATTCGGGTTTCGATCGGTTTGTAATCATCCGAGTCTCCAGCGTGGATCTTACCCCGATCATAATCTGCTGGTTCAGATCTTGAATCAGGGCTGAAAATGGGTGATTTCCGCGACATTTCGATGTATAGTTGGAAAAACCTTCTTTCTCAACGTGTAGGATGTTCCTGGATCACCGTCTATGGATTAGCGACTATGTCTCGGTGAGTCTTTTTCTGATGTGATGCAGGATATTCGGAGGAGTCCAGACGGAGAACACTCTTACGTATCGAGGTGAAGCTGCGGCTCTTATCGTGCTAGCGTTCCCTTGCTCCCTGTATCCCTTGATGAAAGAATCAACATATCCGGCAAGCGTCTTGTTGAATGAAAGCCAGTAGTGACCTGAATAGAAAAGGAACTCCGCCAGGTCCCAAGCGTAGTCCCCCTTATGACGGGCTTGCTCAAGGTCGACAAGAGTCACTTCACCTTTCTTTTCGACGAGGAAATTCTCTGGCTTCGTATCGCCCAGCGCAGCTTCAAGCTGGTGGGCGCCGGACATTAGTTTTCCCGCTTGGTAGGCCGCTTCTCGCTCCCTCTGCCCGATTTGGGTTCCTCCTGCCATTTTGGGAAGAAGACTTGACAATTGGTCGCCTGAAACGAAGGAGAACAGTATGGTTCTTGATTTCTGGTCAGCTCCGAGAATAGAGGGCACAGGTATTCCACGTCGGGACAGTAGGTCGTTGAAGGCATATTCTGCCTCCATCCTTCTCTTCCCTGATATTGAGAAGTGAACCGATCCTAGTCCGAACAGGCTCAGAGTAACCCACTTGAGCGATACCCAGTTCGTGTACCGTTTCGCCACGAGCCTTTCGCTATCAACCTTCACCAGGAAGACATCGTTGACGAAGCTGCCGATTCGTCGAATCGAAACTCGACCCGTCGGACGGTACATCCTCACAATCTTTAGAATCAGATCCATTTCTTCAGGCAAGAGAGAGGTCCTCCATTAACTGGCTAGAGCGGACCTGGGAACCAGCCTTCCTAAATATCGTCCATCAATCGAATCTCGACCCGGGCAGTATTGTCGACCGACACTAGTAGCTCCCACAACCGACGAAACTTACTCGTCTGCTTTGTTGCTACTTTCATTCTCTTTTTCATCGGTTCATCTACAGTTCTTCCCATCCTCGCGTCAGCGAATAGAATACTGCCAAGAAATGCGCAGGTGGGACTCCTCACTTTAGCCTTGAGCGCGACGTTGACGCTGGTAATCTCTCTCATCGGCATTCCCATAGGGTTCACGTACATGTACTTCTTCGGCGGTGTCGTATCAACGAAGGCGATTAAGCTCTACCTCTTCATTACGAAAGGAACTCATGTGATCGGGTCCAAGACCTCAGAACTTTCGATGGTCCAAGCTTCCCGAGGTTTGAAACTGAAACTACGCCGGCAAATCATGTACTTCGGGTTCATCCTAGCCGTTGTAGTACCTTTTGCAACCTACGAAGCCAATCACAAAGACATCCCGTTTTTCTCTCCCCTAGCCCGGACAACCGACATAGTGAGCCTGATTACGCAGGATTTCGTGACCCTCACAATGACAGCGTCACTAATGCTCCCGCTGGTTGCCCTTGCCCTTCCATACTTCGGAGGGTTGAGGCTTCGGAGCATCGATGTTGGCCCCTTTCATACAACGGTTCTATCTATGATAATTGGCGCATCAGGCGGCTTCTCGCTCCTCTACACTGCCCTTACCCGGCCAATCTTCAGCATTCTCGCTTACATCTTCCTTCTTCTGATTGGAGTATGCTGGTGCTTCGCGATAGGCTGTAACCTAGCGGCTGACCCAGCTGACAGACACATAGCACGCATTGTGCTAGCTCAGAAGGTGAGCTCTAGAGTCGTTTCTTCGAAGATATGGCTGGAAAACCCACCCGGGAAATTCCGGGAAGTCTAGGATTGATCTCGAAATACTATTTTTATACAGTGATAATCGCTTTGATGGATGGTTGCATTGGAGAGAGTTCCCACAGGTATCAAGGGCCTCGACGAGCTTCTCGGGGGAGGCTTCCCTGAGGGAAAATGCATTCTAGTAGTCGGGAGCCCGGGTTCTGGAAAGACAACCTTCGCCATCCAGTATCTCTACAGCGGGGCACTTCAAGGTGAAACGGGACTCTATGTTACCCTCGACGAGTACCCTGATGTGATAAAACAGAACTTCCAATCTTATAATTGGGATCTAGACGGTGTAGAAAAGAAAGGCAGACTCCTGTTCTTGGACGCCAGTGGCCTCCGACGGACGAGAATCAAGAACAACGGACCTCATGCGCTATTTTCCTCAGACTCATCGGAAGGGGCCGGCTTCACCGAAGTATTGAAGACGCTTACGAAGCTGGTTGAGGGCGAGAATGTCGAGAGGATCGCCCTCGACCCTATCACATCGGTTATGCTGAGGTATGGAGAGGAGGTGAAGAGACGGAGGGCAACTGTAGAGTTCTTCGATGCACTAGCCGACACTGGTTGCACCTCTCTGGTAACGAGCGAATTGAAGACATCGCTCTTAGACCGAAGATTCCAACTTGAGGAATTCTTGTCGCATGGCGTTGTGGTTCTCCACACGTTAATGCACCAGGGAAACTTCGTCCGGGCGGTTCAGGTCGAGAAGATGAGGGGAATATCACACGACACACAGATTCGTCCGTACCAATTCGGGGCAAGTGGGATAGAAGTGTTCCCGCGAGACAAAGTCTTCTGAAGGAAGTCTATTTCCTCGGATTTTTTGAGTAGAATATTATTCCTTTTCCTTCCTCAATAACGAAAACGTTCCAACCTTCTTGATGCTTTCTCGCCCTAAGCTTGCTGATTCTCAGCCGGCGTCGTCTTTGTCCTCCTTCTTCGAAGGCTTCCATCTGGACCACGCAATCTGACATATCTTCTAACTGACGCTGTATCATAACGTCCACGCTTGGCCCAAGCGTGAACACAGCCTTGCCTCCCATCCCTTTCATTTTCGCCCCTAGGGATTGCGCGAAGGAAACGATGCTTTCCGGTTTCGTCTTTGAGGCAAGCGGGACAAGAGAGTCAAAGTAGAGGCTAGCTCCTTTCGAACCATTCGGCGCGAGTGACGAAGAAATTTTCATGCCGAGGGTGGTCAGATCGCCGAGCGAGGGAACTGAAAACTTCTCGGTCGACTCCTGTCCAGCCTCTGCCGAATATCCATCGACAAATGTCAAGAGGCCACTTTGCTCATAACCTGACACGTCAAGCCCCATAGCCTTCATCCCCGATCTCACGCTAAACGGAAAATCACCGGTTGAGACAAAAACGCAGGGCCTACCTCGCTTTAGATCCTCAAACATAAGCTGCTCTGAAAGGATGGACTTGCCAGAGCCAGTATTACCCTCGATGGAAACCGTTCCTCCATCGAGTTCCCCTCCGGTCAAAGTGTTGAAGTGATCGAACGGAGCCAGGTAGCTCTTTCGCCTCTTTCTGCGATAATAGACGCCCCCGGCGACGGCAACAAGACCGCCGCCTCCCCCTGCAACGTAGGGAATTAGATTGTATGGAAACGGTATGTATCCAGGAGGGACAAGCCCGAAGCTTGCAGAATTTCTGAGACTGAATGCGACTATTCCCTGAGCATCGAGCACGTCGATCGAAACCTGGTAAGTTCCAACTGTCGAGTTCGAAGGATACTGCCAACTTCCAAGGTAAGTGTATGGAGAGCCGGAGGGATTCTGCTCCAACGGCTGCATCGTGACATTCGTACGATCTCTTACCGGGTTAGAATCTGGATCGATTATTGTCATGTTGACTCTACCGATATCCGAGAAGCCCAGAGCCGATCTGATGAGCACACGAAATTGAAGTATGTTATTCCCGGGACCTGGGTTAACAAGGAAAGGTGTGGTGTGAGCTTGCACGTCACTTATGGATACTGGATTAGGAAGAGGGATGGTCATATACCCCGAGAGAGGGAGGGCTACCAAAGAGGGACGGTTTGCGGACCCCCAGAATAATGTAACGTTCGCGTTGCTGGGAATCGAGGTCACGTTTACACTTATTGCTACTGCAGTACCGGTGATAAGTGGAATTCCGATATTGTAGGTGAAGCTTGCATTGTGGAGTCCATAAAGTAGAGGTTGTGCAGGAGCCGCTGAGCCATTGATCCAAGGGTTTGAGGGGTACTTGTAGTCGAAACTTCCAACAATTGACGGAGCTCCGGAGCCTGCACCGCTCCATTGAGCCCAAAGCGAGAATGCGAGAGACCCGGAGATGCTCATCTGATCGAGGAGCGGTGCCCCTAGACTGAAGCTGATTGGGTTCCTAGTGAAGTTTCTTGAAAACGGCAAGCCGGCAGGAGGTGATATCGGGCTCAGCGTTCCTCCTTGTCCAGAGGACGCCAAGTAGAAAATTCGCTGAGGAATTGAACTGGCACCTTTAACTTGGTGAGGAGCGGCAGTAAGGATTCCAAGCATCAGAAGCCCAAGCGTCAGTGCCACGCCTGACTTTATCACTATTGTCTCATGGAGAATTGGCGCTCAAGGATTAAAAGCGTTCTTGAGGGCGAGGGAAACTAGAAAACGGGGGTTTAGACGATTGTGGGGCCCACCCGTTACGCTCAACCCTTTCCGATGCGGAAGACTGAGGTTCCGCAGTTGGGGCATGTGCCCTTGACCGCAGCCTTTCCGTTCTTGAGCGTGACGTTCTGTGGGTTCTTTATCTCGATGTTGGCTTTGCATTTGACGCAATATGCTTGTGGCATTTCTATTCAGCTGAGCGCCCACTGGAGCGTGGTAGTATTTGAAACTCACGTAGAACGTGGAGATACCCACGAGGGATGACACTTAAAAGAAGCAAGAATACGAGTTCTTTCCGCTAAAAGAGCCTGAAAGAGTGCTTCTTGGGATATTCTACCTGCTTCTGGGACTAGAGCATCTATTACGGTCCGAAACTTCCTCAATAATTTCTCTCGACACTCGAGTGAAATATACCGTTTTGAACGTGCCCTAGTATCTCTTCGTGAGCGTTTCATAAGAGTCTTTCAGAAGTTTCTTTGTTGAATAGTTGAGAAGCTTCTGAGCCCAAGTACGCTCGAGGAGGTCTCTCATGCTCAGATTCTTCAGTCGGTCGAGATCAACCTGTTTGCTTGCCTCCATGAGACCGGTCGCCATGGTCGAGAAGGTTTCGAAGCTGGGAGGATTTCCCTCATTGCCGTGGGCAACCGCTTGCTTTCTGAGCTCGTTGTAAAACCTAAGCGTGGCTCTCACAGACTTGCCTATAGCCAAGTCAACCTTCTCTTCAAACTGAAAGTGCATTTTCAGATCCGCCTCGTCTGAAGCGTGAAGGTATCACCCTACTCAGGCCATCTTCTGGTGGCTACACGACCAATCCTCATTGGCCGCATCTTTACGCTCTCGAAGGTGTCAATGGCAACGCCTTTCAAGTCTTCGGGAACTTTCAACGAATTTTTGTCACGATTCGGACACTATCATCGTCTTGACGGCGGTTCTCGAAGTTCGAGCGTGCTCAAGTGCCTTTGGAGCGTCTCGTAAAGCAAATCGATCAGTGACCATCGACCGAAGGTCAATGTCTCCTCTCGTTAGAAAACCGAGGGCACGGTGAATATCTGATTCTACACAAGAATAGCTTGTCACAATCGAGATCTGCCGGCTGAATAGTGCGCCGACATCGAGGTCGATCGATGAGCCTTGAGCTGGGGCCCCAAATAGGAGGAGTTTTCCTCCCTTTCTGACCGAAGCAAGCGCTGGCTGTATGGCCCTCGGATTTCCGGTTGATACGATTGCCAGATCGACTCCTACACGGGTCAGCTTCGTAACGTGTTCGGGAATGTCCTTCGAGGACGAATCAATTTCCTCGCTGGCGCCTAATCTACGCGCCATCTCGAGCCTGTGAGGAAGAAGGTCCACCCCGATGATAGTTGATACGCCCATTTTCCTGAGTAGTTGGATCTGTGTTAAGCCGGTTGGGCCTAGCCCGACGACAAGAACACTGTCTCGTTGCTTCACCTCTGCCTTGTTGAGGGCCCTCATGCAGCATGCCGTTGGTTCTATCATAGATCCTTCCTCGAAGCTTGCTTCCGAGGGCAAGCGTATAACAGCGCCTCGAGTGACGTTGGTCTCGGGAACTCTGAAGTACTCGGCGAGTCCGCAGGGATCGAAGTTTGTTTTCCGGAAAAGATCGCACATTGTGTGATCCCCTTGTTGGCAGTAGTGGCAGTTGTAGCAGGGAACGTGGTGGTGTGCGATGACTCGATCCGATTTTCTTAGATCGGTCACCTCGTCGCCTAAGCTCGCGATTGTTCCGGTGACTTCGTGGCCTAGGATTCCTCCTGGTCCGTAGGCGCCGTGGAGTTTTTCGATGTCGGTTCCGCATATTCCTGCTGCCGCAAGTTTGATCAAGACGTCACCAGGGTGGAGTCTCGGGACGGGAACGTCTTCGATCTCCGCTTGTCCTTGTCCGTTGATTAGACACGCGAACATGAGCTGGACTCGCTTGGCCGTGCGATTTAACAAATTTCCAAACTAAAGAGACGGGTTCGTAGTTTGTGGATTAGAGTTTATTCTATAAGAAGGGTAGATGAGCCATGAATAGTAGTCGCTTACCGCTGTTCGTATGCCAGTATCGAGAACTCGGGGAACCAAGGACTCGGTCAAGTTCATGCAGGTACTCGACAGAGCAGTCTTCCTCAGGCTCAAACAACTCGCGCTTCAGAGAGGAGTCACCGTTCAAGAGCTAATCCGGGTGCTCCTTATCCCAGACTGGCTGCACAGCGCAGAAGAAAGACGCTTGAAAGCGGAGTTGGAAAGACATCACCGTAGGTCCACTCAGAAGCGATTTGTTCGGACTCCGCTGCAGAAGCCTCTTGCATCGATGAGAAGAAACTAATTCCTACAATAAAAAGACCTTAACTTACGGGCGTAACGCATAACCGTTCCCAATCATAATATACCATTCCTGCCCGGTATTACCAAGGCTTCTTCTTGATCAAAGATCTCGACGTGGAGATGGAAAAAGGAAATGTCGATTCGATCATAGTCTTCGGAGATTCAACTGTCGGAAACCCAGACCTTCGATATGTTGCTGGAACATCTCTTCCGAGAGGCGGAATATTCCTAAAACGAAGGTCAAATGAACCGACGCTTATTGTCAGCAATATTGACGTGGGCAGTGCGCGACAGGGGATGGTTCGAAACATCAGGACGTACTCGGACTACGGCTACGAACGCATAGCGAGCAAGTACGATCGTGATGAGGCTAGGATCCGGTTCTACCAAAAGATCATAAGGGATGAGGGACTTCGCGGCCCCACGGTTCTAGCCGGAAGAAATGATGTGTCAAATACATTGCATATGATTGACGCTCTCCGTCGAAAGGGGGTGCGGATCACTGGGGAGAAGTCACCTACGATCCTCGAAGCTGCGCGTGAAACGAAGGATCGGTGGGAGGTCGAACGACTGAAAGTTCTCGGAAAGAAGACCATCAGAGTCGTGGAAGAGACTGTCCGGTTTCTTAGAGGAGCGAGAGTCAATGGAAAGAGGGTGTCTTACAAGTCAAAGCCGTTGAATGTCGGAACGGTCAAGAAGGTCATAGGTAGGTCGCTTTCCGAGCAGAACTTGGTCGCGCCGGAGGATACGATATTTGCGCCGGGGAGAAGGTCGAGTGATCCTCACTATAAGGGTGAGGATGAGGATGTTGTCCGGGCTGGGGAGCCCATTGTCTTTGACATATTTCCCTCTGAGCCGGATGGATACTGGCACGATTGCACTAGGACCTACTTGTTCGGTTCCGCCCCGAAGAAGGTTAAGGAGATGTATGACGCCGTTCTCGAAGTCCAAACTTCAGCGCTGGACATGGTGAAGGAGCAGGTTCCCTGCAGAGAAATGATGGCGAACGCGTGCAAGATCTTTGAGACGAAGGGGTACCCAACTGCCCGACAGCTGGTCAAGGGCAACAAGGAAGCACGAACTCGTGGGTTTATGCACGGGCTCGGCCACGGCGTTGGGTTGACTATTGGAGAGAGACCGTACCTCTCGCTGTACGGCAAGGATCACTTGAGAAAAGGATCTGTGGTGACGATTGAGCCAGGCCTCTACGAACCCAGATGGGGCGGCGTCAGGATAGAAGACATTGTTGTAGTCGGTTCTCCCTCGGAAAACATCACGCCTTTGTCGAAAGATATCGAATTATAGTCGCAATGCGTAGGTTGTACTCATGTACGGGGGCGGGATGCAGCCCAGACAGAGGATCCGGGTCACATCAGCAGGGGGAGTCGTCTATCGCTGGGACAAGGATGACCCGCTCTTTCTGCTGCTGGCAAGCAACAAGAGAGGTGTGTGGTGCTTGCCGAAGGGGTTGATCGAGGAGGGGGAGGACGAGGTTACAACTGCTATGCGGGAGGTACGTGAGGAGACAGGTGTTAGTAGGGTAAAGCTGCATGGCAAGCTTGGCGCGATCAAGTACCAGTTCGGCTTTCGTGCGAAAACCTACGATAAGACTGTTCACTTCTTCCTGTTCGAGACTGATCAGGCGGATGCGAAGGTTGGAACTGAGCACGATGCGATGGAGTGGATGCCTTACGAGAAGGCTCTCCACACGCTATCGTACCCGAACGAGAAGGAGATGCTTTCGAAGGCTTGGAACACGATACAGTCCGAGAAGGGCCATTCCTCGGAAGCCAAGCCGGATCAGAGTAAGCTTCCGGGCGAGTAGTATCTGTTAAAGGAGGACTGCTTCGTGAAGACTGAGATGACGAGGCGTCCGCTTTGATAGATCCGACTTCCTCAGAGCTGAGAGTCTACAACACACTGACGCGGAGGCAGGACAAGTTTGAGCCCCTTCGACCTAACCGAGTGAACATGTTTGTATGTGGTCCTACGGTCTGGGATGTTTCCCACATTGGCCATGGAAAAACTTACGTCGCTTACGATATCATGGCACGGTATTTACGGAGGAAGGGCTTCAGTGTCTTCTTCCTTCTCAATATTACCGATGTTGATGACAGGATCATCAACAAGGCTCGGGATCTAGGAGAGCAACCGCTATCACTAGCGAAACGCTTGGCGAAATTCTTCTTCAGAGACATGAAGGATCTGCACGTGGAGAGCGTAAATCTATGCGCGAATGCTTCGGATCATATTCCAGAGATCATCGACCAGGTCACAGGACTTCTCAAGAAGGGATTGGCGTACAGGGTCGATGGTGATGTCTACTTTGACACCTCCAAGTTTCCTGGCTACGGAAAACTCTCTCACCAGAAGCTGGAGGATCTGACTGTTCACAGGGTGGACCCTGATCCGCGCAAGAAACATCCGGGGGACTTTGCATTGTGGAAGAGCCAAAAACCTGGCGAGATATTCTGGGACAGTCCTTGGGGAAAGGGACGCCCTGGGTGGCACATCGAGGATACTGCGATTACGCTCACGTACTTTGGGCCAACGTATGATGTTCATGGTGGTGGTTCGGATCTGATCTTTCCACATCATGAAG
>WNGG01006931.1_pt1 | contig 13891 bp, 11 predicted proteins | sample 5400661 | NCBI WGS metagenome assembly WNGG01 (sample SAMN13153372, study PRJNA577476) | soil metagenome | isolation source: 100 cm soil or saprolite under Garry oak tree replicate 1 | place: USA:California | collected 2016-06-15
TAGAGGGACGTGATCCATTCTAGATCCTTGAGGCTGATGCTGAAGTCTTTCTGAATTTGAGGCAGGGCGACGATAACTATAGTCGCATCGATGACGATGATCGCGAGGGAGAGGCTCAGGACGAGTAGAATGAGGAGCTGCTTAGGCTGGATCTTTCCTGATTCTGATTGTGTGGCCTGGGCCGCCGATCCTTCCCAGTTCTGGCCAGACTCCTTGCCTTGATACTCCCCTGACATGGGAACACGCCGCTCTGATGGGGGTAATCAACCTCTCTTTTCGCAACTCCTTCGGGAGTCAGGATAGGATCTCAGATTCCAACATTTTATGTGCTCATGACTCTCCGGGAATTCTATCATGACGAATGAGGTCACTGTGATTACTGGTGCGAGCAGCGGAATAGGAGCGGCCCTAGCCAAGCATCTCGGGTCCAAGGGTCATCAACTCGTACTCGCAGCAAGACGCGAGAAGGAACTGAAGGAGGTTGCGAAACAAGCCGGGACGAGAGCGTTGGTCGTGCCAACAGATGTCACACGTAGAGCCGACGTTGAACATCTTCGAAACCAGGCTCTAAAGGAATACGGACGAGTAGACGTCTGGATAAACAACGCTGGCCGAGGAATCACGAAGTCAGTGCTGGATCTAACCGACCAGGATGTCGACGAGATAACTTCTGTTGTTCTTAAATCGGTTCTCTACGGGATGCAGACGATCATTCCTCACTTTCAAGAACGTGGCCGAGGACATTTGATCAATGTTTCTTCCCTTCTCGGGAGAGTTCCACTTGTGAGCCACCGGTCGATCTACAGCGCCGCAAAGAGCGCCGTCAACGTAATGACCGCCAATGTGCGCATGGATCTCAAGGTCAAGTATCCAGAAATTCACGTCTCGCTGGTCATGCCGGGAATGGTCGAGACAGATTTCTACAGAGTAGCAAAGACGCCCCAAGTACCGAGAGCTGGCAGTCGACTTGGCCCGATGATAGTCCAATCAGCGGAGGAAGTGGCCGCGCAGATTGCGGGGCTAATTGAGCATCCTGCGGCAGAGTTCTATACGAATCCAGCCTCAGCCAATCTGGTCTCGCAGTACTATCAGGATGTTGCCAAGTTCGAGGAGAACATGGCTCAGCGAACAACGCCCAGCTAGGTTGCCAGGAAAGCCTCCATCGAGGCTCCGGTCAAGAGTGGTAAGGCTTCGAGAAAATGGGAGCAGCGTTCTTCTCAGAGTGTTATTTGCTGAACATTCTGAACTCCGGTTCAGTCCCAGCCCGCACCGACTTCACATTCCGACTCACACTTTGATAGGCGATCTTAACCGAGTTTCACTTGGCTTCTGGCTCTGTGGGCTTCCATGCTGGTCCTTGCGTTTTCATATGCGAGCCGGATGAGTCTCTTGGCAGCTTCAAGATCTTCTGGCTTCTCGATCCTGATGCTTACCCATCCGGCTTGAGGAGCGAACCGGTGAAGGAGAGCTGTACCATTCTTCAGCGCTGTTGCTTGGTCGTTCTTAGAGAGTCGGATGTCGAGGAAGGAGGGTCCGTGGTGGTGCATGAACTCTAGCCCTTCGACTTGGAATTCTGTTCCTCCAAACCGGTGAGCTGCCTGAGTCACGCCTGGAAGTTGCAGTATCCAGGTCTTCAAGTTCTCGAAGAGTTCGTTCCGGTCAACCATGATTAGGTCCTCACTGCTTATCATTTGATCCATGTATTTGTTGACCAGCATCTGCGCTCTGATGGTCATTTCATAGATGTTGTATAGACATGGCTGATTGGTCTAATGTCGACAGGAGAGAATGATAGAATGGAGAAGTCCTCGACACTTACAATTCTCGGCATATCTGGCAGTGGGCGGAAGAGGTCGTTCAACAGTGCTCTGCTTGAAGCAGCGAAGCCGCTTCTCCCACCAAACACAACCCTTGAAGTCTTTGACGTCTCAAAACTACCATTGTACAATCAGGATCTTGAGCATGAAATGCCCGAGGTCGTCATGGAACTCAAGAAGAAGATTCGCGGTGCAGATGCGATTCTGATAGCTACCCCCGAGCACAACTATTCCGTCACCGCGGTTCTCAAGAACGCGATCGAATGGGGCAACAGGCCTCCAAGAGACGCTTCGTGGAGCGGCAAACCTGCTGCAGTTATCAGCGCCTCGACGTCGCTGCGAGGAGGAGTGAGAGCCCAGCTCCACCTTCGACAGATCATGATCGATCTAAACATGTACCCAATCAATAGGCCCCTACTACTCGTCGCGAATGCTAAAGACAAATTCAATGAAGATCTTCAGTTGACTGACGAGGAGACTCTCCAGACCCTGCGAGATGTTCTCTCAAGCCTCGTAGAGTGGACGCGCAGACTTCAGCAATAACGTCGAATGTCTCGTGAAATCCACATTCCTACTACTTGAATAAGACTAATGAACCCTAGAAACTCGACACGCGGACGAGAGAAAAATGCGAAACCACAAACGATGGACAATAATAGCGCTAATAATCGGAATATTCTTGCTAGCACTCCCGTCAACAGCCCCTCGGGTCTACGGGGCCGCCACTCCCTGCGGGGTTACTACTCCCAAATGCAGTATCGCAATCCTATCTCCGGGGTCAGGCGCAGTTCTAAACAAGGGTCAGACTGTCAACTCATCCTTTCTGGTGTCATTCCTAGTCAACAATTTCACCCTGGTACAACCCGGGAGGGGGACGCCTTTTGATGTCAACACGACCACAGTCGCTGCTGGTGCCACTAATCCTGCTCACAACGAGGGCCACATACACGTTTTTGTCGACAACGTGTATGTCACTATCTGGACTAGCACGAACGGCATACCCATGACCTTAGTCCCGGGTACGCACACTATCCGGCTGGACCTAGTGAACGATCTTCACCAGGAGTTCAGTCCAGGAATCAACGCGACGACCACCGTAAACGTAGTTGATCCACTTCATTCAGCCGCCAACACTGCACAGACCAACGCTGGTAATGCGATGTACTATAGTCTCGGTGCCTTGATAGCCTCTGTCGTAAGCGTCATACTCTTGGCCTACGTTGCTTTCAAGCCAAAACCAAAGCCATAAGGGCGGCCCAGGACTGGGCACCCTACCCCATTTTTCTCAACACTCATTATCTAGAATCGCCCTTGCGACGACTCTAGCTGGCCTTGCAATCTTCTCACTGATTCAGATTCTGCCAGGACCTGTTGGAGCTAGTGGAACCGCATTCTCTACGACGATAATCAACTATTCATTCAATCCACAGCACATCAGCGTAACCACGGGGACCCAAGTGATTTGGACAAACAACGATAGAACACAACACACGGTCACGTCGGCCCCCCAGACGAACTTGACTCAAGGTGGAGGCCCGTTAATCAATAGTGGGCCGTTGAGCAGTGGGCAGATTTTCTCCTACACATTCTATAGGCACGGCTTCTATCCCTATCAATGCAGTTTCCATCCGTACATGACTGGATGGGTCAATGTCACTGGCTCTGATGTCCAACCGCCCTCATCACCCGCGGTGACCCCAACTGACTACACCTCTTACATCATCGGCGGAATAATTGTTGCAACAATCGTGATTGCTTCTGTCGTCTTGTTTTCGCGGGGTAGAACAAAGAAGGGCGGGAGCACCCCGCCGGTCCGGTCAACATGAACTGGAAGGCACAGTCGAGGGTTTTCTAGACAGACTGTTTACCCAAAGAACTGCGAATCTCTTCAATTGTCTCAGGCGAGAGTATGAGGGTTCTGTGCTCACCTCCTGCATGAACCTCGACCAGCTTGAGCATTTCGTCCACCGAATGAGTACCTTTCGCTTCAAATTCGCACTCTTTCAAAGAAAATCCTTGAACCTGAATTTGATCATGGAACTCTAGGTCAACCTGGTGTGAGCAGATAACATTTGTCCAACTGCTTAATCCCCAAGTCCGAGATCCTTTGGGGCTTGATCTTCGAAAACATGAGCATCGCCCAACCGAGTCTTCGAGCGATTCTTTCTTAAGTACGTGAGAATGGGGGTCGAAACGCGGTAGTCTTGCAGACAGCCACAATCCAGCCCGAGAAGAATGTTCAGGAGGTCCGAGAATATGACCTGTCCCTCGACGTTGATTTTGCGGGTCTCAAATACAACGGCAAGGTAACGGTGGATCTGGAATCCATCGGGGACATCTCCCTCGACGCTGTCGGCCAGCATGTTAATGCTGTAAGGTCTGGTGGCAGAAGTGTCCCGTTCAGACATGATGGAAAAGTTCTAGAAATCCAAACCGGCAAGTTCTCGGGTCCGATAGAAATCGAGTTCACTGGCAAAGTCTCCGACAACTTCACTGGACTTTACAAGGCATCCTACGGGGATGGTTACATACTCTCCACTCACCTTGAGGCAGTTCAGGCTCGCAAGGTCCTCCCTTGCCTGGACCATCCTGCGTACAAGGCCTTGTTCAAAGTCAAAGTGCGAACTGACGCGAATCTCTCCGTCATCTCGAACATGCCCATCGAATCGGAAACGGAGGAAGGGGGCAAGAAGACTGTCACGTTCAAGAAGACCCCAAAAATGTCCACCTACCTTCTGTATTTGGGCGTTGGCAAATTCGTCCAGGAGAAGGGTAGGCATGGAGGGACAGAACTTTTCGCCGCTTATGCAGACCGACCGACAGCAAAGATCAACACAGGATTCTCATTCGATGCTACCAACAAAGTCCTAGACTACTACGAGTCATACTTCGGGATCCCATTCCAGCTCCCCAAGCTGCACAACGTAGCCGTCCCGGAATTTGCGTACGGTGCCATGGAAAACTGGGGGGCGATAACCTACCGGGAAATTCTCTTGCACGTGGACAAGGATACGAGCGTCCGGGCGAGGAAGTCGGTGGCCCATGTGATCGCACATGAGATTGCTCATATGTGGTTCGGAGATCTGGTCACGATGAGATGGTGGGACGATCTCTGGCTGAACGAGAGCTTTGCGACATTCATGGACTTCAAGTCCACCGACAGAGCTTATCCGGAATGGAAGGTCTGGCAAGATTTTGTCCGAACATCGACATCAGGCGCGATGGGCCGCGACGCTCTGACCAAGACCCATCCCATCATGGCGAAGGTCCATGACCCTGAAGAGATAGAGGAACTATTCGATGAGATAAGTTACGGGAAAGGCGCAAGCATTCTGCGCATGATCGAGGCGTATATTGGCTCAGAGAATTTCAAGAAGGGAGTCGCTCAATATCTACAGAAATTCCGTTACAGCAACGCCTCGGGTCACGATCTCTGGTCAAGCCTCCAAGAAGCATCCGGGACGGATGTAGGCCGAATCATGCAAGGCTGGATTAGCCAAGAAGGCTTCCCGGTAATCAAAGCCACCTTGGTCGATGGTAGACTATCGCTTGAGCAGGAGAGGTTTCTTCTGACCGGTGGGACGTCCAAACAAACCTGGCCGATCCCTGTCACAATTAACATTGACGGCAAGACGCAATCGTTACTGCTCGACAAGAAAAAGGCCGAGGTAAATCTCCCAACAACACCACGATCTCTCAAACTAAACGTGGACCAGACGGGATTCTACGTCGTCCAGTACGATGGAAAGGAACTGCTAGACCTTGTTTGGAAGAGCGGGCTCTCTCCGCTTGACCGTTGGGGATTGATCAGCGACGCCAAAGCGTTTCTTCTGTCCGGACGGACGTCTTTCAAAGAATACATCAAACTAGTCGAGAAGTATCAGAACGAGGAGGAGTATCTTCCCGCGGTCGAAGTCTCCGACCAGCTCTCATTCCTATACCAGATCGCACCCTCAAAACTAAGCGAGACCTCCCGCAAATTCCATAGCGCCAGCCTGAGAATCTTCGAGAGTAAAAAGGACGACAATAGCACCACGCTCAAGGGCATCATCGCCGCCCGCCTCACTCTTCTAGACGATGCCTATGCAAAGAGGGCCGGTTCGAAGTTCAATGACCTAGCCAACGTTGAGCCGGACATGAAACGGTCAGTTGTTATGGGATACGCTAGATCTTCAAACGATTATGATGGCCTAATCGGCAGATACGTGAAGAGCACGACCGATGAAGAACGACTAAGATTCTTGGAAGCATTAGCCAGCTTCAAGAATCCTGAACTCCTAGCAAAAACACTGGACTTCACATTGAGCGGCAAGGTAAAGCGACAAGACGTCCGGAACGTGATTCTCTACGCCACAGCCAACCCAGACGCAAAAACTGCGGTCTGGCAATGGTTCAAGAAGAACATTGCGAAATTAGAGGAGATGTACTCTGGGACGGCCCAGTTCTCGATCATCTTACGGGAATACTTCTCAATTATCGGCGTCGGACGCGCGGCCGAGGTCGAGAAATTCTTCAGCGAGCACAAAGTTATCGGAGCGGACATCGCTCTGGAAAGATTGAGAATCTACGACCAGCTCGCAAAGAAGATCACTGCAAACCTCTAGCTGAGCTGCTACGTTCCTTGGTTTTTCGTCTGCGCTCTGAAACCCGAGAACCTTAGGAATTCGAAGACGGGCGGTTTAGGATGTCAGAGCTCTAGCTTTTTTCGATCTGGTCGATTATTGGCCTTGCTTGCACTGGGAGTGATCCTGCAATTTAGGAGAGCGAATTCAAGATACGCCTAATAGTCAGAAAGGTGCAGACCAGCGAGGACTGGTTGAACGATGTTGAGACTTTCTGGCTTAATACTGTTCTCTGTAATGGCGATGTTGGTGTATGAGCCGCATGCTCAGGCTTCCCTTCCAGGACCGGCGCTCGACGGCTTCTGGTCGTTGTGTTCTAATGGACACTGTGTAGTGTCCAATGCGAACGCATCATTGACCACGACTGGCTATGATGATGTACTGGTGCTTATCGCCCAGAGCAAGGGTGGAGGCAACAACGTAATTTCGGTTTCCGATGAAGATGGCCATGTGTGGACTCTGCGAGCAGCGACAGGTGGTCTCCCAATCTGGGAATTTTACGCTATTGCGAACGCACCGCTGCACGCTGATAGAATGAACGTGACTTGGCAATACCCCAGTCCCCCTGACGCCTACCAGTCATTCGTTGTCTTCGGCGTCAGAGGAGCAAACACCAACCACCCTTGGGCGTCGAGTTTTCCAGTAGAAAGAACCGGCTGGAATGGTAGCGCAGTTGCTATGGTTCCCCCTCCTGGCGCTGGAGATTTCGTGATCGTGAGCACTGCTGTAAATGATGCCCCACCATGCTACACGACTACTAACATCTCGCCCTTCCGGAACATAGGAGAGATAGGAGCAGGTGAGTATGGTGAAGCCGACTACATGATAACAAGCGTTGGGGGTCCGCATACCGTTTCGTTTTCCTGTAATCCGTATAGCGACCCAGAGACGTTTCTTGGCGATGCTTTACGTGGACCCGGTACTTAGGACAAGAGCAGGTTTCGATTTCGCAAGCATTTTGAAACCCGAAAACCGCACGAATGCAAAGCCTGAACCGTTCGTGTTGCCCAGACTTTTTTCTTCATCCAGAACCCTTATCTGTAGCTATCCTCAGTCCTGTCTCTGCGTCAACATGGTCGTTGGGAGGACCGGAGTTCTCGCGATACTGATTTTGGTGATGCTGGTCGAGCTGCCTCAAGGAGCAAAAGCCACACCGCCATGGGGATTGGACGGAATTGGAAGTGGAACGAACGTGGGGATCCGATGCAATGGTACATGTGATGCACGGTACCTAACGACTAGCCGCGCTAATGATCTCATAATCTTGGTCGTTAGCTGCATGAGTAACTACGATTCGTGTGTTCCCACACAACTATCTTCCATAACAGATAGCAGCGGTCTGAAGTTCACTCAGAGGTCGGACTATACTGACCCTGGAGTCGCAGGTCACTTTTCCCCTAGTTACAGAATCTGGGAATATTATGCTGTAGCGAAATCACGACTATCCTCCGACAATGTCACGGTTACATGGAGTAATTTGAACGGAATGGATCAGATGCAAGTATTCGCTGTTCATGGCTACGGCAGTGAGCATTTTGACGTACCAAGTCCCGTTTTAGTGTCGTCAGGGTCATGCGTCGATGCAACATGCCTCGCAACCTTGGGGACTTCTGGAAAGGATTTTGTCTTTGCATATCTAGCCGAGAACGATATCGCGGCATGCTCGCTCACCCAAGGTTGGACTAACATGTTTTCGTATGGCTACTCGGAGGCTGATTACACGAGTCTTAATGCGCCGAATCCTAATGTCCAGTTCACATGCAATAATCTCGAAGACCCGAGTCCAATATTGATGGATGCAATCTTACTTCGACCATCGTAGAGATCTGCCTCAGATTGTAGTGTCATCCCAGGGCATAGATTACAGTTTCCAGTACGGAAGGAGTAGCGGCAGAGGAAGCCTAATTTCTCTAAATTCTGGATTAATAGCGACTGACAGACTCCAGCTTCAACCTGAAACTCGAGGAACTGACCTTGTATTTGATGGTAAATGCACAACACTTTATTGACGGATCGGTACATCCGAGGTCTCAGAACTAAAGATTTGGTTTCCCATAAGACCCTAAGAGGCCTAGTACTTCTACTAATGGCAGCCTTTGTCTATACACCTATCCAGGTCGCTCGCGCAGCATCACCGACTTCTTCACTCGATGGTCTGGGAGTTCGCATTGGCCCTGGCTCACAGGCGCTTACTACAGCTAGGGGTCATGATGTGATAGTAGTGGTAGCGTATGGAGGCAGTGGACTCTATGTAAACGACAGTGCCGGCCTTAGATTCACCCAGAGGGTTTCTGCTTGGATCAGCCCTTGTGGTCGAGAAGACTGCCTACTATACCTATCAGAGTTCTATGCTGTGGCTGAGGGACCCCTGAGGTCAGACAACATTACTGCAGTGGTTCCCTTGAACTCTTATTATGATGGCTTCGCGTTCGTTGGACTGCAGGCAGTTGCTATCCATGGTGCAAGCATGGGCATATTTGACCCAGACCCTTCGATACCAATAATCGGCTGCCAGAGACCATTCCTTTGCTCACAGCACATCCTTCAACCGTCAATTCAGACAAGCACACCCGACTTTGTCGTAGCAGCCACAGCAATTGATGGTGACAGTGGCGGATGTTTTACTGAACCTGGATTCACCACAGTCCAGACAATCATGAACCCTGTAGACTTGGGCTTTGAGTTTTACTACAGAATAGTCCCAGTACCAAACACCACCGTCAACCTCGCCTGTCCTCCATACAATAGTGTGGCAATGTTCGAAATGGACGCAGTCTCACTAACGCCATCACAGAGCTGATTCCGGAAAAGCTCAGTTAGTGAGGAGAGTTCTCAGGATCGATTCCGTTATGCGGTGGAAGCAATCTTTTTCCGTCTCTGGACTGGGACAATAGTAGGTTAATTTCATCTCTAAATTCTCACTGACAGAGCCCAGGGAGAAGAGTTGCCTTTCATCCAATGTGAGAACACATTTGTACTCAAATGCAACAGGCTGATTTATTGCGATCCACAGATACCTGTGAGTTGTTACTAATTTGCGGCATCTGAGACAACTCTGTCAGTCGCTCCTCTTCATAGGTCTAATGACGTTAGCCTCGCTCATGACGGTTGGGCGAGCGGCATCCCCGTCTAATGGTCTTGTTTGTATAACGGATTCAACAATAACTCCGAGTTGCCCTAGCAGTCCGCCTACAATTGGTCCAATTACTAGTTCGGATGTTACCGTCGATGTCTTCATTCAGGGTTCCTCCCCAGTGGGAGGCTTCGACATCTACGTCCGCTCCGATACAGCGTACCTAGTTCCCGTTAGCGCTTCCCTTGGGACTCTTATCGCGAGTCCTACCTTTACATCCATCTGTGTGAATGATCAGAGTCTCAACGGCTCGTGTATTCCCAACACCGCCAACGGTCCAGGCGTCGTCGAGGTATCCACTATTGAGAGTTCAGGAAACAACGACCCCGGCACAGGCCTGGCCTTCACCATAACCTACCGGGCGGTCCACTCAACTGCAAACACGACTCTATCCTACCCCTCAGGACCGGGTTGCTCCCCGAGCAGCTTGGAGGGTAGCACCTGCGTAGCAGTCGTTGACAGTGTCGGCAACATTCTCCCGGAAGAGTCCCAAACCGCGAATGTGAACATCACACATTTCGTGGACAAGGATCAACCACCAATAATCATCGATGGGAATAGAGGATTCACTCTCCAGAACGGGGTCAGAAGCGGCAACGGAACAGCGTCTGACCCGTACGCTATAGATGACTGGAACATAGTGCCCCCAGGCGGGATCACGATAGAGAACACAGACGCCTATTTCGTGATTCGCAACGTATACGTGCATTCCGCTGGAGTCAGGATCATGAACGTGACGAATGGCTTAGTGCAGAGATCAGGAATTGGAACGCACATGACGATCGATTCTTCAAGAAACATTCTCCTCGATCAGAGCTACGTGTATGGAATCACCATCGATTCCTCCAGAAATATTACTGTCTTTCGGAGCTACGTGTATGACATCACTATCAATTCCTCCAACAATCTCACCATTTTCGGTTCAGGGGGATCGTACAACCGAGTGATAATATCATCTTCAGAGAACTCCACTCTTCTCGAGAACCGGTTTTACGAGATAGATATTCACGAGTCTACTCGGATAGCATTTTTGCGGAACACGTTCTCAACTCTCAACATTTACAACTCTACCTGGCTAACTGTCGAAAACAATACTTTGACTGGAGGCATCTCGATTAGGGATGTGTCATCAGAACAACTCGATTCTGACACCATATCTACAGACAATAGGGTTGGTGGTGGATCGTTGCTGTTCTACAAGCATTGCTCAGGTGTCAAGATAGACTCGATCGAATCAGGTGAACTGATAGTTGCAGACTGTAGTGGAGTTCAGATATCAAATGTTAGGATTGCAGGTCTGGTCGAGACGGTTCTAGTCCACGACGCAGTTGTAAACAACGTGACCTCCTCTGTGCTCATAGCCAGCTCGAGAATGATCACTGTTGCCAACGTGCAAGGAGGCGTTGAACTCGAATCTGCATCAGATGTACAAATTTCCCATGTCGGCGACGTGTCTATTTCGCGCTCAGCAAACGTCTCGATATCCGAGACCGGAAGTGCCGATGTTTCATACTCAAAGAGCGTCTCGATATTCGGCAACGGCCACGGTCCTTTCGAACGATTTACTACGGATATCTCTCACTCCTATAATGTGACTGTCGAAGGCAACGCGTTCTGTTACGGAGATTGCCTAGGTCTCTACATTTACGAATCGCACCACATCACTGTGTCTGGTAACACATTCAATGGTGACGAGGGCTTCTATTCTGAAGACTCGGATTTCTTGGGAATATCAGACAATGTGTTCCAAAATGGCTACAGGGGATTGGTTCTTGACTCGTGTTCGAACGTTTCTATTGACAGAAATCAGATTCAAGGGTTTGAAGACGACTCTTACGGAGTTGTAAGACTCTCCGGCTGTGACAATGTGAGCATTTCTGGAAACACTCTCTATGCACCTGTATTTTTGTGCGGGCACTACTGCTTACCGCACATTGACGACTTTCTCAAAATCGTCCAATCGTCGAACCTTTCCATATCTGAGAATTCTATATCCAACTCGACCAACGCCGTCGACATCACAGACTCTTCCAATGTGAGTATCAGTGCCAACAATCTCGAGTCGAACATCCAAGGGATAGCTCTGAATGACACTTCAAACGTCCTAGTGTTTCACAACAATTTCATTAACGACACTCTTCCACCGAGCGACCGGTTCTCCTCCCAAACTGTTTGGGACAATGGATACCCCAGTGGCGGGAACTATTGGTCCAACTCTTCACACGTCGACAATTGCAGTGGCCCACAGCAGAACGTTTGCACCGGACCCGACGGCATAGTCGACACACCCTACTCCTTCAGTAACGGCGAAGACCGTTACCCACTTGCGAAACCATACAGCTACCCGGTTATGGGAACGATGAGCCTCAAACCATCCACGATCTCTCTACAGAATCCCCCGCGATACCTGAAAGTTGGTATTCTATTGCCAGCAGGCTTCAACGCATCTAACCTCGTGCTTTCCAGCATTCGGCTTAATGACACGCTATCACCTGATCCCCAATCTTTAGCAAGGGTCCAAACCAACGGCGGGATCAGTCACCTTATGATAACATTCGATATGGTTCAGGTCGAGAGCATAATGCCCCGTCCAGGAAATTATGTTCTTCAGGTGACCGCGAATATTGTCACACAAACACAGTTCAGACCTTTCGTTGTATACTCAGCCATTCGCGCCATGGCATAGAAGGCTCTCTCCTCTCAACCTAAGACGGACTACTGGTGCCGGGGGTGGGATTTGAACCCCAGTCATTGGCACTTCTTCAGTTGTCAAGGACTATCAATCTTGTAGCTTTGGCTGTTTAGAGGTAAGCCATAGACTGATGAAACTATCACTTCTTCCAATAGCTAGAGAGCCAATTCGAGAAGGTGGGCCTTCAGTTCAAATACTCCTTGATTGGGATTCCCTTGGTTCAAGCAGAACCATGGAATGAGATCGCATCAACAACAATTGAGATGGGTTCAGTTCCAGTACATGTGAAGACAAGGTTGGTTTGTGCTAGTCCGACAATCTGGGCAGATAAGACCACCTCTTGAGTATACAGTGAAGTTGTCTGATGCAAGCGGCGACTCTGTTCTGGCATAGAACTCCCAGACCCCTAAATTGGTGAGGTGTGCCCTTTGGGTAAATGCAAGCCCTGCAGTGTCAACAATGGACAAGTCAGGACCTACCCAAGGCTGACTCCCAACAACCAGCACTACCACATCATCTCCCTTAGTTGTGGTGAGAACTTGTCCTGGACAGTACCATGATGGTCCTCCACAGTAGACCACCCTCCCAACACCATCCAGTGGTGAGGCAGATGCATGAACTGTCTGAAGAGGTGCACAGACTGATAATGCAACCAAGAGAGCTAGTAGACTTGTTAGAACTCTAAGAGATGGCAATTCAGGAATTCAAGAAGGATCGATGTCTGAATAAAATGTTGTGATCATATCATGGGGAGAAGCATTCGTTTTTCCTCCCTGCCCTGGCGTCACAGGGTCTACTCTTCTCTCTGGGCTCCTATGACCTGACAACAACAATGTTCCTGCAGCAGAGTACCTTGCTCTCTTCTAGGAGAGCTGGCCTCTGACCATGATGTTCCTTGGAATGTTCCTCACCCACACGTGTCCACAGTCAGACTCATACTCCCTGATTCCCTGGCCTGTGAGTGTTTCCATTCAGGTCCTTCCAAGAACCTGAGGTGCTGCCTGTCGGGTGCACGTAACAGTAAGCGTGGTTGTCAAAGCACTTTATTCTTGGCATGGTAGAAGTCCAGTTCTGCTGAAGTTCTATATGAGCTCCCAGATTTCTCCTATTCTAGCTCCAGTCTCTTTGAGCGTCTGAAGAACCGTTGATGTCTTGGGGCTACAGCCCCCAATCAGGAGATCAATTTCATTCTCCAGAGGAATGAAAGGCAGTTTCTCTATTCTTTCGTACCTAGGTTTGTTGAAGAGGGTCTGTCGATATCTGTAGTTGTCAGCCAGAATGTCACAGGCAAGCTTCTTCGTGCTATTGGTTGAGAGTGCAGCCTTGATTTCTTCAGGACTATCCAGCTTTGAGGACTTGGACAATCTCTTGAGGAGCCTGACATGTCTCTCGATGGTAGAATCTCTGTACCCATTCTTCCTCAAATAGAAGGCATATTCTAGGATGGGGGGAGGTTCCTGTCTTGGTGCGGGGGGTGGGATTTGAACCCACGAACCCCTACGGGACGAGGTCCTGAGCTTCGCGTTCCTCAACCATTCCTGGTAGGGTTGAGTTCTCGCGCCTTTGACCTGGCTTGGCAACCCCCGCGCTGAGTCGGGAGAATTCTGAACTAGTCTGATAAAGCCTT
>WNGG01011377.1_pt1 | contig 13891 bp, 12 predicted proteins | sample 5400661 | NCBI WGS metagenome assembly WNGG01 (sample SAMN13153372, study PRJNA577476) | soil metagenome | isolation source: 100 cm soil or saprolite under Garry oak tree replicate 1 | place: USA:California | collected 2016-06-15
CCGACGGTGTAGACGTCCGCCGCCGGATCCCCGGCGCCCCCGCCGCGCACCTCGGGCGCGCAGAACGCCGCGCCCGGGCCGAGGTCGGCGGGCGCATGCGCCAGGCACCAGCTGGAAAAGCGCAGGTCGGTGATGATGGCGCGGCCGGCGAGATCCAGCATGAGGGTGGTGGGAGCGATCCGCCGGATGATGATGCCGTGGGCGTGGGCGTGCTCGAGGGCGCCCAACAGGTCGCGGACCACCGACATCGCCGCCGGGATCGGTCGCGTGCCGCGCCGGATCGCGTCCGCGAGGCTCTCGCCGTCGATCCAGTTCGCCGTCCGGTACGCGAAGCGCTCGACCTCGCCGAGGGCGTAGACGTGGCGGATCGCGGGATGGTCGAGCGCGGCGAGCGTCTCGGTCTCGCGCACGAACCACTCGCGTCCCGGCGAGCCCGGCACCAGGTGGAGGCGCAGCGCCACGGATCGCTTCAGACTCCGGTCCCACGCCTTGTACAGCGCCCGCTCGGGCGAGAGCGCCACGAGCTGGTCCAGGCGGAACGTCGGCTCCAGCGCCGGCATGATGCCGGCGAGGATGTCGACGGCTGGCGTGTGGGTGGTCATGGCGTGGGGAATCTAACGGCCGGCCGCCGCTAGCCGGAACGCCGGGGACGTCACAGATTAGTGTCGTATGAGCGACGGCTTTGTGGAGCAGCGGCAGGTGAGTGAGCGGCGCCTGCCCGACGAACGCCGCGGCGGCGCCGACCGGCGCCTCGGGGAGCGGCGCCTGCTCATTCGATGGGTGTCGGCGGATGCCCGGGCGGGCCGCGACCGCCGCCTCCGCGAGCGTCGGGCCGTCGTCGCGCGCCGCAGCCTCACGGACCGGCGCGGCGGCGAAGGGGACGTCACTCTCCCGACAGCCTGACGACCACGACCGCCCAGCCGCCCCGGCTGGTGCGCGCATACCGGGCATCCCGCAGGTAGACGGTCACCCCGCTTCCGGTCGAATCCACTTCCGCCACCAGGAAGCGCGCGAAACTCGCGATCGCCCGGCCCCGCTCGGTCGCGAGGGCCGCGCGCACCCGGGGATCGTCGAGGTGTCGGGGCAGCGCCCAACCCGGTCCCGCCACGGTGTCGCGGCCGGCGATCACCGGCTCCCACGCAAACGGTCGCCCCACGTCGGTCAGGGTCGCCCACTGCGCATCGGCGCCGAACCGCTCCTGCGCGGCCGCGCGGGTGGCCCGCTTGGCGCCGCTGCTGGCCCCGGCCTGGGCCAGCGTGTAAACCGCGAGGATGGCGCAGCTCCAGGCGGCTGCCGTGCGTCGCACGCCGGGTCCGAGGCGTGGCAGTGCCCACCCCGCGAGTCCCAAAATCGATACGGCGACGCACGCCGGCCCCAGCCACGCCGCGGCGTCGTCGTAGGACAACACCAGCCAGTCGCATCCCGCGAGCGCGACGGCGAAGACCACCAGGACCACCGCGTGGCGTCGCTCTCCCCAGACGAGGGCCACGAGCGGCACCAGCCAGAAAAACGGATCCACGATCGCCACCCAGTCGCCGTAGTACCACCGTCCGCTCCACGGCAGGAACGGCCGCAGGCCGTAGGAGCCCTGCCAGTCCATGAACAGATGACTCGAGATGGTCACCGCCATGAGCACCAGGATCCAGCGCCACGACGGCGCGGCCTGACCGCGGCGTCTCGCCCACCACGTCGCGACGGTCCACGCGGCCAGGGTGAGGAGCGCGACTTCCACGAGGGCGCCGATCAAGGAGTGAGTGATCCCGCGGTGCAGGGTGATGTAATCGCTGCGGTGGCCGGGGCGCAGGCCCAGGAACAGCTCCGCGATGTCCGGCACGTTGGCCGCGAACGCGCCCAGCAGGGCGGGGGCGGGTGTCCGGTGGTCGGCCACGGCGCGTCCCAGCGCCGCGCCGACGAGCGTGTGCGCGATGTTGTCCATGGTCGGATAATACCCACCAAGAGAAGCGTGACGTACATCACAATCGCGTTAACGCGGCGCGGCGTTACTCCGTCCTACGGGGTAGAGTCTTCCAGCCACGGAGGGAAGCTCTATGCTACGAACGATTGCCTTACTGGGGCTGCTGGCCGCCGCGGCCTGCGTCCCCGGCTACACGCGGGCCGAGATCGTGTACGGCGAGCCCGCCGAGTATGTCTACGTCGTTCCTCCTGAGCGCGTCGTGGTGGTGACGCGCGAGGTGCTGGTGCAGCGGGGCTGGGTCGTGTACCGCGTCGAACGCAGCGGCCCGAACCGCGTCATCTGGGCGCGGCGCGGCCCGGATGACATCGTGCGGATTTTCGTCACGCCGCAAGGTGACCGGGTCGCCGTGCGTGGTCTATGGGAAGCGCGCGAGCGCGGCCGCCACCGCGGATGGGAGCGGCGCGGACCGCCGCGCGACGTAATCGGGGACATCGACGGGCGGTTGAAAGAACACTAGCCCCGAGCTACGGTGGTCGATACTATTGGGGCCCGGACGTTCCGGGCCCCTTTGTTTGTTTATGCAGGAGAGCGTATGCAGCGTCCGATTGCAGCCTCCGACCGCCGCCAGTTTTCCGACCGCCGTGCGCTGACCGATCGGCGCTCCGGCGTCGACCGCCGCGGGCACCCCGACCGTCGCCGCGCCGTGCTTCTGTTCGACGTCGAGCGCCGCGTCAATGGGGGTCGACGCGTACTGGCCGACCGCCGGCTGGCGCTGCGACGCAGTCTCGCCGTGCGCCGCGTGATTCCCGACCGCCGCCACAAGCTCGCCCCTTCGCCACCGCGTTGACGCACGGGCACCGGTCCCGTAGTATCGCCCGGTGCCTTATCTGAAGCTGATCCTCACCCCCGGCCAGCGCGCCATCGAGCTGCGCGAGGCGGCGGGTACCAGGGGCCCTACGTCACCGCCATCGACGGGGGGGGCGCCAAGGCCCGGCAAGGCGAGCGGGCCGGGGCGGGCTTCGCCCGCTACCGCTCGGCGGTGGTGCGCACGTCGATGACCGCAGGCATCATCTCCCGCGTGACCGAGGACGTGATCCAGTTCGATGGAATGACGATCGGAGGGTCATCAGGGAGCCCGGTCTTCAACGCCAACGGCGAAGTCATCTCGATTCACCGGGCGGGACTCCCGCAGGCGCCCGGCTTCGCGTTGTCGGTACCACTCAAGCATGCGATCCCGCTGCTTCCGCCTGGCCTCAGGCAGAGACTTGGGATCTAGTTCCTCAGGAAGTCGACCGTCACGACCAAGGTGCGCGACTGCTCCGGTCTTGGCTGCAGCGAGACTTGCGCCACTGTCTGCACACTATCGCGAACAGCAACCGCAGATCCGCTCCAAGTCGAGACGGCCGCCTGAGCCACCCGCAGGCCATCGAAGCTCGGGCGCGTATCGACCACAGTGGCCGTGGCTTGCAGAGTGCCACGAGCTTGGGCTTCTGCGGTGTTAGGCTGGAAGGCAGTGCCGATGGCGGCTACGGCGAGCACTGCTACTGCCTTGAGGGTCCAGCTGATCCGCTTCGACACGCGCCAGCTCCTGATGGGGTAAGTGTTCCGCTCCTGGCCCACCATAAGGCACGCCGCGTACCAAGACGTCTAGTATTCTAAGTTGTTGTAATAATAGTAGTTACTGTATACATCCCCGTCTCTTTCGACGTCGGAAGTGTAAATGTTCTTGACGGTTGTCGACATTGTAATTCGTAAGTATCGATACTATCTTCGGCTCCCCCTCGGGGCGGCGTTCGTCAAGAAAATTGACAGGTGTCTAGGAACTGGCCGCATGGCACGTCCCTTGCCCTTGTTGCGCGCCGGCAACGGGGCCGCCAAGAAGCCCCTTGAAGATGCAACCAGTTCCACAGCTCGATACAGAAAGAGGATACCGATGAACACCGCTTCCAAGCTGACGCTGGCCGCCCTGGCGCTTTCCGTCCTCGCGACGGTTGCCCAGGCGCAGGTCAACAACGCCAGCATCACGGCGACGGCGACTGTGCAGCAGCCGATCAACGTGTCTGGCGCGCAGGGCCTGAACTTCAGTAACGTGTTCCCGGGCGTCGCCAAGACCGTTCTCGCGACCGACGGGACCAACGCCGGCCGCTGGGACGTGACGGGGCAGGCGAGCTCGCTGGTGAACCTGTCGTTCACCTTGCCGGGCAATCTGCAGTCGGGCGCGAACCTGCTCCCCATTGCAAACTTCACCGGCGGCACCAACACGGTGAACAACGCAGCGACCGCTGCGGCCATCACGCCGTTGCTCGGTGGGAGCGCGACGTTGAGCGGTGCCGGCGCCCTGTTCGTGTGGGTCGGTGCTCAGGTCAACCCGGCGATCAACCAGCCGGCGGGCGTCTACACGGCTTCGGTCACGCTGACGGTCACGTACTAAGCGAGTACCTCGGCGTCGAGCTGGCGCTGCGCCGGCAGGGGGGCCGTACCTCCTTCTGCCGGCGCAGTCGCAAGTGGACGCGCCGAGGGTCACATATGAACCGTCTTCGGGGCCGCGCGCCTCGGCGCCCAAGGGCGTCCCGTGACAGTGTCGGGCGTTCGCCCGCTCGTCTTCGGGACGGTCTTCCCGGGCGTCCCGCGGTTCATCGCCCGCACCGATCCGGCCAACAGTGGCCAGTTCGATCTCACCGGGAACAAGAGCGGCCAGGTGCGTCTGGTCTTCACCCTGCCGGCGGCGATGGCGGGGCCGGCAGGCGTGACGATGCCGCTGGCGTTCGGCGGCAGCGACGCCGGCTACTCGGACACCCAGACAATCGGCAGCCAGGTCGCCTTCGATCCGAAGCAGCCGTTCCTGGCCACCCTGAACAAGAACGGGCGCGGCTCCGTGTTCATCGGCGGGACGGCGCAGCCGGGCAGCACCCAGCGCGCCGGGCCCTACACCGGCACCCTGACGCTCACCGTGGCGTACTTCCCATGAGCCGGCGCTTCCTGCTCACCCTGCTGGGGGGGGGGCTCGTGACGGCGCCGCTCGCCGCGCAGGGCGTGATGGTCGCGCCGCACGCGGTGTTCATGAACTCCCGCACCAATAGCGGCGTGGTCACGCTCTACAATCCGAACACCGAGGCGGCCGAGGTCACGATCGCGACCTTCTTCGGCTACCCCGAGACCGACTCGCTGGGCCAGCTGCGGCTGCACGGCATGCCGACCAGCGACTCGGCCGGGCGGATGGTGCTGCCGCCGGCAGGGGCGGATTCCGGCCAGCCGTCGGCGGCCCGCTGGATCCAGGCGTTCCCCCGCCGCCTCACGGTGGCGCCGCGCGAGCGTCAGACGATCCGGCTGCTCGCCTCACCGCCGCCGGGCCTTCCCGACGGCGAGTACTGGGTGCGGCTCGTGATCGCCGTCAAGGGCGGCGTGGTGCCGGTGACGGGCGTCGCCGACACGGGGATCAAGATCGGGTTGACGCTCGAAGTCCGGACGATCATCGGCGTGAACTACCGGAAGGGTCCGGTGCAGACGGCGGTCGCCGTGCGGCGACTGCGCGCTACGGTGGTCGGCGATTCGCTGGAAGTCTGGCCGCGGCTCGAGCGGCAGGGCAACGCCGCCTTCATCGGCACCGTGCGCGGCGTACTGGTGGACTCGGCGGGCCGGGAGCACGCGCGCCTCGCCTATCCGATCGGCGTCTACTATACGATGGAACCTCGGCTGGTTGCGCCGGTGGGCGTGCTGGCGCCCGGGCGCTACTGGTTGAAGCTCACGGTGGATACGGACCGCGAAGACCTGGAGCCGTCGGTGGTGCTGCCGGCGCCGGTCGTCCGTGACTCGGTCCTGGTGCGCATCCCGTGATGCGACGCCTGCCGGTCCTCGCGCTCGGCCTCTGCGCCGTTGCCGTACCCGCCGCGACGGCGCAGAACGCCGCGACCGTCTCGGCGGACGCGGTCGTGGTGACCGTCGGGATGACAATCTCGACGCTCTCGGAGCTGAACTTCGGCTCGGTGACCAAGGGTGTAGCGACCACGGTGGCGCCCGACCTGGCGGCGGCCGGCGAATGGCAGATCACGGGGAACTCGAACGCGTTCGTGAACATCAGCTTCACGCTGCCGACCCAGCTCACCAACATCCAGGCGCAACCGGGCTCGACGATGCCCATCGCGTTCGGCGCGGCGTCGGCGCTGTGGCGCCGGGCGACCAATAACCCGGCGGGCGCCACAGCGTTCAACCCCAGCGTCGGCACCGTGGGGCGTCTCGGCCCGACGGCAAATCCCAACATGTACATCTGGATCGGCGGCACGGTGACCCCTGCGCTCGCGGCGAAACCCGGCATCTACCAGGGAACGATCATCGTGTCCCTGTCGTACTGACCGATGCGCTTCGGCCGGGGCACGGCGCTCGTGGCGATGCCACTCGTGCTGCTGGCCGGCCTGGCGTTCGAAGCAGCGGCGGCGCCCGCGTCGCCGATGACGTCCCCTCGGCTCATCTGCGCCGATACCACCGATTCTCTCCCGCGTGCTGACTCCCTCGAAGCTGTGATCGTCGAGCTGCGCATCGGCCGCCTGGCCAGCCGCACGGTCCAGGCATTCCGGGCGCGGACGGAGGTGCTGATTCCGGTCACGGAAGTCCTGCAGCTCGGCGAGGTCGCGTACCGGCTCTCCCCCGAGGGCCGGCTGGAGGCGGTGATCAATCCCGGCGGGCATCGGCTCGTCATCGACGCACGGCGCGACACCATGGTGCTAGGCGACCGGCGCGTGCGGGTGGAGCCCGAGTTTCTGCTGTTTCGCGACGGCTTGCTGTACGTCGGCGCCGAGCGGCTCGGCGACCTGTTCAACACCCTGATTCTCGTCGACTGGACCGAGCTGACGGTGTCGATCGTGGACCCCACGGTCTTCCCGGCGGGGCGCCGGGCGCAGCGACAGGCGGCGCGGGAAGCGTTCCTGCGCCGCGCCGAGCTGTTCCGGCCCGAGCTCACGCTGCCCGCAGAGCGACGCCGCCTCGACGGGCTGGTCCTCGATTATTCGGTGCTGTCGCCGAGCGATGCCCCGATCGAGGGCGCGACCTACACCGCGACGTTGGGGGCCGATCTCATGGGCGGCTCCCTGGAGCTCGGCGTGTCGAGCGTCGGGGCCGTGCGCTCGGGTGCCGCCCGGCTCGAAGGCGCGTGGACGGGCGTGTGGGAGGAACGGCCCTGGCTCAGACAGCTGCGCATCGGCGACGGCGTGACGACGGGCCCCAACCTGCGGCAGATTCGCGGCGTGTCGATCTCCAACGCGCCGTTCGTGCGCCCGTCGCTGATCGGCAGCCAGCCGTATGCGGGTGAGCTGGCGCCGGGGTGGTCGGTGGAGGCGTATCGCGGCGGCGAGCTGGTGGCCGTGGATTCGGCCGACGCCGCGGGGCATTACACCATCCAGTTGCCGGTACGCTACGGCGAGAACCCGGTGGACTTCGTGGCCTACGGGCCGCTGGGCGAGCTGCGCCAGTTCAACCGCACGTATCGCGTGCTGAACGAGCTGCTGCCGGCCAAGCGCTTTGAATACGGCGTGTCGGGCGGCTCGTGCCGCACGCCGCAGTGCCGGAGCAGCGCGAACCTCGATCTGCGCTACGGCGGCGGCGACCGCTGGACCGTCCAAGCCGGCTACGACCGGTTCTGGCGCGATTCCCTCGGCGATCTGTCGCATCCCTACGTCGGCATCACGACGAATCCCACGAACGCCTGGGCGGTGGACGCCATGGCGGTGCAGGGCGCGTTCGCGACCGGTGAGGTGCGGTTCGAGCCCACCGTGGACCTGCGGCTCTCGGGCGGCTACACCCGCTTCGCGATCGAGACAGCTGCGCCGATCCTCACGGTCGCCGGCCGCCGCTCCCAGTGGACCGCCGGCGCTTTCGTGCGGCCGCTGCCGAGCGCCGGGTATTTCTTTTTCGACGCCGCGGTGCAGCGCACGCTCACCACCGCCGGCGCGGAGACACAGGCGCGCCTTGGCGCGTCGATCCAGACGGCCGACATGCGGATCTTGCCGGAGCTGCGCACCAGTTGGGAGCCGGGCCAGCCGGCGCGGTCCGCCGCCGCCCTGTCCGCCTATGTGCTACCGCGAGCCTCATGGGGTCCGCTGCTGGGGTCGGTGTGGCTGCGCGGGGCGGTGAGTGAGGAGCTGAACGGTCCGGCCCGGCTGGCGAGCTTCGAGGCCTTTGCCGGCCGGCCGCTGTGGTCCGGCGTGCGGGTCGAGATGGGAACGTCGTGGACGCGCGGCTCTCCCGGCATCGTCTACCATTTCTTTCTCACGTCGTACCTCGCCGTGTTCCGGAGCGTGACGGCCGTGGATGCGCGGGCCGGCGGCGCGACCACGGGCACGCAGTTCGTGCAGGGCTCGCTGCTGTGGGACCGCGCGACGGGGCAGGTGCGGACGGCACCCGGGCCCTCGCTGGAGCGGGCCGGGGTCGCAGGGCGGGTATTCCTCGACCAGAACGGCAACGGGCGACTCGACCCCGGGGAGCCGGCGGCGCCGGGCGTGCGGGTGCGGGTGGGGACGCAGAGCGCGGTAGCCGACGCCGGCGGCGTGTTCCGCGTGTGGGACGTGGTGCCGTTCGAGGCGATTCTCGTGTCCGTCGATTCCCTGAGCCTGGCTTCCCCGCTCACCGTCCCCGCGTATGGCTCGGTGAGCCTCGTGCCGGGGCCGAACCGCTTCACCCTGCTGGACGTCGCAATCGTGCAGGCGGGCGTGGTCGAAGGGCGGGTGATCGCCGACGGACACGGCGTCCCGGGCGTGCCGTTGATCTTACAGGAGCGGCGGACCGGAGCGCGTCGCGAGATCACCACTTTCAGCGACGGCGCTTTTTACGTCCTGGGCGTCAAACCGGGGGACTACGATCTCACGGTCGACCCGCGCGCCCTGGACGTCTTGGGGATGGAAGCGGTGCCGGTGCGCCTCACGCTTACGCCGACCGCCACCGGCGTGGGCGCCACCGGGGTGGAAGTGCCGCTCAGGCCGAAGCGATAGAGCGGATCACGGTCTCCAACTGCGAAAAATCGAAGGGCTTCATCAACACCGCGGCGCCGGCCTCCTGCAGCAGGGCGGCGGTCTCGGGGGCGAACGTGTCGCCGGTGGAGAAGACGAGCCGGCGCACGAGGCGGGGGTGTTCGGCGCGCAGGCGCGCGAGGAACTCCCGCCCGCCCATTCCCGGCATCCGCACGTCCGTGACGATCACGTCCGGCGGTGTGGAGTCGCGGCCCAGCGTCGCCAGCGCCTCCCGGCCGTCACCGACCCCGTGCGCCTCGAAGCCACGCCGCTCCAGGAACGAGACCACCGCGTGCCGCAGCCCGGCCTCGTCGTCGACGACGAGGACTTTGAGTGGTGTGGAGGGAGCGGCGGCGCGCTCGGGCAACGGCGCCGCCGGCCGCTGCACGGCGCGGGGGTCCCGCAGCATCGCCACCGTGAAGGTCGCACCTGCCCCCGGCACGGACTCCACCCAGATGCGCCCGCCGTGGTCGCGGGCGATGCCGTAACAGATCGAGAGACCGAGGCCCGTGCCGACGCCTTCGGGCTTGGTCGTGAAGAACGGATCGAAGATCTTGGCCTGGATCTCCGGCGGGACGCCCGGCCCGGTATCCGCGCACTGCAGCAACACGTTTTGGCCGTCGACGCGCGTGCGCAGCACGATGCTGCGCGGCGGGGGGACGGTCAACAGGGCCTGCTCGGCGTTGATCAGGAGGTTGAGAAGCAGTTGCTGCATCTCGGAGCCGTTGGCCCAGGTCTTGGGATTGCCGGGGTCGAGGTCGAGGGAGACGAGGATGTTCAGGGTCGAGAGATAGTACGAGCGCAGGGCGAAGGTGCGCTGCACGACGTCATTCAGCTCCACGAGGCCGCGCTCCTTGCCGCCGCTGCGCGCGAACGCGAGCAGGTTGGCGGTAATGCGGCCGATGCGCTGGGCCTCGTCGCGCATCATGCGCACCATGTCGCGCTGCTCGTCACCCAACCTGTCGAGCAGCAGGGTCTCGGCGAATCCCGAGATGATCGCGGCCGGGTTGTTGATCTCGTGCGCCACGCCGCTGACGAGCTGGCCCATCGCGGCGAGCTTCTCGGCCTGCTGCAGCTGCACGTCGGTGCGCCGTTGCTCGCTGACGTCGCGCACCAGCGCCAGGACCTTGGTGATCTTCCCGCCCTCGCGCACGGGGGCGTAGATGACACTACTGACTCCCGGGCTGCCGTCGACGTGGGTGAACGGGACCTCGAAGCGGCGCACGTCGCCGGTGAACGCGGCGTCGAGATTCGCGCGCACGTGCGCGGCGGCGTACTGATCCAGGGACTCGAACACCGAGCGCCCGGGCGGCGTCGAGGGTGGCCCGGGGCCCCCGCCGCGCGCTGAGGGGTTCTGCTCGAGCACGCGGCCCTGTGGGTCGAGGACGATGATGGCGTCGGGCACGGCCTCCATCAGCGAGCGGACGTTGTGCTCCGCGGCCGCGGTGGCGGCGAGCGAGTCCATCAGGGATCGCGTCTGCGCGGCGACCTCGCGCTCGAGCAGCGTGGCATAGCGACGGTCGGCCCGCATCGCGTAGCCCAGGCGGAGCGCGAGCAGGCCGCCGGCGACGACGAGCAGGCCGGCGATGACCGGGCGGGACCAGTGCGCGTGGGGAGCGGCAAGGTACACGGCGGCGGCCGCGGCGAGCGCAACCACGGACGTCGCGACGAGGGAGCGGGGGAGTCGGCCACGGGGGATCACGGGGACCTCTGCGGCAAACCTAACGGCGGTACGGAAGGCGAGGGAGGCCCCGGCTCATTAAGTTTCGGCCGCCATGAACCGCCTGGGCTGGATCGACGCCCCTGAGGTCTCGCGCGGGCAATGGCCGGACTTGGCCGCGTTCGCCGCCGGCGCGCGCCGGGACGGCCTCACGCGCGTTCTGCTCTGCGGGATGGGCGGCTCGAGCCTGGCGCCGGCTGTGCTGGCCCACGCGTTCGGCGGGGCCGCCGTCGACATCCTCGACAGCACCGATCCCGGCGCGGTGCTGGACGCCGAGCGGCGCGCGCCCCTCGAGCGCACGCTCTTCGTCATCGCGAGCAAGTCCGGCACCACCGTCGAAACGCTCGCGGCGTATCACTACTTCGCCCGTCGCGCTCCACCGCAGCAGTTCGTCGCCGTCACCGATCCTGGGAGTCCGTTGGAGTCGCTGGCCCAGCGCGCGGCGTTCCGCTCGATCTTCGCGCATCCGCCGGACGTGGGCGGCCGCTATGCGGCGCTGACGGTCGTGGGGATGCTGCCGGCGGCGCTGCTCGGGGTGGACGGCGCGGAGCTACTCGCGCGCGCGCTGCGAGTGGACGTGGAGGCGGCGCGGCGGTTCGGGCGCGGCGTCGCCGCTAGGGCGCTGGCGGGCCGCGACAAGCTGGTGCTGCGGCCGCCGCCGCCGGTCGCGCGGCTGGCCGACTGGGTGGAGCAGCTCGTGGCCGAAAGCTCGGGGAAGGAAGGAAAGGGCGTAATCCCGGTCGTGGGCGCCGCCGTCGCGACGCCGGACGTGCAGACCGTCACCGAATTCTCGGCCGACCCGCTCGACTTGGGCGCCGAGTTCTTACGGTGGGAATACGCGACCTGGGCGTTGTGCGAACAACTGGGGGTGAACGCGTTCGACCAGCCGGACGTGGAGACGGCGAAGGCGTTCGCGCGCGAGCCGGCGGCGCCGATGCCGCCGACGCTGTCGCCGGCTGAGCTGCGCAGCGCGGCCCGGCCCGGCGACTACGTGGCGATTCTGGCCTACCTGCCGCCGCGCCCCGCCGTCGCCAGGGCGCTCGAAGGGGTGCGCGCGGCCTGGGGGGAGGCGCTGGGCTGTGTGGCGACCAGCGCCTTCGGCCCGCGCTACCTGCACTCGACGGGCCAGCTGCACAAGGGCGGTCCCAACACCGGGCTGTTCCTGGTGGTGACCGCGGACGACGCAGAGGACGTGGAGATCCCCGAGATGGGACGCACATTCGGCGACCTAAAACGCGCGCAGGCCGTCGGGGACGTGTGCGCGCTGCTCGCGAAGGGGCGCCGGGTGGCGCATGCCCACCTGTCGGATCCGCAGGAGCTCGGCCGGCTCGCCCTGCCCTAGTTCGCGGGCTCGATCCGCAGGGCGCGACGCGGAGCCGGCAGGCGCTCCTGCGGGTGCACGCTCTCCCAGATCTCGGCGTTCAGCGTCTCTTCGTCGGCGGCGTCGGGGCGCGCCAGGTCCCGGTCGGGCACGCGGGAGCGGAACGCGGTGGGGTTACGCTCATCGAGCCGCCAGCGCGTCGGCAGGGCGGTGTAGGGCGCGAGGACAGCCCGCGTATCGAAGGCGTTCCAGAGTGGCGCCGCCGCGGCGTCATACTGGCTGAGCGGCCCGATGCCCAGCAGCATGCCGATCGTGCGCACCACGGAGCTGGTCGTGTAGAACGTGCTGTCTACCACGCCGCGCCGCGCCCACGGCGACGCGACGACGAGGACCGACCGGTGGGCATCCACGTGGTCGGGGCCGTTCTGCGCGTCGTCTTCGAGCGCGAAGAGCGCGAGGGAGCGCCACGCGGGGGACCGCGACAGCCGCGCCACCACGCGGCCCAGGGCGAGATCGTTGTCGGCTACCATCGCGCGCGGCGTGAGAGTGCCGGCGCGGCGGCCCTCGGTGTGGTCGCGGGGCAGGTAGAGCACCACGAGGTCGGGAAAGCGGCCCTGGCGGTCCCAGCTGTCCACCGAGTCGGCGAACAGGCGCGCGCGCGTGGTGTCTGCCACGGCGAGGTTCCAGCCGGGGTAGTTCGGGGCGGTGATGCCCTTGAGCCCGCTGATCTTCGAGTCGTAGTGGTGTGCGGCGTCCGCCTCAGTGAACTCGCCGAAGTTGACGACCCACAGCCCCTTGCGCCGCGCTGCGTCCCAGAGATAGGCGTCGCGCGGATTCTTCACGTCCTCGCCGTCTTCGAGATCGTCGTTGCGGCGGCCGCCGTACATCGCCGGCCACGTCTTCTCGTTGTAGTCGCCCGCGAACGCGCGGGTGGACCACTGGTGCCCGTCGGCGCTGACCTCGCCGTCCACGTAGAAGTTGTCGAACAGCACGCCGTGCCGCGCCAGGGCGTGGGCGTTGGGCGTGACGCTGTCGTTGAAGATCGCGAGCGCCGCATCGCCGTTCCCGGCCGCGACGTCGCCGAACACCTGATCGTAGGTGCGGTTCTCACGGATGACGTAGACGACATGGCGGACGGGCGGTCGGGCGGTCAGGCGGACGGCGGGACGCACGCGGGGATTCGAGTACGGGCTTAAGGCATACACCTGCCTCGTGTACCTGGCCAGACCAGCCGAGTCGGGCACCGGGATGATCGACACCGACCCGGTGATCACGTTGCCGATGTACTTGCCGTCGGCGTTCGCGGCGGAGCCCTGGCCTTTGCCGTTGGCGACGTAGAGCGTGCGCCCGTCGGGCGCCACGGCCACGGCGGTGGGATACCAGCCGGCGGGAATCAGCCCCACGACGCGCATCGCCGCCGCGGAGAGCCGGACCACGGCCACGGCGTTGTTGCCGGCCATCGCCACGTACAGCGTGCGGCCGTCGGGCGCGAGGGCGAGCGCATTGGGATCGCTGCCGACCGGCGCGCGGGGGCCGAGGGCGACGGTGAGCTGCTCGCGCACGCGACCGGTCCGGAGGTCGAGGCGCGCCACGCCGTTGGCGCCGGCGAGGGCGGCGAACAGCTCGCCGCCGCGCAGCGCGAGCGCTGACGGGTGGGGGCCGACAAAGACGGCGGTCGGGCGGTCCGGCGGTCCGGCGGTCAGGTTGATCACCGACACCGTCGAGTCGGCCCAGTTGCTCACATACAGGCGATTCGAGTCCGCGACGACCGTGTATGGCCGGTGCCCGACGGCAAACGCGCCGCGGCGCACGAGCGTCGCGGCGTCGATGAGATAGACGGAGTCGTTCATGTTGCCGACCGCGGCGACGAGCCCGCGACCGGGCACGACCGCGAGCCCGCCCACGACCAGGCGCGTCATCGAGTCGGCGAGCACGATCGA
>WNGG01028607.1_pt1 | contig 13891 bp, 10 predicted proteins | sample 5400661 | NCBI WGS metagenome assembly WNGG01 (sample SAMN13153372, study PRJNA577476) | soil metagenome | isolation source: 100 cm soil or saprolite under Garry oak tree replicate 1 | place: USA:California | collected 2016-06-15
TGGAGATCCGGCGCGCTCCTGGAAAACTCCGCAACCTCGAAGAAGCCATCGCCAAGTCGCCCATCGAAGGCACCTACGGCATCGGCCACACGCGCTGGGCCACCCACGGCCGCCCCACTGAGGAAAACGCCCACCCGCACCGCGACTGCACCGGCCAGATCGTGGTCGTTCACAACGGAATCATCGAAAACTATCTCGAACTCAAGGAAAAACTCCAGAAAGCCGGCCATAAGTTCGCGACAGAGACGGATACGGAAATTGTGGCGCACCTTGTCGAACAGAATTCGCAACCTGGCGTTCCGCTCGAGGAAGCCGTCCGTCGATCACTGAAAGAGTTGCGTGGTATCTACGCGCTGGTTTTCCTCTCTGCGAAGGATCCTCAGAAAATTATCGCCGCGCGCCAGGGTCCCCCCTCCGTCGTCGGCCTCGGCAAAGGAGAGCACTTTGTCGCCAGCGACATTCCTGCTCTGCTCCAGCATACCCGCGAGATTTTTTTCCTCGCGGATGGCGACATCGCCGTGCTCACCGCGCAAGGCGTGCGCGTCATGGATCATGAGGGCCGTCCCGTCCAACGCCCTTCCCAACATGTCTCCTGGGACCCCATCATGGTGGAAAAGGGCGGTTACAAGCATTTCATGCAGAAAGAAATTTTCGAGCAGCCCCGGGCCGTGCGCGATACCCTCCTCGGCCGAATTTCCCAGGACACCGGGAAGGTTTTTCTGGATGAAATGGAGATCACCGAAAAGCAGTTCCGCGAATTTCAACAGGTGCGCATCGTCGCTTGTGGCACGAGCTGGCATGCCGCGCTGGCTGCAAAATTTATGTTGGAACGCCTCGCCCGCCTTCCGGTCGAGGTCGATTACGGAAGTGAATTCCGCTATCGCGACCCCATCATCGATTCAAGGACCTTGACCATCTGCGTCAGCCAGTCTGGCGAAACCGCGGACACACTGGCCGCTCAGCGCGAAGCAAAACTCAAGGGCTCACCGACTTTGGCGATTTGCAACGTCATTGGTTCAATGATCACTCGCGAAGCCAGCGGCACGATTCCCACGCACGCCGGCCCGGAAATCGGCGTGGCTTCCACCAAGGCGTTCACTTCGCAATTGACCGCCCTGCTTTTGCTCGCATCCTATCTCGGACAGGTTCGCGGCAAAATGAACCAAGACGCCGCCAGAAAATTGATGCAGGAGTTCACGCGCATACCCCACAAAATCGAAATGGTCTTGCAGGCCGACGAATCCGGCTTCTACGAAAATCTGGCCCGGCAACTCTTCCGCTATTCCGATTTCCTTTATCTTGGCAGGGGTATCCATTATCCTATCGCGCTCGAAGGCGCTCTCAAGCTCAAGGAAATTTCCTACATTCACGCCGAAGGTTACCCTGCCGGCGAAATGAAGCACGGCCCCAACGCGTTGATCGACGAAAATTTGCCCGTCGTTGTGCTGGCCACTCGCGATGAATCCGATCCCCAAGCCATGACTCGCTATGAAAAGAGCGTGTCCAACATCAAGGAAGTCAAAGCGCGTGATGGCATCGTGATCTCGGTCGTAACCACAAACGATCGCCTCGCTCGCGAGGCCTCCGACCATATCATCGAGCTTCCCCCGGCGCCGGAGCTCCTCGCGCCGCTTCTGGAAATCATTCCTCTACAATTGCTCGCGTATCACATTGCCGTGCGCCGCGGCTGCGACGTCGATCAACCGCGCAATCTCGCCAAATCCGTCACTGTCGAGTAGTTCCAATCGATTTCGGATAAAATAAATGTATGCTTGGGCATTTTCGAGCGGGCCTCGCCTCTCTGTCGCTCCTCATATTCGTAGCGGGATGCCTGGCTTCGCCGCAAACTCCGGACAACGCCACTGCGCCGCTTCGCGAGGTCCATGCCGATGGCGAAAAGCTCCTCTCCGAAGCCCAGGTCGCAGCGCTCACTGGACTCGCCGTTGGTTCTCAGGTCGGCCGCGCGGATCTGCAGGCCGCCGCCGACAAGCTCGTGCAGAGCGGCCTCTTCGCCAAGGTCAGCTATAACTTCCAGACTCGCTCCGGCGTCATCGTTACCTACCACGTCGAAGAATCGTCCCGCATCCCTGCATACTTCGACAACATTCCGTGGTTCGCAGATTCGGAACTTGCCGACGCCATTCACAAAAAACTTCCCTTTTTCGACGGCACTCTGCCCGAGGCGGGCGGTGTTGTTGAGCAAGCCGTCGAAGCCATCAAAGAATTGATCTCTTCGCATAGTTTGCAAGTTTCTCTGGAGCACATGGTCATTGCTAACCCCGCCGGTGAAGGCAATGTCCAGCAATTCCGCATCGAAGGAACCGCACTAAAAATCGAAAAACTCGAGTTCAGCGACACTTCCCTTTTGGCCCCCAAGGCGGTGCAGCAGCATCTCTCCGAAATCCTGGGCAAGCCTTACTCGAGAATGACCATCGATCTCTTCCTCACCGAAGCGATCAGGCCCGTCTTTCTTAAGCAAGGATATTTGCGCGCGAAGCTGGGTCCGCCGGAAATCCGCCTTACCGGCAATCCCCCTCAGAAGTTGCCGCAACAGATCCCCGTGTTCGTTCCCGTCACCCCGGGAGCGGTCTATCACTGGAAGGGAGCGCGTTGGACCGGAAACGTTGCCATATCGGAGTTCACTCTGAACGGCCTTCTTGTCCTGAAACCCGGTGACATTGCAGATGGAATGCAGATCGAAGCGGCCTGGGACCGGGTCCGCGAAGAATTCGGTCACAACGGCTACCTGGATGCAAAGCTCGATCCCACTCCGGCGTATGACGAATCGGCTCACACGGTTTTTTACTCCGTGAGCATTCAAGAAGGGCCCCAGTATCGCTTCGGCAAAATGGTGCTGACCGGGCTGTCGCCCGCCGCGGAACGCAAAGTGCGCACAGCCTGGCCGATGGCTTCTGGCGATCTCTTCGACAAAACGAAATACGAAGAAATACTGACTAAACTGCAATCGCATCAGGAGCAGATCTTCGGCGAGTTACCCCTCCACTACGAAACCGTCGGCCACTGGCTGCAAGCCGACGCCAGCAAACGCACCGTGGACGTCCTTCTGGATTTCAAATGAATTCCCGCGTTAGGGGAAGCTGTGTTGTAGAGCGCACTCTGCATTATACTGACCGCTGACATGAAAAGCCTCGTTCACATTCGCGCAAGAGAGAAGCCCTCCGTGTCTCCGGAAGAAAAAGAAGATCTTCTGATTTCGCGTCTCGCGGAGATTCCGTCGCTCATCGTCGCACTATCCGGAGGCGCCGACTCCGCCTATCTCGCCTGGGCCGCCCATCGCGCTTTAGGCAGCCGCGCTCTGTCCGTCACCGCCCTCTCCCCCAGTTTCTCTTCTCACGACAAACGGGTGCTCGAGGAATTTGTGAACAAGATAGCCGTGCGCCACGAGTTCATCGAAACGCGCGAAATGGAAAATCCTGCTTACCGCGCGAATCAGTCCGACCGTTGCTATTTCTGCAAAGACGAACTGTTTTTCGTGCTGGATCGCCTGGCGCACTCCCGGCGATTCGCCGCCGTTGCGTATGGCGTGAACGCCGATGACACGCTCGATTTCCGCCCCGGCCATCGCGCCGCCACGGAGCACAGAGTTCTGGCGCCATTGCTCGATGCGGACCTCGCCAAATCGGAAATTCGCTTGCTCTCGCAACGTGCCGGTCTGCCCACCTGGGACCGCCCGGCCTCCGCTTGCCTCGCCTCACGCGTGCCCTACGGCACCGAAGTGACTCCGGAACGGCTCGCGCTCGTCGAACGCGGCGAAGCCGCATTGCGTGCGCTCGGTTTCCGCCAATTTCGCGTGCGTATCCACGACAATCTCGCACGCGTTGAAATTTCCCCAGACGAGATGCCCCGGGCGTTCTCCATGGAAATGGCGGCAGCCATCGCGGAGCGCCTCAAATCCGCCGGTTTCGCTTATGTGGCCCTGGATCCCCAGGGTTATCGTCAGGGTTCTCTCAACGAGACTCTGACCCCGTCTGCGCCGCTTCCCAAAAAGGCCGCCTCCGGAACATAATTCCCTGCATTTGCGTAACTAGCAGTAGAACGCCCGAATGCGACCGTTTTGTTGGAGGAAGAATGGCGCGCAACCGCAACCTTGGCACATCACTGGCGCTTATCGCCGCCCTCATTGCCCTTGCTGGCTGCAACACCGGGCCGGCGGTAACCGGCAGCTTCGATCGCAACTACACGGTTACCGGTCCCATTCGCCTGGAGCTGAGCAACGCCGCGGGTGATGTGAACGTCACCGGCAGCGCCGACGGCAAGGTGCATGTGCACGGCGATGTGCGCGCTTCGGGATTCGGTTTTGACCATCCACAGAAGCGCCTCGACGACACGCTTTCGAATCCTCCCGTGGAGCAAAGAGGCGACACCATTCGCATCGGCAAAGACATGACCCGCATGCGCAACATCTCCATTGCTTACATCATTGAAGTGCCGCACGACACCGAAGTCAGCGCCACCGTTGCCTCTGGCGCGCAAACCATTCGCGAGCTTCGTGGCCCAGTAAAAGTGCAAGCCGCTTCCGGCTCGATCCGTGTCGAAAAAATTGACCGCGACGCTCAGCTCACCACCGCCAGTGGTTCAGTCTCCGCCAGTGACATCGGCAGTGACGTCCACGTCTCCAGTGCTTCCGGCAGTGTCACCGTTTCGAATGCCAAGGGCGACGTTCGGGTGCATGCCCTCTCGGGAGTCATTCGCGTCTCTCAGCCCGGAGGCCGCGTCGAGGCGGATACCGCCAGCGGCGAGATTGAAATTCGTGGTGCAGCCAATGACGTGAAGGCGCACGCTGCCTCTGGGCGCGTCTTCGTACAGGGAAATCCAAGCGGCCAAAGCTATTGGGATCTGAAGACCGCATCCGGCGGTGTGCAATTCAGCGTTCCGCCTTCCGCCAATTTTCAGCTCTCCGCCGAAGCGGTCTCCGGTGAAATCCGTGCGGACATTCCCATCGTCATTGAAGAACAAGGAAAACATTCTCTCCGGGCTCACATGGGCAATGGCGGCGGGCGCGTGGAAGTGCACACCGTCTCCGGCGAAATTCGCGTCAGCGGTACGTAACCTACCCACAGTTCAAATCATCCTTCGCCGGAAGGCTTCGGCGGAGTTGCGCTAGTTTCCGAGTAGCCGACCAACCGCGCAGTGACAAGCCGATTCTGGCATCGTAAGTGATACGGCGATATAAGAACAGTTGACAAATCCCTCGGTTCGCCGGTGTCAGAGAATCACAGCACTGTTTGGTGGCTTTTAGATGGGTGCCGGGTCAGCTAAAGAACATCGACGACGATAAGCGTAATGTCATCCTGCTGGTTCACTGCAGCAGGTCGCCACCTCTGGAGTTCGGAGAGCATTTGACGCGACAGCTCGGAGGCGGACTGCAATCGATTATTGCGTACAACCCGTTCCAGTTGTTGGTCGCCAAACGCCTCCCCCGCGGCGTTCTCAGTTTCGGTCACGCCGTCGGTGTAGAGCAGGAGGCGATCGGATGGTTCAAGCAGCACGCTGCACACCGGGTACTCAGAGTCAGGTTCGACTCCGAACAGCAGCCCGTTACTTTCGATACGCTGCATTTCGCCCCTCTTATTCCGCCAGCACAGTAGCGGCGGATGTCCAGCAGCCGAGTAGAGCGCGTTGCGGTTCTCTGTGTCGATCCAAACATAAGCCGCCGAGGCAAACTGGCCGTGCGCCTCACTCGACAGGATGCGATTCAAGAGGCAAACTGGCCGTGCGCCTCACTCGACAGGATGCGATTCAAGCCGCCAAGCACCTGCGCGGGATTATTGGTATGGACGGCGACGGACTGCATGGCCACTTTGATCATTGAAGAAATGAGCGCGGCCGGGATGCCATGTCCAGAGACGTCTGCCACAAGGATGCCCAGATGGTTGTTGTCTGACCGGACGAATTGGTAGAAATCGCCCGCGACGGCGGTCATGGGATGGTAAGTAGCAGCGATACGGAGGTTCTCAAGCTCGGGAACTCTCGCCGGAAGAATTGAAGACTGTATCTGCCGAGCCGTCTCCAGTTCCGTCTCGATGGAAAGCAGACGGCGCTCGTTCGCAAACAGTATCTCAAGAGCCACGTACCCAAGCGCAAACAAGAGCGCGGCAAAGCCCACCGAGTCAACCAGAGGCAGGACACGGTAGTGCAACACGCTCGACAAGTTGGTGTACAAGACCTCTGAGGCAAAAATTAGCGTAGCGGCGGTGAGAATGCGGTGATCGGGTATAACGAGGAACTTGGAAAACTTTGGAAACAGCACGACAGTTAATAGGACGAGCATGGCAAAAACTGCGAGCAGCTTGTTGTAGAAGATCCATTTGTCGTTTGGGCCACCGAGCACGAACGTGCCGAAACCGATTAGAGCAATCGCCAACCCCGCGGAGATTTCCAGCTGGATCAAGAGCCTGAGTCTGCCGAGGCTCAGCTCTCGCCAGGCGAACAAGGCAGAAACCAGGAGCAGGTACATGACCGCCGTACTCACGTAGGGCATGCCAGTTTTGAGGGCGTGGGGCAGAACCGTCAAAACGGCGGGCGTCTGGTCCAGTGTTTGGAGGCCGTACATCCCGCTAAAGATTCCCCACCATACGAGAATGCGAACGCCCCTGCTCCACCGGATGGCTGCGATCGCACAGGCGGTCGCTCCGATGGATAGGAAGACCGTTCCCAGGATGATATCTATTACTTCGCCGCGGAGCGTTTCCAGCGCTGCATCTGCCGTGTTCATGCCATTCATCTAAAGGCTCCGTTTCGGTTCTCTGGTCTTGTCCTGTCTGGGATGAAGTCGGCCATGGACAAGGAGTGCGGCAACGACCGTATCACCCCGCGACACGATCTTATTCTTTGAACAGTCCCTCGGCGCAGAATTGTAACTTGCGCGAACAGGCGATAGCACCCACGACAGAGGGGGTGGTCCGGATTGTGGTCGTGTCACGGGCCACTCGGAAACTGGCACCAACCCCGGCGAGAACACCTAGCGACAATTCTTCACCATGCCTTTAGAATCCTCGCGTATGGCATTCCGGGTACATTGCATTTGCGCGGTTTGTTCACTCTTTCTGTGCGCACTGGCATCTCCGGCCGCCCCGCAGTCGGATGCACAAACTCCGAATAGTCAGGCTCCTCCCACGCAAACTCAGACAACGGGATCTCACAAGTCTGCTCAGCCGGCCAAGCAACCGTCACCCCAAGAAGAACTGCAACTCGCTCTGAGCGACGCCGGAAGCGACCGTGCCTCTCTGGTTCGCAATCTCGAGAGCTTTTTGAACAAATATCCGGAATACCCCAATCGCACCTCGATTTACCGTGCTCTCGTTGAGGCCAGCATTCAGTTGCACGACAACTCGCGCGCCGCGGACTATGCCGAGCGCATGGTTGCCTTGAACCCCAACGACGTTTCCATTCTGCTGCTCGCCATCGAGCTTCTGGAACGCCGGGAGGACCAAGCCGCTTTCCGCCGCGCCGTCAACTACTCCACGCGCGTTCTGGACGCCGTGAACCACACTTCCTCCTCCGAACGCTCCCCGCGGGTCTCCGTTGAACAATGGGAACTCGAGAAAAAGAACGATCTCGCCAACACCTACTTTCTGCGGGGCGACCTGTACCTGAAATTGAAAGACCTCGCCTCTGCGCGGAAGGATCTTCAGGCCAGCTACGAGACTTTCCCTTCTGCGGGCGCAGCCCAAAGGCTGGGTGAGACTGCGGAGCTTCAAAAGGACTTGAACTTCGCCATTCAAGAGTATGCCCGCGCGTTCGCTCTTGCCGAAGGTAAGAACGGCGACGTGAACCGGCAGGAAATCCGCAGGAAGATTGGCAACGTCTGGCGCCTCGTCCACGGTTCCGAAGATGGATTGGGTGAGTACTTGCTCCACGCTTATGATGAAGTGGCGCGGCTCTCTGGCGCTTCGAAGCCCCGAAGGAACGAAGGCGTTCGCGAACTCTCGGATTTCACGCTGCGCAAAGCTCCTGACGGAACCCCCTACCCCATGAAAGTTGCGGAGGGAAAGGTCCTGGTCGTCAATTTCTGGGCTACCTGGTGCGGCCCTTGCCACGCTCTGGAACCGCTCTTCGCGCGTGTCGCCGCGGAGTTTCAGGGCCTCCCCTCCGTGACCTTCCTCTCCGCAAATTGTGACGAGGATGAAACCCTGGTTGCTCCCTACTTACAGAAAGACAAGCTTCACACCGAAGTTGTGTTTGCCGATGGCCTCGACCGCATCTTTTCCGTCGACTCCTTCCCCACGGTGATCGTGATTGATCGCCAAGGGAAAATCGCCTATCGCTCGGATGGGTTTGACCCTGATACCTTCGAGCGCAACCTCACCGCAGCGGTGCGCCACACCTTGGGCAACCCAAACGCGCTGCGCTGACGTTCGAATCAGGGCGCTAAGTCAGGGTTGTAACCGTCCACCACGTCCACGAAATCAGACACTTCCGCCATGTCTTTCCCCACGAACCGGATGGTGTGCGAATCCACTCGTTGCACCGATCTCAGGTAACTGAGCATCTGAGCCGGCGTATAGTTCTTGAAACTAATCTCCAGTGTGACCGGCGTCTTGATCGTGTATGGCTTGAAATCGTGTAGGCGCGCCAGCGCCGCTTTGACCCCTGCGGCGATTCTTTCGCAGGATGCTTCCGGAGTGAGCGTCTCGGCGGAATGAAAGCTCAGGCTCTTTTTGGTTTCCGCCGTTTCGATGTTTCCGAGCCGCGACTTCAGTTCCTCCACGGCCGCGTCATCTCCCGATGCGAAAATCACCGGCACGCCCAGGGCGCCTGCAAACGCGGCGTTGAACTCCCCTTCCGTTACCGCATTGCCGTTCAGAGACACGCGCGTGAGATGTGCGCTCGAAAACGTATGCGCTCGGACCCCACGCGTGTTCGTTGTGGACGCGTGATAACCGATGAAAAGTGCCGCGTCGAAACTCGCATCGAGGCCCGCCATCATGCTCCCGTGCCGGGGCCAGGAACGGATGATTCGAACGTCCTTGGAAAACTCTTCGATCAGCAGATTCTCCCCGTTTCCATGCGAATCGCTCACCACGATCTCGGTTGCCCCGGACTCCTTGGCACCACGCACGGCAGCCAGCGTTTCATTGGTCATGAAATGCCGGAACCGCTCGTATTCGAATCCTGCCGGACCCAATTGGTCGGCGGTCACCACTCCGGCAATGCCTTCCATATCCGTGGAAATATAAATCTTCAGCTTCTTCGCCGTCGGTGCGGAAGCCTGTGCCTTCGCTGTCGGATTCAGGAGCCAGCATGCGCTGAAGACAAAAGCCAAAACTCGGCAGATGCTACGCGAAATGTTCATGGAGACACCTCTTGAAAATGGCGGATTGGGCGGTTCACGCCGGAGGAGTCTATCAGCTTCGCGCCGCGGACGCGGATGGAAAAGCAAGCGCCACGTCGCGTGCGGCGAGAATCGTGTTGACGTGGATTCGAACGGTGTCTTCTACGCGGTGCGCATAACCACCTGCAAGCGTGGTCGCGACGGGAAGGCCTCGTCGCCGCGCTTCCTCGAACACGCGGCGGTCGCGCTGCTTCAATCCTTCCTTCGTCAATGACAATCCGCCGAGCTGATCTTCGCAGTACCACCATTGCTTTTCTGATCGCCCCATCCGCCTGCAGCTTTCGAATCGCCACGGCCACATCGTGAATGGCGCAAAATCCTTCGCCGTGCCCCGGATGCGCGTGATGAAATCCGCCGCTTAGATTCGAACCGAATCCATCTCGCAACGCTGATTGTGCCGCGAGGATTGTTCCGCCCGCCGCCAGCCAAACTGCCTCGACCAGTTCCGGCGAGTATGGCACTTCCAGCAACATAATTTCACTGGCCGTGAGCGTGCCCGTCTTCAATTTCTGAACCCATTCGAACGTATGCACACGCAAAATATCTTCATCGCTCGCCGGATTTGGCCGCAGAAAATCCTGTTCGCTGGCGAGGCTTTCGCGCAAAAGCATTTCGTGAATGAGCCGGAATTTCTGCGAGGGAAAAACGTGCGGGCCGAGATTCAAGTCATAACGTTCGTGATACACAAGCTTGAATGGAAGAAGCGCTGTCATCAACCAGAGTCAGAGTTGCTTTTCTTTTTTCTGCTTTTTTCTATTTATTCCAACTATTGACTGTTGACTATTCTCAATTCTCGCGCTCGAGAATAAAATCGGGAAGTGTCGCGAGTGCGCGCGCATATTCCGAGTCGCGGTGGCCGTTGAGGCAGTTCTTGGCGCGCTGCGCAAAGTCTTGCGCGAGGCCGCGCGCGCGGTCGAGCGCGCCGGATTCGTGCACCAGCGAAACGATGGTTTCCGGCCGCACGGAATGGAATTCTTTCTCCGCCAGCACGCGCGCGACGAGTTCGCGCGCCTCGCGGTGGCCGTTTTCCATGGCATAAATCAGGGGCAGAGTGACTTTGCCTTCTTTCAAATCGCTCAGAACCGGTTTGCCAAGCTGCTGCGCGGACGCCGTGAAATCCAGGAGATCGTCAACAAGCTGGAACGCCAGCCCCGCGTACCTCCCGTAGTCCGCCAGCGCTTGTTCTTCCCCACCTTCCAGCCCGCCGAGCACCGCGCCGAGCCGCGCACAGCCGCTGAACAGGCATGCCGTTTTGTATGTCGCGAGGCGCAGCGCGTCCTCTTCGCTCACATCGATGCGGCCGATTTTTTCGAGCTGGATCAATTCGCCTTCGACCATTTTTTGCGTCAGATCGATGAGGATATCGAGAATGCGGAAATTGCGTTCTTCCAGCGCCATCTGGAACGACTGCATGTAGAGCCAGTCGCCGGTGAGGACGCTGCGGTGATTGCCCCATCTGGCATTCGCCGAGGGGCGGCCGCGGCGCGTGCCGGCACTGTCAATCACGTCGTCGTGGATGAGTGTGGCGCTGTGCAGAAGCTCGACGACCGCGGCGAGACGGATGGCGCTGCGATCTCTACGGCCGGCATAGCTCGCGGAAAGAAGCAAGAGTGCGGGCCGCAGGCGTTTCCCGCCACCGCCCAGCAGGTACGCGGCGATTTCCGAAACCGCCGGGAAAGCAGTGTCGCTTTGCTGCGCGAGTTCCTCTTCCACCAAAACGAGGTCGTCGCGGACGAGATCGAAAATCTCTTTAGCCGTCAATAAAGCGATGGCGTGTCCCCCAAGTCAGTTCTTTCCCCTGAGATCCAACGCTGAAAGGTTCGCCGGCTGGGCGAGACCAAAAAAGCGCCGGAAATTCTCCGAAGTGGCGGCGGCAACTTCGTCCGGCGACAAGTCTCTCACACTCGCAAGCGTGCGCGCTACTTCGATGACGTAGGCAGGCTCGTTGCGCTTGCCACGATACGGCTGCGGCGCAAGATACGGAGAGTCCGTCTCGATCAGAATCTTTTCCAGCGGCAAAGCCTTCGCAACGTCGCGAAGATCCTGCGCTTTCGGAAAGGTCGAATTCCCCGCAAAGGAAATCAGAAACCCCATTTCGATTCCGCGCTTCGCGTCCTCCAGCGTGCTGGTGAAGCAGTGCAAAATGCCGCCGAGGCCCGTGGCCTTCCAATGCTCTTCGAGCATGTTCAGACAATCGGTCCAGGCGTCGCGGCAATGGATGATGATGGGCAGTCTGGCTTGCTGCGCGAGCGCCATTTGGTCGCAGAAAACTTTTTGCTGCACTTCGCGCGGCGAGTGATCGTAGAAATAATCGAGACCAATCTCGCCCCAGGCGATGACTTTTGGATGCCTCGCCAGAGCGGCAAGCCGATCCAAATGCGACGGCGCGACTTCCTTTGCCTCGTGCGGATGAATCCCCACCGTGGTGTAAATCCAGTCGTGTTGCTCGGCAAAAGGCAGAGCGGCATCGAGCTTCTCCGGACCTGGTCCGGTGCCAATCGCGAGAAGCGTCGTCACGCCCGCGGCGCGCGCACGGTCGAGCATGGCTTCGCGGTCTTCCGCGAATTGCGGAAAATCAATGTGCGCGTGTGAATCGATGAGCTCCATGGCATTTACTGTTCGCCCTTCTTTGTAGGGGCGCAGCATGCTGCGCCCCTACTTCAGGCGCGAACCGATTTCGACGTCCTCGTCGGGGAAACCGGCGAGGACCGGACGCCCTTCCGGGCCGACGGCGGCGGCGATGACCATGCCGTTGGATTCGACGCCACGCAGCTTGCGCGGCGCGAGATTCACGACCACGGCGACTTTGCGGCCGATGAGTTTTTCAGGCTCGTAGTATTGGGCAATGCCGGCGCAGATCTGCCGAATCTCCGTGCCAATGTCCACGGTGAGTTTCAGCAGCTTGTCGGCGCCGACGATGCGCTCGGCGGTCTTGATTTGTCCGACGCGCATTTCGACTTTGGCAAAATCCTCGATGCCAATTTTCTCCGGCGCGGCTTGCGGCACCGCGGCCGCTCCCGCCGGGGTTGCGCTGGCTGTGGGCTTGGCTGCCGGTGCAGGATTCCGTTCTTCATTTGCCATGGCTTCGATCCTTTCTATCGCCTCATTTTTTTCCACGCGTGGGAATAACGTCTGTGCCTTACCCAACTGTTTCCCCGGCGCCAATTGGCCCCAACGAAGCCCGTCCAACTCAACAGCGGCAACAGAACCGGGTAGACCGAGAAGAGTCCAAATTTTTGCGGTGCTGACCGGCAAAACCGGGTGCGCCAGCACGGTCACGATGCGCAGCAGCTCCGCTGTGGTCCACAGAATCGTTGCTTTGCGCGATTGCTCTTGGTCGGAATTGCTGAGTGCCCAGGGTTGCTCGGTGGTGAGGTACTTGTCCGCGGAGGCGATTGCGCTCCAAATGGCTTCAAGGGCGCGGGCGAAGCTCATATTTTCGTAGTTTTCGAGCACCTCGCCAATAGCTGCCTGGGTTTCCTTGGCCAAAGCCTCGTCTTGCGGCTTCCGCTCCATGGGCTTGGGAATCTGGCCGCCACAAATTTTCTCGAGGAGCGCAGCGGTGCGGCTGGCGAGATTGCCAAGACCATTGGCGAGGTCGCTGTTATAGCGCGTGACCAAAGCGTCGTAGCTGAAATTGCCGTCCTGTCCGAAGACAACTTCACGCAGAAGAAAATAACGGAGCGCGTCCATGCCGAGCATGTTGGCGATGGGGCGCGGCACGATAACGTTGCCCTTGGACTTGCTCATCTTGGAGGAGTCCATCAGGAACCAGCCATGCGCCCACACCTGCTTGGGCACGGGAAGCATGGCGGCCATCAGGAACGCCGGCCAGTAGACGGTGTGAAAGCGGATGATGTCCTTGCCAACAAGATGCACATCCGCCGGCCACATGCCCCGCTGTTCGTATTCCGGGCCGCCGACAGCACTGAGATAAGCGGTGAGCGCGTCGAACCAGACATAAAAGACGTGCGGCTCTTCGCCGGGAACGGGAATTCCCCAGCGGATGGTCGTGCGGGTGATGCTGAGATCTTTCAGTCCGCCTTCCACGAAACTGACGATTTCGTTGCGGCGCGTCTCCGGCTGTATGAAGTCGGGATTCTTCTTATAGAAATCGAGCAGCGGCTGCTGGAAAGCGGAAAGCTTGAAAAAATAATTTTCTTCCGTGACCGTTTCCGTGGGCCGGCCGCAATCGGGACAGTTATCACCGCGTTTGGCGTCATTCACAAAAGCGTTGTCGTAGATGCAGTATTGGCCGGTGTAGTGGCCCTTGTAGACGTAGCCGTTCTCACGGCAGAGGCGAAACAGCCATTGCACGGTGCGAACGTGCTGGAGGTCGGTGGTGCGGACAAATTCATCCGCCGTGAGGCCGAGTTCGTCCCACAGCCCGCGCCACGCGGCGGCCATCCTGGCGACAAATTCGGATTCCGGTATACCGGCTTTCTTGGCGGCGCGCTCGACGTTGACGCCGTGCTCGTCGGTGCCGGTGGTCATCACGACCTCGAACCCGCGCATGCGCTTGTAGCGGCGGATGAC
>WNGG01006037.1_pt1 | contig 13888 bp, 14 predicted proteins | sample 5400661 | NCBI WGS metagenome assembly WNGG01 (sample SAMN13153372, study PRJNA577476) | soil metagenome | isolation source: 100 cm soil or saprolite under Garry oak tree replicate 1 | place: USA:California | collected 2016-06-15
CCTGCATCCAGGGTCCCGTCCTGCTCATTCCTCCCCACGACAACCTCAACGACACCCTCCTGCCCCGCCTGCAAGCCGCCGGTGCCAAACTTGACCAGATCCTGACTCTCAACCACGTCCTTGACGCCACCCCTGGCGCCTCCCCCAGCAGCCATCCCTTCTCCCTGTCACACGACCTCAGCCTGTTGGAGAGCATCATCACCGGCATGGGCGTTGTCCTACTCATCCTCGACCCCTTCAGCGCCATTCCTGGCTGGCGTCGTGCCCTTCCCGCCCTCATCCAACTCGCCGCCCGCACCCACTGCGCCATCGTCCTCACCCGCTCCCTCGCGCGCGCCCCCGCCGATCCACTCCAGCCGCATTGTCCCGCCTCCCCCGTCCTCACCGCCGCCCGCAGTCACCTCCTGCTCGCGCCCGACCCAGCCGACGAGCGCCACTGCCTCCTCCTCACTCCCAAGCATCCCCTCTGTGCACCAGTAACCATCCTCTCCTATGCCATCACCACTGAAGAGGGCATTCCCCTCATTCAGTGGCTCCCTGCACCTGATCCCTCCCAACTCCGTCGTCTCTGTACCGGCCCTATTCGCTCCCTCCAACGCCAGGCCATCCTCCGCTTCTTACATGAGCAGCCTACTCCCCGCACCATCAAAGCTCGTCTCCCCCGCTCGTGGTCTCTACACCACTGCCGATCATCCCTGCCTCGCCCATTTCACCAACGACTCCCAATCTCCCTTGCCCACATCACCTGTCCCGGTCCCAACTGTCCCCAATGTCGCAGGCGAATCCTCCACATCGGTCGAGCAGAGCGAGAGTAAGAATCTCAGAGCGCGAATGACCAGACCCCAAGACTGCATGGAGGTCCGTGCCCTCATAGAGGCTCGCTTGATGGCAGCCAGGGGCCATACATTAACAATTCCTGTCTCCCATGTCCCATGTCCCAACAGCAACCTCTCTCATGACTCACCAGCCACCGATATCCCAACCACCTCACCACTTGCAAACCCTGCCATCACTCTTCCACCACAGGCGACTATTCCCACTTCTGAAAAGAATACGAGACCTGCCTCAGATATCGCTGTCGAATCGTGTATGTCAATCGAGCGAAGCGATGGCAAAGATGGAGGGGCTCAATCGTTCGTGCCCTGGGGGATGGAAGGTCTATCCCCAGGAGCCTTTGGAATAACCAAATCAGGGTGAGGTTTCTCGGCATGCCGAAGGGGGGACTCGGTAGAGCTTGTTTGCTGGGGTTTACCGGTGTCCTCCACGGTGTGTCATTGTTTGCTGATGTCCCTCGTCTTTGCTGTCAGAATTGAGAGCGTTGGCGAATTGAAAGTTATTAACCGTTTATTGCTTTTGAGTGCATACAGGAGGCTTCTTGCCTCAAAAACGAAAGGGAAATAACAGTATGGCAGGAAATGAGAAGCCTCATCACCAATTTGTCGTGAGCAATGATGTCGGAGTCGTAATTCGGTGCTGCATTCACTGTGGATTATCGCATCAAATGGAAAGAGATCAACAAGCCGGCTTGAGGGTTTGGACCCTTATCTTGGAAGAAAAGGGAAATGTGACTTTTGCTGAGCCATGCCCCGTGGAAAGTGGTAGTGATGATCTGTTTCCATTTCACCATTTTATCCTGAGCAATCACCACAAACAAACAGGTACCCCAGTAGTAATTCGGTTCTGTGTTCGCTGCGGACTTTCGCATCTATTAAGCGGGGGAACTCCATACACTCTGGGGATGCAGGTTCCATATTCAGCGAACACACATATGCAAGTACCATATTGGCAACATATCAATGAAGATGAGCGAGACATGACAGTTTCCGATCCGTGCCCAGTGGAACATGGGAGTGATGCTCTAAAACGAAGGTATCTACTGGTACCTAAGGACTGACGAATTCGCCAACGCTGTCAGAATTGCTGTCAAAGACATTCTTGTCAGGGACTCAGGCCAGACCACGCTTTTGCCTATCTGGAATGGACCCCTATCCAGTCTCGGAGCCGCACTTGCCCTGAAGACGACGTGATGGCGATATGCCCCTTTACACCTCGATGAGCTTCCCATCTTCCGCGTACTCACAGGGGATTTCCTCCAGCCTCGCGAGCATGTCCTCGCTCATATGGGTCACGATCACTCGTTTCGGCTGTAGTTCGTCCAGGTGAGCCAGCAGGGTGCGCAAATCCAGGTGAAACTTGACCTGCTTCTCGAAAAAGTACGCCTCGGCAATCAAGAGATCCGCACCGCTAGCTGCAGGCAAAAGAGCCTCTGTCCATTGCGTATCTCCCGTATAGGTGATAATTTTCCCCTGGCACTCGATCCGCAAGGCGAAGGATGGATCTCCCGAGGGATGCTCAACCCGGTACGGGGTGACGATCACGTCGCCCAGGGGGTGAGGATGCTCGGGCGCTAGCTCTCGCATCTCCAAGGGAAAGTGTTGCTGGACCTGGGAGGAGCCAGGAAAGAAGATTTCCATCGCCTCTACCACTCTTCTCTGTGTGCCAGGTGGCCCGACAATGAGTAATGGACGATGACGTTTGCTGATCAGTTGGGCATCGAGCACAAAAAAGGGGATGCCACCAAAATGATCGCCATGTAAGTGCGTGAGCAGGATCATATCAATGTCATTGGGCGCCACACCAAAGCGGCGCATGGCGATCAAAGAAGATGCTCCGCAGTCGACCAAAAACATGCTGGTGGTTGTTTTGATACAGATACAAGTTTGGAAGCGTCCCCCACTACCAAAGGCATCTCCGCTGCCTAAAAACCTGATGTGGATCGTCTCCATTGTAGGCACTCCTGAGCAGCTAAGCGTCACGATACCATAGGAGGTCCATTGTACGCTCAGTGCTTCACGTTGTCCAGCATCCGTATTCACTCACGCTCTGCGTACAACTGCCATCGTCTAGCGGCGGCCACAAAACGTTGAGCAGCCAGGGGGAACCCGCTAAACGAAAGGTGCACATAGGTTGCAAGGAGATTACCCTGCGCAAATCCTTCCACCTGCCCACGAGTCGTAAATTCGTAGGCAGCCTCCTCTCGTGCCAGGGGAGCATCCAGGCACGAGTAGTGAAACTCATGCCCGCGCACCACTTCACCCTGGCGTGTCAGCAGCGTATCGCGCAAAGCAGTCGCCTCACGGTACCCGATCACCAATCCGCCACGATCACTGCTCATGATGCTTTGTCTGGCAATAACCCCCACCATTGGAAACTCTTTCCCTGACACAATACGGATGGATTGGCAGAAGTACATCAATCCGCCACATTCTGTATAGCAGGGAATGTCTTGCTGCAGGAGCCGTGCAAGAGCAGAGCGCATGCTTTCGTTTGCAGAGAGGCGATGGGCGTATTCCTCTGGAAACCCCCCACCAATATAGATACCACCGATATGCTCGGGTAACATGGTATCGTGCAGAGGGCTAAAGGGGACCAGCTCCGCCCCAGCCAGCCGCAGTAAGTCCAATGTATCCGGGTAGTAAAAGTTGAACGCTTCATCCTGGGCAATGGCAATATTGACATGTTCCTGCCCCGTTTCCATTGAGGGAGCGAAGCTGTTGCCGTAGGGGCGGGAGTGGTGCGGGGCTGGGAAGGGGCCCTTGTGGCCGCCCGCTTCTAGCCAGGGGAGCTCGATAGGAGGAGCCTCGCGGGCAAGGGCAAGGAGCCTTTCACTGTCACACGTCTGGCCAAACTGCCGTCCAAGCACGGTGAGTTGCTCAGTACTGACAATACGTTCAGCGGCCGGGACCAGGCCCAGATGCCGCTCCGGCACCAGGTTGTCCGGGGAATGATGAAAATATCCCAGCAGAGGTATGCCGGTTTCTGCCTCAATGGCCTCTTGTAACAGGTGAGCGTGGCCCGCCCCCCCAACCCGGTTCGCAATCACTCCCGCGATGCGAACCTGTGGATCGAGCTGCTGAAATCCCAGCACCACTGCGGCTGCACTCCGAGCCATGGCACTTGCATCAATGACCAACACGACCGGGGCCTGAAGTAACTTTGCAACCTCGGCAGTACTTCCCACGTCGCTTGTGCTTCGTTCGCCATCATAGAGCCCCATCATCCCCTCAATTACCGCGATCTCAGTAGAGGCAGCAGCACGACAAAACACGTCCAGCATATGACTGGAGGGCATCATCCAGGTATCCAGGTTATAGCAGGGTCGGGCTGCGGCCAGGGCGAGATGGGACGGGTCGATATAGTCCGGTCCAACTTTGAAGGGTTGCACCTGGATGCCTTGCGCGCGTACATGCGCAATGAATGCCGTTGTTATGGTTGTTTTGCCTACCCCACTGGACATACCAGCGAGAACAATTCTGGGAAGAGTCAACAGCATATCAACCCACCTCTCTCATCAGTGTTGCAGGCCATGATGGTCACTTTTCAATGCATGGAAGCAAGCCAGCAGGGTGACCGCAAGGGATCGCCCCTACCCAACCTACGGGGTATGGTTCATCGTGTCTGGGCAGGGGCGATCCCTTGCGGTCGCCCTGATAGGTCCACACACAATCTTGGTGCGCACCCCTTCGTCATTCCATTATACTGTTGCCGAGCCCCATTGTTTGCGCCTCCTCGTCTCTGCTTAGACGGTCCCTGAGCAGTAATCGGGCAAGGCACCAGAGAACTTCTCGGGATGAATAAGCTGCGCCAGGCAGCGTAATCCCTCGACCAGACGCTGACTGGGATGCTGCATGATGTTGACATTGATACGGTATACCTGGTGCAATTTGAGCGCGTCAATGCTACTCCAGTTGGCACGCTTATACACCAGAGCAGGATTCCCACCGTAGGCAGGATCTTCCGTCAGAATGACAAACTGGGGGTTGGCAGCAATGATCGCTTCGTCTGTGACCTGTGGGTAGCCACCGTTACTCGTATTGTCATGGAAGATGTTGATCCCTTTCGCGTCCTGCAGGAGTTCGTCGCCAAAGGAACCTCCGCCAAAGACAAACGGTTTTCCCGGCGTGCTATCGTCTACTTCGAGCAACACTTTGGGCGCAGTCGTCCCTGCCACGGCTGCCTTGATCTGGTTGATTTGCTGCTGCAGTTGGGCCACGAGCGATACCGCAGTATTCTCGGTGAATGTCAGGCGTCCTACCAACAAGATTTGCTGGAGGACCCCTGAGAAATTAGTGATTGGCAGATCGACGACATCTAAGCCCAGATTTTTGAGCTGCTGGTCGTACTGTTTCGTCTCACCGCCCCAGCTCAGCACCAGGTCAGGCTTCAGTGCCACAATCTGCTCCACATTGTACTTGCCATTGACATCCGAAATCTTTGGCAGCGATGCCAGCTCAGGTGGATAGCTCGTGTAGTAGTCAACAGCGACCACCCGACCCTGGAGATGCAATGCCCCCAGGATTTCACTTGTGCTTGGAAGCAGTGAGACGATATGCCGCGGAGCAGTGGTCGGAAAGGCAATCGGAGTTCCGTAAAAATCGAGCGCTACAGTGGGAGTGGGAGTCGCCTTTGCTCCAGCCGTCGGTGATGAGCTTTGCCCGCACGCTGTAAGCAGTACGAAGCAAGACAGAAGGAGCACAAGAGCGAGACGAAAAGAGATGACATGGGAGCGCATATGGTTGTAACCTCCAAGTTCGTTGCAACGCCCGCTGTCACCTCGCGGAAAATGGAGGTCAACCAAGAACATGCATAGACACAAGCTGTGAAGCGTTCCTTCACCCGGGTCGTCGATGTCTCGGCAGCTCGCTCCTCTTACGCGAAGGATCGTGAGCATGCCTCACCGGGCAGGTCTCCTGGCTCCTGGCTCCAACGCCCCTCATCCTGCCTTCCCATTCAATACGTTCCTTGCATGCGCCTGAGCCGAAGGCTAGCCGCGACCGAGCGGCGTTGGCGCATGGCTTCCAAGAATCGCTTCAGAACAGTGGCTGGCTCTCTTCATCACGAGAGGATAAGTTGCTCACCAGTTACAGTAGCGCGTGAGACTGCGCCGGATTTACACCGGCTTCCCTATTCTGCCTCTTCCTGAGGCCACCCGATGAGAACAATAATAGTTTTCCTGTGAACAGTATACTCAGGACGGTTTGCTGATGTCAACTAACAATTACAACGAGGGTGCAGTTCATTTTTTTTGCTTGGAGAGTCCCCGCCGCAGGGCGACCGGTAGAGCACCCTCTCTGGGGGAGAGGTAATAGATTTATCGAGCACGTGGTCGCCCCTACCCAACTACGGTGGGGGTGTCCTTCGTACCTGGGTAGGGGCGACCCTTGCGGTCGCCCTATGCAAAAAAGTTCAACTGGGCTATCCAATGTCATGTGGCACTAGAGCGTAGATGGTCCCACCCCGTAGGGTGTAATGGAGAGGGCTTTCCCTGGCGGAAAAGGGTCATAGCTGATCCCTCACAAATGGTGCCGATAGCAGTCGCATTGACGCCAGTTGCGACAAACAGCTCATGAGCGAGAACATCAGCACGATCCGCAGGTACTGTGAAGACTAACTCGTAGTCTTCTCCTCCAAACAGCGCCAGGTCTTGCGGCTCCCGCCCTGCGAGAGTCGCGAGTGTAACTACCTCTGGCTGGATTGGGAGTGACTCGGCTTCAATCTGCACGCCGACACCGCTCGCTTCGCAGATGTGAGCTGTATCCGCAGCAAGCCCATCGCTCACATCAATGCCCGTAGTAACACCATGCTGAGCGAGCCATTGGCCTGCTGCAACTCGTGGGGTGGGTGTGCGTTGTGCAGCTAGCACTCCAACCAGATTCTCTGAAGGTATCTTTGCGGCGAGTTGCTCATCCTCTAATACAAGCAATCCAGCAGCAGCCGATCCCAGGCTCCCCGTCACCATAACGACCTCTCCCGGTTGAGCGCTATCACGCCGCAGCAGCCTATTCCGCATGCCTGTTCCCAGGAGCGTAATATCAATGATCAGCCGCTCTGCATTCCGCGCAATGTTCCCACCAACAAGCGCCACGTCAAATTGAGCAGCCTCTTCTCGTAACCCCTCGTAGATGCCATCAAGGACAGCTACCTCTAGCGTAGGCGGCATCAACAGGGAAATCAGGGCGAAACGTGGCCTGCCTCCCATTGCCGCAATATCGCTCAGATTGACCGCCAGCGCTCGCCGTCCTACATCGTGTGGATTGGTGTGGCGCAGCCGAAAGTGGGTATCTTCAACTTGCGCGTCACATGTCGCCACTACTAGCTCGTCGCCGCCTATGTCGAGAACGGCCGCGTCGTCACCAACCCCTACGATGACATCAGCAGATTGAGGGAGGCCAGCCGTGAGACGTGCGATCAGCCCAAACTCGCCAAGCTCTGTAATATTAGTCATGTCATGCTCCTTTTCCTTGCATCCCGCCTGAGCGCTTGATCATCCCCCGGATGCGCGGCTCCGCAGAAGTCCCCCAGACTTCTTTGCTAGCCGCTTCCGCTCCGACCGGCTGACGCGAAGCGTAGCACGAAGTGCGTTGCCGGTCGGAATACGGAGCGGTGAGACCGAGCGGCGTTGGCGGGATGGATTGGGGCCGACCTCCTCACCTGCGAGCCGTATCCACAGCTAGACGCAATTGGCGCGAGGCAGCAGTAATATCCTCAGCAGAGACAACAGCAGTAATGACTGCTACACCACACGCGCCAGCTCGCACAATCTCCGTCGCATTCTCAGCAGTGATGCCCCCGATAGCAACGAGTGGCGTAGCGTAGCGCCCCGCTAGCTCGGTCAGTAGATCTACACCTGTAGCTGGTCCCGCATCAGCCTTGCCGAGTGAAGGGAAGATGGGACCAACACCCAGGTAGTCAGCGCCACCTGCAACGGCCTCCTCAGCTTCTTCCATAGTGGCCGCCGAAACACCCAGGATGCGACGTGGTCCCAGCAGTCGCCTCGCGAACCCGGCAGGCATATCATCCTGGCCAACATGAGCGCCGTCGGCCTCTACTGCCAGTGCCACGTCTACACGGTCGTTCACGATCAGTAGGGCACCTCGCTCTCTGGTCAACGCACGTAACGCCAGTCCTTCCTCGATGAGCACGCGTGTGCTGGCTGTCTTGTCACGTAACTGGATGACTGTCGCTCCGCCATCAAGGGCCGCTGCGGCCACACTGAGCATGTCGCGTCCACGCGACCATTCACGATCAGTTAAAACATGTAGCACCAGGCGTGATGCAAGTTCCCCGGGATGCGAGGTCTCAAACATCGTAGACATCACGCAATGCTCACTTTCTGGCTGCGAACAATGGTTTCCTCATCCAACGCCGCAACAGCGTCTAGCAGGTGAGAGCGGAAGGTGCCAGGCCCACCTGCCTTTGGGGCGGCTATCTCACCTGCCAGTCCCATCGCTACCAGGCCAGCAGTGGTCGCAAGCCAGGCATCCGGCTCGACAGCCAGGAACGCTGCCACCAGGGTCGTAGCCATACAGCCGCTGCCAGTGATAGTGGCTAGCAGCGGATGCCCATTCTCTACACGGGCCAAACGTTCACCATCGACGATAACATCGCGTGCACCAGTGATGGCTACGGTGCAATCAAACTCATGTGCTGCACGGCTAGCTACAACCTCGCGATCTTCGGAAAGCGAGATAGAATCAACCCCCCGGGTCTCTGCAGCTACTCCTACCAGTGTGCCAACTTCAGATGCATTCCCACGGATAGCAGAGATGTGTAGTTCACGCAGCAGACGCAGGGCACTTTCGGTGCGCAGGCTGGTTGCCCCTGCACCCACCGGGTCTAGTACAATAGGTATGCCAAGCTCGTTAGCTCGCTTCCCCGCACGCACCATCGCCTCAATCTGCTCAGGCGTCAGCGTTCCAATGTTGAGGAGCAGTACCCTGGCCAATTTGACCATTTCCTCAACCTCCTCGAGCGCATGTGCCATCACTGGTGCAGCCCCAATGGCAAGGGTAATATTCGCAGTATCGTTCATTACAACCATATTCGTTATGTGGTGGACCAGAGGCCGTTGCTCGCGAATGCGACCAAGCAATGGTGCCAACGATGATAAAGCCTGGCTCTTGTCGTTATTGCTCATGTTAATCTCTCCTTCTTCATGGTGGCTGTCTGTCTTGCCAGAAGTTGAACAGCCCTGATCGTGCAGGCGTAGTCCTTGCATCCCGCCTGAGTGCGTACACTATGCCTTGCAGCTTGCTTGACTGCGAACAGTATGCCTTGCATCGCGTCTGAGCCGAAGGCTAGCTGCGACAGCAGCGTTGACGCGGTGGCTTGGTTCAGACGCGCTAGCGTCGTTGGCAAGCTGGCTTGGTTCAGCCGCGACCGAGCGGCGTTGGCGGGATGGATTGGGGCCGTATGGTCAAAGCTCACATTATGTCTGTTGCCATTGCCAAAAATGTCCGACGGGGCCGTGCCCACTCCCCAAGCCGGGAGCATGTTGGATGGCTTGAGTAATATAGCTCTTGGCACCGGTGATGGCGGCATCCACGGGCAAACCACGTGCCATGAAAGCCGCTATAGCAGCAGAGAAGGTGCAGCCGGTGCCATGTGTATGGCGTGTCGAAATACGCTCCGCACGCAGTTCAGCAAAGCGTTTCCCATCGAAGTACACATCTACAGGATCAGCAGCGCGATGGCCTCCCTTCACCACGACATGGCGGGGACCCAAGGCACGAATGGCTTGGGCCGCTGCACGCATATCATCCAGCGTCTCAATCCGTTGTCCGGTCAATACTTCGGCCTCGAACAGATTGGGCGTGACCACCTCAGCCAGCGGCAAGAGTACAGTAGAGAGCGTAGTGATCGCTTCAGGCTGAAGCAACGGGTCTCCACCTTTGGCTACCATCACCGGGTCCACCACCAGGCGCAAGTCCCATCGAGAGACACACCTGGCAACCACTTCGATGATGGCCGAACTGGAGAGCATTCCTGTCTTGGCAGCATCAGCCCCGATATCTTCAAGTACAGCATCAATCTGTGCCTCGACCAGCTCTGGTGGGAGGTCCTGGGCAGCAAGCACTCCCTGAGTATTCTGTGCTGTGATGGCGGTCAGCGCTGAGAGTCCATAGACTCCCAGAGCTGCGAAGGTTTTCAGATCGGCTTGAATGCCAGCGCCAGCTCCTGAGTCAGAGCCCGCAATCGTCAATGCCCGGGCGATGCTGGTTTGGTCTTGCGACATATTTCCACTCGTACTCATCATGACGGCCACTCCTCCAGGCGCCAGGCCATTTCCCAGAAGAGCCATTCATAGCGCGTACTGATCAGGAAAATCTCCTGCAGGTGTGCTTCTTCCTCAGGACTGAGGGAGGCAGCGCGTGCATCGAGCCGCTCACGTATCCAAATGCCTACCGCATCGAAGTCCGGCGAAGCATAGGTAGCCAGCCAATCTACGTAGGGATGGTCGGATGCAGGAGGCGTATTCCCAACGAGATGACGACCGACCTCGGCGTAGATCCAGGCGCAAGGGAGGATAGCAGTGAGAAGCTCGGGAAGGGTTCCGGTGGTGGCGATGGAGAGCAGGTGCCGGGTGTAGGCATAGTTTGTCGGAGCCATATGGGTTGTAGCCATCTCGCCAGGCGTAAGCCCAAAGCGCTCGCCATAACGACGATGCAGTTCAGCTTCGACCAGGAGGGTGTTCAACACATACTTGCCAAGCTGTTCCATCTCATCATGATCAGTGGTCTTAGTGACAGCATAAGCGAAGGTTTTGGTGAGCTCGTCAAGGAAAAGCGCATCCTGGCGAATGTAGAACTCGAAGTTGGCACGCGGCAGAGAGCCATTGCCCAGTGCCTCTACAAAAGGATGTTCTCGTTGCCGCTGCCAGAGCGGCAACACACGGTCACGCAGGCGTTCACTCAGTTTGCGCCGCGCGATCTCTGCTTCGGTCAGAGTGGTTTCGGGTGGCATATTCGTTCTCCGGTATGCATAAGCAGGGAGAGTTCGGATATTTAGGAGCGGGTGAAGTCGCATGGATAACGCATCGAGAGATGGTATATGTCAGCAGTAATCGATGCTTTCCCTTCGCTGGTATTATCCAGATCAGGTTGAGGGTCCGCCACACACTCCGGTGGTGCTCTCAGCCCGGCTGCCCCGAGCTCCCCTAGCAGACGATATGTAGTTGTATAAAATATTGTAGTACATAAGATCATTCCTATGCAACAAGTGGAAAGGAAAGAGGTAGGACAATCGCACCTAAACAGCAGACAATTACAACGAGGCCTCTTCATGCAAACGTTTGAGATCGACCGCCATTCCTGCCACCATCAAGTACACCCGATCCGCTGCCTGTGCGAGCCGCTGGTTGACATATCCAAGCGTGTCTCGATAGAGCCGACCAAGAGGATAGGCTGGAACAACACCAAGACCAACCTCGTTGGTGACCACGATGAGTGTCTTGTTTGGGCCCAGCGACTTCACCACAGCGAGCAGGGCCTCACACTCTTTCAAGGCCCTTTCATCAAAAAGCCTGCCCGTTGTGTGAAACTCCGCCTCCTCGCCATCCTTTTCATACTCCCCAGACTCTTGCAACAACACATTCCCTAACCAGAGCGTCACGCAGTCTAACAGCACCACATCTGCTAGCTCAGCCGCCTGGCGTACTGCTCCGGCCAGGTCAAGCGGTTCCTCAATGGTATGCCACCCTTTGGGGCGAGTTGCACGATGACGAGCAATGCGTTCGCGCATCTCATCGTCGCCTGCCGTAGCTGTCGCTATGAAAGCGACAGACTGCCCGCTGCTGGCGGCCAATCGTTCCGCAAAAGCGCTCTTTCCGCTACGAGCCCCTCCCAGGATCACTATCAGCCGTGGGGTAACCATTTGCTCTGAAGACGCTCTGGACTGCTCCTGGTTATCGCTCACAAGGGGTAACTCCTTCTCTTCATCTTGTAAATTGCGTACTCAGTACATTCGTAGAAGAGCAGGCCGCAGGCCGCTCGTCTCGCGCTCATGCTCGTACCAGCACCAACACCAGCAGCGCCACTACTTCCACCACTTCTGCAATGGCTCCATAGCTATCACCCGTCAGCCCTCCGATGCTCCTGGTGATCCAGAATCCAAGCACCAATGTCGTCACGGTCACGGTCACCCATACGATGAGACCAATCAACTGCCCTGCGACCAGCACGATTGCTAACGCTACGATGCCTGCCAGCACCACTCCTTCAGTCGTGATCGCCTGGTGAAACGCGGCTCCTAAACCCGCTGGACGTGCACTGGGAAACATACGTAGCGCCAGTACCATCGCCCAGCGGGCAGAAGGCAGTGTCACAAGCAATGCGAAGGGGAGTGAACGCTCTCTTAGGCTGGCGAAAAAAGCGAATTTGAGCAATAACACGCATGCCCCACCGAGCACCCCGAAACTGCCCACCCGACTATCCCGCATAATCTCCAATTTGCGTTCACGCGTGCTGCCGCCGAAGAGTCCATCACAGGAATCCATCAACCCATCGAGATGGAGTCCCCCCGTGAGCATGACCAGCCCTACAACGAGCAGCGCCGCTAGAGCTAGTTGCGGGACGAGCGGCGTGAGGAGCAGCACAAGCAGCCAGAGCAGGCATGCCAGCAGCAGGCCCACCAGCGGAAAATAGGCACCGCCCACTACAAAGCGAGGCGCCGCCTCATCTTTCTCAAAGAGCTGCGTCCTCCCTGGCACAGGCAGTACAGAGAGGAAACGCACCGCTGCCACCAGTTCCATGTATTGGCTCAGGAACACACTCCTCACGCTCGCAAAAAGATTCTGCTTTCCCCCCGAAGGCTTCAGTGAATGCCGCTTCCGCTCGCCATCCATCTCACATCGTTCCTTCTTCTTGCAAGCTCTCAGGACACCCGCAAGGGTTGTCCCTACCACGGGGGGAGCCGTGGTTGTTTATATTTGCTTCAACCATGAATCGCTTCTTTTCGTACTGAGGTAGTGTATAACAGACCGTTAGCCTTGGCAACAATGGAGGAGCCTGCTATTGCACGACTGGACTCGTAATCCCTTGCCAGTATAGAATGCACCGTAGGATGCGGGCATGTCAATGAAATATGCAGATTGACAAGATACTGCGGCCATAGCGTAGGGGCCGATTTATCGCAGCCCACCGCCGATTGATCGGCTAGTGAGTGTCCGATTATTTTATCAATATCCATATTTTGTCTCACGCGTCGCCTACAGCATACAACAGAAAGAGGACAACAGTATGCAACATATCCTTAACAGAGCGGCAAGCGTCGTACCCCTCGATACTGCTGCGATGGAGCTGGCGAGAACACGCCAGCAACAGTTGACAAAACCGGCAGGCAGCCTCGGCAGGCTCGAAGACTTAGCCGTGCACATTGCAGGTATCACCGGGCAACCCATACCGAGGATACAGCAAAAAGCGGTCATCATCATGGCAGGGGATCACGGTGTCACAAGCGAGGGTGTAAGCGCGTATCCTTCCGCCGTGACCGCACAGATGGTCCACAATTTCCTCCAGGGTGGAGCAGCGATCAACGCCCTCGCTCATTACGTTGATGCAAAGGTCATCGTGGTCGATGTCGGCGTAGCAGCCGATATCTCTCACCCTGACTTGCTCTCGCGGAAAGTGGCCTTCGGCACGGCCAACATGGTGCTAGAACCAGCTATGACCCGCGCGCAAATGCTAGAGGCGATCCAGGTCGGTATGGATGTCTGTGATGCTCAGCTAGACCAGGGAATTGACCTGGTAGCAACCGGAGACATGGGGATCGGCAACACCACGGCTTCGAGCGCCATTACTGCCGCACTGCTGCAAACGCCAGTAGCGCTCGTCACCGGCCATGGAACGGGAATTAGCGATGAGCAGCTCGCTCATAAGGTACAGGTAATCGAAAAAGCGCTCGCACGGCATACCCCCAACCCTCAAGCCCCCCTCGGCGTGCTCATGAAAGTAGGGGGCTTAGAGATTGCAGGACTGGTTGGCGTCATCGTAGTCGCTGCCTCTCGCCGCGTTCCCGTCGTCATCGATGGCTTCATCTCAGGTGCTGCGGC
>WNGG01005685.1_pt1 | contig 13885 bp, 6 predicted proteins | sample 5400661 | NCBI WGS metagenome assembly WNGG01 (sample SAMN13153372, study PRJNA577476) | soil metagenome | isolation source: 100 cm soil or saprolite under Garry oak tree replicate 1 | place: USA:California | collected 2016-06-15
AACCGGCGATCCTCGCCGGACGGGTTGAGGCACAGGGTGAGGATCGAGACCGCGCCGTCCGCGTCCGCGCCGGCGCGCCGTAGCGCGATCACGCGTTCTTCGGGATTGTTCCACGCCTCGATCGATATGACTTCGCCGCGCTCGTCGAACCACGCGATGTCGGGGACGCCCGGCGCCGGCTCCTGCTTGCCGTGCACGAAATGGCTCGACCGCAGCACCGGATATTTGCGGCGCAATGCGATCAATCTCGCGACGAACGCGGTCAGCGCCCGGCCGTCCGGCGATGCCGCCTGGTCCCAGTCGAACCACGAAATCCCGTTGTCCTGGCAATAGGCATTGTCGTTGCCGCGCTGGGTGCGCCCGAACTCGTCGCCTCCCAACAGCATGGACGTCCCGTGTGCGAACATGACGGTCGCCAGCATCGCGCGTTGGAGGCGTGCCCGCGTCTCGCGGATGGCCTTGTCGTCGGTCGGGCCCTCCACGCCCCAGTTAGCCGAATGATTGGCGCCCGGGCCGGCGTTATTGTCCTCGCCGTTCGCCTCGTTGTGCGGCTCGGCATAGCTCACGACGTCGGCGAGGGTAAAACCGTCGTGGCAGGCCGCATAGTTGATCGAGGCCCACGGGCGGCGCCCCTGGCGATCGAATATGTCGCCGGAGCCGGCCAGCCGCGCGGCGAAGTCCGGCCTTTGCCCGGCATCGCCGCGCCAGAACCGCCGCACGCCGTCGCGAAAGCGATCGTTCCACTGGGCGATTCCCGGCGGATGGTTGCCGAGCTGATAGCCGTCCGGACCGAGGTCCCAGGGTTCGGAGATCAGCTTGACGCGGGTCAGGATCGGGTCTTGCCGCAATGCGTCGAAGAACCCGGCTCCCGGATCGAAACCCTGCAGCTCGCGTCCCAGCGTGACGCCGAGATCGAAGCGGAAGCCGTCCACGTGAAAGTTCGTGACCCAGTAGCGCAGGGAGTCCATGACCATCTGCAGGACTCGCGGGTGCGACAGGTTGAGGGTATTGCCGGTGCCGGTGACGTCGACGGGATGGCGCGGGTTGTCGTGGACGAAGCGGTAATAGCTCGCATTGTCGAGTCCGCGAAACGACAGGGTCGGGCCTGCCTCGTTGCCTTCCGCCGTGTGGTTGTAGACGACGTCGAGAATGACTTCGATACCGGCCGCGTGCAGCCGCCGGACCGCAATGCGCATCTCCTCGGGCGAGCCGTTGGACAAATAGCGCGGCTCGATGGCGAAATATCCGATCGGATTGTAGCCCCAGTAGTTGCGCAGCCCCTTCTGCACCAAGCGCCGGTCCTGGACGAAGGCGTGAATCGGCAACAGCTCGATCGCGGTGATCCCGAGCCGGCGCAGATGGTCGATCACATGGTCGTCGGCGAGTGCGGCGAACGTTCCGCGCTCGGGCGGACGAATCTCCTCGCGCAGCATGGTCAGTCCGCGCAGGTGCGCTTCGTAGATCACCGTCTCGGACCACGGAACGTTGGGCGGTCGATCTTCGCGCCAGCTGAAACTGTCGTCGGTCACGACCGCCTTGGGAATCGCCGGCGCGCTGTCGCGACGGTCGAACGACAGATCGGCGCGCGGCGAGTTCACGCGGTAGCCGAACAGGGCATCGGACCATCGCAGCTCGCCGACCATGCGGCGCGCATAGGGGTCGAGCAGGAGCTTGTGCGGGTTGAAGCGGTGGCCGCTCTGCGGCGCGTAGGGCCCGTAGGCACGGTAGCCGTAAATGGTCCCGGGGCGGGCGTTGGGCAGATAGCCGTGCCAGACCTCGTCGGTGCATTCCGCAAATGCCAGCCGGGCGATCTCGCGCCTTCCCGACGGGTCGAACAGGCACAGGTCGACGCGCTCGGCGTGGGCGGAAAAGACCGCGAAGTTGGTGCCGAGGCCGTCCCAGGTGGCGCCGAGCGGGTAGGGCAAGCCCCGGCTGAGCCGCGAAGGTAGCGACGCCATCGCTCAGCCTTCGGGCCGCAGCAACAGGGTCGCAAGGGGCGGCAGCACCAGCTCGAGGGAATGTTGCTCGCCATGCGCCGGGTTCGCCGCCACCGCGATCGTGCCCTCGTTGCCCATGTTCGATCCGCCGTAGAGCGCGGAATCGGTGTTGAGGATCTCGCGCCATCGTCCGGCCCGCGGGACGCCGACGCGATATCCGCGGCGGGGCACCGGCGTCATGTTGCAGATGGCGAGCACCGGCGCCGCGCCGTTCGAGGCAAGGCGGAGGAACGCGAACACGGAATTCGCCCGATCGTCCCCGATCAGCCAGCGAAAGCCGCGCGGATCGCAGTCGAGCGCGTGCAGCGCCGGCTCGGCCGCATAGATGCCGTTGAGATCGCGCACCAGCCGCTGTACGCCGGCATGCATGGGCTGGTCGAGCAGGTTCCAATCGATCTCGCGATCGTGGCTCCACTCGCGGTCCTGCGCCATCTCGCCGCCCATGAAGAGGAGCTTCTTGCCGGGATGCGTCCACATGAATCCGAAATAGGCCCGCAGGTTTGCGAAGCGCTGCCACTGGTCGCCGGGCATCCTGCCGAGCAGCGATCCTTTGCCGTGCACGACCTCGTCGTGCGAGAGCGGCAGAATGAAGCGCTCGGAGAAGCCGTACAGCAGGCCGAAGGTCAGGTCGTCGTGGTGATAGGGCCGGTGGATCGGATCGCGCGCCATGTAGCGCAGCGTGTCGTGCATCCAGCCCATGTTCCATTTGTAGGAAAATCCCAAGCCTCCGTGCGCCGACGGCTGCGTCACGCCGGGCCACGCGGTCGATTCCTCGGCGACCACGATCGCGCCCGGGCATCGCTCGGCGACCACGGCGTTGAGGTGGCGCAGGAATCCGACCGCCTCGAGATTTTCCCGCCCGCCGTAGACGTTGGGAATCCACTCGCCTTCCTGCCGGCTGTAGTCGCGATAGAGCATCGAGGCGACGGCGTCGACGCGCAGGCCGTCGACGTGAAAACGCTCCAGCCAGTAAAGCGCGCTCGCGATCAGGAAACCCTGCACTTCGCGCCGGCCGAAATTGTAGATCAAGGTGTTCCAGTCGCGATGAAACCCCTCGCGCGGATCGAGATGCTCGTAGAGCGCGGTGCCGTCGAAGCGCGCGAGGCCGTGCGGGTCGGTCGGGAAATGCGCCGGCACCCAGTCGAGGATGACGCCGAGGCCGGCGCTGTGAGCGGCGTCGACGAAGCGCGCAAAACCTTCCGGCGGACCGAAGCGCGCGCTCGGAGCGAACAGGCTGAGCGGCTGATAGCCCCACGATCCGCCGAACGGATGCTCGGTGATCGGGAGCAGCTCGACATGGGTGAAGCCGAGATCGGCCACATAGGGAAGCAGGCGCGCGGCGGCGTCGTCCCAGGTGCCCGCGCCCTCGCCGTGGCGGAACCAGGAACCGAGATGCGCTTCATAGATGGACATCGGCGCATCCGGCGCCTGGCGCCGCGCGCGCGCCTCCATCCAGGCCTCGTCATGCCAGCGCAGGCGCAGCGGTGCGGCGATCACCGATGCGGTGGCCGGTGGCGGCTCGGTCCGGCGTGCGACCGGATCGGCCTTCAACGGCGGGCGCGCGCCGCCGGGACCGAGAATGTCGTATTTGTAGCGAAGCCCGGGCGAGAGCCGGGGGATGAACAGCTCCCACACGCCGGCCGGGTAGCGCACGCGCATGGGATGGCGCCGACCGTCCCACGTGTTGAAATCCCCGACCACCGCGACGCGGCGCGCGTTCGGCGCCCATACGGCGAAGCGCACGCCGTGCACGCCGTCGACGGTCGCCGGCACCGCGCCGAATGCTTCCGCCAGCTCGAAATGCCGGCCCTCGTTGAGGAGGTGAAGATCGAGATCGCCGAGCAGGGGGCCGAAAGCGTACGGGTCTTCGGTTTCCTGCACGCCGCTCGGCCAGGCGATGCGCAGGAGATAGGGCTCTTGCCCGCGCACCAGGCCCTCGAACATGCCGGCCGGCTCGCTTGGCTCGAGGCGACCGAGCACCGCGCCGTTCGACCGCGCCGCCGCCTCGACCCTGCCGGCTCCCGGGAGGAAAGCGCGCACCAGGCGGCCTTCGCGCGTGTCGTGCGGACCCAGGACCGCGAACGGGTCGCCGTGCGTCGCGCTTGCCAGCGCGTTGGCGGTTGCCGGATCGAGGCGCCAAGCTGCCGCAAGCTCAACCATGGGCCCCTCCCGGCTTGCGGTCGAGCACGCGCTGGGCGAGGCGCGACAGGCCGGCGAGCGGCACCGGCAGCCAGCTCGGCCGGTTGGCCGCCTCGTAGCCGATCTCGTAGGCCGCCTTCTCGATGAGGAAGAGATCGAGCAACCCCTTGTTCGACGCGCTGCGTCGCATGCGGCAGGTCGTGAGATAGCTCGACACGGAGGCCTTGATGACGCCGACGAGAAACCGCGCGATGAACTCGTCGCGGCGTTGTTCCGGCACGTATTCGGCCGTCCTGCGCTCGATGATCGTCGCCGCCGCATAATCGAACGACCGCAGCAGCCCGGCCACGTCGCGCAACGGGCTGGACTTGGCGCGGCGCTCGCTCATGGGCCGTGCCGGCTCGCCTTCGAAATCGATGATGTAGGCGTCGCCGCTCGCCACCAGCACCTGGCCCAGGTGAAAGTCGCCGTGAATGCGGGTCATCGGCGAGCCTTCGCCCGCGTGCGCCAGCCGCTGCACCATGGCCGCCAGGGCCTTGCGCCGGTGCAGGAGGTCCGCGGCGCGGGCGGCGTCTTCCTCCCGCGCCCAGGTCGTGCGGGTGCCAAGCGCGTCGAATGCGGCCTCGAGCAGCGACTGGGCGCGCTCGGCCCAGCGCGCGGTGTCTTTTTCCCCGGCGCGCTGCGGCGCGAACGCGGGATCAGCCGTCGGTTGGGCGAGCATGCGATGCATCTCCCCGAGGCGCCGGCCGATCGCCGTGCCGAGCGCGATGCAGTCGGCGAGCTGCGGCGCCTGCGCCTCCACGGTCGCGTCCTGCGCGCTCAAATCTTCGAGCGCGCGGGTGAGGCGATCGAGCGTCCACGACCAGGCGTCGCCCTGATTGCGGATGAAGGCCTGCGCGATGGCGAGCAGGAACCGCGTGCCGTCGGGGCCGACCCGCACGACCTCGCCCAGCAGCGCCGGGACGTGGGCAAAACCCTGCTCGGTCAGGTAGCGCCCCATTTCGGCTTCCGGGTGCTCTCCACCGGAGATGCACCGAAACATCTTGAGGACCGCGGCATCGCCGACGATGAGCGAGCTGTTCGACTGTTCGGCGGTGAGCCAATTGACCGGGGCATCCGATGGCAATCGCAGCGTCTCGACGTGCGCTCGCGCCGGCTCGAAACAGATCGCGCCCTGCGCGGTTTCGTGCCGGGCGCCGGCGGCAAGCCCGGCGATCATCTCGTGCGCGAAGCCCGGCACCGCGAAGGCGTCGGTGAGCAGCCCCACGCGCCGTCCGCGCCGCACGCGCGCGAGCGCGAGCTGCTGCGGCAGGGCCGCGCCGGACTCGTCCTCCCAGACGACCGACAGCGGCAGCAGCCAGCGTGACGCGCCGCGCGCCATCTTCGCCTCGATCTCCGCCAGCAAAATTTCATGCTCGCGGGCGGGCAGGGGCACCACGCCTTGAATGCTCACCGACTCGATCGCCTGGTCCTTGGCCGCAAACCAGCGCCGCTTGGCGAGATAGAGCGGCAGCACCTCGCGCTCGATGAGCGCGCGGCCCGATGCGGTCAGTGCCTCCTCGAGGCCGGCGCGCAGCACGATGGTCACGTATTCGGGCATCGGCTCGGGCGCCGGCGTGTGCCAGGCCGGCGACTCGCTCTCGCTGGCGAGGGTGAACCAGTAGAATCCGTACGGCGGCAAGGTGAGCAGATAGGTCAGCTGGCCGATCGGAGGAAACAGCGAGCCGGCGGTGAGTTCGATCGGCACGCGCCCGGCGAACTCGGAGAGATCGAGCTCCACCGCCTGCGGGCTGCGCGCGACGTTGGCGACGCACAGGATCGTCTCGTCGCCGTGCTCGCGCAGGTACGCGAGGATCTTGCGGTTCTTCGGATAGAGGAAGCGGAGCGTGCCGCAGCCGAACACGGCGTGCTTGCAGCGCACCGCCAGCATGCGCCGCGTCCAGTTGAGGACCGAATGCGGGTCGCGGCTCTGCGCCTCGACGTTGATCGCCTCGAACCCGTAGAGCGGGTCCATGATGGCCGGCAGCACGAGCGCGGCCGGGTCCGCGCGCGAGAATCCGCCGTTGCGGTCGGGCGACCATTGCATCGGCGTGCGCACCCCGTGGCGGTCGCCGAGATGGATGTTGTCGCCCATGCCGATCTCGTCGCCGTAATAGATGATCGGCGTGCCGGGCATCGACAGCAGCAGGCTGTTCATCAGCTCGATGCGCCGGCGGTCGCGCTCGAGCAGCGGGGCGAGGCGGCGGCGGATGCCGAGATTGAGGCGCGCGCGCTGATCGGCCGCGTAGGTCTGCCACAGGTAGTCGCGCTCGGAATCGGTCACCATCTCGAGGGTCAGCTCGTCATGATTGCGCAGGAAGATCGCCCATTGGCAGTTGTCCGGGATCGGCGGCGTCTGCCGCATGATGTCAGTGATGGGAAAGCGGTCCTCGCGCGCGATCGCCATGTACATGCGCGGCATCAGCGGAAAGTGGAATGCCATGTGGCATTCGTCGCCGTCGCCGAAGTAATCCTTGGTGTCCTCCGGCCATTGGTTGGCCTCCGCGAGCAGCATGCGGCCGGGGAACGCCGCGTCGATCTCGAAGCGGATGCGTTTGAGGACCGCATGGGTCTCGGGCAGGTTCTCGTTGCTCGTGCCCTCCCGTTCGACGAGATAGGGAACCGCGTCGAGGCGCAGGCCGTCGACGCCGAGCTGCAGCCAGAAGCGCATGACGCCGAGCACCGCGTCGAGCACCCGCGGGTTGTCGTAATTGAGGTCGGGCTGGTGGGCGTAGAAGCGGTGCCAGAAATAGGCGCCGGCCACCGGATCCCAGGTCCAGTTCGAGCGCTCGGAATCGACGAAGATGATGCGCGTGCCGCCGTATTTCTGATCGCTGTCCGACCAGACGTAGAAATCGCGCAGCGAGGACCCCGCCTTCGCCCGCCGCGCCCGCTGGAACCACGGATGCTGGTCCGAGGTGTGGTTGATCACCAGCTCGGTGATGACGCGCATCCCGCGCGCGTGCGCCCCGGCGATGAATTTTTTGACCTCGGCGATGGTGCCGTAGTCCGGATGAACGGCGCGATAGTCGCTGATGTCGTAGCCGTCGTCGCGCTGCGGTGACGGATAGAACGGCAGCAGCCAGACCGTGTTGACCCCGAGATCGGCGATGTAGTCGAGCTTGGAGATGAGGCCGGCAAAATCGCCGATGCCGTCGTTGTTCGAATCGAAGAACGACTTCACATGCAGTTGGTAGATGACGGCGTCCTTGTACCAGAGCGGGCTCTGGGTCGCGGACGCGGTGCGGGCAACGGAGGCTTCCATCGCCGGCCTCACGCGAGAGGCGCGATGCGCCAGATGGCGAACGGCAGGCCGGCCGGATCGAGCCGCACGCGCTGGAGCTTGCCGGTCCACACGAAACGGTGGTCGTGCATCAGGTCTTCGGCCGCCAGCGAGCCGTGATCGGGCAGGCCCCATTCCCACAGCGGGATTTCGAACACGGCCTCCTGGGCGTGGTGCGGATCGAGGCTGACCGCGACCAGGATCATGTCATGACGTTCGGGCAGCGCCTTGCCGTAGACCATGACGTTGTCGTTGAAGGCGTTGTAGAAGCTCAAGCCGCGATGGGTCTGCAATGACGGATTGGCCTTGCGGATGCGGTTGAGCGCGGCGATCTCGGCGACGATGTTGCCGGGAGCGTCGAAGCGGCGGACGCGGATCTCGTATTTCTCCGAATTGAGATATTCCTCCCGGCCCGGCAGCGGCGCGGCCTCGCACAGCTCGAAGCCCGAATACATCCCCCACAGGCCCGACAGCGTCGCCGCCAGCGCCGCGCGGATCAGGAAACCGGCGCGCCCGGACGCCTGCAGGAACGGCGGATTGATGTCGGGCGTGTTGACGAAGAAATGCGGGCGAAAATACTCCCCGACGCCGGTCGTGGCGAGTTCGGTGAGGTAATCCATCAGCTCGCGTTTGCTGTTGCGCCAGGTGAAGTACGTGTAGGACTGCGAGAACCCGACCTTGGCGAGCCGGTACATCATCTTCGGCCGGGTGAACGCTTCCGACAGGAAGATCGCGTCGGGATGGCGCCGCCGCACGTCGGCGATCATCCATTCCCAGAACGGCAGCGGCTTGGTGTGGGGATTGTCGACGCGGAAGATGCGAACGCCTTCTTCGGCCCAGTAGAGGACCACGTCGCGCAGCGCGAGCCACAGGTCGGGAACGGCCGCCGCGGCGTGGAAGTCGACGTTGACGATGTCTTCGTATTTCTTCGGCGGATTTTCCGCGAAACGCAGCGAGCCGTCCGGCCGCCAGCGGAACCAGCCGGGATGCTCCTTGAGCCAGGGATGATCGGGCGAGCATTGGATGGCGAAATCGAGCGCGATCTCGAGGCCCTGGGCGATCGCCGCCTCGCGCAGCCGCCGGAAGTCGTCGAGCGTGCCGAGCGCGGGATGGATCGCATCGTGTCCGCCCTCGATCCCGCCGATGGCGTAGGGGCTGCCGAGGTCCTCCGGTTCGGCCCGCAGGCTGTTGTTGCGCCCCTTGCGGTTGGTCGTGCCGATCGGGTGGATGGGTGGAAAATAGAGGACGTCGAAGCCCATGGCGCGGATCGCGGGCAGGCGGCGGATCACGTCGTCGAAGGTGCCGTGGCGGCGGGGATCGTCGGTAGCCGAGCGCGGAAACATCTCGTACCAACTGGCAAAGCCCGCCTGCGGCCGCTCGACCTCGAGCGGAATGGCCGGGTGGTCTTGCGCACACACGTGGCGCGGATCGCCGGCCGCCATCGCGGCGCGCGCCTCGGCCGCAAGCAGGATGTCGACGCGGTCGCCGGGTCGAGCCCGATCGAACCGATCGAGCAATGCGGCCAGCGCTCCGTCCGAGCGGCCGTCGTGGTGCGCGGCGGTCCGCGCCAGGAGAATCCGTCCTTCATCGGTCTCGAGCGCGACGTCGACGCCGGCGCCCAGTTTGATCTCGATGTCGCGGCACAGCGTCCCGTATTCGTCCAGCCATGCTTCGATGGTGAATGAATGCCGGCCGATGTGCGTGGGCGCGAACGCGGCCTTCCAGCGGTCGTTGCCGAGCGGCTGCATCGGCAGCCGGCGCCACTCCTTCGCGTCGGCGGCCTTCCACAGCAGTTCGGCGCCAAGCACGTCGTGCCCGTCGATAAAGATATCCGCCTCGACCGCGACGGGTTCGCCGACCACGCGCTTGACCGCCCATCGTCCGGCGTCGACGCACGGCGTCACATTGTCGATGACGATGCGGGGAGCGGTCAGTGCCGCCTCCAGGTGTTGACGCTCGTGCTTGCCGCGCAGTCTCACCGGCGGTGTGTGGCGAACCTGGATCAGGCGAACTTCGCCGGGCGCGAGCACCGCCACTGGATTGGCCCCTTCGAGCGGCGAGGGCTCGGCGAAGCCGGCCCCGGCCGCGGGGGGCAGCGGGTCGAGGGGTACGGGCGGCGCGCGTTCGTGCACGAGATCGGGGTTGAGCAGGACCGCGAGCGCGGTGCGCGCCTCCCGCACGTCGTCCGCGTCCGTGCGCAGGAGCGCGGTCGTCGGACTGCCCGGGCTGGTCAAGCTCCGCATCTCGCCGTCGACCCCGAGTGCGGCGATACGCTCGACGAGCGCGTTGGCGGCGCGGATGTCGGCACCGAGATCGACGGTGTGCCTCGCTTCCGCCTCGGCAAAATCCTCGGCGCTCGAGTGACGGCCGTCCATGGCGCGCGCGGTCGCGAATTCGAATCCCATCGGCACCATGAGGCCGCTGCCGGTCGCGGCCGCGCGCCGCAACGCGTGTCGATAGGCGCCGTGCACGTCGCTGTTGGGATCGAGCCGCGCCGCCAGCCGGTTGCCGAACGGCGCCTCCGGACACGCGATCACCGGCGCCACGCGCCGGAGCCGCTCGTTCGCCTCGACGAACCAGCTGGCGCGGCCGTCCCACCAGGCGACCGAGGAGAAGACCGCGTCGAAGCCGACGCCCGCAAGCGCCGCGCCCTGCGACCAGTCGAGTCCCGGCGTCCAGGCCAGGAAGCGGCAGCCGGCCGACCGCCTGCGCACGGCGCCGATGATGCGCCGCCACGCGCCGGCCGGCACCTTGTGCGGGGCCTCGCAGCGGAATCCGGCAACGCCGAGATGCGCCAGCCGAATGAGGCGCTCGCTCCACCACGCGGCCAGGGCATTGGCCGCGGCATCGTCCTCGAAGCGCGCATAGGCGGCGTCGCCGCGCGCACGCATCGAGCGCGGATCGGCCCGCGCTTCGCCCAGGTCGACGGCACGGAACCACGCGCTAGCCGGCTTCCCCATGCAGGCGTCGACGGCGACCCGGTCGAGCACCACGTCGAGGATCAGTTTCAGCCCATGCGCGGCGCAGGTTTGCGCCAGGGTGCCGATGATCCGGTCCGCCGGGCCGTCGGCATGCAGCGCGGGATTGGCCGCCTCGTGGTCGGCGGTGAGAAAAATGTCGCCGGAACGGCCCGGGGCGAACAGCGGGGCGCAGCCGAGATGATCGAAGCCCAGCTCGCGGCATCGTTCGACGTGGCGCGGCCACTCCGACAGCGGCCCCGCCATCAACGGGTGCAGGTAATAGATTTTGGGCGCGGCTAGGCCATTCTTCTTGCGTGCGATGGCTGTCGCCCAATCATGACGCGAGTGCAGCATCGAACTACACGGTGTTCGACAGGGCGGAGACTCGGCGCAATCGAACCCGCCCGACCAAGCGGCGTTCGCCGTCGCCCGGCCGGCGGGAGGTTACCAGCGAAAAACTCTTTTGATCTGAATTGGTTCCCGGCAAATCCGGCGCTTTTGGCGTCCGCGCGGAACCCCGCATCGCGCCGCAGGTTCTTTCCACGCGCAAGCCTTGGCTGAGGGAAACGCCGCATGACCAGTCGCGAACAGCGGATTCGAGAGATCGCCCATCGGCTGTGGGAGCAGGAAGGCCGCCCGCCGGACCAGGAAAGACGGCACTGGGAGATGGCCGAGCGCATGGTCGAGAAGGAGGAGGCCGGCACTGGCGGCGAACCTGCCCGGAAAGCCCGGCCGAGCCGGCCGCCGCGCGCCAAGGGCGCAGCCGCCCCCAAGCGCAGGAAGACCTCACGCGCCTGAACAGGCGGTCGCTGCCCGCGTTGTCGGTTGCCATTCCGGCCTCCCGCGGTTCCTAATGGCGACGGGAAACCACGGGGTCCGGGGGTGGCGCAGGTCCGTCTGGTCGAGGTCGCCAAGAGCTTTGCGGCGGAGCCGGCGGTCGACCGCATCAGCTTCACGGCGGATCCCGGCAGCCTGGTGGTCCTGCTCGGGCCGTCCGGCTGCGGCAAGTCGACGACCTTGCGGCTGATCGCCGGGCTTGAGACGGCGGATTCCGGCACCATCGAGATCGCCGGACACGACGTGACCCATGCGCCGCCGGCGCAGCGCGGCGCCGCCATGGTGTTCCAGTCCTATGCGCTGTTCCCGCATCTGTCGGCGGCGGAAAACATCGTCTTCGGCCTCAAGGTGCGCCGCGTTGCGCGTGCCGAACGCGACGCGCGGCTCAAGCGCGCCGCCGCCGTGCTCGGGCTCGAGCGGCTGCTCGACCGCAAGCCGGCGCAACTCTCCGGCGGCCAGCAGCAGCGTGTCGCGCTCGGCCGCGCCATCGTGGCGCAGACGCCGGTCTGCCTGATGGACGAGCCGCTGTCGAACCTCGACGCCCAGCTGCGCGGCGAGATGCGCCGCGAGATCCGCGCGCTGCAGCGCCGGCTCGGCATCACCATGCTCTACGTCACCCACGACCAAGTCGAGGCCATGACCATGGCCGACCGGGTGATCCTCATGCGCGCCGGGCGTATCGAGCAGAACGGCGCGCCGGCGGAGCTGTACGAACGGCCGGACAGCGTGTTCACCGCCCGCTTCGTCGGTGCCCCGGCGATGAACGTGCTTGCCGCGGCGCGGCTCGCCGGTTGCGCGGAGCTTGCCGCGGCCGCGCCTGCCGGTCGCGACCTCGATGCGCTTATCGTCGGCGTGCGGCCGGAAGCGGTGCGTATCGCGCCGACGGGCTTGCCGGCCGGCGTCATCGCGGCCGAATATCTCGGCGCCGACACGCAGGTCGAGACGCGCGTCGGCGAGGACACCGTGATGGTGCGCGTGCCCGGCCGCTTCGCGACCGCGGCCGGACAGACGATCCATCTGGCCTGGGCGCCGTCGGCGGCGCACTGGTTCGATGCGTCGTCGCAGCGGCGCGTCGGGTAAGCCAACAGCGAAAACGGGGAGGGGAGTGATGCACAGGCGGCAATTCATGCTCGGGACCGCGGCCGTGGCGGGCGCGACGCTGGCGCGGCCGGCGATCGTTCGGGCGGCGACCGATATCTCGTTCTTCTATCCGGTCGCGGTCGGCGGGCCGATCACGAAAATCATCGACGGCTACGCGGCGGATTTCGAGAAGGAGAATCCCGGCGTCAGCGTCAAGCCGATCTACGCCGGCACCTATCAGGAAACCATCGTCAAGGCGCTCACCGCGCACAAGGCCGGCGCGCCGCCGGTCCTCTCCGTGCTGCTCTCCACCGACATGTTCTCGCTGATCGACGAGGAGGCGATCGTCCCGTTCGAGGATCTGGCCAAGGGCGACGCCGAGCAGACATGGATCAAGAGCTTCTTCCCGGCCTTCATGGAGAACAGCCAGACCGGCGGCAAAACCTCAAACGTTCAGACTTGGGGGATTCCGTTCCAGCGCTCGACCATCGTGCTCTACTGGAACAAGGACGCGTTCAAGGAGGCGGGCCTCGATCCGGACAAGGCGCCGGCGACCTGGGCCGAGGAGCTCGCCATCGCCGAGAAGCTCACCCGGCGCGACGGCGCCGGCAACGTGAGCCAGTGGGGCATGCAGATTCCCTCCTCCGGCTTCCCCTATTGGCTGTTCCAGGGGCTCACCACCCAGAACGACGTCGTGCTGATGAACCCGGAGGGCGACCGCACCTTCTTCGACAAGCCGGCGGTGGTCGAGGCGCTGGCGCGCTGGGTCGACCTCGGCCGCAAGCACAAGGTGATGGCGCCGGGCGTGGTCGAGTGGGGCACGACCCCGAAGGATTTCTTCGAGCGCAAGACCGCGATGATGTGGACGACCACCGGCAACCTCACCAACGTGCGCGGCAACGCCAAATTCCCGTTCGGCGTCGCCATGCTGCCGGCCAACAAGCGGCGCGGCTCGCCGACCGGCGGCGGCAATTTCTATGTCTTCAAGAAGGCGAGCCGCGCGCAGCAGGAGGCCGCGGTCAAATTCGCCCACTGGATGACCTCACCCGAGCGCGCCGCCCAGTGGAGCATCGACACCGGCTACGTGGCGGTGCGGCCGGACGCCTGGGAGACGCCGGCGATGAAAAAATACGTCGACGGGTTTCCGGCGGCGGCGGTCGCGCGCGACCAGCTCAGGTTCTCGGTGGCGGAGCTGTCGACCCACGACAACCAGCGGGTCACCAAGGCGCTCAACGACGGCCTGCAGGCGGCGCTCACCGGCTCGAAGAGCGCCGAGCAGGCGATGAAGGACGCCCAGGCCGAGGCCGAGCGCCTGCTCAAGCCGTACCGGTGAGCAAATTGCTCATCCGTCATCCTGAGGTGCCCGACCCCGGACTTGATCCGGGGGAGGGCCTCGAAGGATGGAAGCGGGCGCGCATGTTTCCATCCTTCGCGGCTCGGCGCTGCGCGCCGAGCACCTCAGGATGACGGGAGCGTAATTCATGCGCCGGAGCTTTGAGGCGATCTACGGCTGGCTGCTGCTGCTCCCGGCCATGGCGCTGCTCGCGCTG
>WNGG01005686.1_pt1 | contig 13885 bp, 11 predicted proteins | sample 5400661 | NCBI WGS metagenome assembly WNGG01 (sample SAMN13153372, study PRJNA577476) | soil metagenome | isolation source: 100 cm soil or saprolite under Garry oak tree replicate 1 | place: USA:California | collected 2016-06-15
GGTATGGCTATAGGCGATTTTGATAACGACGGCGCCTGCGACGTGCTAATTGCAGTCAACAACGGCGTGCCACTGTTGTTGAAGAACGTCTCAGCACCTGAAAATCACTGGCTCGGAGTGCGATTGATGGGCCAGAAATCCAATCCCGACGCGATCGGAGCAAAAATCATCTGGCAGTCGGGAGATCTCAAACGTAGCCGGCTCAAGGTCGGCGGCGGCAGCTATCTTTCCTCGCATGATCCTCGGGAAGTGCTGGGCATCGGTGCGAGGACGAAAGTGGATCGCTTGGAGATTCACTGGCCCCAACCCAGCGGACGTGTGGAAACCTTCGCCGATCTTCCCGTCAATCGCTATATCACCATTGTCGAGGGTTTAGGTTTGAAGTGATTACCGCGACAACCGGCGTCTAAAAGGGATATGGCTCGTGGGGCCGCTGGATGCGGATCCGATGGTCGGTAAACTTGAAGTGCGCCCCGGGCAGCTCTACCTTCGGCATATGGCAACCAACGCATCGCTCTTTCGCGACAGGGCATGTTTTGCTCGCCGCTCCTGTGGAGCGCGGATTGGCGACTGCTCCTTTGCTTTGTGTTCCAGGCACAACTCTCGTAGCGTTGAGGGATGGATGGCAAACCGTGCACTTCGCATCATAAGCCGCGACGTCTTTTTGCAAGTCTGAGTGCGGGTCATGACAGGCCGTGCAAGCAAGGCGTGCATCCTTTGGATCGTGGCCGCGGCTGTTGTACAAGCGATAAGGCTGGAAACGAACATTACTGATGCCACCGAGGTCCGGCATCATGGCCACTGTGTCCACGCCCCGGTGCCAGGCTCCGCAAAACTCCTGCGATAGCCTGTCCGGATCCAACGTTTTGGGATTGAAGATGAAGGGGTCTGCTCGAACATCGGAGAGCATCACCACCGCGTGCTTTTGTCCCGGTCCGTGGCAAGCTTCACAGGTCACACCCGGAATCAGTCCGTTAAGATCAAGTTTGGTGTTGGCCACGGCAGCGGTCCCATGACAACTGAAGTAGTTTCGCGCTTCGTCGCCGCTGATATCGCGTCCCATCGCTTCCTCTAAGCTGGGCGGTGGGCTCAGAGCATCACCGATCGTCCAGCCCAAGCCGTCGATGGCAGTGTAATAACTCACGCGGCCTTCGTAGAGCTTTCCGTTGTGGCGCAACACGTAGGTCTCCGCGACGCGTGCATTTCCGAAGGAGTAAGAGACGGGCTCCGAGATGGTTTGCTTTCCATCGGTTACCCGGTAGATCGATATGGCCGTCATTGAAGAGGTCTCCAAACGCCGCGCCGCGCGCCGGAATCACCACACCCAGACCGCTGCCCGTTGCCGGTGGAACTTCTTCGAACTTCGTTCCGTTGAGATTGCGGAACAATTGCGGCCGCTGTGCCCAGGTTGTGCCCCAGTCACGCTGATCCACCGCCGGATAAACGTGGCCATTGGCAAAGAAGATGTCCAACAGGCCATCATTGTCATAGTCGAGGAACCCGGTTCCCCAGCCGAGAAAGGGAATGGTTGGGCCGCCAAGTCCCGCCCGATACGTGACGTCTGAGAAATTTACGTCGCCATCATTTCTGTAGAGCGTCTTATAGTCGTCGGAAAACGTTGTAAGGCAGAAATCGACTTTGCCGTCGCGGTTGTAATCCCCGACGCCGCGATGCCCATGGAGGCCTGCGCCAGTCCTTCATTGGTCAGGGCAAAGCCCGACAAATAGCTCGCGTCTTCAAACGTGCCGTTCCGAAGATTGTGATAGAGAGAGCGAGGCACGGAATCATTGGCCACCACCAAATCCAGCCAGCCATCATCGTCCACATCGACAAACACGGAGGCGAGACCGTAGTACCCTTGCGGGTCGTCGACAGCTGCTTTCTTGCTTACATCCGTGAACGTGCCATCGCCGCTGTTGTGGAACAAATGGTCGCTTTCCCCGGGCAGGCCGCGGGGCCCGCACATGGAGAAATTCACACCGCGGTATTGGCAAGCGCTTAACGGAATCCCCCCCTGGCCTCCCACAGGAGGGTGCTCGGCATCAAATTTCACATAGCCGGGAACGAACAAATCGAGCAGGCCATCGTGGTCGTAGTCGCCCCACGTCGGTCCTGTGGACCAGCCACCCAGTGCGACTCCCGCCTTCTCCGCCACATCCGAAAACGTCCCATCATGATTGTTGTGGAAAAGACGGTTCTTCCCGTAGTTGGCCACGTAGATGTCCGGCCAGCCATCGTTATCGTAATCCTCAACGGCTACACCGAGGCCCCATCGCTCGTTTGCCACGCGCGCTTTTTCCGTCACTTCGGTGAACGTGCCATCGTGATTGTTGTGCAGCAGCATGGCGCGCGGCGCCGGCTCCTTCCCGTTGAGAGAGGCAAACGTGGACTCGTTGAGCAGATAAATGTCCAGCCAGCCGTCGTTATCGTAGTCGAGGAGGGCGACACCGGAGCCGGGCATTTCAAGGATGGTGGCCTTCTCTGGAGTTCCGGAGCGATGGTGGAATTTGTCGAGACCCGCCTGCTTCGTAACGTCGACGAATACAACCGACGCGCCGTCCACAAATCCGCCGGCGGTAATCGGCCGGGACAGGACGTCTTTCACAGCGGCGTGAGGTGCGCCAGTCGCCACACCCGTGGGCTCAGACTTTTGCCGTCTACGGTCATCCGGTTCTTGCGTGGTGGAATTTTGCCAAACCCACACCGATGCCAGGACGGCCGCCAGACCGCAGGAGTGAAGAACGCTCTTTCTCATCGCAAATCGTTTTGTTCCGGCTTGCGCATGGCGTCGGCGCTCGACCCCTTCTCCCGACCAGGCACATCGGCTCGGTTGAGCTCGTCAAGCTTCTTGATTGCCCCTTTCGCTTCTTCTTGGCGGCCCAATTTGGAGTAGGCGCGGCCCAGCAGGAAGTAGCCCTGCTTCATCCGTGGCTCAAGCCGGAGCGCGGCATTTAACTCAGGGATGGCCGCTTCGAGCTGTCCATCTTGAAACAGCGCGTTACCCAGGGCAAACCGGCCAGCGGCTGAATCTGGAGCCAAGTCCACAGCCTTCCTTAGCCACTCGATCGCTTGTGGATACTCCTGTTTGTACGTGTAGCAAGCTCCCAACCCGTATGCGATGTCATAATTTGGCGTGCCGCTCTTCTCCGCATCCAGGTAATAGCTAATGGCCTCGTCGAATTTTGACTGCGATCGCTTCATCTCGGCCAGTTCGGTTGATACTTCCGCGAAATGTGGATTCGCCTTCAGGGCCTTCTGAAATTCGCCCTCGGCCTCCGTTACATCTCCGGCAGCCAGGGCGGCTTCGCCAAGGAGCTGATGTACTCGAGCAGAGTCAGGGGCTAGCGCGAGTAGACGCTGATACTCTCTTTGAGAAAGTTCCCTGGAAACAAGAGACAGGTAATAAAGGGCGTCGATATTGCTACGGTCAAAAGCCAATGCTTTCTGCAACTCCTCAAAAGCCTGCCGAAGCTTTCCTTGGGCAAGCTCTGCCCGGGCGAGTAGGATGCGGACAGGCACGTCCTTCGGGTATTGTCGCAAATGCTTCTCTGCAAGTTGAACTGTAATTCCGTAATCCCCGCGGTAGAACGTTTGCGTACATTCTGCCAGAGCGGAAGATTGTCCATGCGCTGGGCCCAAAACGAAAACCAGCAGGACAATGAGCCAGGGGGGTCGCAGGCTCCATAGAGCGGCGGCAAGTTTGATCATGGAACCATGTGTCTTCATGGATTTTCGAAAGGACGCACTTCCACGATGCGCAGAAAATCTTGCGTTTTTTCCGCTAGCAGTTTTTTTAGCGCTTCGAAGCGTTGCTCCTGCGCTGCGCGTCTCGAATCTTTCGTGCGAGTGTACAGCGTCAGCAGATAGAAGTTCGCAGCATAATGATCCGGGTCGACTTTCAATGCGCGCTCGAGGTGCTTCTCCGCTTGCTTGTACTCTTTTCGCATCAAACAATACTGGCCCAGTTCGGCTAGAGCGTCTGCGTCGTCAGGGCGATCTTTCAGTACCTCCCGCAACTCGGCCACAGCTTCGTCAGGCCGGCCCTCTTGCCGGGCAATCACCCCCAGGTAGTAATGCGCTTTCGATGCGGTCGCGGGGATTGCGGCAGCTTCCTTCAGCCAGGGACGTGCGGCGTCGAAGTCTTTGGCGCGAAAAAGCGCCACGCCCATGGCGAGCTTGCCCCGCGGGTCCTGCGGCTTCAATTTGAGATATTTCTCGAAATACGGAACTGCTTCCGCAGGATCATGTTGGAAAGCAGAAGCCGCCCCCATCGCGTAGTTGTACGCGGGATTCTCCGGCTCGAGCTTCACGGCCTTTTCGAAAGAGTTCCGCGCCTCGGCGATGAGGCTTAAGTCCACGCACACTACGCCGAAATCGTAGTAGAGGCGCGCATTGCTTGGATCCAATTCCTGGGCATGCGCCAGGTAGCCGAGAGCGCCTTGATAGTCCTTTAGCAGACGCGCGATGCGCGTCAATTCCAGCAGCACGTCAACGGAAGGCTTTCCCACCGCAAAAGACTTCTCAAGAGTGGTACGGGCCTCGGCCAGCCGGTTCACGCGTTCGTAGCTGACTCCCAGCGTTTGAAGGAGCGCAGGAGATAGTGCCTCGCGATGTTGCAAGGCCTCGAGCAAAGAGAGAATCAAGTCGTCGCGCTCGGCAGGGACCAGTCCAAGCAACGCTTGTTGGGCGTCCGCTTCGGAAAAGTCCTGAGCGTCCAGCAGTCGTGTCACAGTGGCCTCGGTCTCCTGGCGATTCCCGAGCCCGGCATAATCGGCGCACCGGATCGATAATGCTTGGGCGCTGTTTTGGGTTTCTGTCGGGAGGCGCGAAACGTGGCTGAGCGAGTTCTGATACTCACCCTGTCGTAAAAAAAGTACAGCGCTCTGGTAATTTGCTTCGGCATTAGCAGGTTCATATTCGAGCACGCGCTGGTAGACCTCGAGCGTTTTGCGCTGCGTCTGCGGATCGGCTGGGAGGTTCTCTTGATATAGGCGTCCCAAGTTGAGGTAGGCCGCCGTAAATTTCGGTGCTCTTGCAATCGCCTGACGAAAGTTCTTTTCAGCCTCCTCATACTTGCCTTGCTGTGCTTCGACGATCCCCAGCAGGTTTTGCAACCCCTCATCCGATGGATACTGTTTGGTCGCCTCTGCGAGCTGGCGTTGTGCTTCTTCCAGTTTGTCCTCCTCTATCAGTTGCTGGATCTGCAAGATTTTTTGCTCTCTTGCGCTCTGGTTGTTCTGTTCCGCGTTGGCGAGCGGGCAACCCACACGACCGATCAAGGTGGTCAGCGCCACGACAGAAATGACCCACCGCCATGGCGCCGCGAAACGGTTCGCCGGATATTTCCTGCCAAGAAATCTCGAACTCGAAAACACGTTCGTGAGCCTTACAAATTGGCTATGAGAGCCCATCCCATGCTGCTTATACTAATCTCCGTTGTACTGCGTTTTTCGTCTGCGCGCGCTTGATTATTGAGTGCAAGCGCGCCTGGTTCGGAGTCACCTTGGCAATCAACACATCCCCAGACATCGGCGTGGATCCACAATCCGCCGCGCACCTGGCGAGAATCGCAATCCGCGCGGCCATCCTCTGGCTTCTCTTCAGTCTAACCAGAGCGACGCTTGCCCAGGAATATCTTCCTCCCTCGTCAGAGGCAAAGATTGCGGTTGGCGTTGCCGCGCTGAAGTCTGGCGATCTGGATGGCGCCGACAAGGTCTTCTCCGAAGCCCTCCAACAGGCATCAAGCACCCTCTCGTCTATCATAACCTCGGCATCATCGCCCAGCAGCGTGGACAACCTTTAAAAGCCGTCACGCGATTTCGCCAGGCTCTGGTTCTGCAGCCCGGCTTTGGCCCGGCGCACCTCCTCCTGGGCTCCAGCCTCATGGCGCTGAAAAGAAATGCCGAGGCCCTGCGCGAACTGCAGCGCGCGGTCAAACTAATGCCTCAGGAGCCCCAAGCTTACCTGCAACTAGCCAAGGCTTACGAGGCTTTCGAGAACTGGATCGCGGCCGTCGAGCAGCTTCAGAAACTCGTGGAGCTGGCTCCTCAGGAGCCCGAGTACTCCTATCAACTGGGCAGGGCCTGGATGAAACTGTCCGGCTGGTCGTACCAGCAGATTTCCCAGCTTGATCCTCACTCCCCCAGGCTGCAGCAGGCCCTTGGACAGGAGTATGCAGTTCAGGAAAAATATGATCTGGCTCTCTCCGCTTTTCAAAAGGCTGCACACTACGATCCCAAATTGCCCGAGATTCATTTGGCCATTGCTTTGCTCTGTCTTGAACTGAAACGATTCGATGATGCCCTCGCCGCGATCAACGTCGAACTCGGGCTCGTGGCGGGGAGCAAAGCGGCACTCGACGCCAAAGCCAGAATCGAAGCGGCAAGGGCCGCTGCCACTGGACCGCCATGATTGCTGCATCCTCCTGCAAGCACGAGACGCGAAGAACTGTCCATTGTTTCGCCTCTGCCTTTGTCGCCGCGTTCCTTAGCCTCATCTTTCTGCCGCGAACCTGCGCTAACTGGCAAGACAACCTTGCGCCCTTAGGCGTTCGCCGTGATTTCTCGGACCTGCAACTGCCAGGAACTCGAAAACGCCCTAAACGGTCACAATTACAAACAGGCGGAAACGATTCTTGTCAGAGAAGCGGAAAGCCACCCCAAATCAACGAGAACGGCCAAACTGCTGGTCACGGCCGCAGGAATTTTCTTTCTCGACGGCCAGTACCTGAATGCCGCATTGCCTGGAAAAGGGCCGAAGCCATCACTCCTCTTGATGAGCGCAGCCGCTTTACGCTCGCCATGGCGTACATCGAGCTCCGCCGCCGCGATTGGGCCCGTCCGGAACTCGAGAAACTTGCCGCTGCCGAGCCGCGGAATTCGCTCTACACCTATTGGCTCGCGCGCCTGGACTACGATGCGCAAAACTATGCGTCGGCTATCGCCCGCCTGCAAGAGGTTATCGAGCTGGATCCAGATATGGTGCGCGCGTACGACACCTTAGGCCTGTGCTTCGATTACCTCGGCAAATTCGAGGAAGCCATCAAGAATTACGACCGCGCCGTCCAACTGAACCGGCTTCAACCAAAACCTTCGCCCTGGCCCCATGTGGATCTGGCCATTTCCCTCATGGCCCTAAACCGACTGCCGGACGCGGAGAAGAGTCTGCGCGAAGCAATTGAATACGGCCCCAAGCTACCGCAGGCGTACTATCAGCTAGGGCGAGCCTAGGGCGAGCCTTGGAGATGCAGGGCGGCTATGAAGAAGCGGTTCCACCCCTCAACCAAGCCACTACGCTTGATCCTTCTTATCCTGAACCGCACTATCTGCTTGGCCGCATCTATCATCGGTTGGGAGACAACTCGCTCTCCAAAGCGGAGCCCGATCGCTTCCAGGAGCTAAAAAAGGCTAGCGAATTGCAACCCTTACCAAATCCTTCCTTGCCGCCGAGGTAGCACACGTTAGGTTCGTCCAAACGAGCAGCGCGCCGATTTTCATCGGGCACTGCTCGTTTCTCGGGGTGTTAGGCGTCAAGAATTCGCCTTGCCTAAAATTCAAGTCTCGCGCCTATCTGAATCGTTCGCGGTGAGCTTACACTACCGTCCCAGGTACCGAAATTATTGATACTGATGTCATTATGAAATGCGAAACTTGAACCTTGGTTGTTTACGTTGGTGGCGTTGAAGAAATAATGCTGGTTGAACGCATTGAAGAACCCAAAGCGCAGCTGGAAATTGACCCGCTCTCCAATCCTAGTGTTTTTGGTTATCGAAAAGTCCACGTCCTTGGCGTTTGGACCTCTCAGATTCGAAATGCGCGGTCCAATGCCGGTGTAGCCGAAGACTCCGGTGCAGCCTGGGCATGCCCCGGCCGGTTGGAAGGCCGTTAGGGGCTCGAATGCCGCTGCGTTGAGTAGAGGTCCCTTACTTGGATTGTAGCTATTCGGGTCCTGGAGGAAAGGATTTTGGCCCTTGACAAGACCTAGGAGGCAATTCTGGCGGAATTGCGGAACCACTTCGCACGCGCCCGAACGGAACCACATCGGGGTTCCCGTGGACCAATGAAGTATGGGGGCTAATTGCCAGCCGCCTACCAGCCCGTTGACGGCGCCACCTTGGTTCGCGTATTTCTTGCCCCTACCAAAGGGCAAATCGTAAACGAAGGCGGCCGACAGCACCTGCGGGACGTCATCGGATGACAGGGTACGCGCACGGACTTTCTCGTAAGGCGAAATTACACCCTGCGTGGCGTTCCAAGAACCGCCGAGCTGCTGAGTATTGTCCGAGGCGTCGGATATAAGCTTGGAATTCGTATAAGACACGAGCATGTAAAGCCCATGCCTATAGCTCTTCTCTGCCTTCAACTGTAGGGAGTGATAGATGGAATTCCCGTGGTTTTCGTTCAACCCCTGGAGCGGGCCGCAAAACTGCGGGAACGGCAACAGCGCCTGAGCCACAGTGGGAGAACAAGCGGAGCCGGGTTTAGTTAAATCGTTAACCCATCCGTTGTAAGGAGATTTAACGCCGAAAAGCGTCTGGCTATCCGACGTGAATTGGACGTTCAATTCGGGCACGTAACCGCAATTGACGTTGGTTGGTGGCTTGTTGGTGGTGGCGCAAATGGGGTCGATAGAAGTTGTGTTTGCCTCAAGAGCCTGTATCTTTGGATCAAAGGGATTCAATACGTTGGCCGGATTTAGGCTTGACGTCAGGCGCGAGCCCTTGTTCCCCACATAGGCGACGCTGAAGAAAATATCTTTGGGAAGTTGACGCTCAATCGTCAGGTTCCACTGTTGAGAATAGGGTCGCCGGTTCGCATCTACCGGGCGGTATGCCGAACCATTACCGTTGGCAGCGGTGGGGGAATGACCATTGTCGAATCCCGGCGAGATAAATGGAGGGAGTTGCGCGGGGGCAGGGACCCCATTGTCCAGGTAGAATGCCGGATCAGGTTGGCCGGTTACGGGGTCCACGCTGGTGCCGAACGTCTGATGCAGATTGAAGCCATCGAGCGCCATTCCACCGCCCCAACCTGGGTAGAACGCTTGAGCAAAGAAAATGCCGTAACCTGCGCGAACCACCGTCTTCTGGTCATACGAATAGGCCACGCTCAGTCGCGGCGCAAACCCCTTGTGCCACGGCTTCTCCGGATAAGGGGCGCCGTAGCATGCGGAAGCAGCCTGGCAAGCGGAGTTATTGCCGGCGAAAGCCAAACGTCCCGGTAATCCGCCGGCATTGGGGTTGGTTCCGACGAGATCGATGAAGGAAAAATGATCATATTTTTCTCGAGAAGGTGTGTAGTAGTCCCACCGCAACCCCGCGTTGAAGGTCAGCTTTGGAGTGATTTTCCACGAGTCGTCGGCATGCAAGGCCCAGACCGTTTGGCGGGGATACCAGGCGCTCACCACTCGACGGTCAGCCGAGCCGCCGTTGACAGCTCCGAGGAAGAAGTCCGCAACCGGACTCCCACTGTTGCCGCTGGGCGAGCTTGTGGCTGAACCGTCGAAGCTGTAAGTCCCAGATTGATTATTGGACTGATGAATATTGCCCTGCACCGATCGCCATTCCATGCCGAAAGTGAAGGTGTGATGCCCATGGATTTTGTTCACCAAGTCGTTGAATACCCAGGTCGGACGAACGGTGATATTCGTTGCTGGAGGGCCGTTGCTGTTTGAGATCTGATTGAACCCCTGGCTGAACGTGAAGGCTGGTAGGGCATTGGGTTTGGGTGCGCCATTCACGGTGACCTGTGGCAAGGCGTTCGATCCACTGAGAAAAGCTAGGTTCTGTGATCCGTACCCTTCGTTGCGATTCAAATACCCAAAAGTCGCATGGTTGGTCATGGTTGTCGAGAAGGTATGCTCCCAGTTAAACCTTGAGATCGGCGAATTTTGAGGTCTCGTGGGAGACTCTGTCGCGATGGAAACGGGTAGCAAAGTAGCCCTGTTGTAGCCAGTAAACTGACGCCACCAGAAAAAATAAAAGTGATCCTTATCGCCGTAGTTGTGGTCGATGCGCGTCATGTAAACGTTCGAATTGCTAGTGAGCGTATCTGGCACAGGTTTGGGCGCCGTGTAGTTACTCGTGGCATTCGAATTGGTCGGAGTCGGCAATTGCGCCATATAAGCTTTGGCAATGGCGCTTTCGCAAGCCGACGGAATGATGTTTCCGGGGAACTGTTTCCCGGGTCCCACTCCGGCTGCCGTCTGGCAAGTTGTACTGGCATTGCCCGGCATGTAAATGGGCAAGCCCCAGTCCGTAAAGTTTCCCCCTCGTTCAAATACCGACGGAATCGAGATCGTTGGCGTATTAGAGCCACCGGCCTGGTGGTAGGACTCCCAGTCGAAATAGAAAAAGGAGTGATGCTTTGAAGTTCCATGATAGAGGAAGGGTATTTTGACTGGACCGCCAATGTTGGCGCCGAAGTTGTGCTCATTGTCCGGGGGCCGGGGTAGCCCATGAAAGTTGTTCGTCCAGGTATTAGCATTCAGCGCTTTGTTTCGCGCGTATTCGAAAGCTGCGGCGTGATATTGTGTCGTGCCGCCCTTACTGACCATCGTAATCTGACCAGAAGTCGACGAGCCGTACTCGGGAGCGTAGTCCGATGTGAGCACCTTAACTTCCTGAACCATATCAGGGGACATTTGAAAGTCCTGTTGAATCGAGACCATCCCGCTCTGGCTCATGAAACCTTCTTGCATGGTTGCACCATCCAACAGAGCCTCATCGCCGGACTCCTGTCCCCCGTTAATGCGCGCCTGGAAGGCTTCACTCGAACTGCCGGTCGTGATGCCTGGTAGAAGCACGGCCAGAGCTGCCGAAGAACGTGGTTTGCCCTCAACGACCAGCGGTAAGTCCTTGATCGTTTCCGGATCGGCTCCCCCCTGCAGTGTCCCATTGTCGTAGTTGATGAGGGTGTTCTGACCCTCCACGGTGACGGTCTCGGTTGCACCGCCGACTTTGAGAGCGATGTCGGCATGCCCCGACTGGTTGATCGTCAGCAGGATATCCTTCTGGACGTAAGTTCCGAATCCACTCTTGACCACTCTCAGGTCGTAAGTCCCTGGAGTTAAATTTCGAAAGGTGTACTCACCCCGCTCGTTGGATGTAGCCTTCGCCTCGAAACCGGTCGCCTTGTTGGTGAGGGTCAGCTCAGCGTCAGCAATGACACCTCCAGACGGGTCGGTTACTGTGCCGCCCAGCGTGGCATTCCCAATCTGCGCTCTCGCAGCCTTGGGAAAAGCCGACAGCGCCAGCGTGATTGCCAGCAAGAAACTTACAGCAAGACTCTTTGAAGAATTTGACTTAATAACCATAGACGTCACCTCGCACTTGAACTCCTCCGCAAGGTCCCCCGAGAACGAAATCCGCGAACGCCGATATCCCGAATGCCTCGGCTCTAGCTGCGGGCAAGGACTGTAACCAGAACCGCAGTCCGGCGTGATGGTGCTCTTTCCTCCCGCTCACGCACCAAATGAATATTTGCAATCCCAATAAACCTGCTCGCTCCCGTCCAAACTCACCACGCAGGTCGCTCGCCCGACACAAGAAACGCCAGGAATACAGCTTATTTTTGTTTCAGGAACAAATCGGATGCGCCCAGGCGGGAGGTTATGAGCGCAAAGGCAGCATGTCAAACTCGAATTTCTAAAGCGTCGTTTAAGCAATTCTCAACAAATTTCACGAGAGAAGCGTGTGTTCTTTGCTCCTTGTCTGGCCCTCGGGAGCGCCTCCTTGTCAACCGGATCGGGTGCAAAAGGGACCTTTTCCGCGGCTGGAATTCCGGACCGCGAGAGCGCGGGCAAGATAACCGAAAGACATTGAATATGCTTCTAGTCGGAAAGAGTTACAAGACTCCTTACGCCTCACCCATTGCGTTACATCGTTTAGGCGACTCAAACAGATCCTGGCGAGAAGCCCCTCGACTTGAGTGCAAGAAACCGCGTTATTCCATCGTCGTAGTTGGCATCCGTGACAAGTCAAGCGCTGGCCTCTCGGTTCGAAACTTGCTTTCGAAGGCTGGCCCTCAGCGCGTTCGGCCGACAGTCTTCAACTTGTTCCAGCAACGCGGCACGCAGAAAGCTGGCAATAGACTCCGTTAGCTTGCGCGGGCAATCGGTGCGAACCACCGCCAGCGCCAGGCTTCTTGTCAGGCGACGCCCATCGACACGAAACTTTTGGAAGAAGGGCGACCGCTCCCGTAAGGCGTGTTCGGGAAGGATGGAATGGCCAAACCCTGATTCCACAAGTCGTTTGATGGCTTCTGTGTCGTCTGCTTCCATCTGGACATTTGGCTGGACTCCAATGTCCTTGAAGAACTCGTCGATCACGCGTCGGACGTTGCTCCGTTTTGGGTACAGCAGGAATGGCACACTGGCCAGCTCGTCAGCTCTCAATGAACCGACATGAGCGCGGGCAACCTTTTTTTGCGAAGGGCGTACAATGAGCAGCTCTTCCTCGAAAAGAGGGATGATCTGGAGATTCTCTTCAGGAACAGGGAGCGAAATGAGCGCCAAATCGAACCTGTGGTCGAGCAGGCCGGCGACCATATCCTCCGTCACGCCCACGGTAACGCGAATCTCGGCGTTGGGATAGCGCCTCCGCAATTGTCTGAGGGGACGGCCGAGCTGGTAGATCAGCGTTGTGACGCCTGTGGCCAGATGAAAAGGGCGCGTATCCGTCGTTAGGTTGTTCTCGAACTCTTGCTGGATATGGGCCATCAGCGTAACGACTTCTTTGGCGTGTTCCGCAAGTCGTAAGGCCGCGGATGTCGGGATCAGCCGCTTTCCTCGGTGGACGAAAAGCTCAGTGTGGAGTTCGTCGGCGAGGTTATGAAGTTGCAGACTAACTGCGCCTGGCGACAGATGAATCTTCTCCGCGGCGCGCGTCATGCTGGGGGACTCCATCACCGCAAGAAACAGTTCAAGTTGGTGGATGTCCATTGGCACTCTTGGGGAACACGCACTCCAGGTAAGCCTGGGGTCTTAAGCGAATCCCCAAAAATCGGCCGGATTATACACCGTGCACAAGCTCTGACGTCAAGTGCGCGAGATCCCGCGATCGAGGGTTACAAGGATGTCTGTTGCAACGAGGATGTTCGGCAATCCGAAAGCGATCGCACGGCTACTTGGCTGAATAGCCGGACATTCTTCGAAGTGGGCTGTGCACACGGGTCTCTTCTTCAGATGGCGCCACAGTGGCGAAGAAAGTGGAAAAACTTCGATCTCGTGTGGACAGCGGATCGGCGATCTACACATGGGCACCTGACGTCAGAAACCGCCGGTTCGGTAATCAACGTAACAGTCGGCATATTTCCTTTCAATGGTTTCACGGAAACATTGAGTTTTCGCATAATTCTTATCTGTTTTCCGCGCGAAAACCTCGAAGCACTTGCTACGTTGTTGGCGAAGAGAGATCATCCTCCGCAATTACGACGTCACGTTGCCCATCGCCCTTCGGTGCCGGATACACCTTGCTCGTGGGATGAAAATGTTTGCGAAGAAACTAACAACAGGAACGATCTGGCTCACGACCTGAACCGCGGACGAAAGACGGGCGATCTACACGGGCCGAGGCCTTTGCTATGGTGCGCGTCCGTCTTTCTGCGGTGAACGCAAGAGTGGGCTCGACACGCCAGCCGGTTTAGCCTGGCTAAATCACTCCTTTAAATTTTTCGGATTGACACGCTTTGGAACATGTTTCTACCGTCGGCAAACTGATTTCTATTCAGCGAATCGATACCAACTATCCAGCAAGTTGCTGGCGTCGAGGCAAGTACGGGGTTTGCGGCAAACATACCGGCGGGGGGAGCCGGGCAGTCGGGGTGCGGCTTAGCCGCAAGTAAGGGTGGGGCCGGAGTTGAGGTTTCGGCTGGTCCTCGAAAGGGAA
>WNGG01005692.1_pt1 | contig 13882 bp, 16 predicted proteins | sample 5400661 | NCBI WGS metagenome assembly WNGG01 (sample SAMN13153372, study PRJNA577476) | soil metagenome | isolation source: 100 cm soil or saprolite under Garry oak tree replicate 1 | place: USA:California | collected 2016-06-15
CGATATCTGGGTCGATCCACAACATCAGAGGAAGGGAATAGGCAGTGCACTCTACGAGCGACTAGGGCAAGACTTCAAGGATTTTGGTGCTGTAACAACTTGGACTGGTGTAAGGGAGGACATGCCCTTTCCAATCAAGTTCGCAACCAATAGAGGGTTCCATGAGAAGATGCGAGCCTGGGAGTCACGCCTCAAACCTGCCATAGTCAACCTCTCTGTTTTCCAAAAATACGTGGACAAGGCGTCTCAGCATCGAATCCACTTCGTCACACTAGCCGACGAGATGAGGACCGATCCCGATTGTTCTCGCAAACTTCATGTTCTAGTCCAAGCCGTATCAGAGGATATTCCTCGACCGGAACAGTTCACGCCCGTCTCTTTTGAGCAATGGTCAGCTTTCGAGATGAAGAGTCCCAACCTTGTCCCCCACGGCTACATGATAGCCAAGGATGGCGACAAGTACGTGGGTATGAGCACAGTGTGGAAGGCTCAGAAGGACCCTAAAGGCCTCTATCAAGGACTAACAGGAGTAATACGAGAATACCGGGGGCGAGGAATCGCAGTCGCCTTGAAACTCAAGGTCATCGAGTTCGCTAGAAACAACAAGTACGAGAAGCTCAAGACCTGGAACGACTCGACCAACGCACCTATGCTCGGAATTAACATCAAGCTTGGCTTCCAGCGAGAGGTTGGCTGGATAACCTTGGAGAAGAACCTGGCATAGATCGGAATGAACTCGAAGCTCCCCGCTCTAACCCTCAAGGGCTCACCTTACCAGATGGGATACAAACACGGAAAGAACGCTCGCCAAGAGATCGAACATAACCTAGAGGTCTACTTTCGTCGATTCAAGAGCGAAACCGAACTCTCGCATGACGTCGCTATTAGTCGAGCAGCAAAATTCTTGAAAGTGATCAACAGGGGTAGCCCCGAATACGGTGAGACGATGAAGGGCGTCGCCGCTGGTTCGGGCCAAGAACTTCTCGACATCACCGCGTTGAATGTTCGGTATGAGTTGATGTATAGTCAGTTTTCAAAGATCGGACTGAAGCCGATGCCGAAGACTTTCGGTTGCACAGCATTCGCCGCGCTTCCAACAGCGGTGGAAAACGGGCATTTGATTATGGCGCAGAACTGGGACTGGATACCCGAAGTCAAAGGGCTCTTCCTAAAGGTCAGAAACGAAAACGGGCCTGATGTCCTGTCGTTTACAGAAGCAGGTGTGGTTGGAGGCAAGATCGGTTTGAACTCTGAGGGGGTTGGTTTGCTGATCAACGGAATTGTGTCCAGCAAGGATGACTGGGCACGGCTGAAGAAACCCTTCCACGTACGATGCTGGGAAATACTCAGATCGAAAACACTGGGACGCGCAGTCAAGGTAATCGCCCAAGGTCAGAGGAACTGTTCGGCCAACTTCATCCTCGGACAGCAGAAAACGGTCGGATTGGGAAAAATCGTCGATATTGAATCAGCTCCGGAAACAGTCTGCGAGCTCGGACCCGACAGAGGAGCGCTTGCGCACACCAACCATTTCTCTAATCCAAGAAAACTCGGAGTGAAGCAAGTCTTGGACGAAGAACGACTATCAACGCTTCAACGCTATCGAAGAATCCAGAAACTCTTAGATGGAACGGTTCGGAAGGGACGAAAATTGAATCTGGCCAATACTCAGAACATGTTGAGAGATCATTATGGAAAGCCTGAATCTGTATGCCGTCACTCAAACCTGAAGCTGCCAGAGTATGAGAGGTACGAGACAGTGGTCTCTGTTCTCATGGATCTCTACAACAGAAAACTTTGGGCCGCAGTCGGGTCGCCGTGTGTTGCTGATTACCTGTCTCTCTCGCTTTGAGAAGCTCTTGAAAGAGAGCCCCCTGGCCGAATCATATTTCAACAAGTAGCTCATCTATGGCTAGCCATCTAGCACCATGCCCTCCGTACAAAAACGTCGAATCATAGAAAAGACACGCAAACGCGAAAAACGCGGAAGAGTCTACCTAGTCGCCCTAGTTCTAATCATCATCGTTGTCGCTGTTGGCTGGTACGTCTACTCGGCAGCAACTACTCCTCGGCCGGACTTCACGATCGCAGCGCCCACCGGTGTAACAATTCTTGCGGGCACTCAGACCAATTCAATAATTACGATCACCGCCGTGAACCAGTTCAGTGGAACAGTCCTTTTGACAGCAAAGGGATCGACTGGTCTGACGGCAACGATCAGCCCAGCTTCAGTGACGGGCTCAGGCACTGCTACCCTGACAACGACCGCGGCAAAGAATGGTAGTTATACAGTGACGGTTAACGCGACAAGTGGAGGCCTAATCCACATCGTGACGCCAAGAGTAGCCACTCCAGTCTACGCGAGACTCATCACCTCTGATGGAACCATAGACGTCGAGCTTTACCCCGCCCAAGCCCCAAAGACTGTTGCTAACTTCGTCAGCCTTGCCCAATCGGGATTTTACACGAACCTCACGTGGCACCGAGTCGTCAAAGGCTTCGTAATCCAAACAGGCGATCCGACCTCAGCCAACGCTGGAGGAAACAACAATACTTGGGGGCAACACGGATCATCACAAACGGTCCCTCTTGAGATTGATAGTTCCCTTCAGAATCTCGCGGGAACTCTCGGAATGGCCCGTTCGACGGATCCGAACAGTGGCAGCTCGCAGTTCTATATCAACTTAGCCGATAATCATTCTCTCGATGGCAATTACACTGTGTTCGGCAAAGTAACCGCTGGGATGAATGTCGCTCTCACCATAGGAAACGTCCCTGTGTATCCTCGGAGCAGTCAACCAATCAATCCCGTGTTCCTAACGAGCGTCACGATCCGATAATCCGCGACCAAATGATTGGTTTCAAGTACGGCACGCAGTCGTCACGGCCAGGAAATTGAAGAAGCTTCCTGCAGTAATTTTTGTTTCGACACTTTACGGTCTAGCTGCGGTTCTTAAATAGTATGCCCAGTAGCCTTTCCAACGTCCATACTTTTCTGCGATAACATGGAGCCTTTGAGTTGTCATGGGTTTTCCGTAGATCCTGCCCGCCGCTGCGATCAGCCGCTTCTCAACGGCTAGCTTCTCCATCCTGCCAAGTCCTCTTAGGAGTATGAGTTTCGAGGAGAACTCCCCGATACCCCTGATATTCTTCAGCCATTCTTCGACTTTGTCATAGTCGGCAGTTCTCAAGAATCTCTCATCGACCTGGTTGAACGCCTTGATTATCTCGCCCAGGTATTCTTCTCTCCGATCGTGTTTGAGGAGGGCCTTCAACTCTAACTTGGACGCTTCCCCTAGCTGGACGGGCTCTGGAAAAGCTCGGTAAACGTGACCGTTTACTTCGAGGCTTGTGCCGAAACGCTCCAGCAATGCCTGCTTTGCTTTCTGTGCTGCGTTCAATTGGTTTCGCTGTGAGAGTACCGCCCAGCAAGCGCATTCGAACGGAGTGAAGAATTTGACTTGGTGGAGCCCGTAGAGCTTCTGAAGGATTGGTGAAAAGTCGGAATCATTGATCGCTGTGCGATAGAACTGGTCGAGATCGTCAGAGAGGCTGAGGAAGAACGAGATCCTATCGACTACCACCTCAGTTAGTCCGCGAGAGAAAGGATGGTCTGCGAACAGGGTATACTTTAGTCCGGGCATCTTGATTGTTCCGGTCGGTTTCAACTGGAACACGATAGCTCGGCCCCCGACCCGGACCGCTTTGGTCATTGAGAGTTCGCTCACGGTTTGGTCTTCGCGCATCGGGGGAAACATTCCTAGAAAGTCCAAGGATTTTGCAAAATCGAAAGGCGGGGTCGGCCTAAGTGAACCCTCTTCGGAGTACAACCCCATTTTTTTGGCCCTTCTGCCAGAATAAATTGTATCTTTGCCTACTTAGGTAGGCCTGAGGGTCAACGTCTTTGAAGCGAAAACAGGGGAAGGTCGATATGGTGCAAGTCGTCGATGATCCAAAGAAAGTGGAAGACGCTTACGCTTCTCAATATGAGAATCTTGCGAGCGAGATCGCAAATCTTGTCCCCACCAGGCATGGGATTCTAGCAGAGATTGGGTGTGGGGAGGGCCAGCTAACTACTCCTATGGCAAAGCTTCTCCCCCGCCACCGATTCGATGTGGTGGATACGTTCGCCGGCCCGTACTCAGGGACTCTAGGTCGGCTAAACAAAGCTCTACTCCGAGCGAAACTGAAAAGCAGGGTCAAGGTGAACGTAGCAGACTATCTAGACTGGCTCTCGGAAGAATTCTCTGACAAGTATGTTGGAGTCATCTCAAGTGAGTTTCTGCCAGAGGTCGATTCTTACGAGCTATCCATGTTCTTATCAGAATGTTATCGTGTTGCGAAGCCTGGCGGTTTAACAATCCACTCCTTCCTCTCGCCAGTACCCAGAAATCGTCGACAGAGATTGTTGATTGAGGCTGACAGTAATCCGAAGTGGACAAAGACGCCGCCCAAGGAGTGGTTCTCTCCCAAACCAGCCCTTGTGATTTCGGAGCTAAGACGAACGGGCTTTCGAAATCTTCACGTTGAAAAGATCAAGAGCAATCTCATCATAAAGGCTGACGCGGTGAGAAACTTCCTCCATGGCTGGGATGTGAAGAGCACATTCTGGAAAACACACAAGCTGCAGTTGGCGAGCGAGGGATTGGAGGTCCCAGATTGGCTAATAGTGTCAGGTCGTAAGCCCTAGAGAGTCAAGCTCTCAGTTCGAGGTCTCGGCAATGGGAAAGAAAAATGGGGACGCGAGCAAGAAGCTCGCCAGGTCTACGCAGCCTCGTTTGTCTTTCGGTCTTCCGTTCGTTCCATGGTCCCGCCGCATCCGCAGCCGGGTCCGCAGCAGCAACAACAACTCAATTCACGCTTCACCTCGGTTAGTCAGTTACTTTTCTAAAGTATTTAAACCGGCAAGTACCCAAACAGTAATGGAGTTACACCTTGGTAAGGACGAAGGAAGGAGAACCGTGCTGCATCTGCCCCTGCCCATGCGAAGGAATAATCGAGATAATCGGCAAGAAATGGGCTCTCTGCGTCTTGGCGTTGTTAGGAAATGATGGAACCCTCCGCTTCAACAAGCTTGCCGAAAAACTTCCGGGAATAAGCGCAAAGACACTGACAGAAGTTCTAAAGAATCTTCAGCAAACAGGACTAGTAAAGAGGCAAGCCTTCGCCGAAATCCCGCCGCGAGTAGAATACCACCTGACCAAAGAAGGGAACGAGTTGACGATGTTGGTGGCGCCGTTGATGGTTTGGGCTGACAAGATGACAGGGCTTGTCAGGCTGGAATCTTAGGATTTCTAATTCTAGACTCGACAAGCTTTCCAGCCCGTTCCTCAAGCTGAGCCGCTTCTTTCCGAAGATCGGAGACTCGTCTTGAGATCTTCTCCACATATTTTTGATCGCTAAGACTTGCAAGGTTGATCAAGACATTGCTCGCCGCTCCTTCAACAGCAGCGCGCGCCGCGGAGACCGCTGTGACGACGTCGGACAATGCATTCGTGGACCCTTTCTCTGCCACTTCATAGGCCAAGCGTAGAACTTTGACCGAGCAGTCGAGTGTTGAGAGTGGTATCTCGGATGCTTTGATGGTTGCTTCTTCTATTGTTTTCTTTCGAGTCTCAAGTTGGTCCTTGGAAAGCTTGAACGCTTTCATCACCAGGTCAAAGGCTTCGGTATCCTCCACTACAAGGCGTAAAAGTTTCTGGCGAAGATCCTCGCCCTCCTTCACCACCTCGTTGAGTCTTTCTGCGCCGGGCGGCGGTTCTTTCTTTCCTAGGGTTATCCGAGCAACCATGCAGAGGAGTCCTGCGGCGAGTGCTCCCATGTATGCGGAGACGCTTCCGCCACCCGGAGTCGCCTGTTTGGAGGCGACCTCCTCACTGAACACAGCCAAGCTCCGATCAGTCAGCGTTGAGGGCCGAGGCGCGAACAGCTTCCTCTCTAGGACCTGGTCTCCGCTAAAGTTCTCCAACCGCAAATAGAACTCTGCAGAGTCGACAAGGGAGTCCATAGGCGCAAGCCCGACGACCTCGCTCCCAATAACTGGGACGCCGTGGCGATCGGCGAAGAGCTTGACCAGTTCGTAAGCCTTGAACACTTGGCTCTTGCGATAATTCGTCAGGTTCATCGACACCTGAACTATTCCCCGCTCCTTCAGCTCGAACCCGAGAGCCTTCACATAGGCTAGGCCGCCATCTTTTGCTCGTAGTTGGTGGGCGATCTTCTTTGCAATGTCCAGGTTGCTTGTTCCAAGGTTGACGTTGAAAGCTATCAGAATCTCTCGAGCTCCAACCGCCGTCGCGCCTGCAGTCAGATGGATATTCTCGGGACCAAAGTCCGGCTTCTTCGCCGGGTCCTTGCCTATTTTTTCTCGTAGGCCTTCAAACTCTCCCTCACGGACGTCAGCGAGGTTCCGTCTTTCGGGAACCGTAGCCGCCTCCTCGTAGAGGAAAACAGGCACGTGAAATTTCTCAGCGAACTCTTGCCCGAAAGCGCGGGCCAATGTAACGCAGTCTTCCATTGTTGCTCCAGACAAAGGGACGAAGGGAACAACATCGACCGCGCCCATTCGCGGATGCTCACCCTTGTGATTTCTTAGGTCGATTAGTTCGATTGCTTTTTGGCTTGAAGCTAAGGCAGCGTCTTTCACGGGTCCAGGTTCGCCCACGAAGCTTATCACGGACCGGTTGTGGTCAGGGTTAGATTCTACATCGAGGAGCGTTACGCCAGGCGTCTTTCTTATCGCGTCAGCGATGGATTCGATGACCTCTTTCCTCCGGCCCTCACTGAAGTTGGGAACGCATTCGACTAGCCGCAATACTATTGTCTCCTACGCGGTTCTCTTCCCTCTTGGTCTCCTTAATAGTCAAGCGGGCTAGAGAAGTTCGATCCTATGATCGACTAGTTTTTCGAAATCTCCTCTGAAATAGAAATTTCCGCGAAAATTCCTCCCTTCGACCGCGTGTCTATACCAGTACTTGTCGTCTTCCCACATCTCGTCAAATGGAGGTTGGTTGGTTGGAAACCATCGGAGAATTCCCTCCTTGCTCTCCTTGATTGTCCCGTGAAATTCACTCGTTAAGAATACATGCGCGATCCAGTCCGGATCCTCGCGTTTGTCGTACTTGAAAAATACGAGAGTTCCAACTCTTCTCGGTTGGACCTTTAGACCAGTCTCTTCGTAGACTTCTCTCGCAGCACACTGTTCAGGGGTTTCTTTGGGTTGTAGTTTACCGCCTGGTGCGTTCCATTTACCGGCTCCGAAGAGCCCGGGGTTCTTCTTGAGTAAGAGAACTCTGTTATCGTGAAGTATGAAGCACAGTGTCGCTTGAATGGTCATCTAGACAGATCAGGGGATGCGTTTCTGTTTGAGCAGGATGATGGCCTGCGCCAGGTCACCGTTTGATTGTCGCAACGCATTCGATGCTTGTTCAATTGATACGCCTGCCTGTGAGGCGACGAGTTTTGCGTCCTCATCAGAACCTCCGCCTATTCCCTCCTCCCGCAAAGTTCCTCCTCCGACCTGGTAGATAGTCTGTCCCTGCACCGTAACGGTTGCTACCTCGGGATTCTCGATGACAATCCTTCTGGTCGGAGTTTCCATGATGACCTTTGTGACGTCGTCTAGTTGTTGGACTTGCATGCCCATGCGTTGCATCATTCTGTTTGCCTCGCGGGGGTTGACCTTTCCTCGACGCATCATCGCGAAATCATTCTCTTCCACCCTGTCCGGTGATTGTTAAGCCTATTCAGAATCCGCGGCTCCGTGCCGAACTTTAACAGCTATTCCTATCTTGAAGCTCTGCATCTCTATTGCGTTGAAGAAGGATCTCCCGACAGCCAGCAACCGATCCCTCTTGTCCACTACCAAGACTTCCTCTTCAGGCCGTAGCTCAGGGTCCACTCCTATCACGTGTTTGGCGAACACGTTGCCACCTTTGCTGATGAACGACTCTACTCCGGGGGTAACCTTGACTCGCAGTTTTGGAGCCTTGAACACCTGTTTTAGCGCGAGACCTCCATTTACCGTCAGAGCCAGTAGACCGTCCTTGGGACGATAGGTGGCCAATAATTTCCCGTCGCTGTACACGTGGCGTATCCGATGGGTGTTCGGGGATCGCACGATTAGTAATGACGTGGGAAAGGCCTTCTCAGCTCCTTTGCCGAACTGATAGGCGGCGACCGCTCTGATCCTTCGTAGCTCGTGGAGCTGTGGCTTGACGGGTTGAAGAGGCATAGTTGTTCCGATAGCTAATTAAGCCTGGTCGGAGCCTATTTCTACTGTTTCTCGCCGCGAGGTCTTGTAACAGCCATTGTACTGTGAGGTTTGCGGGAGCGAGATAGTCGGTAAGCCCGGCCGGTCCCTAGTCGAAGGCGCAACCTTGATCGTCTGCCAATCATGTTCGAGCCTGGGCAAAGAGCTTCCCGGATTTCCCGAGAGAAGACCTAGAGCAGCCCGGCTTGGTTCCGTGCCATCCCATACTCGAACTCCGATAGAAAGCCTACCAAAAGCCGTCGAAGACTTGGATCTAGTCGAGGATTATCCCCGGATTGTGAAGGACGCCCGGGAGAAACTACACTTGTCGCAGACGGATCTAGCCTTCAAGGCAAAGGAAAAGCTGACCGTGATCCAGAAGATAGAGCTGGGCAAGATACTTCCGACGATGCGGTTGACAAAGGAACTGGAGCACATTCTGCGTGTGAAATTGCTCGCGCCGAGAGCAGAGTTCGAGGTTTCCACCGTTCCCGTCAGGCAAGCGGGGCCCAGAGAGCTGACACTCGGCGACATAGCGTTAGTGAGGCATAGGGAGCCAGGAAACAAGTAACTGGACTCCGCCCAAGGCTGACCTTACAAAATCCCCTTTCAGCAACTATCTTTCTATCGTAACTTTTCCTCTTCGCTAAATGTTGTCTAAGTACTCTTTTTCTAGTGACCGCCTGGGGCGATCGATTTTCCCAAGCCCCGCCCTTCACGGTTAACGCCTTCCCAGCAGGCCTTGGGCCACCCCGCACGACCCATACAGATGCTTCGATCTTCATCCTACCACCCTGGACCCCTGGAACCATTAGAAATAAAGCGGTTGAAGGACAAAGCGGCTCCTGAGAAGATGACAGTTAGGGCGGTCCCCATGGCGGTGCCCGAGGAGATTTTCCTCCGAGACACCGACAGAAAACGGGCCAAGAAAGGTCTGCTAGGAGGAGCGGAGGAAAGAATTGTCTTCGCAAAAACGATCTTTCTACCCTATCTAGATTTCACCTATAGGTTCCCAGCAGAAAAGGGTCGCCTGTCAAAGCAGACCGTGATCGGCGAAGGTAGGTCTACGGTCTTGGCTTTGCGAGAGGCCAACTTCGGCTTCGACCCTAAGCTGGTAGGGCTGGCTCCGACGCTTGCTGATATGGAAGAGGACTCAGCATTGATCATCAGGGGTGTCGACTCAACAGCGTTGGTGAGCGAACGGTTAACCGAACTCAAGAATCTCTTGAGAGATTATGAGTTACAGTCAGAGGAGAGGTCGAAACAGTATGAGACTCTCCCGAAAGAGAGTCCCGCGAGAGAAACTCTGAAAGAGAATATTGAGTTTTTGAAAAGGACGAAGTTGTTGCGATGGAAGATGTTCGCTGACGGGCTGCAGCTCCCACCGAGGCTCGATCTGGACAAGCTGGAGCTTCTGGACGGAACACTGTTCTATCTGCCCTACTTCATCGCAAAACTCTCTCGTGGTGGAGAAAGACGATATATTGTCTGGAACCACGAAGGCAAGGAAGATGAGACGATTGCTGACGAAATGACGAAGAATCACAAGTTCCGAGACCTCATAGAGACGCACGCGAACTCTTAGACCGAGACTCCAGTCATCAAGGAAAACAATAGGACCTTCTCTTACAAACCCTCACAGTCAAATAGAGGAAGACGCTACCACTACAAGCAGACACAATTGGCCTATTGTTGGAAGTGTGGCGCGCAACTCTACGAGAACTCCTCCTACTGCCATAGCTGCGGAGCCCCAGCCAAACCGTCTCCCACCTCCTCTCTAGGCGCTCAAACCGGGTTCGAACGCCTGAAAGACGACAAAGAATTCCAGGACCAATGGGTGAAACGCATTGTCGCATACGCAATCGACGTCTTCGCTGTATCTGTCGTGGTCTATTCTCTCCTCATTATCATAGCCTTTCCAACTGTTCCAGCGATCTTCTTTGGCCAGATGTTCCCCTTTGCATGGTTCTGGGGGGTCTGGCTAGGAGGAATCGCATCCTTGATTATTCTTGCCTACTTTGTCATAGCAGAGGCAGTGTTCGGGCGGACCCTTGGGAAGGGGCTGCTGGGCTTGAGAGTGAGGAGGCTGGACGGGAAACATGTAGACCTTTGGTCCTCGTTCGTCAGGAACATCTCCAAGATCTCTTTCATCCTACTGGTCATCGATTTGGCGGCAGGTCTTGGGACCCATGGAGATGGCCGGCAGAAATACAGCGACCGCTACATCGGAACCACTGTTGAGGCTACAACTACATCCAGAATAATCCCCGACTGGCTGTAGATGGCATGACTGCAAGAAACAACCTGCTGGTCTTACGTTCCGGGCGCGAATCTCTGAAGGGCGAAATGAGCTTATTATCCTAAGAAGCGTTTGCAGGCTCGAAGGTTCCGGTTTGGCGGCTAAGCATAGTAAACGCGCAGAGAGGAGGTCTCGCAGGAGTCCCGGAAACAATCATACTGCTAGTGAGTCCTTGGAAACCTCGATGCTTGGCAACCCAATCGACCAGAACATACTGTGACCCGGCAAAGGCACCCGCGTCACGTTTCTAGTCTTTTATACTCACAACTAAATTCCGAGAGGTCGTATCTATGACAGTGTCCGCAAGCTCTCCCGCCACGCAGCAGGGAAAGAACCTCATTTCAGAAGCAATTCGGATAAGACGTGAGACCGATGATGTCATGTCTGCGCTCTGGATTCTCTCCCCGCTTCTTGGTTTCGTTGGGTTCTTTGTAATCCTGTTCGGCGGCTTTGCCATCGGATTCGGGGCTGGATCCCGCACTGGGGGACTGACTGGTGGTCTCATTGGACTAATCGGGGGCGTCATCGTCCTGATCATTCTCTCCCTCCTGCCGTGGTACAAGCTCATCCGACGAAGAAGCGAGCACTTTCGGAGAGACAAGATTCTGAGAGAAGGATTGATCACATACATCCGAGGGATTGCCTCCGAGAGAGGAATCGAAGCGCAGATGAACACTGAGATAGCGACGATGATGACGGTGCACAGTGAGTCAAGTGGTGAAGAGGAAGAGAAGTCGGCGATACTGTGGATAGTTCTTAGCATTATTACTTTCGGGCTCGTCGGGATCTATGTGTCATATTTTCTGACAAAAGACCCGCACGGTCACGACGTCCGGCAACTGGCGTTTATGCAACAGGTTCAATCCTCCTTCCAAAAACTCCAGAAGACGATTGTCTTCCCGTTCTGGAAGGCTATGCCCAGCAGGAGCTTCTTCCTCTACCTGGTTCTAACATGGTTGACCGGACTCTTCGCCCTCTATTGGAACTACGCGTTAATTAGCGACTTCAACAATCACTTCAAAGCACAATGGCAGATCGAGGACCAGCTAGTACCGAACCTGTAGACGGCTACGACATTCTCAAGAGACCTCATTATCTCATTGCTCTCGGAATCGGAGCAATATCAGGGCTCATAGCAGCTTTTGGAGAAACACTGTATATCGGAGTAGCCGCAGCTACGCTCCTGGTCAGCGGATCACTCTTCACTCTCGCACTTACAACGGCCATCGCTCCTCTGGTGGAAGAGTCGACCAAGCCTCTAGGCCTTCTACTTTTGAAGGAAGATGAGCGCTTGAGGTTTGACCTTCCGAGCTGGGCATTGCTTGGCTCGCTGGCCGGCGTTGGATTCGGTTTTGCCGAGAATATCGTTTACTTTTTCGGCGCTCTTCCGTACGGCCTGGGCGTAGCTTTCTCCCTTCTATTCATGCGCGGACTGCTGACGGCCCCTCTGCACGCTATGACGACTACGATAACCGGATTTGGAATTGGGATGTGGCAGAAGAGTCAGAATGCGCGTCTCCTACTGGTCTGCCTTGTCACTGCAATGGTAATTCATGGGTCTTTCAACCTGCTAGCGAGCGTGGTGTGATTGGCGAAGCGCGAGAGCTTGTTTAGAGCGTTGACCCGCCCATTTTCAGTTCTGCTTTTCTGGCAGTCGCTGGGCTGGATAGCCTTCGGGTTCCTCGAACCATCAATCGTCCGGCAGACGGGAGGCTCTTCTGACTCTGGACTTGTTCTGATCGTTTCCGTCGTGATGGCTACTTCAACCGCGACGCTGGGTGTCGTGGCTCTACTGCTTTGGAGGAGTACAAATCAGAAGGATTTCCGGCCCAAACTGAAGACCCTTCACAAATGTCGAAACTGTGGCTATCGAATTGAGACGGGGACTGCTACTTGTCCACACTGCGGGTCCAAGACGCTTTTTTAGCGAAATCTCCGAGAGAGCCAAAAGCGCAGAAGACAAGAGAAGTGAACTCGCTTTCTTTGCAGGTGTCTACAGCTTCGTAGGGGTTCGGTATGACTTCAAGCCTACGCCTCTAAGGCGATTGCCGATTTTCGCAATCACCCCAGGAGCATCCGTGCCAATCTTGCACAGAAGAGATTGGACGAAGAGGGAGAGGCTTTCCACTTTCACAATGTCGTCCTGCAGCCCCGAGAATCTCACAGCGTTCTCCGCCTGTATCTTGTCGGCTCCGATCACTATCACCCGGTCAAAGGGATATTTTCTCCAAGAGACAAGCTGTTCTCTTTGTTCATCCGCGAGTTCTACGGAGATGTTCTCGCCATCAAGCTCTGTCACAGCCACTCTAATCGGCGCATAGTCAACCAATCCGTTTCCGTCTAGGATCTCTCTAGAGGACTGCGCCTCCCCATCGGCAAGTTGGGCCCTCATCCTGTGGAGCGGGAAGAGAGCGTCCTTAGGAGCCGGTTGCTGGATTCCGATGTCGACGTAGACTCCGTAGCCGATTCGTCCCGCGCCTGTTACGAAGCCGTCGACGACGTCCCATTTTTCCAGATTCGAACGGGACAGGGGAGCTTCACCATGTTCTCGTTTGAGCAGGTTGAGAAATGCGCCCGCGTCCTCACCTCTGGCCCTGATCTGGAGCCATTGTCTTTGGAGGCTAAAGTCTGACACCATTTTGAGGCCCTTGGCCTCTCTAGCCAGAATCTTTCCAATCGTCTGTGAGCCTTGCTTTAGCGCTTGCGGAGGGATTTTCTCGGCGAGGGTGGCGACCTGCCACTCCTCCACCACTTTGCCGTCGCCTCTGAAAAAATCAGATCTTGTCAGGGTGGAATGCAGCGGGTCGTTCCTGGAGTTCTGACTCTAGCTTTCGCGATAGATCCTCTAGCACTTGGACTGTCCGAGAGTTGTCTTCGCTGATTAGTTGGCCGTTGCAGCTACTGCACCGAAAGGCAGACTCCATGGCTTCCTCAAAAGTCACTCTAACCGTGAGGCAGCCTTTGCACATGAAGAAACTATGTCCCCTTTCATATTCGAGGCGGGTCCGCATCTTTTCCAGAGCTTTCTTCTTCCTGCTTCGGACGAACGCATCTAGCTGGTCTGGCTGAAGTTTCCAGTGATAGATGAACCAGCCTGTCTTCTCATCCCGACTCCGGACAACGGTGACTAGGGCGTGGTTGTAGAGCTTGTAGAGAACTCGGCGGGCAGCGTTCAGCTTGACGTTCGCGTTGACTGCGATAATATCGTCAGTAGTTGTCCCAGCGTCGGATAGTGCTTGGACGACGCTGAGCGCTTCCTGTCCTCCGAAGAAGCTTGCCAGTCGTGCAAGATCATCATGATTAGATCCCATACTCTCAAAAATCCCTCGTTA
>WNGG01005694.1_pt1 | contig 13881 bp, 14 predicted proteins | sample 5400661 | NCBI WGS metagenome assembly WNGG01 (sample SAMN13153372, study PRJNA577476) | soil metagenome | isolation source: 100 cm soil or saprolite under Garry oak tree replicate 1 | place: USA:California | collected 2016-06-15
ATCGCCCATCGGGGACGACGCGTGCTGACGGAGGTCAAGTCCGTGGGCCTGGTCGTGGAGGGCCGCGCGCTCTTCCCCGACGCCCCCACCGTCCGTGGGACACGCCACGTCCGGGCCCTGGCCCGGCATGTTCGCCGGGGGGGCTCGGGCCTGCTGGTCTTCGTCGCGCAGCGTCCCGACGCGGCCAGCGTGGCTCCCTACCGCGCGATCGACCCCGACTTCGGCCACGCGCTCACCGAGGCCCGGCGGTCGGGGGTCCGTCTGCTCGCCTTCAACTGCGACGTCTCGCCCGCGGGCTGCCGCCTCCGGGAGCGGATCCCGGTGGTCCTCGAATGACCCGAGCGGACCGCCGGCTGCTCGGAGGACGTTCGCCCGCCGCGTTCCTGCGCCGCTACTGGCAGAAGCGGCCGCTCCTGATCCGGGGCGCGGTGCCCGGCTTTCGCGACCCCCTGTCTCCCGACCAGCTCGCGGGCCTCGCCTGCGGCGAGAACGTCGAGTCGCGGCTGGTGCTCGTGCGGGGCGGGACGCGGCCCTTTCAGGTCCTCCCCGGACCCCAGGACCCGCGGCGGCTGCGCGCCCTCCCTCCCACGCACTGGACCCTGCTCGTCCAGGGGGTGGACCGTCACCTCCCGGCGGTGGCAGGCCTCCGCGAGCGCTTCCGTTTCGTCCCCGACTGGCGCATCGACGACGTGATGGTGAGCTTCGCCCCCCGCTTCGGCACCGTGGGGCCGCACGTCGACAGCTATGACGTCTTCCTGCTCCAGGGACTCGGCCGGCGGCGCTGGAGGATCCAGCGCCGGCCCGACCCCGCCCTCCGCCCCGGCCTCGACCTCCGCGTCCTGCGGTACTTCCGACCGGACGCGGAGTGGCTGCTCGAGCCCGGGAACCTCTTGTACCTTCCGCCCGGCGTCGCCCATCAGGGTGTCGCCCTCGAGGACGGCCTCACGTATTCCATCGGGTTCCGCGCCCCGGCTCACGCCGACCTCCTGGCGGCGGCGCTCACGGGCTGCCTGCGAGCCATCCCGCCCTCCCGGCTTTATGCGGATCCGGACTTGCGGCCGACGTGGCAGCCGGGCGAGATCGGGCGTCGGGCGCTTACCCGAATGCGCTCCCTCGTCCGGCACCAGCTCCGGCGCCTCGACGGGCGGGCGTTCGACCGCTGCCTGGGCGAGCGGCTCACCGAGCCCCTGGACGGGGGGCCCACGCCCCGGGCACGGCGCCTTTCGCCGGAGGCCCTCGGCCGCCGGCTCACGAGCGGGGCCGGGCTCGTGCGCTCACCCGCCAGCCGGATCGCCTTCGTGCGTAGAACCACCGGAGTGGACCTGTTCGTGGACGGCCAACTGCTGCCGCTTCCGCGCCGCCTCGCGTTCGCGGCTCCCCTGCTGACAGGGCGCGCCCCACCTCGGCCCCGCGGCCCTCGCGCCCCACCTGGCCCGGCCCGGCTTCGTCGCCCTGCTCGCCGACCTCGTCAGGCGTGGCGCGTTCGTGGTTGGCCGCCGCTGACCTGCAGGGCCGCGAGGACCCGACGGAAGTCGTCGGGAAGGGGGCTCTCGATCACGAGGCGGCCGCCGGTCACCGGGTGGGGCAGCTCCAGGCGCATCGCATGGAGCATCAGCCGCGGCACGTCGACACCCGGCGGGACGCGTCCGCCATAGAGGTCGTCGCCCAGAATGGCCAGACCGTCCTCCGCGAGGTGGACGCGGACCTGATGCTTCCGGCCGGTCCGCGGCCGCGCCTCCACGAGGAGGCCGCGGGGAAGCACCTGGCGCAGGGCGAAGTCGGTGTCGGCGCGCAAGCCCGCGCGCACCGTCGCGACGCGCGCGCTTCGCCCTTTTCCGACCGCGGCCAGGGACGACGAAGCCCGCCACGCGCGCGGCGGCAGGCGGGCCGGCCTCGCGGTCAGCGCCTGATAGGTCTTGGCGACGGCGCGACCCGCGAACGCCTCGGCCAGGGCCGGGTTCACCGCCGGGTCCTTCGCGAACAGCACCACCCCGGAGGTATCGCGGTCGAGCCGCTGGTGCAGGCCCAGATAGGCCTCGCCTCCGGACCGCCGCGCCAGGTAGGCCCGCACGGCCTGGAACAGGCTCGGTCGCCCCGGATCCACGGTGGGGGGAGTCGGCAGCCCCGCCGGCTTGTCCACCGCGATCAGCCAATCGTCTTCGAAGAGGACGTGGCCGGCGGTCAGGGCAAAGGGCCGATCGCGGGAGGTGCGATCGGCCAGGAGGTCCAGCCGCACCCGCGCTTCGATGAGGCGCCCGGCGGTGATTGCTTCGCCGGGCCGACGCCCGGTGGATCCGCCGACGCGGACGGCCCCCGCCATGATCAGCCGCCGCACCTTCGCCTTGGACAACGGGCGGCCCAGGGCTCCGGGCAGCCAGTGGGCGACCACATCGTCCAGGCGCCGCCCGGAGTGGGCCGGGGTGGTTCGCAGGGTCAGCCGCCGCTCGTCGCTCATGCTCGGTCGGCCCAGGCCGGGGCCGGCGGAGCCTACCATGCCGGGCGCGCGGCCTAGGGACGCCGGACCGTGACCCCCCCGTTCGTGGTGCTCACGCGTACCGGAGCGCCTCCGCGTCCCAGGCGCACGGAGACCCGCTGCTTGATGTCGCCTTGCACCGTCACCGGGAAGTCGAGCCGGAGCCGTCCGTTGGTGGTGCCGGTTTCGAGGAGGGCGTTGTAGTCGGCGGGGACGGTCAAGGTCACGCCGCCGTTCGTGGTCTGGATGTCGAGCCCCTGGCCCTGCCACTCGGAGCCCGCGAGCCGTACCTCCACCCCGCCGTTCGTGGTGCGGCCCTGCACGTCGCCCGCGACCCGCGTGAGCGAGACCCCGCCGTTCGTGGTGCGGAACGAGATCCGCCCCGCCACGTCCGCCAGGCGGATGCCGCCGTTCGTCGACTCGAGCTGCACGTCCGACCGCCGGGGCACGAAGGCCTGGTAGCTCACCCACCAGTGGGCGTAGCGCCCGCCGGGCGGCCCCTCCGCGTGGATCGTCCCCGCGGTGTCGATGCGAACCTCGGCTGCCATCCGGGCGGCCTCGTCCGCGGAGTCGGCCACCGCCACCACTTTGGCGCGCACCTTGACCTCGGAGCGGTCCCAGCCCACCACCTCGATCCCGCCGTTCGGGCTGGCGTCGATGGAGAGGCGCTCGCCCAGGCTCGGCCAGGTCGCCTCCCGGACCTCGCAGCGCGATTCCCGATCCGGGTCGGTCTCGCGCTCACGGCACCAGGGATCGGCATCCAGGCTCTTGAACACCGCCTGGGCCGAGGCCGGCCCGCTGCAGAGCACGAGCGCGGCCACAAGGACGGCGAGTCTCTTCATGCGTTGCTCCCGGAAAGGGGTCCGGCCAACCGGACCGCAATTCCTGAGACGTCGGAAGCGCCCCGAGGGTTGCGAGCCGGGATCGGGCGGGGCTGAGCTAACCCGCCGCCTCCACCTCGGAGGGCCGCCTCCCCCCGTGGGGCACGAGCTGGTGGAAAAGGCTCGACTCCCGTCGGAAGAAGCCTTCGGTGTGGAAGGAGTCGCGCAGCTTGAGGTGCTCGTAGTCGAGGTGATGACCCACCTCGTGGAGCAGCGTGCGCAGGAAGGTCCGGAACTTCACCACCCGGCGATGGCGAGCGGTGCGCATCCAGAGCTGGATCCGCGGGGGGCGGCGGCGGTCCCGCGTGTACAGGCCGTGCAGCTCGCCCCAGCCCGCGCTGGGACGCGCGGCCAGGACCTGCACCGCCGCCGGCGGGACCCCGAGCATCTCGGTCAACCCCCGGCCTAGGTACGAGGCCGCCACCTCCACCGCCCGCCGGTCCTCGCGCTCCAGGGCCGTCCGGAGGCCCTCGACCAGCGGATGCAAGAGGGCGGGCTCCGCGAGCCGGACGGCCGTCACCCGGTCGCTCGCCTGATAGATCCTCTGGTTCTCCGGGGAAAGCCGGCCGTAATAGGAGAAGGGCATGGCCTCTGCCGATTCTAGAGGCGAGGCCCGCGTCGCGAGGTCCAGGACCCCGTGATCACTCCCCGGGGATCGGGTAGAGCGGGGGGTCGATGAAGAAAGCCCCTAACGCAGGCGCCGCGCGATCCAGGCCGTCCGGTAGGCCGCAGTCAGGAAGGCGCCGGTCGCGATCACCGCGAGGATCCAGAACAGGACCGTCCCCTCGGGGCGGCCCAGCGCGGAGCTCAGGGTCGGATCGAGGAGGCAGCCGAGGGCGGTGAGGACGAGCCGCTCCCCCCGCTGCATGAGGCCGCCCGAGCCGGAGACGTTCACGGTCTCGCCCCGCGCCTGCGCGTAGCTCACCAGGAGCGAGGCCGCGAGGGCGGCCGCGGCCACGAAGGCCCCCGCCGGGTGTTGGCGGTAATAGGCCACGAAGCCGAGGAAGGCGAAGGTCTCGACGAAGCGGTCAAGCGTGCTGTCGATGAACTTGCCGTAGGCTGAAGCGACGCCCCGCGCCCGGGCAAGCCGGCCATCCAGCATGTCGCACAACCCTGCGAGGGTGATGGCCCAACCTCCGAGCTCGAGCCGCCCGGTGCCGATGAGCAGGCCGCTCAGGAGTCCGAGCAGCACGCCGGCGGTGTTCATGTGGTCCGGCGTGGTGCCCAGCCGCCGCATCGCCCCTTCCACGGGCCCAAGCGCCCACAGGAGCCAGTGAAGCAGGAAGTCGCCGGCCCCCAGCAGGAACCGCGAGCCTTTCTCCTTCGCGTCCTCGTCTCGAGGGGCGCCTCGCGCGAGGGCATAGATCAGCAAGGAGATGAGCGCAGCCCCTAACGCCGCGACGAGCACGGCCTGGGCCGGTCTCACCCAGCGCCTCCCCGGGCGGCGTTCACCCGCGCCCTCCCGGCCGGTCCTTCTCCCTCAGGTAGCGGAAGAGCCGTGGCCAGAGGAAGAGGAGGGGCAGGCGCCGTTCGCGCGGGGTGAGCACGATCTCCTCCCCGGTGTGCCGGGCCGCCTTGCGCAGGATGTAGTCCAGCCAGCCCTCGAACGTCACCATGTGCTTCAGCCAGCGCGCCGTGGCGCGGGCCAGCGACCAGGCAAAGTAGGTCTCGAGGCGCAGGCGCTCGCCGGCCGTGACCGGCCGGGCGAGCGAGTACGTCGCCCCGTCCCCCCGCCGGAGCTCGCCCCGCGCGGCCAGCTCCTCCAGGAGCCGCGTGTACACCGGCGTCTGCTCCTCCCGCTGGGCCTCCCAGAGCGCTTCTGCCCGTCCCTCGGGCTCGGGCCGGATCTCGCGCCTCAGGGACACGCGGAGGGCGGTGCGGCCGTAGGCGTCGGCGTCGAACCGTTCGGGGAGCCAGGGCCGCACCCAGGCGTAGGTCTCTGCGTGGGCCGAGACGAGGGCGCGGAGGATTCGACCGCCTGTCTCGGGGTCCGCGTGGTGGAGGATCTGGCAGGGCTGGAACAAGCGTCCAATGCAGAAGTGGTCCCGCCGCGCGGGCGAGGTCTCGCGCAGGAATGTGGGGAGCGAGATCACCGAGCACTTCGCATGGAGGACAGGCTCGCCCAAGCGGAGAGAGAGCTGGTTCGGGGGAAGGAGGACGTTGAGGGCGGCCAGGAGCCAGGGGTTCTTTCCGGTCTTCCCCGCCCGGCGCAGGGCGGCGTAGAACCCGCGATAGCTCCGCACCAGAACGAAGAGGTCATGGGCGCTGTGGGCGTCGGCGCGCGCGGCCGCGGTGCGCCGCGAGCCGAAGAACACCACTCCCAGGACCTCCCCCTCCGCGGCCGCCGCGAGCTCGCGGGCCAGGGTTTCCGCCGCGGGGCTCCGGGCCACATGTGCCCCGTCGCGGACCGCTTCGAAGAAGGGCCCGCTCTCGAACGCGAGAGGGTCGACCTTCATCGACCCCCCACCCTTGCTATCCCTCCGATACATCGGAATGCGTCCGCACCTTCGTCCCAGCCTACCCCTCGGGCCGGGGGACGAGTACCTTCAGCGCCCGGGGCAGGGTCTCCACGCGCAGGTCGGCGCTCTTCGCCCGGTTCCACTCCCCGTCGGTCTCGTAGGTCGGGGGCGCCTCGAAGCGCAGCCGGAACGACCGGGCGAGGGTGGCGCTCACGTGCCCGTCGGCCTCGTGCGTCCCCGCCAGCAGCCGCTGCAGGACCCGCGCCCGCGCGAAGAAGCCCATGTTGCCGAAAGCCATCGCGTCGAGCCGGCCGTCCGCGAGGTCGGCCCGGGGGGCGATCTGGAAGCCGCCCCCGAAGACCCGGGCGTTCGCCAGGATCAGCATGAGCAGGTCTCGCCGCCCGAGAGGCTGGCCGTCCGCCTCCACGTCCACGGAGAAGCCCCGGAAGGAGCGGAGCTGCCGGATCGCGCAGTAGAGGTAGAGGGGCGCGCCCCCGAGATAGCCGACGCTCCAGGAGTCCTCGATGACGGCCACGTCGTAGCCGAAGCCCGCCAGGTTCAGGAAGTACCGGTCCTCGATCCGGCCCACGTCGATCGACTTCCTATGGCCGTTCAGGACGATGCGCGCGCAGGCCTGGAGGTCGCGGGGGATGCCGAGGGACTTGGCGAGGTCGCAGCCGGTGCCCCCGGGCACGAGACCCAGCCCGGCGGGGATCCCGGAGCGCAGGATCGCGTTGCCCACGTTGCTCCAGGTGCCGTCCCCCCCCACCGCCACGATCCGGCGGAACCCGCGGGCCAGGGCGTCCGTGGTGAGCCGGGCCTCGTCGCCGGGCTCGCGGGTCAAGCCGTGCTCGAGGCCAGGCGCGCCCGCGAGGGCCTGCAGGAGCGGCGACACGAGCTGCGCCCCGCGGCCCCGGCCGGACATGGGATTGAAGACGACGTAGACGGGATCGGCAGCGGACGGGCGCCGGTCGTCCTCCTTCCGGCGCGCCATGGCCGCCTCAGACGGTCTGGAGCTGCATCAGGGGCTCGAAGGTCTGCTGCCCCTCGCGCATCCACATCTCGCGGAAAGGCTGCTCGTAGATCTCCGAGATCACGAGGTCCTTGTTGAACGGGTGCTCGTGGAGCTGGATCCGGCCCGTCTCCTCCTCGTGCTCGCTCTGCTGGCCTTCCATGGTGATGCTGGCGAGGTAGGCCCCGCGGTCGTCCTTCATGAAGGCCTGATAGAGGTGGGAGACCGGGTTCCACGAGTGATCGGTGATGGTCAGGTCCGCCACCGGCGATCCGTCCACCTCGACTCGGGCGGTCACCGCCTTCCCCTGGCGGTCGAAGCGGACGTCCACGTCCTCCATCCAATGGGGCAGGTGCCAGCGCTCGATGGCGTGGTCCCGCGCCGCTTTCGTGGTGGTCCCCACCAGATAGGGGTAGAAAGCCGACTTGGGCAGGCGCTCCCCCGGCTTCACGAGCGGGGACACGATCACCGCCATCACGACCTCGCCGTAGTCCCCGACCTCGCTCTCCGTGAAGTCGAACACGGTCATCGAGAAGATGCTGCTCCCGTGGTGGAGCTCCGCCGGCTCCAGGTGCCGGGGCAGGATGCGGCGGGCGTTCTCGGTCGGGAACTCGAAGAAGCCGCTGATCGCGTCCCGGTACCCGTAGCGGGTCAGGCTCGGCAAATCCCCTCCTCTACCAGCACCCCCTTGATCGTCTGCACCGCGGTCTCCAGCTCCTCCTCGCCGTGCGCGGCCGAGACCGAGATGCGGAGGCGGGACTTGTGCTTGGGCACCGCGGGGTAGGTCACGGGGTTCAGGAAGAGGCCGCGATCCTGGATCTTCTCCGCCACTCCGAGCACCTTGGCGTCGTTGTTGACCATGACCGGCATGACCTGCGAGTTCGACTTGCCGATGTCGATCCCCTCCTCGGCGAAGCGGCGGCGCAGGAAGGCCACGTTGCTCCAGAGCCGGGCCCGGAGCTGCGGCTCGCGCTCCACGATCCGGAGCCCGGCCAAGAGGCCGGCCGCGATCATGGGGGCCAGGTTGCAGGAAAAGAAGCGCGAGCGGGCGAAGGCGTTCACGTAGTCGACGAGGTCGCGCGACCCGCAGACGAAACCACCCTGCCCCCCCAGGCTCTTGGAGAAGGTGCCCAGGTGGAAATCGACCTCCTTGTCGAGGCCGAAGTGCTCGGCCACCCCGCGCCCGTTGGGGCCGAAGAGGAAGGTCGAGTGGGCCTCGTCGATCAGGATGCGCGCGCCGTGGCGCTTGGCCACCTCGACGATCTCGGGGAGGACGCAGACGTCCCCGTCCATCGAATAGACCCCCTCCACCACCACCAGCTTCTTGCCCTTCAGCCCGTTCAGCTTCCGCTCGAGGTCCATCGGGTTGTTGTGGCGGAAGAAGACGGTCCGGGACTTGGCCAGGATGGCCCCGTCCACGATGGAGGCGTGGGAGTACTGGTCGAGGAGGATGGTGTCCCCCGCGCGCATGATCGCCGAGATGAACCCGACGTTCGCGCTGTAGCCGGTGGGAAAGAGGATGGCTGCTTCCTTGTCCTTGAAGGCCGCCACCTCGCTCTCGAGCTCCTTGTGGATCTCGAAGGTGCCGGAGAGGATGGGCGAGCCCGAGGCTCCGAGGCCGAAGCGGCGGGTGGCCTCGATGGCGGCCTCCTTGACCTCCTCCCGGTACGAGATGCCCAGGTAGTTGTAGGAGGCCATGTTGATGAGGTCCACCACCTGGCCGGTCTTCCGGTTGCGAACCCGGACCTTGGTCGAAGGGGCCGAGGACAGCGGCTCGGAGTAGAGGTAGTAGCCGTTCGGCAGCGCCTCCCGGTACCACTCCATGAAGGGACCCAGCAGGTTCAGGGGATCGTCGCCCGCCCCGTAGTAGAAGTTGCTGTAGTCGTACTCCGCGAAGGTGGACTTCGCCGCGTCCTTCTTCTGGGCCGCCTCCATGCTATGCCTCACTCTCTCGCGCTCCGAGGACGAGCGCATGAGCCCGACCCGATCGCAAAACCCCGCAATCATAGCAGGCAGAGGCCCGAAAACGAAGCCCGTCTTTCACTCTCGCCACCATAACTCGTGGTCTCAAGTCGAGACGCCCCCACGGGGACGATAGAGCTCGCCCGCGATCCGACGGACGATCCCTCGCGGCACGAAGGCCTGGACCGCGGCCAGGATCCGGTTCGGCAAGCCGGCGATGACGCGCAGCCGGCCCCGGTCGAGTCCCCTCAGGGACGAGGCCACGACATCCTCGGCCGACATCATCGGCATGCGGGTCACCAGCAGGCCCCGGTGGGTCTCCGCCGCGTCGAGGAACTCCGTGGCGGTGATCCCGGGACAGAGGGCCTGGACGTTGACCCCCGTTCCGCGCAGCTCGGTGGCGAGGGCCTCGGTAAAGGACAGGACGTAGGCCTTGGTGGCCGCGTAGACGGCCATGTAGGGGATGGGCTGGAAGGCCGCGTTCGAGGCCACGTTGATGATCGCGCCCCGCCGGCGCGCCACCATGTCGGGGAGGAAGGCCCGGGTCAGCTCGGTGAGGGCCCGGACGTTCAGATCCACCATCGCCCGAACCACGTCGTCCGGCTGCCGGTGGAACCGGCTCGTGTGGCCCAGCCCGGCGTTGTTCACCAGCAGGTCGGCCGCGAAGCCGCGGGCCCGCACCTCCCCGAGGAGCCGCTCCGCGGCGCCCGGCGCCGCGAGGTCCTGAGCCACCACGGCCGCGTGCGCTTCCCCTCCCAGGTCGGCGGCCAGACGCTCCAGGCGGTCCCGCCGGCGGGCCACCAGGACCAATTTCTCTCCCCGCGCACGCAGGGCGCGGGCGAAGGCGGTGCCGATCCCGCTCGAGGCTCCGGTGACGAGGGCCCGGAGCTCTTCGCTCACCCCGCGACCGCTCCGCGATCGGCCCTCGCGGAGCCGCTCACCACCGGCCGCACGGGCAGCCGCGCGACGAGCTTCTGCGGGTGGCGCCAGTTGTCCGCAAGGGCGACCTGCTGCACGCAGTTGACCGTGCAGTAGGGGGCGCAGGCTTTCTTGGTGTGGTATTCGCGCATGACGTGCTCGCGGGTGTAGGCCTCGAGGGGAATCCCCGGCACGCCGCGCTGCTGCGAGCAGTAATGGACGAGCCCGAACTCGTCCACGTAGAGGTAGCGGCCCCCCGCCCGACAGCTCCACTCGTTGGGGAGGCCCAGGGCGAGGTTCGTCTGGAAGCGGATGTTCCAGTGGTGCGGCCAGACCTTGGCCTGGCGCGCCGTGATCTCGCGGAAGATGGCCATCTCGCGCTCGGCCAGGGGGCGAAGCTGGCCGTTGTCGTCGTGCGCGATCCCCAGCGACGTCGTGAAGCCCAGCTCGCGCGCCCGCTGCACGATGACGAGGGCGTCGTCGGGGTTCCGCACCCCGCTGCCCAGCACCGAGTTGATGGTGACCGTGAACTGCCGGAGCTCGGCCAGCCACTTCAGCTTGGGCTCGAGGAGCCGCAGGCTCTTCCGCGAGACCTCGTCCGGCTCCACGTTGTCGATGCTGATCTGCAGGTGGTCGAGGCCCGCCTGGTTGAGCTTCTGGATGCGCTCGCGCGAGAGGTAGTAGCCGTTGGTGATCAGGGTGGCCACCATCCCCCGCCGCCGGATGCGGGCGATGATGGCCTCCAGCTCGGGGTGCATGAGGGGCTCGCCCCCGCTGACCGTCACCACTCCCGTGCCCAGCTCCCCCAGGCGGTCGACCCGACGCACCATCAGGTCGAGGGGGACGGGCTGGGAGACGGAGTCGTACTCGTTGCAGTAGGCGCAGGAGAGGTTGCAGCGGCGCATGGGAATGAGGTGGGCCAGGATGGGATGGTTCGGATCGAGGAGGGACCAGGCGGACATGCGGCCCAGACGCAGGTACCGTGCCCAGCGTGTCGTGAGCTTCATGCCTTCAACCCGATGTCCCGCGCCCCGGCGTCTTCTGGCACCGTTGAGTTACGGGCGCGCATCATAGCAGAAAGAGCCGGCCCGGGGTGACCCCCGGTGTTGACGCGCTTTCCGCCGACGGCTATCGTGTTCTTTCCGGCACGCGGCCCGCGGGCCCCTTGTCGGCCGCTCCGTCCACGGAGCGTACCCCCTGGAGGTCGACGGATCCCGTGGCGAACCTCGCGGCGGCGAACGTCATGCACCGGAAGACGCGAACCGGGGTCTCGGTCCTGGCCGTCGCGATGGAGGTGGCGATGGTCATGCTCCTCGTGGGCATGGCCAACGGCACCCTGAACGAGATCGCGGAGCGCCTCCAGAAAGTGGGCGCGGACGTGCTCTTCCAGCCTCCCGACGCCTCGCTGATCCTGGGAGCCACGAGCGCAGTGATGCCCGTGAAGTACGTCGACCTGATGAAGGAGCAGGTCCCGGGGGTCGAGGAGGCCACCCCGGTCCTCAACTGGCTCGTCTCGAAGATCGGGCCGGAGGCGCGGGCGGTGAACCTGTGGGCCATCGACTACCCCTCGTTCGCGGCCATCTCGGGGGGCCTCGACATGGTCGAGGGCCGGATCCTCTCGGAGCCGGACGACCTCGTCATGGACACCGTGCTCGCGCGCGCGACCGGCATGAAGGTTGGCGACCGGGTGCCCATGATGAACCGCGACTTCAAGCTGGTGGGGATCAGCCGGGCGGGAGCGGGCGGCCGTCTCTACGCGCGCATCCAGGACATACAGGAGACCATCGGGACGCCGGGCAAGGCCTCGTTCTTCCTGGTCAAGGGCCGGCGTGGCGTCCAGGCCGAAGACCTCGCCCGGGCCCTCGAAGAGAAGTTCAAGGGGCACAAGATCACGCCGGTGGCCCAGGTCTCCAAGGCCATGCAGGACAACGCGGTGGGCCTGAAGCAGTTCAAGCAGGCGCTCACGGGAATGGCGGTCGTGATCTCGTTCATGGTGGTGCTGCTCGCGATGTACACGACGATCATCGAGCGCACGCGGGAGATCGGCATCCTGCGCGCGATCGGAGCCAGCCAGACCACCGTGGTGCGGCTGGTGGTGGCCGAGAGCTTCCTGATCTGCGTGGCGGGCGTGCTCGTGGGGATGCTGCTCGCGATCGCCGGGCGCTGGTTGCTGCCCCACGTCTTCCCCACGCTCTCGGTGACGCTCACGCGGGAATGGGCGCTGATCGCGGCGGCCCTCGGCCTGGCGGGCGGACTGCTCGGGTCGCTGTATCCGGCCGTGAAGGCGGCCCGGCTCGATCCGATCTACGCGCTCAACTTCGAGTGAGTGGAATCAAGAGTTGAACAGCAGATCCTCTAGTTCCTCTTGATGCCTTCCAAAGTCGCCTCGAGGGCCCGGATGATCTCCTCCCGGGGCACGTGGGCCTTGCGGAACTGCACGGAGAGGGTGAACGACTTCTCTCCAGGTTGGTAGCGGAAGACGTAGTTCCGGGGCCGACCCCGCGACGCCTTGTCCTCCTTCGCGATGCGACGGGCCTCGGTCCGGGATGGGCCTTTTGCCTTGAGCCGGTCCACCAAGGCGAGCATTTTCGCCGGATCTGACTGCCTAACTACGTGAAGAAGCAATGATTTAGAATGAATGTCGGCCCGCCGACACGCCTGGCGCACATCCGCGGGCATCGCAGCAAGCGAGAGAGTCTCGGTAATCGACGTCCGGCTCTTTCCAAGCTTCTCCGCCATCATCTCGTGAGTGTGGCCATGGGTTTCCGCCAGGATCCTGAGCCCGTCCGCCTCTTCGAAGGGGCTCAGGTCCTTGCGTTGAAGGTTCTCCACCAGCGCCAGCTCCATCATCTCGGCTTCGGTCGTGTCCCGAACGATGCAGGGCACCTCGGCGAGGCCCACCTCGAGCGCGGCGCGGTAGCGACGCTCGCCGGCGATGATCTCGAAGCGGCCGCCCAGCGCCCGCACCAGGATCGGCTCCAGCACGCCCTTCTCGCTCACCGAGGCCTTGAGCTCCGAGAGGTCGCCCAGGTCCTGCCGCGGCTGCCGTGGATTGGGCTGGAGGTCCTCGATGGGGATCATCCGGCCGATCGCCTCCCCGCTCGGTCGGGCGAGCTGGTCGACGAAGTGAGTGTCGTGCCGCATCCGAACCGTCTGGGGCAGGCCGATGCGCCTTGGGCTAGACACGCTCGATGACCTCCTCACAGAGGCGGTAGTACTCGTAGGCCCCGCTCGACTGTGGCGCGAAGCTGAAGATCGACTCGCGGTGCGCCGGGCTCTCCTCGAGGCGGATGCTCTTGGTGATCGTCGTGTCGAAGACTCGGCCACCGAAGACCTCGCTCACAGCCTTCTGCACGTCGCGGGCGAGCGTGGTGCGCTTGTCATGGAGGGTGATCACGGCGCCGAGAAGCTTGAGGTCCGGGTTCGGTCGGGCCTTGATGCGGTCCACGGTCTCGAGGAGATCGTCCGTGCCCTCGAGCGCGAAGTAGCTGGACTGGACCGGGATCAGCAGGTGGGTCGCCGCCACCAGGGCATTCACGGTGATCAAGCCGAGAGCCGGCGGGGTATCGATGATCACGAACTCGTAGACGCCCTTCAGGCTGCCGAGCCGGTCCTTCAGCCGGAAATGCGCGTCCAACTCCCCCACGAGCTGCGCCTCCAGCTTGGCGAGCGCGATGCGCGACGGGGCCACGTCGAGGTTCTTCACCGGTGAAGGCCGAATCACGTCGCAAAGGGCCACCGAGTCCGAGAGCACGTCGTACATCGAGTGCTGCAGGGGGCGCACGTCGAGGAAGGACATCGAGGAGTTCGCCTGCGGGTCCAGGTCGACCAGGAGCGTCTTTCGGCCGCGCATCGCCAGCGCGGCCGCCAGATTGATGGCCGTGGTCGTCTTTCCGACGCCGCCCTTCTGGTTCGCGATGGCGATGGCGATCACGCGTGCTCCTCAGCGGGGATGCGGGAAGGACCGCGCGCGCATCTTAGAAGAAGGCCCGGCCGGGGGTCAAGAACAAAAGCTATTGGGGTAGGCAGGGACCCCGGGGGCTACATCTTGTACTTGCCCAGCTCGTCCTCGGAAAGGCCCTCGAGCCACTTCTGGAGCCGTCCGACGTCCATGGACTCCCGGCTCATCTCGACGCTCCGGGCGCTCTGGATGACCGCGTCCTCCACGAAGATCTT
>WNGG01006447.1_pt1 | contig 13881 bp, 19 predicted proteins | sample 5400661 | NCBI WGS metagenome assembly WNGG01 (sample SAMN13153372, study PRJNA577476) | soil metagenome | isolation source: 100 cm soil or saprolite under Garry oak tree replicate 1 | place: USA:California | collected 2016-06-15
TGAAAAGCCTGCATCAGTCGCAATGAGAGCACGGATTGCAGCGAACTGGCACCCTGCGCCGACGAAAGGTCTGGTGCTCCCTGTCCGGTTTTGACGGTCTGGCCGTAGAAGAAATCGGCCGGGATTTCCAGCGCTTCGGCGATTTGCATCAGGCGGTCCGCGTCGACCCAATTCGACCCATTGGCGCCTCCTGCTGCTTGTTGAAACGTGGCATCGAGCACTTCGGCCAAATCGGTTTGCGAAAGCCCGATCGCAAGCCATCGTGCCTTCACGAGCTGGTCAATGTGTCCGTCAGTTGGGCCGTTCGTCATCGATTGGTCCCGTTGGTGCGATTGGGAAAGTTTGGGACGATCTTCGGGCGCGATACCTTCTTGAACCCGGCGAATAGATTCACCAGCGGCTCGGCGTCCTTATAGGCTTTTTGCAAATCCTTCGGATGGACGAACTCGTCGCTAAACCATGGATATTTGTGGCCGTCGAATGATTGGACGGTCCATTCGATCAGTTGCTTGACCCGAGGTATTTTCTTTGCGTCCGGATGATAGGCGAGCCAGATATCAAGCTCGAACTTGACTCCGATATCGAGCGGTATCAGCGGATCACCAAGCGCCGGCACATAGGTTGGCAACCAGCCGATGCCGGCGCCCTTCGCGATCGACCAAAGATGCGCGGTGCTGACATTGTTGCGCATCGCGACGAAGCCGACCTGCTCGCGACCCGCATATTTATCGTAGATCTCCTTGCCCTTGGTCTGGTCCGCATCCTGCAATACAATTCGATGATTTTGACGGATGTCGTCCGCGTTCTTCGGCATGCCGTAGATGTCGACGTAGGACGGACTCACGAAAGGCATGATGTGCAGCCGCCCAATCTTGATTCTCTTGAGGTCGGGCTGGTCGGGGTTTTCAAGTTGCACGGCGACGTCGGCCTCGAGACGAAGCACGTCGGCCGAACGCATCTCGCATTTCAGATCCACCAGCAGGCCCGGATAGACCCTTTGAAATTCAACCAACCTTGGTGCGAGCCAGAATGTGCCGAGCCCCTCGGTAACAGCGAGCCGAACTTCGCCGCTGAGCGCGGGCGTTGTCTGGCTCAGCGCGCGGTCCAGACCAAAGGACGCTTCTTCCATCAGCTTTGCGGACTCGAGAACCTGCCGACCTTCTGGAGTGAGCCTGATCCCATCGACATGCCGGGTCATCAGGGTCGTCTTATAGGCACGCTCGAGCAACGAGATGCGCTTGCTGAGAAAGTTTGCCGACATGTTCAGTTGTTCGGCCGCGGCTCGGAAGCTGCCTATCCGGGCCACTTCCAGAAATATCCGCACCAGGTCCCAGTTGGCCATTCGCCCTGGGACGTGCGCGCCGTTGTGCGCGCCCCTGCGCTCAGGTGAGTGCATACAAATCACTCCATTCGCTCTTTAGAATATTCTTACAGAAATATCGTCGCATCACAACCGAGAGACGACACCATGACAGCGCTCGACCTCAAATTAATCCGTAAAACCGCCGGCAGAGAAACCTCGGAGGGCCGATCTGCGGCGTACTCACTCGACAGAATGACCGCGCTGCAGCTGGCAAGGCGTACCGTAATCTTCACGGTCGATGCGGAAGGCATCGCCTCGTTGGTGGATGCAGCGCGACAAGATATTCCCGGCCTGACATCGAACCACATGTTTCAGACCGTCGCAAATCATAACCCGGATACGTTCTGGGCAATCGCAAAGCGGGACCGGTTCAATGTTGCCTCCCCCAAGGGCGAAGGCTTTCTCGCCGTACTGCCGCTGACGCACGAAGGCACGCGCCGGCTGATCGACGGCCGGCTCGATACCCGCAACCCCGAGCTCTGCTACATCGCGCGGCAATCGGAACGGCCGGCCGGTATCTACGTCTGGGCGATCCACGCCAAGGGCACCATCGCCGCCGCGATACCGCTGGTGCTGCAGAAATTCTCGACGCCGCTCTATCGGGGCGTCAACATCTATTCGCGTCCGGTCACCAAGGAAGGTCTCAGGGTCCTGGAGCCTCTCGGGTTTTCCGCGGGGGCGCGTTACGATGGTCTGCATGCGCCGCATCTGCAGATGTTCGACCGCTCCGATGATGTTCCGCCAGTCAAGGCCGTTCCCCAGGATCCCGTAACCATCGAGGTGGTTCGGTCGATGGACGAAATGGCGCGGGTAATCGCCATCCGCGGCGCGATCTATATGGCCGAGCAGCGATGCCCATTCGAAGAGGAGTTCGACGGCAACGATTTCACCGCCACGCATCTGATCTGCCACAAGGACCGCGAGCCGGTTGGATGCATCCGGATTCGGTATTTTGCCGATTTTGCCAAGCTTGAACGATTGGCAGTCCGGCATGAAGGCCGGGGTTCAGGCCTGGCGGGGCGAATCCTCGACGCGGCGATCGAGCTCTGCCGCAAGAAGGGCTACAGCGTTTTGTACGCGCACTCGCAAAAGCGTTTTCTCAAGGTGTGGGAGCAGAGCGGTTTCAAGCGCATGGGCGCCCGCGAGCTGGTGTTTTCGGATTTCGACTATGTCGAGGTCAAACTGGAAACCCAGAAGCATCCGCAGAGCATCACGCTCAGCGATGATCCCTATGTGATCATTCGCCCCGAGGGCCGTTGGGATACTCCCGGCATTCTTGAAAAGTCTGCGAGCAGGGGTGTTTGCCTGCCGGCGGGCGCTTGATGAGCTCTGTCATAGATCTGCGGACCTACGTCAGCGCATCGCATAGCCGTCTGCTCGTCATGGTCGACCTGCAGGAAAAAAACTATGACGAGTTGGCATGTGACCGGGCGACCGACCTCGCACGGTCATTGGAGAATTGCATGTCCGCGATACGGCACGCGCGAAATCTTGGAGTGCCCATCGCGTTCACGCGACAGACGGATAGTTCGGAATCGATCGGAAGGTTGGCCCAATCGGCATGGATTTCAGGTTTCGAGCCGAAACGTTCCGATATGGTGTTCGAACGCCCGGAGCCTTCCTGCTACGCCAATCGGCTTTTTGCCAATGTCGTTTCGCAGATCGGAGGCTTTGCAATCGCCGGCCTGGTGGCCGAACAGACGTGTCTCGCAACCGCAATCGATGCGTCGCATCGAGGCCACCACGTTACGTTTCTGAGCGATGCGTCGGTGAGCCGCGGCCGGCACGACGCCGATGCAAGGGCGGTTCACGTCGTAACGACAAAAGCCATCGAATTGTTTGCCGACACCGTCACCACGCGCGACTGGCTGGTGGCGACTTCGCCGAGAACCCCCAAGGGGCATCGACATGGATGAAGTCCGTGCCCGTTGTCTGAGTAATGTCATTTCGGTGTTGCTGGAGCAACGCAAGATAGTCGTTTCCAGGGGAGCTACGTTTGCCGGTCACCTGATCGACCTGACGGTCATGCAGCTTCGCCTCACGATTCACGAGATTTCCGAGGAAGAACTTTCCGAATTTTCCAAATTTCTCAGCGCCAGTTTCGAAAAGCGCGGCGAACACCAGGATTGATCGGGGAGGCGTGCCGATGCCCGGCCAAAGATGGACGATCCTTGCGGTCCTGTTCGCGGTACGGGCGGCGACCGGATTTCAGTTTCAATCGGTCGGATCCGCCGCAAGCGTGCTGATGCAGGACCTGGGAATGGATTATTCCCAGATCGGCATGCTGTTGGGCGCTTATCTGTTGCCGGGCGTCATTGTCGCGTTTCCGGCGGGAGTGCTGGGCCAGCGTTTTCGGGACAAGACGCTCGGTCTTGCCGGTCTGTTGCTGATGGCGGTTTCCGGAGTCATGCTGGGTGCTTCCGGAGATTTCACAATGGCTCTTGTTGCGCGCCTCATCGGCGGCGTCGGCGCAACGATTGTGGCGCTGGTTGCCACCAAGATGACGACCGACTGGTTCGATAGCCGCGAAATCGTCCTTGCGATGTCGATCCTGCAAGTAAGCTGGCCGTTCGGTGCGATGCTGGCCTTGCCGGTCCAGGCCTATATCGCGCAGCTGTGGGGATGGCCCGCCGTGATGATATCGGGCGCGCTTTGCGCCGGCGCGGCACTTTGCGCGTTCGCCTTTGTTTCGGAGCCATCCGAACAGAAGCAACGGACGGTGGTTGTCCGCTCCATGCTCCGCGGCGGCGTGCTGGTTCCGGTCGTGATCGCCGGCACGGTGTTTGGCGCGATGAACCTCGCCTGTGTTTTGTTCTTCAGCTACGCGCCAGTGTTGATGGTGGCGCAGGGATCGTCGTCTACCGCCGCCGCATCGCTGACCAGCCTCGCCATCTGGTTCACGATCCTGGCCATTCCATCGGGCGGATACCTGGTTCACCGCTCGGGCAGGCCAATCGCAGCCATCGTCGTCTGCTCGCTGATTGCTGCCGCGGCACTTGCGCTGTTTGTCGCCGAGGTCCATCCGATAATCTCCTGCATGCTATTCGGAGTTTTTGTCGGTCCATTGTCCGGAGCGATCCTTTCACTTCCGTCGAAGGTGCTCGCCCCGCGCGATCGGGCGGTCGGATTTGGCGTGTTCTATACCTGCTTTTATGCCTTGATGGCTGTCGGGCCTTTGGCCGCGGGCTTCCTGCAGGACGCATGGGGATCGCCGTCCGCCGCACTGATCGCTGGCGCCGCGCTGCTTGTCGGAGCTCCGCTTTTGTCGCTTGCATTCGAATTTTTATCGAAGCCGTATCGTCACGCCGAACTCAACCATGATGCGGAGCTGCGCGCCGCTGTGCGGGCCGGGGCGCGCCCGGTCCCACTCACCCCGTCAGCGCCTGCACGGTCGCATCGAGCGCCCTGACGGCGTCGTTGGGATCGAGCTCGATCTGTAGCCCGCGCTGTCCGCCATTCAGAAATACGCTGGTCTCGGCCAAGGCCGCCTGGCCGATCGCCACCGGCACGCGCTTTTTTGGTGCGAACGGACTGATGCCGCCGACATGATAGCCGGTCAGCCGCTCGGCCTCGGCCGGCCTCCTGGACATCGTGCTATCGCTCCGTCGTCACGTTTTGCCGGAGTTTGACGATAGCAATTCTTGATACTTGGCGTGATAGATACCTGGCGCGATGAAGTGAAGTCATCCGGCGAAGATAATGCCGGCGCCCAGCACCGCAAGAATCGCTCCGAGCCAAGCCGACAATGGTGGCGGGTCGCCACTCATGATCCATATCATCGGAAGCATCACGACCGGCGCCATTGAACTGAGAACGGCGACTATCCCGGCGTCGTAGCTGCGTAATGCATAGAGCTGAAGGCCGACGGCAGCGATGTATCCGACAAATCCCGGCAGGATCGCACCAAGCACGACGCCGGGCGTTCGCTTTGTCGGAGTTACGAAGGCTTCTGCGGGCCATAGAGCCACGACCGAAATCACCAAGGCTCCTCCTCCGGTGCGCAGCGCGGTCGCCGCAAGGGGGTCGGTCCCCGCCAGCAGTGCGGGCTTCAAAGCAATAAGTCCGACGGCATGACAGACCGCAGCGAAGAGCCCTAGTGCAATGACGACTGCAAGCGAGCCTTGGACTGCCTCGATGCGGTGTTGGCCGCGCCGACCAAACAGGATTGCGAGAAGCAAGCCACTGAAGGCCAGCCCAACGCCAATGAGTTTCCGAGGTGACATTGACTCCCCAAGGAACAAGAACCCCAGCAGCGCAGCGAACGGAGCACTCATGCTCACGAGCAGCTGCATGCGTCGCGGCCCGCCCCGCCTCAGGCAGGCGATCATCGCGAGATTAGTGAAGACGACGCCGATCAGACTGGCCGCCACGAACGATGGCCAGTGCGCCCAACTAACGCTTTGCCAGCCATTGAACGCCGTAACAATGATGATCAAGAGTGCGAACGAACTGATCAGCTGCGTTCTTGTGAACTCGAATGCGCCGAGCTGTGTCGCAGGACGATGAGCTATCAGGGAACCGACCGCCCAACACGTGGAAGCGCCGAGTGCCGCAGTGAGCGCAATAATGGGCATCCGGTGTACTCCTGATGGAGCTACAGATAGAGTAGCGGCATCCGTAGCACCTGACAGAGAGGAATGCTACCCATTTAGTAGCAGGGGATGCCCCGCATGAGCCAAACTCCGAAACCCGGGAGACCCGTCCGAGGCTCACGATCGGGTGTCCCTGTCATGGCGCTCCTGGACTTGCTGGGGCGACGCTGGACATTGGGCGTTCTGTGGAACCTCAGCAAAGGCGGACCCTGCACCTTCCGGGAACTGCAAGAACGTTGCGAAGCAATCTCGCCGACGGTTCTCAATTCGCGTCTGAAAGAACTGCGTGAAGCAGGCCTGGTCGAGCACTCGCACGAGGGTTATCGCGCCACACCGACCGGACATGAACTTTATGCCCTTCTCGTTCCTCTCGGGGTTTGGGCGAAAAGGTGGGCCGCGAAGTTACCGGCGTAAATCAATCCCGGTCAGTCCACGCCCTGGCGCGTCTCGACGATGACCGGTGAGGCCGCAAACCGAGGTGCCGAATTCGCGGTTATCGACTGTCGCTCACGCATTGGTCCACAATTTTCTGATCCGCAGCGGACAATTGTCCGTACTCCAGCCCGTCCTTTTCCTGATTGGCGATTGAGGCGTAGCTGCGAAAATAAATGTTCACGGGTAGCTTCCGCGAAAGACACTGACAAAGCGCTCTGTTTGCGATGGCTATAACGCATTGCAAGAGCTTCCGATGCTTTATCGCATCGACGGCAGCCAGTGCCTGCTCAAACTGGCTTACGCTTTCCAATTGTTGAAATGACTGCTGAGACAACGCACCAGATGACATGACGGCAGAAATCACAATACCAACAAACCACCCAAACATCCTTACCCTCCCGTTCGGGCACCTTGCACCTGGTGTATTTAGCAGCATCCCCGCAATGAAAGAGACTGCCAATCGAGGCGTTGAATGCCTGGTTGGAAGTCATGCCTTCCGTTGCGATAAGTTCGCGTGCCGTCTCGCTCAGAGGCAGCCGAGCCAACGCCAATAGGTTACGCCAAGCAGCATGACCAAGGCCAGCGCGGTGGCGCTGGCAAAGCGGCTCATCGCGGGTGGCGTATCCGCATCGCCAGCGGTTTCAACAGTTCGGTGCATGCGAGATAAACCACGACGAGGCCGGGGCCCGGAGCTCGCCAGCATCCGCATCGATACCATTACCGGGATGGCATTCAGTTCGCTGGTGTCGCTGGCGATCGTTTTTGCCACCGCGGCGACGCTGAACAGCCACGGCTTCGCTGGCGTCTTTCACCCTGCTGCAGAGCGTGCAGCACCTCGTCACGGCCCAAATGATCTGCCGAGACCATGCCCCGCGGGCCGATGCAACCGCACCGCCGTTCCGGCAGTGAGCAGCGCCGCCGGAAGCCGCAGGTTGCATCTTCAAAAGCTGTGGACGTCGATCCGGCCCGCGTTCTGGCCCAATGCCGCCGCACCATGGCCGCGAGCCTTGGATTTTCAGGGGATATCAATGGGTTGGGAGACCCCTAAGCCGCTTCCGCGACCCCGTTCCTGCTTGCGTCGATAGCCCGCTTCCTTTATCCGATGGGAAGCCTCGCGTGCGAGCGGCCCCGGCCGTGATTCTTGGCTAGGCGTCGAGATAGTTGCAGAGGGAATACCCGCGAAATGGCCAATGTCGTCGTCGTCGGCGCCCAATGGGGCGACGAAGGGAAGGGCAAGATTGTCGACTGGTTGTCGGAGCAGGCTGACATCGTTGTGCGCTTCCAGGGGGGCCACAATGCCGGCCACACTTTGGTCATCAACGGCGAAACCTACAAGCTGGCGCTGCTGCCCTCCGGCGTGCTGCGGCCTTCGAAGCTCGCGGTCATCGGCAACGGCGTCGTTGTCGATCCGCAGGCGTTCCTCGATGAAATCACGAAATTGCGAGGTCAGGGCGTCGCCATCAGCCCCGACAATCTGCGCGTCGCTGAAAACGTCACGCTGATCCTCCCCCTGCATCGCGAACTCGACGCGCTCCGGGAATCATCCAACGCGATCACCGCGATCGGCACCACGCGGCGCGGCATCGGCCCCGCCTATGAGGACAAGGTCGGACGTCGCGCGATCCGGCTGATGGATCTCGCCGATCTTCCCACGCTGCCGCACAAGATCGAGCGCCTGCTGTCGCATCACAACGCGCTGCGCCGCGGCCTCAACCTCGAGGAAATCGATGGCGGCGTCATGTTGCAGGAACTCACCGCGCTGGCGCCGCAGCTTTTGCCTTACGCGGAAACGGTGTGGCGGCTGCTCGATCAAAAGCGCCGCGAGGGCAAGCGCATTCTGTTCGAGGGCGCGCAAGGCGCATTGCTGGATGTGGACCACGGCACCTACCCTTACGTCACCTCGTCCAACACCGTGGCGGCGCAGGCGGCGACCGGCACCGGCATGGGACCGAGCGCGGTCGGCTATGTCCTGGGCATCTGCAAGGCCTATACGACGCGGGTCGGGCAGGGACCATTCCCGACCGAACAGGACAACGAGACCGGCCGCAGGATCGGCGAGCGTGGCCGCGAATTCGGCACCAATACCGGCCGCCCGCGGCGCTGCGGCTGGTTCGACGCGGTGCTGGTGCGCCAGACCGTGCGGACCTGCGGCATCAACGGGCTGGCGCTGACCAAGCTCGACATTCTCGATGGCTTCGATTCGATCGAGGTCTGCACCGGCTATACCCTGGACGGCAAGGAAATTGACCATCTGCCGGCCGGCGAGGGCGCGCAGGCCCGAATTAAGCCGGTCTACGAGACTATCGAAGGCTGGAAGCAGCCGACCGCCAATGCCCGCTCCTGGGCGGACTTGCCGGCGCAGGCCATCAAATACGTCCGTCGGGTCGAGGAACTGGTGGGTTGCCCAATCGCTCTGCTTTCCACCAGCCCCGAACGCGAAGATACTATTCTGGTCCAGAACCCGTTCGAGGCTTAACGTGACGACTCGGAAAGCCCGGAATATTGAGTAGACATGGCTGATTACTACCCGCTGATCGCCCGCGCCATTTCCGGACTGGACCCCAGTGCCCCCGGAGAAAGCCGCCGCGCGCTCTATGAGCGGGCGCGCGCCGCGCTGATCGCGCAACTGCGCGGCGTGCAGCCGCCGCTGAGCGAATCCGAAATCACCCGGGAGCGGCTGTCGCTGGAAGAGGCCGTGCGCAAGGTCGAGTCCGAGGCCGCCCAGCGCGCCCGGGACGCTACGCGCTCCGGGGACGCTACGCGCTCCGGGGACGCGACACGCTCTGGGGACGCCACACGCTCCGGGGGTGACGCTGCGCGCTCCAACGATCCCTCGCGTTCCGGCGACGCCTCGCGCGCTGGCGGCGATCGCGCCCGCGCCGGCGATTCGTTCCGCGCCAACGTTCGCCCCAATGCGCGGCCGGGCGAGCCGTCGCCGCCGGGCTTGCCGCCTTCGGCATCGCCGCCGCGCCAGCGTCCGCCGCCGCAGCGCAATGCTCGCGCCGACGCGCCGCCCTTGCCGCGGCAGCCGCAGTCCCAGCCGCATGTCCCGATGCAGGACCCGCAGTTGCCGCCGACCCGCGAACGATCGGGGGCGCCGCGCCGCGGCGCCGACAACGGCGCCCCGCAGGCGCCGGGCATGCGCGGCTTCCGCGACATCGCCGCCGACGCCGACGATCTCGGCCGCGCCGCGGCCCAGGCCAACCGCTCGGCGCGAAAAACCTACGCCAACGTGCCTTCGCCTTCGCCGGAGTTCGACCGGCTCGAGCCGAACATGGAAAACCGCGGCGCCGATCCCGACGCGCCCTATTCCTATGACGAATCCGCCGCGGAGGCCGACCGCTACGGGCAGCAACCGCCGCAGCCCCCGTCGCGTTCGCGCCTCGCGCAGGACAGGGACCGCGGGCCGAAGAAGCCGGGCCGCATCGGCGCGGCGTTTCCGTTCAAGAGCGCGATTGCGGTCGGCATCGTGCTCATCCTGGTCGGCGCCGGCATCCTATGGGGCAAGTCGGTGGTGACAAGCGTGAGCGGTCTGCTCAAGCCGTCCACGGTGGCGGAAGCGCCGAAGGATGCCGGCACCCCGCTGTCGAAGCCGAAGATTCCCGATCGCGTCGGCCAGCCGTCGTCCACGGATCAGGTCGCGCCGGTGGCGCAGCGCGTGGTGCTGTATGACGAGGATCCCGGCGACCCCAAGGGCAAGCAGTATGTCGGCTCGGTGATCTGGCGCACCGAACAGATCAAGGCCTCCGGCGCCCAGAATGCCGATATCGCGGTGCGTGCCGACATCGAAATTCCCGACCGCAAGTTCAAGATGACGATGTCGTTCCGCCGCAACACCGATACCTCGCTGCCGGCCAGCCACACCGCGGAACTGACCTTTATCCTGCCGCCGGATTTCACCGGCGGCGGCGTCGGCAACGTGCCGGGCATTCTGATGAAATCCAACGAACAGGCGCGCGGCACGCCGCTGGCGGGGCTCGCCGTCAAGGTCACCGACGGCTTCTTCCTGGTCGGTCTGTCGAATGTCGATGCCGACCGCCAGCGCAACCTGCAGCTTCTGAAGGAGCGCTCCTGGTTCGACGTGCCGCTGGTCTATGTCAACCAGCGCCGCGCCATCATCGCCATCGAAAAAGGCGCACCGGGCGAGCGCGCCTTCAACGACGCGTTCGCGACCTGGGGGGAATAGGGCGGCGGCTACTTGGCTATCCATAAATGGCCTTATCAGCTGATAAGTCCGTTGATAACCGCCGCCAGTTCGGATTCGTCGCCATCGAAACTGGCGATCATGGCGTGAAGCATGGCGTCGGGATCTAGCTTTTCGAGGTCAAGTGTTTGGCCTGCCCGATCGGCCAACAAGGCGAAGAACGTCAATTGCGTTCGACCGTTGCCTTCGCGAAAGGCGTGGATCGCATTCAGCTCGGCGTGAAAATGAGCAGCTTTCTCAGCAAACAGAATGGGCTTCCCTGCTTCGAAATACGTACTGTTCGTGTTGCGCCCGCCCAATCGAATACATCCTGGAACAAATGATGATGGATCGCGCAGAAATGCGCAAAATCCAGGTTGCCTTCGGGAAGTGGATCGCCCGCCCGCGCGTTGGTAATCTCGGCCTCGAAATCATCGAGCTCGCCCTGGTCGCGCAGATCCAGCTTGTTAACGAGGACCGTAGAATTTTCGTAGGTGTAAGGATAGTCGGCCGCATCATACATGCGCCGGCAATTCAGGCCTTGCGATAGGCGCGAACAATTACCTTGCGATATTCTTCAGGGGAAAGACCCTTGCTGTTGGCTTCTGCGGCACGCTTTTTCATGGCCGGCTTCAGTCGAATACCTTCAACCGCGCTGATTTTCGTAAAGCCGGCCCGGCCAAGGACGAAGCCCGTCTTGCTGCCTTTTCCGGTCGAGCGTTTTTGCTTTGGCATATTCGGAATCTACCACATATTTTCCTGTTTGCCATGCCGTGTCGGATGAGTGTAGCCGCCGACAACTGGCAAATGGCGAACCACCGGATCGGGCGTCGCCGCGTCAGCAGCGGGCCCGCCCGCGTTCGTCACGTTCCCAAAAATCCCTTCAACTTCTGCGCCACGGCTTTTGCGGTAGCTATAGGGAGGACGTGTCTGCTCGCGCACCCAAGAAGCCAAGGGTTCCGCGCGAACGGTTGACGCAATTCCCGTAAGTGCGAAACTGCCATACGGGAAAAGGCGCGAGGAGGCGGCATGAAGCGGTATCTGATCTTTGCGGCCTTGGGGCCACTGCTCGGCGGGTTCCTGCTGCTGGTGGCGACCACCGTGATGTCCGGCTACTGGACCCACACCGACCTGTCGGAGGTCGTAAAGCTGTTCGTGGTCTTCGCCACGAAGCTTCAGTACGCCTATCTGTTCGGCATCCTGCCGGCTCTAATGCTCGGCGCGGTGGATGATATTCTGTTCCACGTCAAACGAATTGGCTGGCGTGTCCGGCTGCTGATCGTTGGCGTGGTCGCGTTTAGCGCGACGGAATTGCTCTACGGTTCTCGTGGGTCGGACAGCGGTGTTCTCCAGTTCATCCTGTACGGCCTGGTGGGTTTTATCCCCGCGACGCTCTCGTCATGGCTGGTGCACAGGATGGTTGAAGAACCGCAACCGCTACCTTCCACCTGACAGGCCCGACGCAGCGACCTTGAAATCCCGGATCATGTTGCGATCAGATTGGATTGGATCACGATCTCATCTCTTTGATTGAGCATGATCTTTTTAGCAAACGAAAACGGCGGACCTTTCGGCCCGCCGCGTGCGTGATGCCGAATCGTTACGTGATCGAAACGCGTTAGGTCCCGTTGGCGCGGCAACGGCCGTATGGTCCGAGATACCATCCGCGTGGGCAGGGATGCGCCGCCGGATTGGCGTAGTTGCGTCGGCATCCGCCATAGGGGCCGCGATGCCAGCCCGGGCCGCATCCGCCGGCGACTTCGATGACATCGGCGCCCGGTGCCGGCGCCAATGGCGCCAGCGGCATCGCGTTGGCGGCACCAGCGCCCATCAGCGCGCCGACCAGGAAAGCGGCTGCGATCAATCGGTTCATGAACATCTCCCTTGAATGGAATGAATGAAAGGCGCTATCGCATCAGCTGCCGGCAAACGCAATCCCGGCGCGGACTTCCGATATCGCCTGGTCGATCAGCGTCAGTGCGCGCTCGCGGTGGCCGCCCTTGTTCGGCGTCGCCGCGGCGAGTTCGCCGCGCGCCGATTGCATCAATCCGATGCTCGCGGTCATGTGCGGCTGCGCGCCGATGGCGTAGCCGATGCCCATGCTGGCGGCGATGGCGGCGCCGAGCAGCATGGCGCGGGCGGAAGAAGTCGTCATGTCGTTTTCTCCTTTGACGGGTGTTATCAAAAACCCAGGCGATTTGCGGTTGCGGACAGGCGACGGCCGAATCGGAGGCGACATTCCGGCCGCCGCTGCGCCGCATCGGTAAGCCAGAGCATCGGTCTCGTCTTGGACTGGCGGGCGTCCGGGACAGGCGGATTTGGACTGGCCGGCGCTGTTTCATTCATCCTCGAGTGTTGCTAGCCTTGCGCGGCCTTCAGGCCGCGTTCATTCCCCGGCGGCCAGATTGTTGCGCCGCTCCCAGCCTGTGCCCCTCCGATGTCCGTCATCAAGAAAATGCTGTCGACCGACATGCTGCCGCAGGGACCAATGACGACCGCTACTGCCTCGCGCGCAACACCGGCAACCGCGACGCCCAGGTGCTGCATCGCGGCCGCGAATTCACCATGCGGCCGGGTTCGATGGTGCTGCTCAAGCTCGACGAGCCGTTCTTCAGCGCCGACGGCGCCAGCCGCAAGCGGTTCACCAATGTGCATCTGCCGATGGCGACGCTTAAGGCCATGGTCGCCGATGTCGACGACATGGTCGGCCGCGAGCTGGAGCCCGGCGGCGCGCTGTCGCTGGCGATGGATTACAGCGATCTTCTGCTCCGCAACCCGGCTGCGGTGGATGAAGCCGGGATGGCGATATCGGCGCATTTGACCGATCTCGTCAGCCTCGGCCTCGGCGCCCGCGGCGATCTCGCGGTCGCCGCCCGGCGCGGCGGCTTGCGCGCGGTCCGGCTGAAGGCGGTGCTGACGATCCTGGAAAAGCGCTTTGCCGAGCCGGATTTTTCCGCCCACAAACTTGCCGCCGCCGCCGGGTTGTCGGAGCGCTATGTCAATGAATTGCTGTATGAGGCCGGCGCCAGCTTCACGGCGCGGCTTACCGAACTGCGGCTGCGCCAGGCGGCGGATCTGCTGACGCGTGCGGGTGGGGGCGGGGGCCGGATCAGCGACATCGCGTTCGATTGCGGCTTCAACGACCTGTCGTATTTCAACCGCTGCTTTCGCCGCCGCTTTGGGCTGACGCCCTCGGCGGCGCGGGGGCATAAAGCGCAATGAACCCCTCAACGAGGGAGAGTGACAGCATGACGCAACTTGCGCAGGCTTTGCGCGTTACCATCTGATGACGATGTCGAACGACCAGA
>WNGG01008391.1_pt1 | contig 13877 bp, 8 predicted proteins | sample 5400661 | NCBI WGS metagenome assembly WNGG01 (sample SAMN13153372, study PRJNA577476) | soil metagenome | isolation source: 100 cm soil or saprolite under Garry oak tree replicate 1 | place: USA:California | collected 2016-06-15
GTCCGCGGCGGCGTAGTACGCGGGCAGGTCCGCCTCCGGGACGAAGCCGGCGAAGACGACGTCCCGCTCGACTCCTCTCCGGCGTACGAGATGCCGCAACGCATCCTCGTGCGGACCTCGGCCCACGAAGAGAAGTTTGGCATCGGGCCGCCACCTCCGAAGGGCGACGAACGCGTCCACGAGGACGCCGAGATTCTTCTCCTGCGCGATCCGACCCACGTGGAGGACGACGTCACGGCCGTCGAGATCCCACTTCGCGCGCACCCCCGAGCCGTCGAGGTCCGGGCGGAACCGCGTGCAATCGACGCCGGTCGGGATTACGTCCGTGAGCCGCATCCGCGGTGCGAGCTTCTCTACCTCGCGCAAAATCGATTTCGTCGGCACCACGACGGCGCGGCACTTGTGGAGAAACACGCGGAGGTACAGGCGCAGGCCCCGTTCGAGGAGCTTGAGGTCGATATGGAAGGGCGTATAGTAGGTCATCGCGTCCATGACCATCGTATGGAACGTGAGCACGAGGGGACGCTTGCATTGCCAGGCGGACCACATTCCCTTGACGCCCATGAAGCCGATGCCGTGTGAGTGGACGATGTCCGCCCCGATCTCCTCGATGAGTTCGACCTCGCGGCCCGGGAGCATCGCGAGGCGGTAGCCCGGATAGGCGCGGAACTCCCGCGCGCGGATCCAGATGACGTCCCCGTCCCGGCCGACGCCGTTCCCGGGCACCTGCGGCGCGAAGACGACGACCTCGTGACCGAGCCGCTCGAGCTCTCGCTTCGTCGTGAGGAGCGACGTGACGACGCCGTCCACGGTCGGGAGGTAGGTGTCCGTGAAGACCGCGATCTTCATGCCCGCCCTCGAAACAACCGTCGTCCCGCCTCAGGCCCCGGCCATGACGCACGCGCCGCCGCCAACCCCATCACGGTCATCCCGAACGGGCTGACTCGGGGAGTGCACGAGGCCGCGGCGTACTTCAAGCTTCCGGAGGTGCTCGCATCCGGAGGTCGGCGCCGCCGGCCGCTCCGACCTATCGGCGCGGCGTCCAATGGGAGTTGATCACCTTGACCCCACGACCGACCGGGTAGGCGGTCCGGAACCCGGCTTGAACGCGCCGACGCGCAGCCGCAATGGAACTCCGGAGGGATTTGCCAAGCGCCAGGTATGCGGTGATCGAAGCCGCGAGCGCGCAGCCGCTCCCGTGCACGTCCCCTCGGAACCGGGGGCCGCGGAACTCATGATACCGGCCGTCGTATAGCACGTCCACGACCTCATTTGCGAGGTGACCGCCCTTCACGAGGACCGCCTTCACCCCGGTCTCGGCAATCGCCTGCGCGGCGCGTCGCATGGTGTCCACGGAGGTCACGGGGAAGCCACTCAGCTCCGAGGCCTCGAACAGGTTCGGGGTCGCGAGGGCGGCCCGGGGGAGGAGACGCTCGACGAGGGCCGTTTGAAAGTCCCTCCGGCGAAGGCTCGCACCCACGGTCGCGACCATGACGGGGTCCACGACGAGCGGGAGGGCCCTCGGCCATCGGTCCGCCACGACGTTCACGATGTCGCGCGAGTACAGCATGCCCGTCTTCGCCGCATGCACCTGGATATCGGACAGCACCGCGCCAAGCTGGGCACGGACTTCCCTCGGGGGGAGGGGGAAGATCGAGTCGACGCCGACCGTGTTCTGCGCGGTGACGCACGTTATTACGGAGCATCCGTGCACCCCGATCGCCGCGAAGGATTTCAGGTCCGCCTGGATTCCCGCCCCGCCCCCGCTGTCGCTGCCGGCGATCGTGAGGGCCGTCCGCATGGGACGACAACGAAGGCCGGGTCGGTAATGAACCCTCCCCACCGCCAAACCGAACGTTCAAGCCGGGGATGCGAAGTCCCCCTTCGCAGGGGATTGTTTCGTGTCCGAGGGTGGAGCGCATGGGTCCGCACGACGAGTGGTGCCGATCGCGACCGTCTTGTTGCTGTTGTCCGTATGGTCGGGCGGCGCTCGGGCGCATACGGGCGACTGGATCGATTCCGCGTACGCGACCGCGCCGCCGACGATCGACGGCGCGCTTTCTCCGGGCGAATGGGCGGCGGCGACGACAGTCGACCTCATGGCCATCCCCGGGAACGGGCTCCCGGGATTCCTGCTCATCGAGAACAACGCAACATTCCTGTACGTCGCGTATGACGCATTCGGGGACGAGACTAACAATTCCCAGGATGTCGCCTCGGTCGCGTTCGATACCGGCCACGACACGCTCGCGACCGTCGGCGGGGAGGACGAGTTCGAGTGGGGGGCCGGGGCCCCGAGTGGACAGGCGCACCTGAACTATCAGGGGACGGGCTGGACCGTGCAGGACTCTCCGTTCAACCCCGCCCTTCCGAACCATGCCGGGCTCGCCGGGGCCTTCGGCTTCGGCCCGAGCGACCTCAGCATCGCGGACCACCGGGTCTACGAACTCCGGATTCCCCTGGTCCTGCTGGGACTCTCGCCCGGCCAGGTGATCGGGTTCCTGGGAGGCAGCGAATCGTACCCGGGCGTCCAGGACGCCTCCACGTTCGCATACAGCACGTGGCCGGACTTCCTCCTCGGCCCACCGAGCCTTGACGGGTACGGCGACCTGCGCCTGGGCCACCCCGCGCAGCCCAACGACCTGGACCTGAATCCACCCTCCCAGGTCGGCATGGCGGCGCCGTTCAAGTCAATCCGGTACGCGCTCACCGCGGTGAACCGAGGCGCCTCCGACGACACGTTCGAGATCACAGTCACGTCGGCGTGGGGACTCGCGTTGTTCGACGCCACGGGCATGAACCCGCTCCCGGACACGGACGGAGACTTGGTACCGGACACGGGACTGGTTCCATCCGGGGGGAGCGCGGGCTTCGTCGTCCGCATCGATGTGCCTCCCACGTCCGGATGCGCCAACGCGGTGATTACGGGGACCTCCGCGAACAACGCCGGGGTCTCCGACACCGCGCTTCTCCACACGTGCACCCCTCCCGCCGTCCTGGATCCGCCCCACGTGGATCGAGGGGTGGACACGGATGTGCCGCCAAACGGTCGGTATGATCTCTTGCAAATCGACGTGTACATCATCGTAAGCGTGGCCGGCTTCTACACCGTCGACGTCAACCTGTTCGACGGAACGCAGACGTCGTTCATTACGTTCGGGTCCGGCTCCGGGTTCTTCCCCACGGGACAGAACGTCTTGGCGGTGACGCTCCCTGCCGCGGACATTTATCGGAGCGCCATCGACGGACCGTATGCGGCGGAACTCACGCTGTACGACGGCCTGTTCAACCAACTCGACAACGGTACCCATGTCACCGCGGCGTACAACGCGACGGACTTCGAGCCGCCGGCTGCGCTGTTCAATCCCCCGCACTCGGACTTTGGCCTAGACACGGACGTCCCCCCCGACGGCACGTACGATTTCCTCGCGATCGACACGCAAGTCATGGTCAACAAGCCCGGGACCTTCACCGTGGACGCACAGCTCCTCGACGCCGCGTTCAACCTCGTCGCGACGACGACGGGGGTCGCCACACTCTCGACCGGCGTCTACGTGATTCCCCTGCGGTTCCTGGGACGAGACATCGAGAATGTGGCGGCGAATGGTCCCTACACGGCGTTCCTCGTCCTCCTCGACGCGACGGGGACGCTCCTCGACACGAACTTGTACACGACGGGGCCCTACAACTGGTTCGATTTCGAGGCCGCCCCCGCATTCTTCAGTCCGCCGCACAGCGACCAAGGCGTGGACCTGAGCGTGCCTCCCGACGGCTACTTCGAATTCCTCGAGATCGGAGCGTCCCTCCAGGTCCGGGAGGCGGGTCGGTTCTCCATATCGGTGGATCTGTACGACTCCACGGGCACGAACTTCATCGGGAGCGCCGTCGCGTCCGTGAACCTCGGCACGGGCCTGCAGCAAGTCCCAGTCGAGATCAGCGGGGCGGACATTGCGAGCGCCGCCTACGACGGTCCCTACCAGGCGATCCTCTCGCTCCGCGACGACCTCGGCACCATGGATCGGAACGCGTACACGACCGGCTTCTACACGTGGACCCAGTTCGCGCCCGTGGGCGCACGCCTCGCACCGCCGTACGCGGACCGCCTCGTGGACGCGGACGTGCCGCCGGACGGGCTCGCGGACTGGCTCGCGGTCGATGTCGGGGTGTACGTCGCGATCCCCGGTCCGTACGACCTCGGCGGCGTGCTCCTGGACCCCGCCGGCCGGATCGTCGGGTCCGCGAACGGATGCGGCGCGTTGGCGGCGGGCCTCCAGACCTGCACGCTGATGTTTGACGGTCATGCGATCGCGAGCTCCGGGTCTCAGGGGCCCTTTGTGGCGGACTTCCGGCTCTTCGACCGGTACGGCCGGTTCCTCGGCCGGGACATCCATGTGACCGCCCCCTACGCGAACGGCGAGTTCGAGCCGCGCGACACCACGGCGCCGACGGCCACCGCCGGGTCGGTGCCGTACTGGGTGAACCAAGCGCCGCTCCTCGTCCCCTTCGCGGCGAGCGACCCGTCCCCCACGGACGGCCTCGCTTCCGTCACGCTGTGGTACCGCCACAGCGCGGACAACGCCACGTGGGGGCCGTGGACCCCGGAGGTCACGGTCGCCGTCTCCGGGACGACGGTCAGCGACGCCGTCCCCTTCCTCTTCGCGTCCGGCGTCGGCTACTACGAATTCGAGTACACCGCGACGGACCGCGCGGGGAACGCGGAAGGCCAGGGGCCGGTCGAGGCGAGCGTGTTATACCGGCCGCTCGCTTCCCTGGCGGTGGTGCCGGGCACGCTGAACGTGCCGGCGGGCCAGCAGCGGACCCTGCAGATTCGCGTCCTCGGGACCGATGGACAGCCGGCGACCCTCGCGTCGCCCCTCGTCGTCTCCCTGGGTTCCACCTCCCCGACCGGGGAGTTCCGGACCGTGGGGACCGCGACGCGGGTCCCGAGCATCACGATCCCCGCGGGCCAGTCGAGCGGGTCCGTGGACTTCTACGACCGGACCGCGGGCAACTGGATCCTCGTCGCGTCGTCGACGCCCACGGCGGACGGGTACGGGCAAGCGACCGTCGCGGCGGGTCCCGCGGCCACCGTGACGATCAGCCCCGGCACCGTCTCCGTCCCGGTCGGCGGGACGTTCACGTTTGCCGCGCAGGCGTTCGACCAGTACGGCAACGCCCTGGCGGCGTCGTTCACGTGGAACGCGGAGGCCCAGCTGGGGACGATCGCCGCGGGTCTGCTCACGGCCGCCACGCGCGTGGCCTCCGGGAACGTCACGGTCTCCGTGAGCGGGAGCCCGTCCGCGAACGCGGTCGCCCGGGTCACGCTCATCCCCGGTCCCGCGACCGTCATCGTCCTCGCGCCCGGGTCCGTGACCCTCCCGGTCGGAGGCGTCCAGCCGTTCCTTGCGGCGGCCCGCGACACGTACGGGAACGCGGTCACCGCCACGTTCGTTTGGTCCGCGGACCCTGCGGTGGGCACGATCTCGCCCGGCGGCGTCTTGATCGCCGCCACAACCGTCGGCGCGGGCCTGGTGACCGCCGCGTTGTCCGGGAACCCCGCCGTCCGGGGCACCGCCACGGTCACGCTGGCCCCGGGAGCGCCCGCGCAGGTCGTCGTGTCGCCGCCATCGATGACGCTCGCGGTCGACGGGACCGCCGCCTTCACCGCCGCTGTCGCGGACCGGTACGGGAACGCGATCGCGAGCCCGCCGATCACCTGGAGCGCCACGAACGGGATCGGGAGCCTCGACAGCGCGGGCCTCTTCACCGCGGGCCACACGGCGGGGCCCGGGGTCGTGATCGCGACCGCCGGCTCGGCGCAGGGGAGCGCCTCGGTGACCGTGACGCCGGGCCCCCTCGCGCGTCTCGCCATCGATCCGCCGGACGCCACGGTCACGGTCGGGACGACGTCGTCCTTCACCGTGCAAGGGTACGATCAATATGGGAACGCGGTGGGCGGACTGACGGTCACCTGGAGCACGACCGGCGGCATCGGGGCGATCGATGCCACAGGGTTACTCACCGCCGCGACCAATGCGGCCTCGGGCCATGTCGTGGCGACGTCCGGCGCCATCACCGCCACGGCGGCGGTGACCCTCGAGCACGGGGCCGCGAACCAGATCCAGCTCAACCCGAACGACGGGACCATCGGATATGGGACCGAGATCCCCATCCGGGCGATCGTTGTGGATCAGTACGGGAATCCGCTCCCCGGTGCGATGATCGCTTGGACGGTCACGGGACCGGGCACCTTGAGCACCGCCAGCGGCCAGTCGAACGTTCTGACCGCCACGCAGGCGGGGCAGGTCACGGTGACCGCCACCTCGGGGACCGTGAGCGCGAGCGCGAGGTTCACGGTCCTCGGACCGCCGCCGGCGCCGGAGCCGTCGAACGCGCCCCTGGTCGGGGCGGGCGCGCTGATCGCGGGACTTGCGGTCGGCCTCGGCATCGGCTGGGTGATCCGCGGCCGCCGCGGCGCCGCCAAGAAGGAGCGACGGGAAGCGGAGGACGCCACGCCGTAGGCCCGCGGTCCCGGAACGCACCGCCACCCGGCGAAGCGTTCAAATCGGGCGCTCCCATAGCCGCGCGGGATGAAGGTCCGGAGCGGGCACGTCCTCTTCGACCGGAAGGTCACGTACAAGCAGCTCCTCCCGACGTTCCGCGCGATGTTCCTCAAGTTCCTCGAGGAGACGCAGCAGATGCCCGAGGACCCGGAGGGCCTCGAGGTGTTGCTCGAGGAGAACCTCCGGGACCTCCGGCGGGGACGGAAGCCGGAGGGGTACAACCGGGAGGGGACGATGCGGCTGATCTTCCCGCTCACGGACAAGCGGATCGAGATGTACGTGTACAGCAAGACACGGACCGCGGACGTCCCGCGCGTCATCGAGATGCTGAGCCGCATGCTCCAGAAGGCGAGGCTGAAGCACACAATCGAGTGGGACAAGCTCGTCCTGTATCAGGAGAAGAAGGAAACCTAGCCACGGAGGGGGACCTCCGCGACGACGGAATACTCGGGGCCCTCGCGGGTTAGTACGCTCTTCTTCAAGCGGATTCGATCGACGACGGACTCCCCGAAGGTCTCGCCGGCGAACTCGTCGATCGCGGCGCGCACCCGGTCGAGGTTTCGCGTGCCCTTCACGCGCGCGATCGTGACGTGCGGCTCCCAATGGCGGCTCTCCGGACGGAACCCGAGCTCGTCGAGGTCCCGGTTCAGATGGGCGGCGATGCCGGCGAGCGGGTCCGCGCCCTCGATCCCGATCCACACGACGTTGATCCGGCGGGGGCTCGGGAACGCGCCGGTCGCGCGCAGGACGACGCGCACGGGCGCCACGGCGTCCGCGGCTTTCTCCATGGTCCGAACGATGTCGGGCACGAGGGCTTCGTCCGTGTCCCCGAGGAACTTGAGGGTCGTGTGGAGGAGGTCGAGGTCCACGAGCTTGAGCTGACCTCCGGAGTCCCGGAGCGCCTGCGCGAACGCCTCGATCCTTGAGAGCGCGCCAAAGTCCGCGGAGATGAAGGCCCGGAACGGCATGGGACCTACCCGACGAGCGTGCCCCGGAACGGCTTGCCGAGGATCGCGTTCCGGAGCGCCTCGAGGTCCCGGCCGTTCACGACCGCGACAGGGATCCGCGCCTCCGCGACGATCCGCGCCGCCTTCGGGTCGAACACGATGGACGGACCCGCGCGCGTGTGGGCCTCCCCGACGAGGCGGGCGAGCTCGACGTAGGAGACGCGGTCGAGCCGTTTGGCGGTGGGGTCCTTCGCCGGGTCCGCGGTGTACACGCCGTCGACCGACGTCGCGTTCACAAGACGTTTGGCGGCGGCGGACTGCGCGAGTTCCGCGGCGACCGCGTCCGTCGTATGTCCCGGCGTCGTCCCGCCCATCACGACGAGGTCCCCCGCCTTGCCGACCGTGACCGCCTCCTCGATCGTGTGGGGCATCTCGTCCGCGTCGACGCCGCCGAGCGCCGCCATGAGGAGGCGAGCGTTGAGCCGCGTGACCTTGATCCCGAGGCGGTCGAGGAACACCTCCGGGGCGCCGAGCGCCCGCCCCGCTTCGATGTACGCGCGCGCGGTGCGACCGCCGCCCGTCACGACGTACAGCCGCACGGACTTCGCGAGGTCGCGCAACTCCGCCGCCAAACGTTTCGCGTACGCCGCGTCCGGCGCGTCCGGTGCGAGGACGGAGCCGCCGAGGGACACGACGACCGTCTCCATATGGAGAGGGCACAAGCCTATTTAGCACTAAAACGTTGGGACGATGAACATGGCAGAACTGTCCCATCTGGACAAGTACAAGTTCCGTCGCGACCTCGAAGAGATCGAGGACGCGGCGGGCCGCGGCACGGAGCTCGTCTCCGTGTACGTGCCGCCGGACAAGCAGATCTCCGACGTCGCGAACTACCTGCGGGGCGAATACTCGCAGAGCTCGAACATCAAGTCCCAGTCCACGCGGAAGCACGTGCAGGCCGCGATCGAGTCGATCCTCCAGCGGCTCAAGTACTACAAGCAGCCGCCACCGAACGGGCTCGTGTTCTTCACGGGGCACAGGGCGATCGGCGCGGACCAGACGCAGATGGTCACGTACGTGCTCGAGCCGCCGGAGCCGGTCCCCTCCTTCCTGTACCGCTGCGACTCGAAGTTCTTCACGGAGCCCCTCCACGAGATGATGGTGGAGCGGCAGACGTACGCGCTCGTCGTGATCGACCAGGGCGAGGCGACCCTCGGCCTCCTGCGCGGGAAGCGGATCGAGGTGCTGAAGAACGTGCAGTCCCTCGTGCCCCGGAAGCATCGCATGGGCGGGCAGAGCGCGCACCGGTTCGAGCGCCTCCACGAGCAGGCGATCCACGAGTTCTTCAAGAAGATCGGGGACCTCATGACGGACGCGTTCCTCAGCCGCGAATTGGCGGGGATCCTCGTCGCCGGCCCCGGGTACACAAAGGAGGAGTTCGCGAAGGGCGCGTACATCCACCACGAGCTCATGAAGAAGATCATCACCCCGTACTTCGACGTCGGCTACACGGACGAGAACGGGCTCCGCGAGCTCGTGGAGGCCGCGCGGCCCGTGCTCACGGGCCTCGACCTGATGCGGGAGAAGGACCTCGTCCAGAAGCTCATGGAGGAGATCCGGAAGGCGGACGGCGGCCTCGCCGCGTACGGGGAGGCGCAGGTCCGGCACGCGCTCGACCTCGGCGCGGTCGACACGCTCCTGATCAGCGAGGGCCTCCGGAAGGTGCGGGCGACGGTGCAGTGCACGAACTGCGGGTACGCGAACGTGGGGACGTACGACCGCGACCGGGCCCTGGGCCCCTGCCCCCAATGCGGGCAGGAGAAGTTGGCGGCGACGGAGCAGCGGGACCTCGTCGAGGAGCTCACGGAGAAGGCGGCCCCGATGGGGACGAAGGTCGAGCTGATCTCGCGCGATTCCGAGGAGGGCGACCTGTTCCTGAAGGCGTTCGCGGGATTGGCGGCGATCCTCCGGTATCGGGTGACGTGAGATGGCGCACGGCCCGTGGGGGACCTTGGAGGAGGAAGCGGCCCGGCTGTTGGCGGCGGCCGAGGACGCGCTCCAGCTCCCGAGAACGCCGCCAAAGTTCGAGGAGCCGCCGGAGGGGATGGGCGATCTGGCGGTGCCGACGTTCGCGTACGCGAAGCACGCGCGCAGACCGCCGCCGGAACTCGCGAAGGCGTTGGCGGCGGCGATCGCCCCGAGCGCCTGGTTCGCGAAGGTCGACGCGGCCGGCGGCTACGTGAACTTCCACGCGCATGCCGCCAAACTCACGGATCTCACGTTGCGCGCGGTCGCGGAGCGCGGTGACGCGTACGGGTTTCTGCCGCCAAACGGGCGGCGCCTTCTCCTCGAGCACACGAGCGTGAACCCGACGGGGCCGCTCCACGTGGGCCGCGCGCGGAACGCGCTGATCGGGGACGCGCTCGCCCGCGTCCTCCGGATGGCCGGGTACGGCGTCACGACGGAGTTCCTCGTGAACGATATCGGGCGCCAGGTCGTGCTCCTCGCCTGGGGCGTGCGGAACGTCCCGGACGCGGAGCTGCCGCCGCCGGAGCGCGAGCGGGACGACTACCGCCTCACGCGGAACTACCAGGCGGCGAACGCGCGCGTGGAACGCGACCCGGACCTCAACCGCGAGATCGAGGCGATGATCTACCGGCTCGAGAACGGGGACGAGGCGCTCACGCGGGAGATCCACGGCGTCGCGGCGCGCATCCTCGCGGGGATCCGGGAGACGCTCGAGCGACTCGACATCCGCTTCGACTCGTTCTTCTGGGAGAGCAGCCTGATCCTCGGCGGGAAGATCGAGCCGGTGAAGGCGAAGCTCCTCGCGCTGCCGCAGGTCGGCGAGGAGGGCGGCTCGTACTACATCGACCTCGCGCCGTTCGGCGTGCAGGGGCGGAACACGAAGTGGTTCTTCGTCCGGAAGGACGGCACGTCCCTGTACCCCACGCGGGACATCGCGTACCACCTGGACAAGTTCGCGCGATGCGACGAGGCGATCGTCGTGCTCGGGGAGAACCACCGCCTCGAGAACACGCAGCTCCGCATCGCCCTGAAGCTCCTGAACGCGGGGAAGGACGTGGAGCCCGTGTTCTACTCGTACGTCTCCCTGCCGGAGGGGAAGATGAGCACGCGGAAGGGCGTCGTCGTGTTCGTGGACGACCTGGTCGACGAGGCGGTCGCGCACGCGTTCGACGAGGTCACGAAGCGGCGGGAGGACCTCCCGGAGGCGCGGCGGCGGGAAATCGCGGCGTTCGTCGGCGTCGGGGCGCTCCGGTACCAGATCGCGCGCGTGCAGGCGGAGAAGAAAATCACGTTCCGCTGGGAGGAGGCGCTGAACTTCGAGGGGGACAGCGCGCCCTTCCTGCAGTACGCGCACGCGCGGGCGTGCGGGATCCTCGCGAAGGCCGGCGGGAGCGCCGCCACGCCCGACCCGTCCGTCCTCGCGCACCCCTCCGAGGCGCGGCTCGTGCGGCTCCTCGCGCGCCTCCCGTCCCTGGTCGCAGACTGCGCGGCCGGGCGCCGAGTGCATCCGCTCGCCACGTACGCGTACGGTTTGGCGGTGCAGTTCCAGCGCTTCTACGAGGACTGCCCCGTGCTCACCGCGGAGGAGCCGCTCCGGTCCTCCCGGCTCGCGCTCGTCCACGCGACGCGAATCGCGCTCGGGAACGCGCTACGCGCGCTGGGGCTCGTCGCCCCCGAGGAAATGTAGAGGGGAAGGTCACAGGCGCTTCTTGCCGCCTCGCTCCTCTTCTTCGTCCTCGTCCTCTTCTTCCTCCTCGTCCTCTTCGTCTTCCTCGCGCTTCCGGCGCCGGAGAGACCACTCGCCCGCGCGGACCTTGCGGATCACGTAGTACAGGATCGGCTCCCGCCGCCGACGATCGCGTACAGCTTCCAGCCCGCCTCCTTGACCACGAGGCTCGTCGTCTGCTGGTTCGCGGCGGTGACCCACGTCGTCGGCTCGTCGTCGTCCCACACCTTGATCGTGAGGGACTTGTTGCCGACGGTGGGCGCCGTCCACGTGAACGAGACGGTCCCGTTCTTCCCCGCGACCAACGGATTCCCGGCGTTGAGCGGGTTCCCGTTCGCGTCCGTGAAGCGGACGTCCGCGATCGTCTGGTTCGTATCCTTGCCGGAGACGACCATCGAGAGGAGCACCTTCAGGCTCGTCGCGTTCGCCTTCCCTTTCGCGTTCGTGAAGTTCAAGCTGAAGTGCACGGTCGCGCTCTCCTCCGGGTTCCCGGGGTCAACCTTCAACGTGCCCGTGATGACGCTGAGGTCCGGGTGCGCGGTCGTGTTCGCCTGCACGACGATGGAGCGGTTCAGGTAGCCCTTGTTCCCCGCGAGGTCTTTCGCGGTGATGTTCAGCTTGTACCCGTTGCTGAACTTCACGTACGTATGTGTGCGGTTCAGGCTCGCGTTCGAGCCCGTCGACGGCCCGTCCGTGCTCCCGTCGCCCCACTGGAACGTGTACGTGAGGTTCACGTTGTCCCACGCGTGCTTCAGGGAGTTGTCCGTCGTCTTGCTCGCGTTGAAGATGTACCCGTGCCCCTCGATCAGCTGCGCGGTCTCCCGATAGTCGTTTGCGGGGTCCAAGACGACGTAGTTCACGGAGGGCGGCGTGACGTCCGTGACCGTCACGGCCATCGTCTGGTTTCGGCTCTTGTGGCCGACCGAGTCCGTCACGATCAGCGTGGTGTTGTACGTCCCGGGCGTCGAGTAGTTCCAGTCGATCACGGAGCCCCGACGGTCGATCGTGCCATCGCCATTGAAGTCCCAGGCCCAGTCCGCGACCGCCCCCTTGTCCGGCGAGCCCGTGTACAGGTCGTCCGCCGAGGCGTTCCCGAAGAAACGCGTGGACAAATCCTCCTTGACGGACAGGGTCGGTGGATTCAGCGTGTTGCCCGTCCGGTTCGTCCGAATCCAGGGGATCGGGGCGACGTTGTCCACCGTGACGTTGATGTCCCGATATGTCCGGTTGTCCGGGTTTACCTGTTTCACGGTGAGGTTCACGATGTACCAGCCGCCGACGTTCGTGAAGTTGTTCTTCGTCCAGATTCCGTATGAGGTGTTCACGAGGGTCATGTTCCGGAGCCAGAAGGTCCACGTGAAGTTCGCATCCTTCACGTTAATCGCCTGGTTCTGGCGGTCCGTCGTCTTGTTCGCGCTGAACACGATCACGGTATTGTTCGCGACCCACGCTTTGTACCCTTTCGCATAGTCCGATTGCCGGACGGACACTTTCCCGGCCGGGCCTTCGACCTCCGCCCGCGCGACGCCCGTCACCGACTTCTCGACGACCATGTTGACGCGCGGGTTCGGGATGACCGCATCGATGCCCGGGTCGACCGTGACCGCGGTGAAGTTCCGCGTCGCGACGTTTCCGGTCGACGTCTTCGAGATCATCTCGTAGCCGTGCGGCAAGGTCACGATGACCGAGTTGTTCTGGTACACAGTCACATTCTTGTCCGCCGCGGTCGTGACGTTCACGTAGTACCGCGCCGCGTTGAGCGGAATCGGCTTCGACGTGTCGCTGAGGGCGTACTTTTCGGAGGTCACGATAGACAGACCTCCCTGGAGAGACCATGCCCCCGAGACCGTGTAGTCCGCGGCGACGCCGCTCGAGCGATACGTCTTCCCGTTGACGGTCAGGAAGTTGTCCGTCACGGTGTAGAAGGGCCCCGCCTTCCCCAAGAACGAGGTCAGGGCGGTCTTCTCGAGGGCGGTCAGGAAGCCGTCTTTGACTGTGCCGAACGCGAAGTTCGCGGGTAGCTCGCTGTCGGGGAGCAGGGTCAGGTTTCGCCAGACGACGGGGTTGTTCCAATCGTTGCCCGGGAACACGACCCCCGTCTGGTACTTCTCCTCGCCGGACTGCGTCAGGTACAGGTCACTGATCGTTGCGTTGCCGGTCAAGGTTAGCATCCTCGTGCCAGCTTTGTACCCGTTCGCATCGACTATCAAGAGCCAAGTTCCCACGTACGCGGGAATCGTCAGGATGTTGCCCTGCGGGGAGCTCGTGCTCCGCATGATGCGGACGTGATCGTCGAGACCCGGATTCGTGTTGATCAACAGACCCGTGATCCCGCTGTTCACCGGACCCTTCGCGTCGAACACCAGGACGGTGACCGTGAGGGCGCGCGTCATCAGAATCGTGTCTGGGAAATCGCTCCCGGAGATGGTATATTGCCTCGGGACGGGCGCGTAATCGGGCGCGGTGACCGTCACGTTGAACCTGCCATCGTACACTTGGGCGGAGGCGACGCCTGGCGGACTTACCGTGCTGAGATCCGGCTCGATGGCCTCGTCATGGGCCACGTCCCGGACGGTCACGTGCGCCGTCGTAATGGCCCCCGACCAGTCGTAC
>WNGG01010447.1_pt1 | contig 13877 bp, 10 predicted proteins | sample 5400661 | NCBI WGS metagenome assembly WNGG01 (sample SAMN13153372, study PRJNA577476) | soil metagenome | isolation source: 100 cm soil or saprolite under Garry oak tree replicate 1 | place: USA:California | collected 2016-06-15
GCTCGCATCTCGTGCTCGGCGGCATACAAGACGGCCTGGAGGAAATGGTCGCGATAGAGCGTGAAGGGTTTGCGCGCCCAGGTGCCCACCTCCTCGGGCGATTCGTGTAACAGCTCGGCCAGGAAATCCCCGGCGTAGGCTTTCCTCAGTCGATCGCATGCTTCCTTGATGGCCTCGGGAACACTGTCCACGAGCAACCCCTCGTCAAAGGCCCGCTGGATGAGCTGGTGCTGCGCTTCAATCACCACTATATCCGCCACACGGCAGACCTCCGAGAGCCCATACCGTTTGTTCCTGATAGCAAAGATGTCCAGGTTGGGCGGGATGACCTCGTCCCCCGCCTCCTGGTTTACCTGCTGCGTCGCCTGTCTGAGCTGCCGGCGAATCTCTTTTTTGGCCGAGTCCAGCGCATCCTGCAACTTCTTGGGCGTGGCATCCTCGTCGGCTCTGCCATAGCCAAAGATATGCTCCCGCAGCTTGTCCAGACTGATCGTTTGCCTCTGCGACTGACCATGAAGCCAGGCCAGGTAGGCAATGAGCTGCATTTCTTTCGCATTCAGGTGGAGCGGGACGCGAGAGCGTTTCCCACCTGGCATATGCAGCGTCAGGCTCAGCTCTTTGAGCACGGTGATGGTGACGTAGAATGGAGGGTGCGCTGTATCTGCATCAGACACCGCCTCTTCCGTTGGTAGATCGGGGTCTTCGGGAGCGGACGTTGGAGCGATACTATCGCCTGCGCTCGTCGCGTGGGGCGACTTTTCCTGGGCACTTTCTCCCAGGTCGGGCTGCTCCTCCTCGCCCTCTGCCTCTTGCCAAGTATACGGCAGGCTATTCTGGCCTGCAGAGGCATTGGAGAGAACCGGTGGAATGGGGGTGGAGGGAAGCGATGGCTCTACTCTCTGCCCCGACTCCTGGATGGATGAGACGGAGGCTTTCCGCTGTCGCACCGGTGACGAAGGCAGCATAGGTCCTTGTGGCTGAACAGGTTCGGGCGTTGTCTCTGGCCTGAGATACGCCTTGACCGTGTACCACAACCAGCAACTGGCTCCAGCGATGGTCGCGAGCAGCAGCGGAGAGCACACTCTGATCACCAGAAAAATGATTTCTCGTCGATTGCTGCTGACCTGCCAGAGGGTGGGAAACTGCGAGACACTACGAGAGAACTCGCCCCAGTTGGGAACCGTTAAAAAGAGCAACGCAAGCAGGAACACTGCCCCGACCACCAGCGAGGGAATCAGCGGTGGAGGCTTCCTGTTCGCAAAGAAGGAGCTTTGAGCACGACGAGAACGAGAACGTTGATTACTGTCACGGAGCATCGCTCTCTCTTTTTGCCTCCTTTCTACAGTCCGTGCCTGCCGGGACACGAGAACGCGTGCTCCGATCAAGACGCAGCTCACAATACAACCTAAAAACTACCGACCGATCATAGAGCGCCGATGTGAGGGCAATGCCCAGGCTGAGAAATCGCCGCCCTGAGTGACCCCTTGCCCTCCCTTCTCCTGCAAGGAGCAGGAGAGTGCTTCTTTAGCCTGCCTGCAGTAACCGAAGCGGCCTGAGCAGCCATCTCCATCTAAACGCCGTTACGAAGCGCAATGGTATGCCCTGGCGTATCAAGTGGTATGCACTTTACCAGTATACTACGAACTAGAACAAAATATCTACTTTCTCAGAAGCAACCATGCGGTCATTGTGCCCCTGGACGCTTCTACATGCTTCCATTTTTGGGCACCTTTGATTATTGACTCTCGGAATGTAGGGATCTGCTACAGAGGCTTTCTGGACATCCACCCTCATTTCCCCTTCTCCTTTAGCCAGATGTGGGAATGCGCCGGCCGACGACGAGACGCTCCTTGAATCCCTCTATCGTGTCCAGCTCGCCGCGGATCGCCGCCCACGCGAGCACGCGGCTCGTGTCCTGGAAGGAGGCTGCCGCTATCCAACTCCTCGTCTGCATGGCGGCCTGAGTGAGCCCGAAGAGCACTGGTTGAACGAGGGCTGGAGCCCCGCCTTCTGCGAGCACGCGCGCATTGATGGCCTCGACCGTAAAGCGGTCTACGATCTCTCCTGGCAGAAGTGATGTGTCTCCCACATCACGCGCCGTAACAAAGCGCAGCATCTGGCGGACAATGACCTCTATGTGCTTGTCATGGAGGTACACACCTGTGCTGTGGTAGACACGCTGCACTTCGCTGACCAAGTAGCGCGCGGCGGCATCGCGCCCAAGCGTACTGAGGAGGTTCCGTGGATCCAGCGTCCCGGCGACGAGTGGCGTACCAGCCGAGATCACCTGCCCATGCTCGACCAGCAGCTTGTGACCAGAAGGTAGAGAGTAGGTTCGCTCCTCACACACCTCGTCATGGGCGGAGTTGTCTGGTGGGGGCGGATAGGCGCCACAGCGTTCTTCCCGCGAGATCACACGAACGCATTGCACACCTGTCGCCTCGTCCCTTTCGATCACGACGACCCCATCGATCTCGCTCATGGTCGCCCGGTGTTTGGGCGTTCTCACCTCGAACAGCTCCTCGACACGGGGCAGTCCCAGCGTGATGTCCCCTTGCGCATTGGCGATCCCGCCACTGTGAAAGGTACGCATGGTGAGCTGTGTCCCCGGCTCGCCGATGCTCTGGGCGGCGATGACCCCTACGGCGGTTCCTCTGCGCACCAGATTCCCGGTGGCCAGGTCGATCCCATAGCAGCGCTGGCAGATGCCGTAAGGGGCCTGGCAAGTGAGTGGCGACCGCACACATACAGCGGTAATGTCGGTCGCGGGCAGGCAGTCCACGACCTCTTCGGAGAGGAGCGTTCCGCGTTCCAGCCCCACCTCTGTGAGCGGCTCCGCCAGCACACGGCCCAGTAAGCGGCCCCGCATGGAGGGCAACCCCATACTCTTGCTCTCTTCGTGAGTCATGAGGAGGCCCTGCGTGGTGCCGCAATCCTCTGCCGTGATCCAGACTTCGAGGCCGACCTCCACCAGCTTGCGCGTCAGGTAGCCCGAACGCGCCGTGTTGAGCGACCGGTCCATGAATCCCTTGCGCGCGCCGGAGGCGGCGATAAAGAGTTCCCAGACCTTCAAGCCTTCCAGGTAATTGCCCTTCACCGGAACGGGGATGATGTCACCGGACGGGTTCGCCATGAGGCCGCGGATGCCCGACAGCTGGCGGATCTGCTGGAATTTCGCTTTGGTTGCACCGGACTTTATAATCGTCGCCAGGCTTCCCCAGGGGTCGAGTGCGGCCTCGAGCTTGGTGCTGATCGCCTCGGTGGCACGCGTCCAGACCCGGATGAGCTGCCGGTACCGCTCCTCTCCTGTGATCATCCCAGCGCGGTACGTTTGCTCGACCTCTTCGACTTCCGCGTCTGCTGACGCCAGGATCTCATGTTTTGCAGGCGGCACCTCGATGTCGGAGATGGCAAAGCTGATGCCGCTGCGCGTTGCGTAGTGAAACCCGAGCGTTTTCAGCCGGTCGGCCACCTGGGCGGTGACCTCCGTGCCGCAGACCTGCAGGCACTCAACCACGAGCAGCTTCAGGTGGTCCTTCGTCATAGCGTAGTTCTTGAAGCGGAGCCGCTCCGGAAGGGCGTCATTGAACATAAGGCGGCCGACGGTTGTCTCGATCCGCTTATGCTTTGGTCTCGCCTTTCCACTTCCAAGTGCCTCATAGAGACGCTGATCGGGAATGCGCACGACAATGCGGGTGTGCAGATCAATCACACCGGCGTCGAGCGCATGCATGGCCTCGCTTGCGTCCGCGAAAACGCGGCCAGCGCTTTTCCGACCTGGACGGTCTTGTGTGAGATAGAACAGCCCCAGGACGNNGCCGAGAGCGGCAGATGCACGGCCATCTGGTCGCCGTCGAAGTCAGCATTAAAGGCGGAGCACACCAGCGGGTGCAGGGTAATGGCATTTCCTTCGACCCGTATGGCCTCAAACGCCTGGATGGACAGGCGGTGGAGTGTCGGGGCACGGTTGAGGAGCACGAGCTGATCACTCATGACCTCCTCGAGGAGGTCCCAGAGAATCGGGTCAGGCTTGCGCGTGCGCTCAACCATGTGTTTGGCTGCCCGTGCATTGGCCGCGTAATGACGCTGTAGCAGTTTGCGGATGAGGAACGGTTTGAACAGTTCCAGGCACATCTTCGTCGGCAGACCGCACTGGTGGAGGGAAAGCCCCGGGTCGCCCACGATCACGGAGCGCCCAGAATAATCCACGCGCTTACCCAGCACATCCTTGCGCAGACGCCCCCGCTTGCCACTGACCGTGTCGGTCAGGCTTTTGAGTGGCTGCCCGCCTGAACCTGTGAGGGGACGGTCCCGGTGGCCGTTGTCAAAGAGCGCATCACACGCTTCTTGCAGGAGACGCTTCTCGTTGTTGAGCATCACCTCGGGTGCCTCCAGCGCCAGAAAACGCTTCACCCGGTTGTTGCGGTAAATGACGCGCTCGTAGAGCACATTCAGATCGCTGCAGGCGAATCTGCCGCCATCCAGGGGTACGAGGGGTCGTAACTCCGGCGGCAGGACGGGGATGACGGAGAGGGTCATCCAGGAGGGATCGACGCTGGATGTCCGAAATCCTTCCACGACGTGCAGCCGTTTGATGGCTTTCTTCTGCACCGCTCCACCAAGCGCGATAGTCTGGCGCAGCGATGCCGAGAGCGCGTCCAGATCGAGCGCGGCCAACAGCTCGCGAATGGCTTCGGCACCTGTGCCCGCGCGGAAGACATCACCGTACCGACTGGAAAGCTGCCGAAATGTGGTCTCGTCCAGAATGTCTCCCACGGCCAGGTCGGAAAATAGGCTGGCCGGGCACAGATCGTGTGCCTCGTTCTCGCTGCCCTCTCTTCTCCGCATGAGAGCCCGCTCGCGCTTCGCCTCGTCGATAGCAAGCACCAGGTAGCAGGTGTAGGAGAGAACAGCGGTAAGTTTGCGTTGTGAAAATCCCAGGAGCAACGCGATGATGCTGGGGGCATGCCGCGCAAACCAGGGATGGGCGACCGGAGCTGCCAGTTCAATGTGCCCCATGCGCTCGCGGCGCACAGCGGAGGTGGTGATCTCCACGCCGCACACCTCACAGACAAAGCCGGGTGTGTGTGCTCGTCTGTGCTTGCCACAGAAGCACGTCCAGTCCTTTGTCGGGCCAAAAATGCGCTCGGAGAACAGGCCATCCTTCTCCGGCTGGAGAGTGCGGCAGTCGATGGTTTCCGGTTTCGTGACTTCGCCGTGACTCCACGAGCGCATCTGCTCAGGCGAGGCTACGGTAATACGAAGCGCGGCAATAGGCTCGTTAGCGAACATCGTTCTCATCTCCTCGAAGCGAGACGTCCGGCTGCTCGAGTGCGCAACCTTTTCGAGCTGTCTGTCGGGCTTCAGTGGTGTTTCTGGGCACCCGACCATCTCAGTTGCTGGGTGGGCCGCCTCACTTCTACGGGGTGAGCATAGAAGGTGAAGACGGAACAGATCTGGACAAAAGACGGATCGCACCTGGGAACAAGTCGGAAAAAGGCGGAGCGATTTTCGAGAACGAGCGAGCTACCTCATCCAGCAGACTGCGAGATCCACAGGATGAGCGAAAGCTGTAAACCTGGCCATTGTACTACGGCACGCCTGCCGAATAAGAGTCTGTGAAGTTGCCATCCTCGACCCCCATTTGCTGTGATATCGATATACGCGGAAACAGGATCGCTCGGGCTGTAAATGAGCGGTGAGTATAGTTGCTCGACGAATATATCGCTACTAGCGAGGGCACTGCCTGAAACTGGACCCTGTTTCCTGCGCGCCAGTGACCAAGGGTGGAAGCTGGCAGGCGTCGTGTCGATTGAGATCCCAACCAAGTCTGACTTACACTTGACCTGGCCGATCGGGAATGCATGATTGTCTCGGAGACGTTCATTTTCCCTACAAAATTGTCGCAAACTTCCCAAAAGCGGATGCAATTTGTTTCTTTGGAGGCAATATCGTTCGCTCGGCGTTGCATCAGCAGCGATGATTCTTTCTTACGGAAAGCACGTTGCGGAGATGGTAAGGAAGCTATTATACCGCAACGAGCATTCCGCCAGCCAGCATCATCACTGTGCCAAGCAGCCTCGGTTGCAGGCTCTCCTCACCTAAAAAGAGCCAGGCCCAGAGAATGGTGAAGATGGCACTGAGTTTGAACAGCGTCGTGACATACCCGACGAGACCAAGTGCAATGGCAGTGAAGCCAAAGAGCGGAGCAACGCCTGCAATAAGCACAGCGAGCGAGAGCGTGCGTGGATGAGCACGCAACCCCTTCCACCTGCCCGGTGGAACGATGGTTTCCTCGTTTCCAGAGGATCGGAACGCGGTTGGTGTGAGCAGGAGCACCATGAGGAACGTTCCAAGCAGCGCCACTACTGGACCACTTGGAGGAGACATATGGTTAATGGAGAGCTTTTCCAGGACGGTAGTGGTTCCCCAGAGTGCACTGGCCACAATCGACAGGAGGGCTCCGGGTCGGCGCACGAGCACGCGCAGTGGGGCAAGCAATCCCGTGCGGGCTTCCTCCACCTCTAGTAGATATACGCCAAAGAGGACCACCGCCACGCCGATGGTTTGGCGCATGCCAGGAACCTCTCCGATGGTAAGCCAGGCGACAAGGAGTGTAAAGGCCGGATTAAAGGTCAAGAGTGGACTCACCAGGGAGGCATCGGCCTTCGAGAGCGCCATGGTCGAAAGCAGGGTCGCCGCCCAGTTGAGCAGAGCAGAGGCAAGGAGGGCAACAACAAAGATGGTATCAACATGTGGAAGCTGAGCGGTGCAGGAGACCGCCGTGAGCGAACACTGGGTCAAAAGCCCTGTTCCCACAGCCAGGATGGGCAAGGAAGCCGCGTTGATGACCCAGGCCACTAGGGCTGGACGTGCATCGCGGAGGATGCGTTTGTTGAAGATGGGGAGAAACGACGTCAAGAACGTCGCGACGAGAGCGAAGAGCGCAGCCATATCAACCTCCAACTCGCCTTCCACAATGTGTTATCTCTCAACTTGATGCAGCCTGTTCACCCCAGGTCTCGTCCAGCACGTCGCGCATCCTGTGCCTATCGTCTCCCATCGCGCTTCCCAGCACCCTGCCGCAGATCCGCGCTGGCGAGAGCCTGTTTCCATACAGGCCTGAGCACATGGCGCGTTCCTGTCCTTGCCCTACTCATGGGACATCTCTTTCTCTGGCCTGTTCATCATCGCAAGCATAGGTAATCCACCCGTGCGGATAAATCGAATAACCAGCACTGCTGCCAGAACCAGAAAAATGATATTCAGGATCGTCGTGTAGTTCCACTGGATCCCTTCTGTGATGACCACGGCATTGCGGTTCTGTGGAATAATCCCAAGCGCCTCGAAAAGGAATTCTACAAGATACCCTGCTGCTGCCATGGTCAGGTAGAACGTCAGCAGAATATAGCCCATCACCTTCCAGCCATAGTATTTGCGATAGATATCCAGAATGGGCAGGACAATCAGGTCTGCAAAGATGAAACTGACCACGCCGCCAAAGCTAATGCCACCTCTCCATAACACTGCTGCTAGAGGGATATTGCCGACCGAACACACGAAGCTAATAATAGCGACTAAAGGGCCAACCAGAGGGCCTTCTATTTTGGCAAGCGTTGGATTGTTCGTCAAGAAAAAGGCCCGCCAGAAGGAGTCTGGCACCCAGGCAGCGAGTGCTCCAGCAATGAGGAGCCCAAGCACAATGTCGACCCACACCGAGGCCCAGTCCATGACAAAATAGTCGCTGACTGCCGTCAACCCTCTTCCACTCAACAATCGTGCGAAAAATGACCCGCCTGACACGCTCATATCCATTGCCGCATGGAAGGACATGCGGCCTATGACGCCTTTCTCTGCCTGTGTTTTTGCCATGTCCACCAGCTTCCGCGTGAGGGTGAAGCGAAAAATGAGGGCCATCAGGATCACCATAATGATACCGCCAACAAACTCTGCTGCGGTAAACTGCCATCCCATCAGGACAAGTAAGATGATGCCCAGCTCGATCACCAGGTTGGTTGATGCCAGTTCAAAGGCCATTGCTGAGACAAAGCTTGCTCCCTTTTCAAAGAGGGAACGAGCCAGCGCAACGGCTGCGTAGGAGCACGAACTTGACGCAATCCCAAAAAGTGTGGCAAAGGTGAGGCACTTTGGGCCATCACATCCAAGTGTCTTTGCCATCGCCCGATGAGACACAAGGGCCTGTACGATCCCGGAGAGGGTAAAGCCGAGAACGAGCGGCCAGAGGATTTCCCAAAACATGCTGAAAGACGTAAAAAGTGCTTGAGCGATGCTCTGTACGATCTGTATAGAAGTGTGCCTCTCCTTCTTTCTAATAAGCTTGTGGGTCTCCTTTTGAACCTGTCGAGTTGGCAGTGGCGGCAGCATTCGCGTCACTCGAATGTGGCAAGCCAACTGCCCTGGCCGACCTCGTACCTGGCGAGAAGGTGCTTGATCTCTTAAGTGAGGGCGGGGCATCGATGTCCTGCTCTCAGTGCGGCACGTCGGGCCAACTGCTTGCGTCTGGCCTGGATATGCCCGATGCCATGCGTGAAATCGCAGAGGGCTACCGTGTTGAGGCAGGGAGAGAGAACGTGCGCTTTCTGCAAGGTATTAGAGAAGCTCCCTCTCAAAGGCCACAAGGGCAGACTCCAACTGACCTCGCCGCTCCCTCACATCTTCTTCCCGGCACATACGCTTATTTCGCCACGGTATATCCGGTGTCGTCGAGGACCTCCTCGATCTTCGCCAGGGTGACTTTCGCGGGATCGTAGGTGACGTGGACGGTCTTCGTCGGAATATCCACCTTGACGTGACTCACTCCGGCGAGACCGCCAACCGCTCCTTCAATGGCCCGCTGACAGTTCTCACATGAAATGTCGGGAGCGACAAGGGTTGTCGATTCCATAGACTTTGCTCTCCTCTCTAGTTGTACTACTTGTCACAGCTCGGTATTGATACCCCGCGCAGGAAGACGCGAACGGGTAGCGTCATTCCCGTCCAAACCACCTTAACCGCAGTGAATTGCTCACTACTGTCACCGAAGAGAGCGCCATCGCCGTCGCGGCGAAGATGGGCGCCTGCTCCTTCAGGAAGGGGATCAGCGGCGAGAGGATCGCTACCGGAAGGAGCACACTGTTGTAGGCAAAGGCCCAGAACAGGTTCTGCTTGATGGTCCGCATCGTTGCCCGCGAGAGCGCAAGCGCAGTTGCCACGCTCTTCAAGTTGCCCTTGACGAGCGTGATATCCGAAGCTTCCATCGCGATATCCGTCCCCGTTCCCATCGCAATCCCAACATCGGCCTGGACCAATGCGGGCGCATCGTTGATGCCATCACCCGCAAAGGCCACGACCAGCCCCTGCTCTTGTAAGCGCTTCACCTGGTTGGCTTTGTCTTCCGGCAAGACTTCCGCCAGGACATGTTCCGTGGGAATGCCGACCTGCGTTGCGATGGCCTGCGCTGTGCGCGAGTTGTCACCGGTCATCATCCACACGGAAAGCCCCTGCGCGTGCAACCGCCCAATCGCCTCCGCTGAGCCAGCCTTGACGGTATCGGCGACAGCAACCACTCCTGCTAGCTCATCACCGATAACGACAACCATCGCTGTCTTGCCCTGAGCCTCGAACGCTTCCAATTGCGTCTCGAGGGAAGCCGAGGCTACGGAACGTTCACCCAGCAGGCGGCGCGTCCCGATCAGCACCGTATGTCCCTCGACAGTCGCTTCTAGACCACGGCCAGCAAATGCCGTAAAGTGTTCGGGGAAATGGTCGAGCCGCAGCCCTCGCGCTTTCGCGCCCTCAATGATGGCAGCAGCCAGCGGGTGCTCAGAACCTTGCTCTGCCTCAGCTGCCAGGCGCAGCACCACATCGGACTGCCAGCCAGGAACCGTCATCACGTCGCTCAGCTCGGGCTTCCCTTTGGTGATGGTCCCCGTCTTATCAAGCAGCACCGCACGCACTGCCTGGATACGCTCCAGGCTCTCGCCACCCTTGATCAGAATGCCCTGCTCAGCACCTTTGCCCGTCCCGACCATGATGGCAGTTGGCGTCGCAAGTCCCAGCGCGCATGGGCAAGCCACCACCAGCACAGCAACTGCAGCGACAAGAGCGACGATCCAGGGATTGCTGGCAGCAGTCATGCTTGCAGTGGTCATGGCTGTGGCGGTCACATGACCAATAATCGTCCAGGCGAAGAACGTCAGGGTCGCAATCACCAGCACTACTGGTACGAACATGCCCGAAATGGTGTCAGCTACACGCTGAATCGGAGCCTTAGAGCCCTGCGCTTGCTCAACCAGGCGGATAATACTGGCAAGCACGGTGTCGCCTCCCACTTTCGTCGCACGCATGTGCAGCAGTCCGCGCTGGTTGATGGTCGCACCGATCAACAGATCGGCTTCCCCCTTTTCAACCGGAATGCTTTCACCGGTAATCATCGATTCGTCGACCGATGAACGACCAGCAAGGACCGTCCCGTCAACGGGGATCTTCTCGCCAGGGCGCACGATCAGTTCATCACCCACCTGCACCCCTTCAATAGGGAGTTCTACCTCACGCCCTTCGCGTAGCACATGAGCAGTGTGCGGCTGCAATCCGATCAATTTCTTGATCGCCTCGTTGGTCTGTCCTTTCGCACGAACCTCCAGGTACCTGCCCAGGAAAATCAGGGTGACGATCAAGGCAGTTGTATCATAGAAGGTCGTATCACCGACGACACGCGGAAAGAAGGTTGCAACCACACTCAGCAGGTAGGCTGCGGTCGAGCCAATGGAGATCAATGTATCCATGTTGGCGCTTCGATGGCGCAACGTGTTGATGGCCCCACGATGGAACTCCCAGCCCACTCCTGCCCATATCGGCGTGGTGAGTGCCAGCAGGAGCTCGTTTTCTCCTGGGAAGCGATTCAGGAAGAACATGCTCAAGATCACCACGGGTAGGGTGAGCACAATGCCCAGGATCAGCAGTAGTAGCTTGCGGCGAATCTCCGCCTGCCCCCGTCTGTTCCGCTCCTCTTCCTGCGTGGCCCCCATCGCAGGGCCAGGGGCGGAAGAGACACTACTGGATCTCTGTGAGACGGGCGAGGCAGTGTAGCCAAGCTCCTCCACTGATCGCACCATCTGCTCCGGGCCCGTTTGCACCGGGTCATAGGTGATGGTCGCCTGCTCGGAAGCAAAGTTCACACTGGCATCCTTGACCCCTGGGAGTTTCTTGAGTCCCTTCTCAATGCGCATGGCACAGGATGCGCACGTCATGCCCTCCAAAGCAAGCGCAGTTCGATTGTCCGGACATGCTGGCTCTTGCCCGCGGTCCCGTTGTTCTTCTCTCGTTTGTCTGGCCTCTATCGTCATAGTGCTCACACCTTGTATCTTCTTCTGCCGCACGCTCCCAGAAACTGTCTCCGGGAGCGCGAAACTGTTGCATCAGTTTATGCATCTTCTCGTTCCAGGACGTCGAGAATGGGGCATTCGCTAATGGGACCCTGGCCGGTACAGAGCTGCGTAATCTGCTCCAGGGCCCGCTTCATCCTGAGCAGCTCCTCCACTTTGCGCTCGATATCCGCGAGCTTTGCTTCGGCCCGGCGTTTGACCTCGACGGACGGCGTCTGGGGATCAACGCGCAAGGCGAGCAGTTCCGCAATCTCTTTGAGCGAAAACCCCAATTCCTGTGCCCGTTTGATAAAGTGAATGCGTTTCACCACGTCTTCAGGATACTGGCGGTAGCCAGACACACGGCGCGGAGGTTCCTTCACTAAGCCCTCGCGTTCGTAGTAACGCAGGGTTTCCACGCCGACGCCAGCCTCTTTCGCAACCTGTCCAATCGTCAATGTGCTCATCGCATGCTCCTTTCTCTGCCTGTAAATAGTATAAACCCCGTACTATAGTACGGGGTCAAGGGTTTTGGGAGGGTTTCCTCGCTGAGAAATAAGAGAGAGGCTGTTTACGCAAAAAACCTGGGTGTGTCGCTATCTGAGACAGGTGAACGGGCAATTCCTGACCAGGGAGTAGGAGATGGAAAGCGAGGCGAAGGCCGTGCAGAAGTGGCAAGACTTCTCGCTCGCGTTTCTCCCATACACATAAGCAGAGTTGAGATTGCTGGTATGACTGCTCTCCAGGCTTCACTTCCATCACAATCGAATGAGGGGGGTGGCATAGCGGTTCAGGTAGACCAGCCAGTTGAAGTAGATCATCACCCCCACCAGAATCATGACTACGCCTGTACCGACTTCAATCTTGCCGAGATGTGGACCCAGCCACTTCAAGAGTTTGCTGAATTGGTCGAGGCTGAGGCCGAGGAGTAAAAATGGGAGCCCCATGCCGAGCGAGTAAGCCAGCAGCAACAGGACACCCTGCCGAAGTGTCGCCGCAGTGGCTGCCAAGCCGAGAATGGAGCCGAGGAAGAGACTGATACAGGGAGTCCAGCCAATGGCAAAGATCATACCGATCAGCAGCGAGGCCGAATAGCTGGGGCGAGTGGGATGAAAGGCAAAACGCTTTTGCCAGTAGAGGAATGGCAGTTTCAGCACCCCCGCCAGGTGCAAGCCGATGAGGACGAGGAGCACGCCGCCGATCTGGCGCAGTTGGAATTGGTACGCGCGCACAAAACTGCCCAGGGCGCTGGCCGTTGCTCCCAGTGCCACAAAGGCGAGTGTAAAGCCGAGCACAAACATCACCGCGTGCAGAAAGGTAATGAATCGTGCCGGGCGGCCATCTTGTCCGCCTGTGGATTGATACGCGCTCTGACCAACCAGTTGTGCCAGGTAGATGGGCAACAGCGGTAACATGCAAGGTGAGAGAAAGGAAGCCAGCCCCGCAGCAAAGGCCAGGCCAAAGCTCAATGGTGAGAAATCCATGTTGTTGTCAGACTCCTGCTCGTCGCTATCTCTTCACTTCAATCTGCGGCACCGGCCACTAGAGACCGTTCCAATCGAAGGTGGTATCAGGTTTCACTCCTGGACTATTATACGCCAGTGTAATCAGCGTGTGGCTTTGCAGCGGAATCGTCTGAAAATTTCCTGTATACGGCTTCCCATTGACATAGACCTGCCAACCACTTGGATCAGACAACTGACTGGGATAGTTCAATTGTGGGAACCGTTTTCCCCAGATGTCCAGGAAGTTCCTGAGCGTGATGGAAAAACCATTGGGAGCCTCAATGTGGATCACCCCATCGCTGGTGTGCGTGTGCAGCCAGTAGAGGCAAGAGCTGTCGGGCGCAATACCGACCTGGGCAGGGATGGGCGCCGGTTTTCCATCGATATAGATGGACATGTGGGCGTGAATGTGAAAGTCGCTGTGTTCCCCGCTATCACACGATACGCCGTCTATGGTGGGGTAGGCAGCGTTGGCAGGTGTTTGAACCTGAGCAATAACGAGATAGACGAGGCCGGCAACAAGCAATACTCCCGCCGCTATAATGCCGGCGGTCGTGATGCGCTTTCTGCGAGCGGCACGTCGCCGCTCTTCCTCACGCCGAAGCAGTTCATCTCGGCGCCGTTCCTGCCTCGTACGTTGACGAGTTACTTGCTTGCTCATAGATTCCACTCACCTTTCAAACGTGCACTGCAAGATCGCTGTCTTCAATACGCCTCTTTTCGCATCGTCACTGCGATACTTCTGGAGATCGGCGGTCACCCCTAACATATGGCTTTGTCTTGGCCTCAACCCCGTCCAAAGGTATCCTCCATCGAGGTGCTACGTCATGGCCAACCCATCAGGCGATCATTTTCATTATTTTACATACCATCAACGATAGTACTTTTGACAATTGTATCATAACCCCCTATACTATAGTCAAGCATAGGAACGATATGGGCAATACCGAAAGTCATGAAACGTTTTGGAGGCTTAACACGTATGCAGTACCTTTTGTCTCTCTTGCCT
>WNGG01007073.1_pt1 | contig 13873 bp, 17 predicted proteins | sample 5400661 | NCBI WGS metagenome assembly WNGG01 (sample SAMN13153372, study PRJNA577476) | soil metagenome | isolation source: 100 cm soil or saprolite under Garry oak tree replicate 1 | place: USA:California | collected 2016-06-15
GAACGCCCTCGACACGCTGATGGTCGAGCTCGCCAAGCGCTTCAACCGCGTGATCTACCTGAGGGTCGGCGTCGACGAGCTCCTGCGCCGGCTGTCGGGCCGCCTGGTGTGCCCGGTCTGCCAGCGCACGTATCCGCCCGGCACGGCCGCGTGCGAGGCCGACGGCGGCGTCCTGGTCCAACGGGAAGACGACAAGCCGGAAGCGGTCCGCCCGCGGATCGAGATCTACCTCGAGAAGACGGTGCCGGTGCTCGACCACTACCGGGCGTCGGGTCTGGTTTCCGAGATCGACGGCCGGGGAACAATCGACGAGATCAGCCGCCAGGTGTTGGCTGCTGCCAACGGAGAGGTGGCGAAGGCCGCGAAGAGATGATCAACCTGAAGACCGCCCACGAGATCGACCTCATGGCCCGCGCGGGCAGCCTTCTCGCGTCCGTCCTGCCGCCGCTCGAGGCAGCATGCAAGGCGGGCGTCAAGACGATCGAGCTGGACGCGATCGCCGACCGACTCATCCGCGCGGGTGGGGCCACGCCCGGTTTCCTCGGCTACAACGGGTTCCCGCGCTCGATCTGCGTCTCGATCAACGACGAGGCGGTGCACGGCATACCGGGCAACCGCAAGATCGCCGACGGCGACCTCGTGAGCCTCGACCTGGGCCTCGTCCTGGACGGGTTCTGGGCCGACGTGGGGGTGACCGTGGGCGTTGGCAAGATCACGCCAGAGGCGGCCCGCCTGCTGAAGGTAACCGAGCAAGCCCTCTACGTCGGCATCAACAAGGCCCGCCCTGGCGGCTACCTCGGCGACATCTCGTCGGCCATCCAGCAGCACGTCGAGGCGGCCGGCTTCTCGGTCATCCGGCAGTTCGTCGGCCACGGCATCGGCCGCCAGATGCACGAAGACCCGCAGGTCCCCAACTTCGGCACGGCGGGGACCCCGCCACGGCTCAAGCCGGGCATGACCCTGGCGATCGAGCCGATGGTCAACGCGGGCGGCCACGAGGTGTACATGAAGCCGGACGGCTGGACGATCTGCACCGGCGACGGATCCCTGTCCGCCTACTTTGAGCACACCGTCGCTATCACAGAGAAGGGCCCTCTAGTACTCACGAAAGGGGGTCTCGATCCGCTCCCCAAGGCGGTTGGAGGGTCAAGAAGAGGGGTCCGATCCTGAGTTTGGTACAATCGCGGTTCGTGCCCCAGCGCCCCCCACTCGTGAAGGGGGTCGTGGTGGAGCCTCTTCCCAACGGTGTTTACAGGGTTGAGCTCGAGAACGGGGCGAAGGTCCTCGCTCACGTCGCCGATCGCGCTGGCACCCACTTCACCCGGCTTCTCGCCGGAGACAGGGTGGGCGTCGAGCTTGCGACGAGCGACAGGTCGCGAGGGCGCATTCGAGAGATCTGGAGATGAAGGTTCGTCCGTCCGTCAGGAAGATGTGTCCCAGCTGCAAGGTGATCAAGCGCAACGGAGTGGTCCGCGTGATCTGCTCCAAGACGCCCAAGCACAAGCAGCGGCAGGGTTAGGAGAGTAAGTGGCGAGAATCGCCGGCGTCGACATACCCCCGCAGAAGCGCGTCGTCATCTCATTGACCTACATCCACGGGATCGGCGACACCACCGCGCAGAAGGTTCTGAAGATGGCCAACCTCGACCCTGAGAAGCGGACCAAGGACCTCTCCGACGAGGAGGTCGCCCGGCTGCGCCAGGTGATCGACCGCCTCGCCACCAACAAGGACATCCTGATCGAGGGTGACCTCCGCCGCGACGTCGCTACCAACATCAAGCGGCTCACCGAGATCGGCTCCTACCGCGGCCAGCGGCACCGCCGGGGCCTGCCCGTGCGCGGCCAGCGCACCCGCACCAACGCCCGCAGCCGGCGCGGACCCAAGCGCGCGGTGGCCGGTAAGAAGAAGGTCAAGGCGGGCAAGTGATGGCCAAGCAGAAGAAGGTCGTGCGGACAAGGCGCCGCGAGCGCAAGAACGTGGTCAACGGTCAGGCGCACGTCCAGAGCACGTTCAACAACACGATCATCTCGATCAGCGACGTGGACGGAAACGTGATCGCCTGGGGCTCCGCCGGGGCGCAGGGCTTCAAGGGCAGCCGCAAGTCGACCCCGTTTGCCGCCCAGCAGACCGCCGAGGCCACCGCCAAGAAGGCGCTCGAGCACGGCATGCGCTCGATCGAAGTCTTCGTACGCGGCCCGGGCGCAGGCCGCGAGGCGGCCATCCGTTCCCTGCAGGCGACCGGGCTCGAGGTCAGCGCGATCACCGATGTGACGCCCATCCCTCACAACGGCTGCCGCCCACCGAAGCGGCGCCGCGTCTAGATGGCCAACTACAGCGGCCCCGTCTGCCGCTTCTGCCGCCGCGAGGGCGCGAAGCTCTACCTGAAGGGCGAGCGCTGCTACACGCCGAAGTGCGCCATCGAGCGCCGTGCGTTTGCACCCGGAATGCACGGGCAGGCGCGCAAGCGCAAGACGTCGGACTACGGCCTGCAGCTGCGCGCGAAGCAGAAGGCGCGCCGCATCTACGGCCTGCTCGAGAAGCAGTTCCGCAACTATTTCGACCAGGCGTCGAACGAGCCGGGCGTCACCGGTCTCAACCTGCTGCGGCACCTGGAGCTTCGCCTGGACAACGTCGTCTACCGGGTCGGGCTTGGCGCCTCGCGCAAGCAGGCGCGCCAGCTCGTGACCCACCGGCATTTCGAGATCAACGGCCAGACGGTGAACGTGCCGTCCTTCCAGCTCAAGCCCGGTGACGAGGTGAAGGTCAAGCCGGCAAACGGAGTGTTCGACGTGGCGCTGGACGCATCGAAGGTGCGCCCGGTGCCCGCATGGCTTTCCTTCAACGCGGACGACAAGTCCGCCAAAGTCCTCGCCAGGCCGGACCGCCACGAGATGGAGTCCGGGGTCGAGGAACAGCTGATCGTCGAGTTCTATTCAAGGTAATCGGAGGTAATTACGACAGTTGGCGATTGACACGCAGATGACAAAGACGCCCCAGGTGACCAAGCTCGAGACGAGCGCGAACTACGGCAAGTTCGACATCGAGCCGCTCGACCCGGGGTTTGGGACCACCCTCGGCAACACGCTGCGCCGCGTGCTGCTGTCCTCGCTCTGGGGCGCCGCGGTGACGTCGATCCAGATCGACGGCGTCGCACACGAGTTCACCGCGATTCCGCACGTGAAGGAGGACGTGACCGAGGTCATCCTCAATTTGAAGAAGCTGCGTATGAAGAGCTTCACCGAGGACCCGATCACGCTGCTGCTCGACGTCAAAGGCCCGGCGGAGGTACACGCGTCGCACATCCAGGCCAACTCCGACGTCGAGATCGTGAACCCCGACCTCTACATCTGCACCCTGGCCGCGAAAGGCCACCTGCGGATGGAGCTGAACGTCGACAAAGGCAAGGGCTATGTCCCGGCCGAGCGCAACAAGCACGAAGGCCAGCCGATCGGCGTGATCCCGATCGATTCGATCTTCTCCCCGGTGGAGAAGGCGAACTTCGTCGTGGAGAAGACCCGTGTCGGCCAGTCGACGGACTACGACAAGCTGATCATCGAGGTCTGGACCGACGGCACGATGTCGCCCGAGGAGGCGGTCAGCCACTCCGCCGAACTGTTCACGCAGCACCTCAAGCTCTTCGTCAGGTTCAACGAAGCGATCATCCTGCAAGAGCAGGAAAGGAGCGGCGAAAAGACCAGCCAGAACCGGCTCATGGACACGCCGATCGAGGAGCTCGACCTTTCGGTGCGGGCGTTCAACTGCCTGAAAGCAAATGAGATCCAGACCGTCGGCCAGCTGCTCCAGAAGCGAGAGGAGGAGCTGCTCGCTTTGCGCAACTTCGGGCGCAAGTCGCTCGACGAGATCAAGGAGAAGCTCGTCGAGAAGCAGTTCATCAAGCCCGAAGACATGGGCACGGTCCTGCGCGGCTAGGCGATTCCATTGCGTCACCAAACCACCCCACGAAATCTGCGATTTCGTGGGGACCCCGGTTACGTTCTTAGTGAGGAAGTCGAGGAAGTGGATCGGAATTGAGACACCAGAAGAGCGGCCGCCGCTTCAACCGAGACACCGACGCTCGCAAGGCGCTGATGCGCAACCTGTGCACGTCGTTGCTGGAGAGCGGCCGCATCACCACCACCGAGGCGCGCGCGAAGGAGCTGCGGCGCTGGGTCGAGAGGTTGATCACCACGGCGAAGGACCAGGACGTCAACGCCCGGCGGCGCGTCAGCCAGGAAGTGTCGAAGCCGGAGGTCGTGGAGAGGCTGTTCTCCAACCTCATTCCTCGCCTCGCCGAGCGCCCGGGAGGCTACACCCGAATCATCCACAAAGGCCCGCGTCTGGGCGACGCGGCGCCGATGGTGATCATCGAGCTGGTCGACTGATAGTTCGCCGGAGCGTTAACAACTGAATATTCGAGTTGTGTTGGAGTACGACGGGACGAACTTCGCCGGCTGGCAGCAGCAGGCGAAGGGCAGGACGGTCGAAGCCGAGCTGAAGAAGGCGTTGCATTCGATCACGGGCGGTGACATGGTCTTGTATGCGGCGGGGCGCACTGACGCGGGCGCGCATGCCGAGGGGCAGGTGGTCAATTTCAGGACGGACGGGCGGATCTCGCCGCAACGATTGGTCGCGGCGCTCAACGCCCGATTGCCCGAAGACGTATCCGCCCTGTCCGCCGATGCGGTGCCCGACGATTTTCACGCCCGGTACTGCGCTCGCTGGCGTCGCTACCGCTACCGCTACCTCGACAGGCCTTCGCGACCCGCTCTCGAGCGACGACGCTGCTGGCACGTTCGGGAAAGGCTCAATGTCGAAGCCATGGCTGAGGCGGCGGCAGTGCTCGTCGGCAAGCACGACTGGACCAGCTACTGCTCGGCCTCCGAGCCGGCCGGCGCGAGAGTGCGCGAGATGCGCTCCGCGCGAGTCAGACGGCGCGGGGAGTTCGTCGAGGTGGAGCTGGTCGCGGAAGGGTTCCTCCGAGGCATGGTGCGCAGCATCGCGGGCGCGTTGGCCGAGGTGGGACGTGGCAGGAGGCCGCCGAAGTGGGTGGGAGAGGTCCTCCGGGCGCGCGACCGCCGCCAGGCGCCCCGCACCGCACCCGCCGGAGGGCTGACATTGATGGAAGTGATTTACTGAGGAGCTTGTGAGCAAACAGAAGACGTGGACCGCGAAAGCGGCGGACTTGAAGCGCCGGGCGCGCGCAGGGCGCATTAATTAAGGACGAATGAGCAAACAGAAGACGTGGACCGCGAAAGCGGCGGACTTGAAGAGTGACTGGTATGTCGTCGATGCGACAGACCAGGTGCTCGGCCGCCTGGCGTCAGGCGTGGCCGCGATCCTGCGTGGCAAGCACAAGCCGACCTACACGCCGCACCTGAACAGCGGCGACCACGTCGTGGTCATCAACGCCTCCAAGGTGAAGGTCACCGGCAGCAAGCTCCAGACCAAGGAGTACACGCGGTATACCGGCTACCCGGGAGGCCTTCGCCGGCGCTCCCTGCAGCGCGCCCAGGATCTGGACCCGACGTTCCCCGTGACGACGGCGGTCCGCGGCATGCTCCAACGCAACACCCTCGGGGCCGATATGCTGAAGCGCCTTCGCGTGTACGCCGGCGCGGAGCACGGGCACCAGGCGCAGAAACCGAAGGTGCTGACCTTCGACTCCAAAGGAAACATGAAGATTGGCTGACATGCTGAATCGAGGGACCGGCCGGCGGAAGAACGCCGTCGCGCGCGTGCGACTGCAGCCTGGAGAAGGCCGCGTGACCGTCAACGAGAAGGATCCGCTCGCCTACCTCGGCCGGCGCGTGCTGGAAATGGCCGCGCTGGCGCCTCTGCGCGTGACCGGAACACAGCGAAAGTTCGACCTCTCGGTCAAGGTGATCGGGGGCGGGACGAGCGGGCAGGCCGGCGCCATCGCGCATGGAATCGCTCGCGCGCTGATCCGCTACGACCCCGACTACCGCCAGCCGCTGAAGAAGGCCGGGCTCCTGACTCGGGACGCGCGCATGAAGGAGCGCAAGAAGTACGGACTGAAGCGGGCTCGGAAAGCTCCCCAGTACACGAAGCGCTAGAGGAGACTCGCCGGCTCGAGTGGCCGGAGTGCTGGAACACTCGCGACCTGGGCGGGCTTCCCCGGTCGGGCGGCGTCACGCGGTCGCACGTCCTGATCCGGTCTGACAGCCTCGTCCATCTCAACGAGGCGGGACGGGATGCGATGGCGGCCTATGGCGTGAGGACCGTGCTGGATCTGAGAAGCAAGGGTGAGACCTTCAAGACTCCGAGTCCCTTCGCCAATGCGGACGGCGTGCGCTACGTACACCGCGAGCTCATCGACGACGCGAACATGACCAACATCGGCGACTCGCAGAGCATGCTCGACCGATACCTCTTCATCATCAACAAGCGACCGCACGCGTTCCGCGACATCTTCGAGGTCATCGCCCAGACCGACGGCACGGTGATCTTTCACTGCTTCGCCGGCAAGGACAGAACGGGCCTGATCGCGGCGATGCTGCTTTCGCTGGCCGGCGTGGCGCCGGAGCACATCGCCGCCGACTATGGCGAGACCGACCTCCAGCTGGCGCCCCAGTACGAAACCTGGATTGCCGAAGCCCCAGCCGACAAGCGCGAGGCGTTCATCGACGAGCTCCGATGTCCGCCCCAGCGCATTCTCGGCGTCCTCGACCATCTGCAGCAGGGGTGGGGAGGGGTGGAGGGCTACCTCGAGGCGGCCGGAATGGCCTCCGCAGACATCGACCGGGTCAGCGCAAAACTGTCTTAACGTGCTGGGTTGGCGTGGTGCCCGGCGCCACTGACAATCGTCCGCATGAAAAACAAAACATCAGTCGTCAAGCAGCTCTACCGCCTCAGCATCGAACCCCGAGTCATCGATCAGATCAGCAAGCTCGCCGCCCGAACGGGGGAGCCCAAGAGCCGTCTGGCGACGCGGCTGTTCACCGAGGCCGTGATGAGCTTCAAACCGAGCCCGGCGAAGAAAAACGGCGCTAAGGCTTAGGCCCGCCGAGCCTCAGTCGCCGCCGCGGCCGAGCGCTCGTCGCGGGAATACATGCCTTCAATCTCGCCGGCGTATTTCTGTGACACCACGCGCCTCTTAAGTTTGAGAGTGGGGGTAAGCTCTTCAGACTCCGCTGTCCATTCCACGGGAAGGATGGTGAATCGCTTGACTCCCTCGACCTGAGACACGTGGCGATTGCACTCGTCGACTGCCTTCTGAATCTCCGCCAGGACGGCCGGATGCTCCGCCAGCTCAGTAGTCGAAGTAAACGCAATCCCGGCCTTGCGCGCCCAGAGCGGCGCCACCTCCTGGTCCAGCACGATTAGTGCGCTTACGTAGGGCCGCCGGTCCCCAAACACGCATGCCTGACCGACCAGCGGGTGCTGCTTCAGCAGCGCCTCCAAATTGGCCGGCGAGATGTTCTTGCCGCCGGCAGTGATGATCAGCTCCTTCTTGCGGTCGATGATGCGAAGGTAGCCCTCATCGTCGATCTCGCCGACGTCCCCGGTGTGCAGCCAGCCGTCGGCATCGATCGTATCGGCCGTCTTCTCCGGTTCTTTGTAATACCCGCGCATCAGGTTCCCGCCACGGAGCAGCACCTCTCCGTCGTCGGCGATCTTCATCTCAACGCCAGGATCCGCGATACCCACGGTCCCGTTCTTGATTCGATCGAGCGGGTTATAGGTCGCTCCGACCGTGCACTCGGTCATGCCCCAACCCTCCCATAGCCGTACACCAATCGCCTGGAAGAACTCGATCACCTCCGGGTTGATGGGTGCCGCTCCCGTGATGGCCCATTCGACCTCTTCGAGCCCGACCTTGGCCTTGATCGCCATCCACACCGGTCGCGCGCGCTCGGCGGCCGCAAGCAGCTCTGGTGGCGGCTGCTGTTGCGCCTGCTCCAGCTTGACCAGCTTGCGGCCGGCTTCGATCGCCTGAAGGATCGCACCGCGGCGTTGCTCATCCCGATCGGCCTGGATGCCGGCAGTGAGCGCCGCCTGCAGCTTCTCCCACACGCGCGGCACGCCGATCAGGAAGGTTGGTTTTACCTCTGTCGCATACGCGAAGAGCTTAATTGGATCCGGGCAGAAATAAGTCGTCGTCTGTTGAGGGGCGGCTCCATAGTGACCGACGAAGCGCTCGAACACGTGCGCGAAGGGCAGATAGGAGATGTGGCGATGCCCGGTCCGGTTGAGGAAGGACCGCGCTGATTCGCCCATCCAGCAGATGTTGCTGTGCGCCTGCATCACACCCTTGGGCGGCCCGGTCGTCCCCGACGTGTAAACCAGGGTGGCGAGGTCATCGGGCGTCACCTGGCGCCAGTCTTCGAAGGCGGATGGATCGCGCTTGTCGTCCGCCTCCCCGCGCGTGATCAGCGCCTCCCAGCTGATGACCCGGTCGTCCAGCTCGACGCCTTCCGGGTCCATGACCAAGAGTGTCCGCAGCTTTGGCAGCTGGTCGCGAACTGCCTCGAATTTGGACAGGAACGCCGCATTCTCGACAAAGGCGACGACTGCATCGCAGTGATCGGCGATGTACTGAACCTGCTCGGGCGCAAGCGTGTTGTAGAGGCTGACCGGGACTCCACGGGCGTGCAGCACGCCGAGGTCTGCGACGAGATGCTCAGGCCGGTTGCGCGACATGATCACCGCAAACTCACCAGGCTTGAAGCCGAGGCCCTTCAACCCCGCGGTGACAAAACGCACCTGCTGCCGGTACTGACTCCAGGTCAGGGTGTTCCAGGCGCCTGAGGCGTCCTTCCACTTGAGGGCTTCCCCGTCGGGTACGGCCTTGCACGTCTGCTCAAAGTTCGTCAGCACGGTCCGCCCGTGCGCGGCTCGGTCGATCTCAGTCCGTTCGGACTTGAGGTCTCGCGCCATCTTCGGGAATACACTACTCGGTGGTGGTGGGGCGAGTCTGATTTACGTTCGATCGCGCCGATCGATCGTGACCCTGGGGCTTGCGGCGCTGGGCTGGGCGGCGTTCTTCGGGACCCTCGGGGTAGGCGCGTTCGCCCTGGCGGGAGGTGCCGTGGCCGGGATCGCGCTCGCGGCGGGCGCCATCGCCGGCGTCGGTGTCGTCGCGTGGTGCGTCATCCAGCTCGTCGGATGGCCTGGCGCCCGGCTCGCGATCTTCCGCGACCGCCTGCTGGTGATCGAGGGGCGGACGGAGATGCGCGCGCTGTGGGGTCGGATGGAGTCGGTCACGCTGACCGATCCCAATGCCTGGCCCAGCGTTCGGCTGACAGACCGCCTCACGATCCAGCTCCGAGACGAGCAGCCGGTGAGCTTCAAGCCCGCGCGGGTCGGCCTCGATCCCGTCGCCTGCCGTGATCTGATCCTTCGGCTGCGCGACGATCCCAAGCTGCGGACGAGGCTGCCCGAGTTTGATTCTCTGCGCGACCTTGCAATCTCGCCGGTCGTGGCGGGGGAGCTTATCGAGCCCCGCATCTAGGCCGGAATTGCGCCCCGCGCCCGGCGCAAGCGATCATGATCGCTCCTGTGATTTCGCTCAAGGGACGCGATTTCATCGACGTGGCCGACCTCAGTCCTGGCGACCTGCGCGGCCTGCTCGACCTGGCCCATGACATCAAGTCGGGCCACTGGAACGAGAGGCCTCTCCAGGGCAAGCACGTGGCGATGCTGTTCCAGCGGCCGTCGCACCGAACGAGGGTCTCGTTCGAAGTGGGCATCGCCCGCCTCGGCGGCACCACCACGACGCTCACCAGCCAGGACGTGCAGCTCGGGTTCCGGGAGTCAGTCCCTGACGCGGCTCGCGTCCTCGACCGTTACGTGAACGGGGTGGTCGCGCGTTTGCGCTCTCATGCCGACCTGCTCGAGCTGGCCAGGGCATCCGCGAAGCCCGTGATCAACGCGCTTACCGATCGCTCGCACCCCTGCCAGGTGCTCGCCGACATCATGACGCTCGAGGAGGTCGGCGGCAACCTGGCCGCCCAGCACGTCGTGTACGTCGGGGACGGCAACAACATCGCGACCTCGCTGATCGAGGCTTCAGGCCTGGCGGGGTTCGGGCTGACCGTGGTGACGCCCCCGGGCTATGACCCCCCGCCATCGGTCGTGGAGAGGGCTCGTAGCATCAACTCCGGGAACCATCAAGTCACGCTGACGAACCACATCGATGTGCACGACGCCACCGCCATCTACACAGACGTCTGGGCCTCCATGGGACAAGAGGACGAGCGCGCCGCGCGCCAGAAGGTGTTCGGCGCCTATCAGGTCAACGAGAGGCTGATGGACACGGCGCCGAAGGCGGTCTTCATGCACTGCCTTCCCGCTCATCGTGGGGAGGAGGTCACGAACGAGGTCATCGACGGCCCTCGCTCCGTCGTCTTTCAGCAGGCCGAGAATCGCCTCTACGCGCAGATGGCGCTGATGGCAGAGCTGCTGGCCGAATGAACATCGTCCAGCAGTTCTATGCCCAGCTTCTCGAGGTGCTTCGCCACCTTGGGCCGGTCGAGGTCGTCGACGTGGTCGTCGTCGCGTTCGTCCTTTATCAACTGCTGCGGCTGTTGCGCGGAACCCAGGGGACGCAGATCCTGGTCGGACTGGTCCTGCTCGCGGTCGTTGGCGTCGCCGCGACGACTTTCAACCTCATCCTTCTTTCCTGGCTGTTCCGAAACGCGACGTTTTTCATCGTGATCGCAGTGATCGTCATGTTCCAGCCCGAGCTGCGGCGTGCCCTGGACCAGCTCGGCCGGATCAGCCATATCGGTCGACCGCTGTCCCGCTTCAACACCCGGCAGTACAACGAGGCGATCTCGGAGGCGATCCGCGCGACAGAACGTCTCAGTATCAAGAAGACCGGCGCCCTGATCGCGTTCGAGCGCGACGTCGGCCTCGAGGACTACGCGGCAACCGGCGTGCGCATCAACGGTGAGATCTCGGCCGAGATGCTGCAGTCGATCTTCTATCCGAACTCGCCGCTGCACGACGGCGCCGTGATCGTGCGCGGCAACCGAATCGTCGCCGCCGGTTGCCTGCTGCCGCTGCCGGAGGAAGGCACGGTACGCGAGCGCCTCGGCACACGGCATCGCGCCGCCCTCGGCCTGTCGCTTGCCTCTGACGCGCTGGTGCTCGTGGTCTCGGAGGAAACCGGAAACATCTCCGTGATCGAAGAGGGGAAGATCAGCCGCAACCTCGACGCGGACAGCCTCCGCCGCAGGATTGCGCTGCGAGTCCCGTCGCCCAACGGCAACGGAATCTTCCGACTGCGCCGATGAGCTGGGGACTGATCACCGACTCGTGGCGACTGAAGCTGCTCGCGCTCGGGCTCGCGGTGCTCATGCTCGGCGCGGTCGCCTTCTCCCAGAACCCGCCGACGACAAAGAGCGTGACCGTGCCGCTCAGCTACACGGTTCCGCCCAACATCGTCCTGATCAACCCTCCCCGCAACACGACAGTCATCTATTCGGGCCTGGCGGACGTGATCAGCAGGGTGGACGCGAGCAACATGATCGCGTCCGTCGACGCCACTCGCGCCCAGCCCGGCAGCGCCGTGCGCCTCACCATCGTGGCGCGCTCGTTGCTCGGCAGCGGCGTCCAGGTGCAGAGCCCCCCGCCGATCGCCGTGAGGGTCGACACCCGACAGGTCGTGGACCGCCTCGTGCAGGTGAACGCGCGCTCTGCGCCGGGCTGGAACATCGACCCCTCCAAAACGGTCGTCACCTGTCCTGGGGCGACGAGTTCGAATCCGTGCAGGCTCCACTTCGACGGTCCGCTGAGCTGGCAGAACGGACTCAAGGCAGTCGTCACGGTGCCGGATCCCGTGACCGGGACGAACAACTTCCTCAACCGGCCGATCGTCCTCCAGAACGCCGGCGGTCCCCTCGACCTGTCCGTTTTCACCGTGCCAACCGTGACGCTCGACGTCGACTCCGTCGACATCCACATGGAGGCGGTCACCGGGGTTACCAGCGCTCCCGTGCCTCTGGTCGACTCGCAGCCGATCCATCCGCCCCCCGCGGGCTACCGGGTGACCGCCATCACCATCACTCCGTTGATCGTGACGATCAGCGGTGACCCGGCTGCGATCGCGCGCGTGCGCAACATCGCGCTGCAGGCGGTCGATCTGAGCAAGAGCACCTCAGACGCCTCGTTCACGGTACCGATCGCCTACCCGAATGGCGTTTCGGGCGACGTCCAGACGGCGACGGTCAGGTACTCGATCTCGCCCAACCCGAACGCGTCCCCAACCGCCTGACCGGGGCGGCGTAGTAACCTGACCGCTTCCGCAGCCGTTCCAACGTCCCAGCGACAGCCGAAACCAACGTCCCGGGAGTTCTAGTAGAGGTAAAGAAGATGTGCGGGATCATCGGGTACCTGGGTGACCGAGAGGCGACGCCGATCCTCATGGAGAGCCTCAAGCGGCTGGAATACCGCGGGTATGACTCGGCCGGCGTAGCCGTGCTCGAGCAGAAAACTTCGCCGAGCTGAAGGCAGAGCTGGAAGCTGCAGGCCACGAGTTCCCGTCCGACACCGACACCGAGGTCGTGCCGCACCTCATCGAGGCCAACTACAAAGGCGACTTCCTTTCCGCCGTTCGCGCCGCGCTCAAGCGCATCAAGGGCGCGTACGCGCTGGCGATGTTCTCGAGCGACGACCCGGAGCTGCTGGTTGGCGCGCGGCTCAACGCTCCGCTCGTCGTCGGGCTGGGCGATGGCGAGTACTACGTCGCCTCTGACATCACCGCGATCATTCCTTACACCAAGCGCGTGCTGGTTCTCGGTGAGGGCGAGGTCGCCGCGGTGACACCCCTCGGCGCCGAGGTCTCGACGCTCGATGGCGTGACGGTGAAGCCGAAGATCGTGCACGTCGATTGGGACGTCGCGCAGGCGCAGAAAGGCGGCTTTCCACATTTCATGCTGAAGGAGATCCACGAGACGCCCGAAGCGGTCGCGAATGCTGCGCGCGGAAGGCTTTCCGACGATGGGGTTGTTTCGTTCCGCGAGTTCGACGTCGCCGACGAGCAGCTGCGAAGCATCCAGGACGTGCTTCTGCTCGGGATGGGCACCTCGCTGCACGCGGCGATGATCGGCGAGTACGTCATCGAGGACTGGGCCGGCGTCCCGGCCCGCGCGCAGGATGCCTCCGAGTTCCGTTATCGCCGGCCGACGGTGGGCGAGCACACGCTCGACGTGGTGATCACCCAGTCCGGCGAGACGGCTGACACTCTGGTCGCGCTCCAGCAGGCGAAGTCGCGCGGTGCTCTCACGGTGGCCGTAACCAACGTGATCGCGAGCTCCGCCGCACGTGACGCGGACGGCGCGATCTATCTCCACGCCGGTCCGGAGATCGGCGTCGCGTCGACCAAAACGCTCCTCGCGCACATGGTCAGCCTCTACCTGCTCGCCCTCCGCCTCGCGACGGTCAAAGGGCGTGTCTCGCTGGAGCGACGGCAGGATCTGGTCGAGGCCTTGCGCCGGCTTCCCGACCAGGTCGCGGGCGTCATTGGGCGCGACAAGGAGATCGTCGGGCTGGCTCACAAGTACAGCCGCTATCGCAACTTCATGTACGCGGGCCGCGGGCTCGGCTATCCAGTCGCGCTCGAGGGCGCGTTGAAGCTCAAGGAGATCTCGTACATCCACGCCGAAGGCACGACCGGCGGCGAGCTGAAGCACGGGCCGATCGCGCTGCTGGACGAGCAGTTCCCGGTGGTCGCGATCTGCACGGCGAGCTCGACCAAAGACAAGATGGTCAGCAACGTGCATGAGATCGTGGCCCGGAACGCTCCGGTGCTGGCGCTCGTGACGGAAGGAGACCGGTCGCTCGACGCCATCGCGACCGATGTGTTCGAGATGCCGGCGGTCGAGGAGGCGGCGTCTGCCGTCCTCAACAC